>Ga0316222_1000330_pt1 | contig 75459 bp, 62 predicted proteins | sample TBH18011metaG_FD_206008 | JGI IMG/M metagenome (GOLD analysis project Ga0316222, IMG submission 206008) | Freshwater microbial communities from Trout Bog Lake, Wisconsin, USA - TBH18011 | ecosystem: Environmental > Aquatic > Freshwater > Lake > Hypolimnion/Profundal zone | place: USA: Wisconsin... | reverse complement strand
AGTCGGTGGCTGCCGAACCAAGACCTGCATTCTGGGCAGAAATCAAAGAGGCTTCCGTACCGACACCGGCTAAATTGGCAGCTGTGCCAATTTGCACTTGGGCATAAGAGGACAGACCAGAAATCGAAAACTCATAAGCCTGATTGGCCGTCAACGTCACAGCAAACCAATCATGCTGGCCAATGTTCGTCAGTTGACCGATACCGCTTGTTATCGTACTCGTTTCTCTCAGTGCCTCCGATGCGCTAGCAACCGAAGCGCCCCCCGAAGTTGTGCTAATGGATGCGGTTAAACTGCCCATTAGGCCTTGGCCTGTGGCGCTGGTTAGCGTTACCGGTAGGCTGGCATCACCATTATTTCCAACCGTTATCGTTCCAGTAAGATGGCCACCAACTACCTCAGAGGCTGTCACGCCGGTAAGGGTATAATAGAATGACGTATTCGCCGCCACTCTGGTGGTGACGAGCGAAAAAGTCTCGGTGCTACCTTCTGTGATGGAAGCTTGTGTATCGGGGGACAACACATAGGTGGGGACCCCCACCACCGTCACAGCCGTGGTCGAAATGGCCGCACCGCTGTCGCTATCCCATTTGGCTGCGGCAGTCAAGTTATAGGTTGCACCACTGACAGGTGAAGTGCCGTTTTTGTTGACGAAGGCATTCACCAATGCTTCATCGGCACTGTTTAACGTCACCGTAAAGCCTGTGGACGTGAGGTTACTCACTGTATCATTGGCGCTGAAGCTGAAGCTGTAGCTGCCGCTACTCCCGCCTTTGAGAGTGAAATCATTTAGAGCAATGCCGTTAGCACTGCCGTGATTATCAAGGTTACTGCCCGTAAAGGTGAATACACCTGTTCCGGCGTTGTAGCTCACTGATGAAATAGTCGGTGCAGTCACGCCGCTAACGGTAGCACCCTCGGTAGTGATCGCACTCGCGCCAGTATCCCACCCTGCCGTGGCCGACAAATTATAAGTGGTACTGCTATCGTTGGCCTGCGTACCATTTTTATTGAACAGACCATCGATCGCCAGTTGATCGGCACTGGATAATTTAATCACCACGCTGCTACTGGTCGGCGTACCGGATACCGCGCTGCCGCCGGTTAGGGTATAACTAGTGCCTCCATCACCTTTCAGCGTGAAATCGGTGATGGTGTAACCGCTGGTGGTCAAATTAGTTCCATTCAGTGTCAGTTGTCCGGTGGATGCATTGAAACTGGCCGAATTCAGCGTGGGATGACTGGGTACGTTAGTCGCAGTGATGGCATTGGTGGTAATGGCCGCCCCGCTGTCGCTATCCCATTTTGCAGTGGCAGTCAGGTTATAGGCCGTGCCGCTGATAGAGGATGTGCCATTTTTGTTGACGAAGGCATTTGCCAATGCTTTGTCGGCACTGTTTAGCGTCACCGTAAAGCCTGTGGTTGTAAGGTTGCTCACTGTGTCATTAGTACTGAACTTGTAGCTGCCAGTGCCGCCACCAGTCAGTGTAAAATCATTTAGAGCAATGCCGTTGGCACTGCCGTGATTATCAAGGTTACTGCCCGTAAAGGTGAATACACCTGTTCCGGCGTTGTAGCTCACTGATGAAATAGTCGGTGCGGTCACGTTGCCAACGGTAACACCCTCGGTAGTGATCGCACTCGCGCCAGTATCCCACCCTGCCGTGGTCGACAAATTATAGGTGGTACTGCTATCGTTGGCCTGCGTACCATTTTTATTGAACAGACCATCGATCGCCAGTTGATCGGCACTGGATAATTTAATCACCACGCTGCTGCTGGTCGGCGTACCGGATACCGCGCTGCCGCCGGTTAGGGTATAACTAGTGCCTCCATCACCTTTCAGCGTGAAATCGGTGGCAGCGTAACCGCTGGTGGTCAAATTAGTTCCATTCAGAGTCAGTACGCCGGTGGATGCATTGTATGCAGCTTTGGTTAGAGAGGGCAGTGTCATTCTATTGCATCCTTTACTTGTATTATGGAATAAAAAATAATTTGAAAAGTAGCTGTCGTAACGACGGGCTAATCTCTTGCTAAAGAGTTATCGATTTTATTAGGCTTTTTCTGATTTTCAATTCTAACAAAAAATAGTGGCCTATATATTGTACTTAACGAAATCACAGGGCAAACGCATTGTTGCGGCTGGGCAATGCTGCAAAATCGGGAAATCTAGCGGGTGGAAATCCCGCTCCGGTAAATGCTAGCCACAGGCCGGATATCGAGCCTTGCAGGTAAGATGGTAACAAATTACTTGATGCGTAGGTGCGAAAACAGGCGAGGAGCAATGGCAGCAGATAATGCTGGCCGTGAAGGTGTAGAGTCCAGAAATAGCCGTGTTGGAAAGGGCTGATGGTTTAATGCGACCAGTGCGTAGGGCGGGTTAGATGTGTGCCAAGACCTTCCTTTTGGTATAAACTCGCTTCACACATCGTAACCCGCCAGGCCTAAACGTTGGCGACATGCGCTTCGGAAATGGGCGTTAGTTGAGTAAAGGCTAGTCGGGTTACGTTGCGAATAGCTTTTTACGCATGAATTTTAAGCTATCACGCGCAACTAACCCGCCATATGGCCCTATACCACTAAGCAATTAGACCACCTTGCTGGTTATAAGCTTTAACCGATGCGCCACTCGTTGGTTGGCACATCCTACCTTTTGTGGATAGTTACATTATTTCTTGTAAACAAGAAACAATTCTATTTGCTTACATACTATCCAAAATAGCTTTTTTCACCGCATCCAGTGTGGCATCTATACTCACCGGATGAGCTTCCTGGCATTGACTGATGGCGGTATCAGGGTCTTTTAAGCCGTTGCCGGTCAGGGTGCAGACGATGCGGCTGCCTTCCGGGATTTTGCCGCTGTCCAGATCTTTTATCACCCCGGCCAGCGAAGTGGCCGAGGCCGGTTCGCAGAAAATGCCTTCATGCGCCGACAGCAGTTTTTGCGCATGCAAAATTTGCGCGTCAGTTAAGGCATCAAACCAGCCGCTGGATTCTCGTTGGACATTCCAGGCTAAATCCCAGGATTGCGGGTGGCCGATACGGATAGCGGTGGCGATGGTTTCTGGATTGTCCACCATTTTGCCCTGCACGAATGGCGAAGCGCCCAAAGCCTGATAGCCGCACATCACCGGCCGCTTAGTGATCACGGCTTTGTGACCGGCACTGTCGGTGGCGTATTCGCTATAACCTTTCCAATAGGCGGTGATATTACCGGCATTGCCGACCGGCAAACAGTGATAATCCGGCGCTGCGCCCAATTCATCAACAATTTCAAAGGCGGCGGTTTTTTGGCCTTCCAAGCGGAAGGGGTTAATGGAATTAACGATGGTAACCGGCGCATGATCAGCCACTTGCTTAACCAACGACATACCGGCATCGAAATTGCCGCGAATTTGAATGATCTGCGCGCCGTACATCAAAGTTTGCGCCAATTTGCCCAAAGCAATTTTGCCTTCCGGGATCAACACAAACGCTTTAATGCCGGCCCGCACCGCATAAGCGGCGGCAGCGGCGGACGTATTGCCGGTTGAGGCACAAATAATCGCTTGACTGCCTTCTTCTACGGCTTTAGTAACCGCCATAGTCATGCCCCTGTCCTTAAAAGAACCGGTAGGGTTAAGGCCTTCGTATTTTACGTAAATATCAACCTGTTTGCCCAGCAAACGCGGGATATTCTGTAATTGTATCAGCGGGGTATTGCCCTCGCCCAAGCTGATGAGCCGGGTGCTGTCAGACACCGGCAGCCTATCCCGATAGTGTTCTATAAGTCCTGTGTAGCGTGTATGTGTTGCCATTATTTATCCTAAGGTTTCCATGCGAATACGGTTAACTTTACCGCTGACGGTTGCCAATGCTTCAATCTCGGCGATGGCCGCATTCATTTCTTTTTCGAGTGTCAATTGCGTCAGCATGATAACGGGTACCGAAGACTGACCGGCTAACGGCTCTTTCTGTATCAAGGCTTCAATGCTGATGTGATGTGCCGCCAAAATCCGACTGACATCGGCCAGCACACCGGGCTTATCTTCGGCTGTTAAACGTAAATAATAGGCAGTGCGGATGCTGTCAGCAGGCAACACGGGAATATCGACGATGGCGTCCGCCTGAAAGGCCAGATGCGGCACCCGATTTTCCGGGTCGCTGGTCATGGCCCGCACCACATCCACCAAGTCTGCCACCACGGCGGAAGCGGTAGGCTCAGCGCCGGCGCCGGCGCCGTAATATAAAGTAGGCCCAACCGCATCGCCGCAAACCAATACCGCATTCATTACGCCATCCACATTGGCGATTAAGCGGCGTTTGGGAATCAAAGTGGGATGCACCCGCATTTCGATACCTTGCTCGGTTTTGCGGGCAATACCTAAATGTTTGATGCGGTAACCCAAGGCTTCCGCATATTCCACATCAGCGCGAGTGATATGGGTAATTCCTTCGGTAAACACTTTATCGAACTGCAACGGAATGCCAAAGGCGATAGACGCCAGTATGGTTAATTTATGTCCGGCGTCTATGCCTTCTACATCAAAAGTAGGATCGGCTTCGGCATAACCTAAGGCTTGCGCCTCAGCCAGCACATCGGCAAAATCCCGGCCCTTGTCGCGCATTTCCGTCAAAATAAAATTGCCGGTGCCGTTGATGATGCCGGCCAGCCATTTGATGCGGTTACCGCTCAAGCCTTCGCGTATCGCCTTGATGATAGGGATGCCGCCGGCCACCGCCGCCTCGAACAACACCATCACCCCTTTTTTGCCGGCTTCGGCAAAAATCTCGTTACCGTGCAGCGCAATCAGGGCTTTATTGGCCGTGACCACATGCTTGCCGTTGGCAATGGCGGTTAACACCAGTTTTTTAGCCGGATCATAACCGCCCATCAGCTCAACCACCACATCGATATCCGGGTCGTTGACGATGTCAAAAGGATCGGTGGTCAGAGCAATGCCGCTGGTATCGCAGATACGCAGGCGAGTTAAATCACGAGCACTAGCCCGGCTGACGATAATCTGGCGTCCTGCTCGGCGCGCGATTTCCTCTGCATTTCTTGTTAGTACATTGATCGCGCCGCCGCCAACCGTTCCCAATCCCAAAATACCAATTTTTACCGGTTTCAAACCAGACTCCTAGTGTTTAACCAAAACTGGCGGCATTATACTACGTTGTCTTTCTTCAGCATATTACGGATACTGCGTAAGGCCTGCCGGGTTCTATGCTCGTTTTCGATCAAGCTAAAACGAATGTGGTCATCGCCATGCTGGCCAAAACCAATGCCCGGCGACACCGCTACCTTGGCATCGATAATTAGCTTTTTAGCAAATTCTATGGAACCCATAGCCCGATAAGCCTCTGGGATCGGTGCCCAGACAAACATCGTGGCTTTGGGTTTTTCCACCTTCCAACCCATAGCGTTCAAGCCATCGCATAACACATCGCGACGACAACGATACATCTCGCAAATTTCCTTGACGCAGTCCTGTGGACCTTCCAAAGCAGTGATTGCCGCTACCTGAATGGGGGTAAAGGTGCCGTAATCCATATAGGCTTTAATTTTGGTCAAGGCAGACACCAAGGTAGGATTGCCGCACATAAAACCGACCCGCCAGCCCGGCATATTGTAACTTTTCGATAAAGTGAAAAACTCTACTGCAATATCCTTGGCGCCCGGCACCTGTAAAATGGAAGGCGCCACATAGCCGTCAAAAACGATGTCTGCATAGGCAATGTCATGCACGATCCAGATATTATGCTCTTTACAAATTGCCACGACTTTTTCGAAAAAATCCAGCTCCACGCATTGACTGGTCGGATTGCCGGGAAAATTAAGAATCAGCATTTTCGGCTTAGGCCAGCATTCGGCAATGCCTTTCAGTAATTCCGCAAAAAAATCGCTGCCCGGCGTGAGCGGCACATGACGAATATCTGCCCCCGCAATCACCACGCCGTAAGGGTGGATGGGATAAGCCGGATTAGGCACCAACACCACATCGCCCGGCCCCAGAGTAGCCAAGGCCAAATGCGACAAACCTTCTTTGGAACCGATGGTAACAATGGCCTCAGTGTTATAATCCAGATCGACATCAAAGCGGTTTTTATACCAGCCGCAAATCGCTTTGCGTAAGCGCGGGATGCCTTTGGAAACCGAGTAACGATGGGTATCGTCACGCTCCGCCACCTCTATCATTTTCTGAACGATATGCGGTGGAGTGGGTTGATCCGGATTACCCATGCCAAAGTCGATAATATCTTCGCCATCGGCGCGGGCTTTGGCTTTTAGCTCATTGACGATATTAAAAACATAAGGAGGGAGTCGGCTGATGCGATGAAATTCTTCCATTAACGGCTCTTGTGTCGGGTTTAGATGTAATCTGATGCGAGAAGTATCGCAAAAACTTGCTAAGGTACTGGTGTTGCCGGACGATGTCAATTTCAAAACCACGCGATGGCCATCATCGCGCTGATTTTATGCTTAGGGCTGAGAAGGGGTTTGCGGCGCCTCTGCTGAAGTTGAGCCTTGGCTATGTTGGTTAAGATAGGATCCGCCCACCAAAAACACCAATACCAATAAATAGATGACCGCTGCAATATTCTTTACTTTTTTGACGCCGTCGTCGGATTTTTGACTGTACATATAGAGTTGTTTGTTCCATTCAGATCATACGGCCTATCAAGGCAGGAACTGATGTAGTGCTAAGATTTAACAAACCGGACAAGGCACACCCTAACGCGAAACTATGCGCCTTGCCGATTCGTAGATTTAAACAGGCTTATTGCTTGATGTTTTTGTAACTTTCTTCGCTTTCCTGCATAATGGCCTGCCCATCATTGATCATTTTCTGACCTTGATCGATTTGCGCCTGACCTTGGGTTTGTAGCGCCTGGCCTTTATCTACCATTTGCTTGCCTTGTTGCCAACGGCTGCCCAACTGCTGAATACCTTGGCTATCTCTTAACATTTGATCGCCGGAAATAACTTTTTGTGGCGCAGGCGGCTGCACCGGCGGCTTACTGGCACAAGCTGTTAACAGCAAGGGTAAACAAATACTAGTTAGACTGATGAGACGGCTTGATTTCCGCATCGTGATTTCCTCTATATTTTGGACGGTTCAAAAATGAAATATGGACAATCCTAAAAGATTGACCGCGGTTGAATTTTGTACGATAGAAGTATACCAGCAGCTAAGCAAATTAAAAATGACCATTGCGCATAGAATATGCCGGCGCATCAATCACGAGCGGCACTTAGCGAAAAACCGCTGGTAAACCCAAGCTTACGCATGGTAGTTTGTCTATCAATATTTTCAGCAAATAGTCACAATATCTGTTATAGGCTCCCAGTGAACACAAGGAAAGTAATGCCGGTTAATCATCGTCTCTATCTATGGGTTTTACTGGCGATTTTTGCCGGCGGCCTGTTTGGCTATCTGGACACCGTCCATGCCGTGGCCTTAAAACCGATAGGCGATGGTTTTATCAACCTGATTAAAATGCTGATAGCACCGGTAGTATTTTGTTCTATCGTACTCGGCATTGCCGGAGCCGGTGATATGAAAAAAACCGGCCGGGTAGGAATAAAAGCCCTAATTTATTTTGAAGTGATCTCAACCTTTGCCTTGGCGATTGGTTTGCTGGTGGTCAACCTGATTAAGCCCGGCAAAGGCTTTAATATCGATCCGACTACGCTGGATACCAAAGCGGTTGCCGGTTACGTTAAACAGGCCGCTGAACAGAATGTCGCCGATTTTATCCTGCATATTATCCCCAAAACCTTTACCGATGCTTTTACCGGTTCGGGCGATTTATTGCAGGTGTTGCTGGTTTCGGTACTGTTCGGCGTGGCTTTACAACAGCTGGGTACTGCCGGAAAATCTGTTTATGTTTTGATAGAAGCTTGTTCGCATATCTTTTTTGCGATGATGAATGTGATTATGAAGCTAGCGCCGTTGGGCGCAGGTGCGGCAATGGCTTTCACCCTAGGTAAATACGGCGTGTCGGCGCTAAAACCGCTGGCGGTATTGATGGGCAGCTTTTATTTGGCCTGCGGCTTGTTTGTCTGTACCGTGCTGGGCAGCATAGCCGCTATGGCCGGCTTTAATATTTTCAAACTGCTGAATTACATCAAAGCAGAATTATTACTCGTCCTGGGTACCTCTTCGTCCGAATCGGCCCTGGTGCCATTGATTAAAAAATTGGAAAAACTGGGCTGTTCGCCATCGGTCGTGGGTCTGGTGGTTCCTTCCGGGTATTCGTTTAACCTGGATGGCACCAATATTTATCTGACCATGGCGGCGCTGTTTATGGCGCAGGCCTTAAATATCGACCTGTCCATCAGCGATCAGCTAAGCCTGCTGGCCGTGGCGATGCTGACCAGCAAAGGCGCATCCGGGGTCACCGGCGCCGGATTCATCACCCTTGCCGCCACGCTGGCAGTCGTGCCGGCCATACCGGTCGCCGCCTTATCATTAATTCTGGGTATAGACCGCTTTATGTCCGAAGCCAGGGCGCTGACCAATCTCATCGGTAATGCGGTGGCGAGTATTGTGATTTCGCACTCGGAACTGGAGCTGGATCATGAAAAAATGCGGAGCGAATTAAATCAGTAATTTGGACGGTTTCACATTAAGTTTAATTATCTTTTCCACTCACAATAAGGCCTTACCATAAATCAACTGCCGGTTCCAAGCTTAACACCAAACCTTTCCAAAAAATTAAAATTGCAAATTAACGCTATTACGTTGCAGAAGTGTTAATACCCTGGGTCGACCGCGGGCGCTGTTCGATTCAAAATTAAGACCCGTACGATAAATTTCCGGTAAATAAAAGCGCTTTTCTTCATTGATTTTGTCACGATCTTCAAATATCACCCCCAACTCCTGCAATGCTTTTGCCGATTCTGGTGTTAATTCCATTTGTTGATCGTTAAATGGCGATGATTTTTGATTATTATCAATTTTGGCTAGTTTATCAGCCCACTGCTTCAGCACGTCAATTTCGTCAATGGCTTCCTTGACTTTTGCTCGACTGCACTCACCTACCGCATCACGGATAGCGTCCGGTAACAAAACTCTATCTTCCCATGTAGGCAGCCGTTTACCTTGACTTTTCTGCGCGGCATAACATAAAAAACGAACTAAATCACGGGCTTGCAAGCGTCCATTCAAATCACATAGCGCCGTAAACACCCAGCGCGCAGTACGTGCTTCTTTTGAATTTGTGGAACCCAATTTTTGTCCCCATAACTGTTTTAGTTCAGTCACTAATTCCTCAATTGATAAAGCTACCGAATCATTTTCAGCTGCCCAGGCCAGCTTAGCTTCGCCGCATATCCAGTAAGCCAGACGCAAAAATGAATCAGCAGACCACACCAGCACAAAAGGCTTATATTTAAACTCAAATTGCCCGGAGTTTTGTTGAATGACGGTGCTTACATAATCAGAGCGGATAAATTCGATAATACCCAAATGGCTATCACGTATGCTTTCAATTCTAGTCGGAAAGTCTAACAGAAATTTTAACGCTTCTTTTTGTTCGATTTTTTCAGAAATTGCCGGAAATCTGTCTTCTAAACCATCAATTATAATCACTAAACGAAAACCTTTTTCCGTCAAAAAGTAATTCAGCTCTTTTAGATGATTACCCTTAATCTGAAATACATCAAGCAGTTCAGTTGTCCAGAAGTTTACCCAATCCGTATTATTATGCTTAACTGCCTTATCAATGCGGTCTCGGAGCTCAATTTCAGAAAACTCATGCGCTAAATTGAGTTTGCTAAAACAATTTTTTCGACAATTATCAACAAAATTCAGCGCATTAGAACTTAAATGATGAGACGAAAGAAAAGGAAAAATCAGTGTCTCATTGTCATATACCCCCTTTGCACCTAACTTTTTGAGAAAACCTTCCCAGGTTTTTTCTCGACACAGTTGTAAAAAATTAAACGTTTTACCAGCGCCTTTTGCGCCAATTGAAATAGTGATTGGAATTGAAGTTGCATAATGCTTTGCCAAGTTTCTAAGCGGCTCAGTCACCAGTAGGTTTTCACCCTCCCCTTGCTCAGCATAGATATATTTTGCGCAAACCTCTGCAAGATTTTTAGCCTCCTGACTTCGTTGTGAATTTATTTGCTGAGAAGCAGGTACTTCATGATCGGCATTGACCGAAACAGGCAAAACGGTTGAGACCCAATCTTTAATTTGGTTAAAAAGTGGGCTATATTTAACCAACTCGACAGCATGTTTAAAGTCACGAATACACATCAAATTAGCGTCAAATTTTGCATCAATAAATTGTATATCTGAGACAATATTATCTTTAGAAGGGAAAGCCATATTTATGCGTTCTAATGCGATGGCATAATCTTTTGAATCCTTTAATTCTTGGGTTAACAAACTCAGAATCACAGTCGGTTTTGCAGCAGGGTTATCATTAATTAATGAGCGCAAGAGTGCCATTTTTTCCAAAACAAGTACTATCCCATTGACAGACTGAGGGGCAATAGTGGAAACAATAAATCGTTCAATTCTAGGATCAAACAATAATGGACTAGCTAGCTCACTCAAACCGGCACGCAAATCAATCAATACCAATTCAGCATCAAGCTCAACTGCTAATTGTTGTATAGCATCGCCAACAGACCAGGGATTTTGGGTATTACGGGCCAAATGTTCCGGTAGAACCGGCGTATCCAGCAACTCAATGGGTTGCTCTGGGTTAATACAGGCAGGCAAGACAAAAATCTCATGCCCGTTTAATGCTATTGATGATTTACGTAATTCTGCGGCACAATACTGTAAAGAGGCCTCTGCGGAGGATGGTGGATAATGTATGGCTTCCAAAAACCGGACAAAAGAAATACTAGGTAGGTTTACGGTATCCAACCAATAAGTGATGCCAGGTGCTTCAATATCAGCATCAATCAACAGCACTTTGGTTTTGCGTTTCCCGGCTTGTTCCAAATAGGCGACTAAGTGGGTTATCAAGGCGGTAGTACGCCCAACACCACCTTTAAAAGAATGAAAAGCGGATATATGCAGCGTACTTGGAAAAAGATTAGGTTGAATAAAGCTATTTTCCGGGAAAGTGGCTAAATAAGCTAAATCATGCCAAAGCGGATAACGTACGATATTTTTAGGTTTTATACCGGCATGTATCTTAATATCGATAGGATATTCTACATTTTCAATGCGTAAGTTTAATATGCTCCTACTTTCATCTAAAGAATTACCAAAACCACTGACCAACCAATCATGTAATTTCTGTTCGTCATCATTGGTCGTTAAAGTAATTTCTGCCCCGTCTGAGTAACAATCAATAGCCGCAATAAAATCTGGTAGTTTAATATAGCCATGTGTCATTTCTCGAAAACGACGTTCAACATCTAACCAGGTTATTAATGGCTGTTGTACATTAAATTGGAAATCTTTCATGTTAATTCTCCATACAGCCATTCCAGAATAGCTTGTAACTTCACTTCAAGCTGTACATCACTAGGTTCCTTTGCTTTAGCGCCGTAACGCCAAATCTGATTTAGCTCTGAGCAATTTGAGTGACGTTGCCTTGCCGGTTTCTTCAGTTCTTTTAAGCTAATATTGCTATTTAATCGTAGCGCTGCACCAATCTGCAAGGCATCCATCAACTTATTTAAATCATGTTGAAATTCAGAAAATTCGCCTTCGGAATCATTTTTACCATTGCGTTTTAGCAGAACGGCTTTTAATCCTGTTTCCACGGCATAAAATAACAGCAAACGATGCGCATTCGTTCGGCTATCTGCCTCAACCGTTTCATAAGCTGCGGCGGTATCTTTCCAAGCTGTTTTCAGTTCTCTATAGGTAAAGACTATCATAGCGAGTTATTTTCCATATCGCATTTTTAAGGCAACAGAATTTTTCTGGAAAATGCAGCATCGACATCTTCAGTGTACCGGGTACCCGGTACCGCAATAATAATTGACAGCCATACCGCCGGCCAGGATCATTTTTACCGGCTCACCGCGATAGTCAAACGATTGCAGTACCGCATCAATCTTATCGATCATCACCGCCAAAGCATCCTGAAGAATTTTTTGTCTCTGATTCATTGAATTGACAATCGCCTTTTTAACATTGCCATAAATCGCGCGCAATCAAAGCAAGTGGTCTTAACAATCTCAGGCAAACTCGCTTTCGGCCAACCACAACGATTACATAGCGCATTAAATTCTGACGGCTTTTTGTACCATGAAGTGCCAGACAGCAGTAGCGCGGCAACCTTTACACTGTCTTGTGTTGCCAGAGCAAGCCAGTCGGCTTGATCAAAATGATGGTACTGGGCAGCACAAAAATCAATTAGCTGTTCGTCTTGGTCTCTCATGGAAAATGGAAATTGGAATTGATGTGAATCAGCTTCCCAGTCTAGCCTAAATCGACTGTAGGTAAAATAGCCGACTTCATTCCAGCAAACCCAAATTAGGCATATCATCCTTCAACGCCACCCCGGAATAGCCTTTTAACAAAGCTTGCGAACTCAGATAAAGCAGCTTATCGGCAGCCGCCTGATAAGACAACCCGGCAGGCGGGCGGATATTGGACAGGCAATTACGCTCGGCATCGGTATTGCCTATGCGTGGCCCATAGGTTAAATACGCGCCGATACTGTCGGCAGCACTTAAACCGGGACGCTCGCCAATCAGAATAATGCTCAATCTGGCATTGAGCAGCGCCCCCACTTCATCGGCTACGGCGACTCTGGCGTTGGGAATCAGGCAAATCGGGCCAAGCGTCAAGCCGGCTGACTGCAACAAATCAATCAGCGCCGTTAACAACGGCAAGCCATGCGCATCCAGCGCAGTGGACGATAAACCATTACTGACCAGCAAGGCCACATCCACCGGCGGATAGCTTTGCGCCACCAGCAAATCAGCACTGGCAGCATCCAGACAACGGCCTTTGTCGGGCCGTTGCAGATACTCCACCCGATCAGCAACCGCCGTCTTAAGTTGCAAGGTCGTCAGCCCCAACCGTTCAAGGCTTTGCGCAAATGCTGACGCATCCCAAGGCTGATGCACCGCATCGCGCGCGGCGGCGTGAGCCATTTGAAAATCCAGTAGTGCCGTCGTCGGCAAGCCACAGCCTACCCGACCTTGGGCAATTCTGGCCTGGGTGTAGCGCCGTAAACTGTGCCAAGGATCGGTCATGCCGATGCCCCGGTAAAATCATCAAACCGGCTCAACAACACGCTACCGTTGCGTTGCTCGGACAAGCGGTTTTGGCCATTAAAAATACCCATATTTTGCAACCACACTTCAAACTCCGGTGCCGGTCTTAAGCCCAGTACCTGCCGTAAATACAACGCATCGTGAAAAGAGGTGCTTTGATACGCCAGCATCACATCGTCAGCCCCCGGTATGCCCATAATAAAAGAGCAACCGGCCACACCCAACAACGTGAGTAAATTATCCATATCATTCTGATCCGCTTCGGCATGATTGGTGTAACAAATATCGCAGCCCATCGGCAAACCCAACAGCTTGCCGCAAAAATGATCTTCTAAACCGGCGCGTATGATTTGCTTGCCGTCGTACAAATATTCCGGGCCGATAAAACCCACGACAGTATTGACCAACAACGGCGAAAACTCCCGGGCAACCGCATAGGCTCTGGCCTCGCAGGTTTGCGCATCAATACCGTGATGGGCGTTGGCCGACAACGCACTGCCCTGCCCGGTTTCAAAATACATTAAATGCTCGCCGCCGGGATTGCGCCCCAAAGACTGCACCATGGCTTTGGCTTCTCGCAACAGCGCTAAATCAATACCGAAACTGCGGTTTGCCGCCTCAGTGCCGGCAATGGATTGAAATACCAGATCCACCGGCGCGCCACGCTGCATTAATGCCATGCTGGTGGTGACATGCGTCAGCACACAGGATTGCGTGGGAATTTGCTGGCGGTGAATAATTTCGTCCAGTAGATTCAGCAAGGTATGGACATTGTCCAGATTATCGGTAGCCGGATTAATGCCAATCACTGCATCGCCGCTGCCGTATAACAAACCGTCCAGAATGCTGGCAGCGATGCCGCGCGGATCATCAGTCGGATGATTGGGTTGCAGCCGGGTAGCAAGCCGCCCCGGCAAACCAATGGTACTGCGAAAACGGCTGATTATCCGGCAACGCTGGGCCACAGCGATTAAATCCTGATTGCGCATGATTTTACTCACCGCCGCCACCATCTCCGGGGTTAAACCGGCGCGGACTGCCGACAAATCGCTGCTGTCCGCCAGCAACCAATCACGAAACCCGCCCACGGTTAATGACTTAAGCGGTGCAAAGGCTTGCGCATCATGCTGCTCTAAAATCAGCCGCGAGACCTCATCATCTTCCGGCGCAATCAAGGGCTGCTCAATAAATTGCTGCAATTGGACATCCGCCAGCACCTGCTGCGCCAGCGCTCGCTCAACTTCGGATTCTGCCGCCAACCCGGCCATTTCATCAGCGGCGCGGCGCGGGGAGGCTTTCGCCAGCAGGCTACGTAAATCGCGGAACTGATAATTTTTGCCGTTTAAGCTTGCGGAATATTGCATAGTGAACCCGGCTGAGGAACCGGTGATTTTTGTGGGTTTTTAAGAATACGACAGTGGTGTGACAAATAGATGACGAGGAAGGACTGATTTTTGAACAAGCCTTGTTATTTTGGATAAGCGGTTTGCAGATGCTCACGCTATAGACATTTTATAGCCGTTACCCCCCCAGCCAACGCCCAAACCACTCCGTCAAATCACGGGTCTCACCCAGTCCGCCAAGACGGTGGTCGATAGCATCGTGATTGCCCCACACAACTTCAGCCCAATCGCCGGCCGCTACCCGCGATTCAATGTCTTTACAGTAAACGCCTAAATCACGCTGCACATAAAAACCGTAGGTGCGGCAAGCAATCGGGCGGTGGACGTAGACTAAACAGGCTCCTGCTGCTTGATCCAACATAGGGCAAACGATAGGGCGTGATGTTTGCTCGGCCAACGCGGTAATTTGCCGGCCGATTGCCTGCAGCCGCTCGACGGGCAGTGCTGCCAAGCCTTCGCGCAGCAAATCCCATTCCTCTGCAGTGAGTATCGGTATTTCAGCCAGCCGTCGGCAACAGTTGTCGCAACCCTGGCGGCATAGCCAATCGGGATGGTTATCGCGAATCGCGGTTACCCGTGATTCAATATCCGCATGAAGTTGGTGTATGGTATTCATCTAATCTAAAAAAACAAATTGTTCTATCATCACACAAATTTCTATCATAGCATCAAATCATCAGCTGAAAATTTCTGCCCTCAGGTACTAGTTTGCTAAGTGAGTAATTCGACGATTGACATACCAAACCAGCTAACCTATACAGTATTGATAACTTCCCTATATCAGGACAGCCCCCATGTTTGAATCAGCCGAGCTTGGCCACAAAATCGACAAAGCCGATTACGATAAACAAGCACCTGTGCTGCGCGAGGCGCTGCTGGAAGCACAAATGGATTTAGCGGCGTCCTGCCGGTTTCCGGTGATTATTTTAATCGGCGGCCTGGATGGCGCCGGCCGGGGGGAAACGGTTAATCTGTTGAATGAATGGATGGACCCGCGGTTTATCGACACTCACGGCATGGGTTCACCTTCCGATGAAGAACAGGCCAGACCCATCATGTGGCGATTCTGGCGGGTGCTGCCGCCCAAAGGCAAAATTGGTCTGTTTCTGGGTTCCTGGTACACCCGGCCGATATTGGATCGTGTCAGTGGACGGATCAAAAATGCCGAACTTGCCCAACAGATGAACTCGGCTAACCGTCTTGAAAAAATGCTGACCGATGAAGGGGCGTTGATCATTAAATTCTGGTTGCATTTATCCAAACAAAAACAAAAAAAACGCCTGCAACTGCTGGAAGAGAATCCTAAAACTCGCTGGCGAGTCACTGAGCGCGATTGGAAACATTATCAGCAATATCACAAGCTGATCAAGGTAAACGAAAGTATGATCCGCCAAACCAGCACAGCAGAAGCACCGTGGATTATCGTGGAAGGCTATGATACTCATTACCGCAACCTGACGGTGGGCAAAGTGATACTGGATGCCTTGCGCAAACGCCTGGATAGCACAGACAGCAAAGCCACGCTAATCACCCAAGCGCCGCTGCCGCTGCCGGCCATTGATCATCTGGATATTTTAAAAAAACTGGATCTTGAGCAGCACATTGATAAACCCACTTATCAAGAAAAATTGGAAAAATATCAGGGGAAACTGTCTTTAATAACCCGAGATCCGCGATTTAAGGATATTACCGTAATCGTGGTTTTTGAAGGCAATGATGCCGCCGGCAAAGGCGGCGCCATCCGCCGAATAGCTGGTTCGCTGGATGCCCATAGGTACACGATTATCCCCATCGCCGCCCCCAGCGAAGAAGAACGAGCCCAACCTTATCTATGGCGATTCTGGCGGCATATTCCCGGACGGGGCAGGCTGACGATATTTGACCGTTCCTGGTATGGTCGGGTGCTGGTGGAGCGGGTTGAGGGTTTTTGCTCGCAGATAGACTGGATGCGGGCTTATAGCGAAATCAATGATTTTGAAGCGCAACTGGTCGCGCATAACACTGTGCTGGTTAAATTCTGGCTGGCGATCAGCAAGGACGAACAGCTTAAGCGTTTTAACGAGCGCAGCCAAAGCGGTTTTAAACGCTTCAAAATCACCGCCGAAGACTGGCGCAACCGCGAAAAATGGGATGACTACGAACTCGCTGTCTGCGACATGGTGGATAGCACCAGCACCGACATTGCGCCGTGGACATTAGTGGAAGCCAACGACAAAAACTTTGCCAGAATCAAGATTTTAAAAACCCTATGCCATAGAATTGCCGCGGCATGGGATTAACTGATGCGGGCCTTGGGTCTGATATAAACCGATTGTTTTTGTCGGTTGCCGGGGAATTTATTATAAAATAGTAACTACTCACCCCCTAATTCTTTCGCAAAAACAAAAAATAAAGCTTGACAGGTTTTTTTGAAAAAATATTTCATTTTTCCATGTCGATAATAAATTCCCACGCACAGCCATTATAAATATCCATCTAAACGCCTTTGCGGTAGCTTTGATATTTTTCAACAAACCACCCTTTTTCGCATGCTCTGGTAGCTCCACAGAGGCCGAAAAAACCGATGATATACTATGTGCAGTTTGGACATATCATCAATTCAATGGCTACTTTAGATAAAACCTCAGTCAGAGCAGAAGTCAATCGGTTAAAAACGGATTTTGAAGCTCTCTGCGTCGAAGGTAAAATAACCGTTGAAAGCAAAGCACTCATGACGAGCATGTTCATGATCGTTGAACTGATACTCTCCATTTTTTTGGAACGCCTTACCCAAAAAGACAACAAAAACTCAAGTAAACCGTCCTCTCAAACCCCTAAAGATGAATCGGCGTTAGGCCATGAGGGAAGCAAGGGTAAAGGCAAAAGTGAAACAGACGCGCTTGCTAAAAATACCCGCGTCAAAGAAACGGTAAGCCTCTCTATCGTTAGTCACTGTGATATTTGCGGGGAAGATCTGACTGATACGCCCTGCCTGCATGTCGAGAGACGAACAAAGATTGATATCTTATTTGAAAAGGTTGTTGAACATGTTGACGCTGAAATTAAGCAATGTCCAACCTGCGGTTCAACTGTTAAAGGTTCGTTTCCGGCGGATCTGCACGGCCCTTTGCAATATGGCGATGGCTTAAAAGCCTTTGTGGTTAATTTGGTGATTTGTCAGATGGTGGCGCTCAATCGCGTACAGAAGCTGGTTAAGTCACTGATTGGTGAATTGATCTCTGAAGCCACTTTACTGAAATTTGTATACCGCCTCAACCAGGCGTTGGAAGCCTGGGAACTTCAAGTGAGCGAGCAACTTCTTAAAGCGCATGCCATCCACGTTGATGAAACCTCTTTTCGAGTAGACCAGAAAAACTACTGGATACATGTGTATTCAGCGGGTGAAATCACACTCAAAGTCTTGCATCGAAAGCGGGGTAAAGAAGCCATTGAAGCCATTAATATTATTCCACGCTATGCGGGGAAGATTATTCATGATTGCTGGGCATCCTATTTGTCATATGATCACTGTGGACACGGATTGTGCGGGTCGCATTTGCTGCGCGAACTCACCTTCATTATCGATACCAATGGCTACGCTTGGGCGAGGAATATGAAACGCCTATTGCAGGAAACATGCATTAAGGTCTCTAAAAGTACGGATAAAAAATTAGACGATCACGCGTTGGCTAATCTGCAAAAACGATACCGAAATATTTTAACGCGTGGTTCAAAAGAATTACCTGCAATACCCGCCAAGACGACAGGAAAACGCGGCAAACTAGCCAAGTCAGACGCTCATAATCTACTGGAGCGATTGCAAAAATATGAGGCGGCCGTCCTGCTTTTTGCCAAAGACTCTCATGTATCATTTACCAATAATAGAGCTGAACGTGACCTTAGAATGTCTAAGGTTAAGCAAAAGGTGTCAGGCTGTTTTAGGTCTGAACTGTATGCTAAAGCCTATTGCCGAATTTCAAGCTACCTGCAAACCATGGCTAATAAGGGATACAATCCTCTCGTCGCTATTCAAATGGCCATGGCGGGTAAAATCGACTTTCAAGGGGGTGAGTAGTTACATAAAATAAATACATGTATTTACTGGAGGTCTCCCTCATGCCTACTTCGCTTCGCCTAACTCCAGAAACAGAGCAATGGCTTAAGAACAGCTTCGCAAGCTCGACAAGCAAATGGCACGGCGCATAGTCAATTACATGGACGAACGCATTGCCGTGTAATCTGCGACATTCAGAACAGCGTTTTGCGTGTTATCGTGGTACAGCTAGGTAACCGGCGCGACATTTACCGCTAAAATTTGCATCCTCTTTAAAATCCGAGACAATGGCAACTTTTTAACCGAGAAGAATCATGAATTTTTTTGTTGCTGTAACAACTGTTTTACTTTTGCAAATGCCGGCGATTACTCATGCCGGCACGCTGACCAACGGCGAGTGGACCCCTAGCAGCGCTTGCGGTGAAAAACCAGTGCCGCCCAGCGTAGTAGATCACGATGCGGATGCTTATAATCGTAGTGTCGGCGCCATCAACCAATGGCAACAACAGGCCAATACTTACTTTGAATGCCTGATTAACGAAGCCAATAAAGACAATAAATCGATTGCCGACAAAGCCAATCATGAACAAACCGAGTACAAACAAACCTTTGAGTCCATCTCTGCGGCGCTTGACGCCGCCAAGAAAAAACTGGAACAACGATAACCTGAGTTTTGCATGACTGAGATTAAATCGACCCCTAATCCAGATACGATTTGCCACTGCAGCGGCACCACAGCAAACCAAATCAGGCAGCTGGTGGATGAAGGCATTACCAATCTGGAACGATTATCCAGAATCACCGGCGCCTGTTCCGGTTGCGGCGGTTGCGAGGCCGAGCTATTGGCTTTGCTGGCTGAATATACAACAAAGGACTAAACAGTGTGCAGTCTAACAAGCAAACCAGGACATTTATCAATCTAGTAGTCTACCAATCTATTTTTGATGGATAGACTGCTCTGATGTCGGGGTATTCTGTCAGCGGTTTAGGAGGCATGGATGCCGACTTAAGCCTACAAGGATGTATTCACAGCGTCCTCTGACAGAATACTCCGGCATCAGATGGGCAGCTCTTAACCGTCATTGTAAGTTTGGCGAACTACTAGGAGGCCACATGATCAACGAAATCAGCGCAGTCGCTTTTCGCCAAAATCTGGGTGAAATGATCAATCAGGTACAGTACCGTCACGACTCCATTCTAATCAAAAAAGATGGTAAGCCGATAGCGGCCCTGGTTGATGCGCAATTGTTTGACAGGATACGCCGATTCAAAACCCGGTTTAATGCCTTAAGCCAGGATATTGCCGATACCTATGCCAGCCGAAGGTATGCATGAAATTGATGCCCTTGTTTCGGAAATCAGACATTCCTGAACTCAATCATGACGCAGCTCTGCATCGTTCTGGATACCAATGTCCTGTTGTCAGGTAAACACCGTAGCAGGCGGAGCTTGACCGACCAGATGAGCGGTATTCGGTTCAGCTCCGCCTCAAACTCACACCAACACCCGCTCTATCCCACCATTACCGGCCGCGCGGATGTAATTTTTCATCCAGTTCTCGCCCAGCAGCTGCTTGGCGATTTCTACCACAATATAATCCACTTCCAGTTGCTCCACTTCATCGCCAAAGCGCTGCAAACCCTGCACGCAAGACGGGCAGGAAGTCAGCATTTTTACAGGGCCGATAGAGCCGTCTGCCCGCAGTTTGACGGTGTTCTCCTGCAATTCTATCGCTTTGCGGTAGCGCACCTGGTTGGAAATATCCGGTCTGGCAACCGCCAGCGTACCGGACTCGCCGCAGCAACGCTCTGATTTAAGCACGGTGCCGCCGATCAAACCGCTGACCGTTTTTAACGGGTCTTGCTGCTTTAACGGACTGTGGCAAGGATCATGGTAAAGATATTGTTGACCGCTCAGGCCATCCAGCTTAACGCCTTTTTCTAGCAGATATTCATGAATATCAATTAACCGACAGCCGGGAAAAATTTTCTCAAACTCATAATCCAGCAATTGATCCAGACAAGTGCCGCAACTGACCACCACGGTTTTAATGTCCAGATAATTTAGGGTATTGGCAACCCGATGGAACAGCACCCGATTATCCGTGGTGATTTTCTCCGCCTTGTCAAATTGACCGGCAGCGCGTTGTGGATAGCCGCAGCACAAATAGCCGGGCGGCAACACCGTTTGTACGCCTATCTCGTACAACATAGCCTGCGTCGCCAGACCGACTTGCGAGAATAAGCGTTCCGAGCCGCAACCGGGGAAATAAAACACCGCTTCTGAATCGGTACGGGTTTTGTTTCTATCCCGGATAATCGGCACAATATGGTCGTTTTCTATATCCAGCAAAGCCCTGGCGGTTTTGTTGGGTAATTTGCCCGGCATTTTTCGGTTACTGAATTGAATCACCTGCTCATGCAGCACCGGTTTGCCGGTGGAAGATGGCGGCTGCAACAATTGCCCCCGGCTCCACGGTTTAAGCACCACATTGGCTAACCGTTGCGCTTTATACGCCCACTGAATCAGGGTTTTGCGCATAAACTTAACGGTATTGGGATGGCTGGCGGTTAAAAAGGCAATCGCCGCCGTTTTGACCGGATTAAAACTCTGCTTGCCCATTTTCTGCAGCAGATTGCGCATATTCATCGACACATCGCCAAAATCAATATCTACCGGACAAGGATTAAAACATTTATGACACACCGTACAATGATCGGCAACATCTTCAAACTCGTTCCAATGGGTAATGGATACCCCGCGCCGGGTTTGTTCTTCGTACAAAAATGCTTCTATCAATAATGAGGTCGCCAGAATTTTATTACGCGGCGAATACAGCAGATTGGCTTTGGGCACATGAGTGGAGCAAACCGGCTTGCATTTGCCGCAGCGCAAACAATCTTTTACCGAATCGGCAATCGCGCCGATATCGCTTTGCTGCATAATCAGCGATTCAAACCCCATCAAACTGAACGAGGTGGTATAAGCGGCGCTTAAATCGCCGCCAGGCATCAGTTTGCCGCGATTAAAATAGCCCATCGGATCGACGCGCTGCTTATAATCCTGAAAACTCGCCAGCTCGGCCTGGGTTAAAAACTCGTATTTGGTGATGCCTATGCCATGCTCGCCGGAGATGACCCCACCCAGCGACCGAGCCAACGCCATGATTCTGGCGACAGCGGCATTGGCTTCTTGCAACATATCGTAATGGTCGGAATTAACCGGCAAATTGGTATGCACATTGCCGTCGCCGGCATGCATATGCAGCGCCACAAACACCCGCCCGCGCAATACTTCTTTATGTACTGCTTCTATTCGTTCCAACACCGGTCTAAAATTATCGCCTTCAAAAATACCCTGCAAACGCGGCAATAATTCTAATTTCCAGGAGGCTCGCACCGAATAATCCTGAATCCTATGAAACAGCGTAGGCTGCGGGGCGCGATTGCTTAGCGGGGTCGCAACGATGCCATTCTCGGCAAACTGCGCCTCAGCCGCTGCCAACGGCAAATCCAGCTGTTGATACAGCCATAGCCAACGGGCTTGCACCTGCGCGACTGCCTCCAGCGCCAAGCTGCGGCGGTCGCCGATCATTTCTGTTTTATTAACGCCGTCTTCATAAGCGCGTACCGGCAAATCGCCTTGCAGCAAAGTCGTTAGTGCTTCGCATAAGCGTAATTTATTCCGCAACGACAGCTCGACATTAATCCGCTCAATGCCGTCACAGTAATCGCCCATCCGCGGCAGCGGAATCACGACATCTTCGTTAATTTTAAAAGCATTGGTATGTTTGGCGATGGCCGCAGTCCGCGCCCTATCCAACCAGAAGTTTTTGCGGGTTTCCGGGCTGACGGCGACAAAACCTTCTGCGCCTCTGGCATTACATAAGCGCACCACTTCCGAGGCGGCCAGCGCCACCTGATTCTCGTCGTCACCGACGATATCGCCGATCAACACCATTTTAGGCCGGCCATGACGCTTGGCTTTAGTGGCATACCCCACCGCTTTTACATAGCGTTCATCCAAATGCTCCAGTCCAGCCAGCATTACCCGTGTACTGCCCTGCTTAGGCAGCGCCGCCAAATAATCGCGAATTTCCACAATAGCCGGCACCGCCTCTCTAACTTGCCCAAAAAATTCCAGACAAACAGTACGCGTATGCGGCGGCATTTTATGTAAAATCCAGTGCGCCGAGGTAATAATGCCGTCGCAACCTTCTTTTTGTATCCCCGGCAAGCCGCCTAAGAACTTGTCGGTTACATCCTTACCCAATTCGTCTTTACGAAATTGCGCACCTGGAATGGTTAGGGTTTCTTCCGATAACAATTTGCGGCCATCGGCGTCAAACCGCTTCAGTAAAAAGTTAACCTGCGCTTGATCATGAATTTTACCGAGGTTGTGCTGAATGCGTTCCACTTCCAGCCAATTACCGTCCGGCGTTACCATCCGCCAGGACAGCAGATTATCCAATGCAGTGCCCCACAGCACGGCTTTTTTGCCGCCGGCATTCATGGCGATATTGCCGCCGATGCAGGAAGCATCTGCCGAAGTGGGGTCACAGGCAAACACCAGACCGACTTTTTCCGCCACTTCCATCACTCGTCGAGTCACCACGCCGGCGCCGGTATAAATAGTGGCGTAAGTCTGATCGACGCCCGGCAATGTGGCGGCGTGATCCACCGCCCCAATATCCAGCAGTTTTTCGGTGTTGATCACCGCAGAGTAAGACACCAACGGCACCGCGCCGCCGGTATAACCCGTGCCGCCACCGCGCGGAATGATAGTCAGGCCCAGTTTGATGCAATCGCGCACCAGATGTCCAACTTCTGCTTCAGTATTGGGATATAACACCACAAACGGATATTCCACCCGCCAGTCGGTGGCATCGGTAACATGCGAAACCCTGGCAAAGCCGTCAAAACGAATATTATCCTTGCGAGTATGCTTGGCAAGCAAAGCCAGCACCTTACGGCGCATTTCGCGGGTGTTTTCCAGCTGGGCTTCAAAACTATTGACAGCCAGGTCCGCCGCCGCGATTAACATCCCTACCCGCCCAGCCCGGTCGGATTGCTGGTTTTCCAGTTCGGCCTGACGGTTTTTCATTTGCTGCAAACGATGGCGCAAGGCAGCCAGCAAGGCTTTACGGCGTTTGCTGTTATCCAGCAAATCATCCTCAAGATACGGATTGCGCTGTACTGCCCAAATATCGCCCAATACTTCGTAAAGCATTCTGGCAGAGCGGCCGGTCATCCGTTCATCACGTAGCGAGTCAAGAACCCGCCAGTTATCTTCGCCCAACAGGCGAATCACGATTTCACGATCAGAAAATGAGGTGTAATTGTAAGGAATTTCGCGTAAGCGCACGGGCGCGGCAGCCGAAAACAAAGGAGAAAATTCAAAATCCGCAGACATCCGGTCTCGCTGTGATGGGTAAAATTTGGATTGTACCACTGAGTATGAATGGAAAATACCCTAAAAGGAATCATCCTTCTAATAGAACTCAGCGCCAAAGAAATTTGCTGTGCGATAATTCCGGCTGCATCCTCATCACCGCCAGCCAAAAACTTTCCAGCCCCCATGCCCGATATTTATCAACACGGCCACAGCAGCAACTTAATCGGCATCCCTACCGGTTGTATCGCCCATTATCTGTTTAATGAAAATCCCCAGCCCTTGCATATCGCCGGCACCCGCGAAACGGCGACCGGTTTGTTTGAGCAATTAGCCCGGCAATCAAACTTAGCCGCCTGTGGGCAAGTTTTTCAGGATTATATGTGCGTGGTATTCGGCTTTGAAACCGAGCAACGCTTAAGCAACGATACTGAAGGCCGCCGCCGCTATCGCAACAGCTATCTGCGTTTGATTCAGGATTGGGGGCTGGATTCTAATAATGCCCAAAGCGCGGTATTAAAAGGCTGGGTAGAAAGCCGTTTTGGGCTATATCCTACTTATCATAAGCAACAGCTGAACAATTTTATGAGCAAAGACTGGATACAGTATATCGAAGAAAAAATGAACAGCCGCTATCACAACAATTGTATTTATATGCAGCTGGATTTACTGTACGAATATTGCCAATGGGTGGTGCAACACTTTCAGTGTCCGGCAGCCAGCCATAAAACCCTGTATCGCGGGGTTAACAGCCTGGATAATGACTGGATCGTTGCCGATACCGATAAACAACATAAAATCCTGCGTTTTAACAATTTGGTCTCGTTTACCGATAAACGCAGTATCGCCAGCGAGTTTGGCGCTTATATTCTGGAAGTGGCGGTGCCGATGGTGAAATTGTTATTTTACAATGATTTACTGCCGCATCATGCTTTGCATGGCGAAGCGGAATATTTGGTGATCGGTGGGGATTATCGGGTGACGGTGCAGCGGTAAGAGTAAAACAACACCGGTGCCGTGTCTTATTTAACTGTAGTACGCTGCCACACACTCTCCCCTCCCCATGTGATCGTGGCATAACCAGGCGTGGTGTCTTCTACTACCGACACACAAAGATAGGGCCGCTTGCCATTTTCAAGCGAGAATTTTGGCCCCACCGCCAAGCCGCAAGCTCGCGGCTGGGTTGAGTTGTCATTTGCTGTTGGCAAAACTGTGCTGGCAACTAAAAAACGTGCTTGAGATAGGTCGCTGAGTGCAAAAGTTCGTTGATGTATCCAACCGCCCGTATTAATCCCATGATCAAGAATCGGTATAAACACCCAGTCTGGCTGGAATTGTCTTAAAATTTCGCCGACACCGGAATTAATCTCAATATCCTGACAGATCAGCACCACACAGCGGCCTAGGCTATCGCTATCCACTATCATTATTTCATCGCCGGCTGCATTCTTCTCCATAATTAAGCCATTGCCATTTGATAAACCATAAAATTCTGCTTGTGTTTGATCGAGTCCGGCAGGCCATAATTTGCGTTGCCGCCAAAGCACAGTACCACTACGATTAAAGATACGCGACTCGTTCCAGGGCAAGCCTTCGTCGGTATCTTCGGTATGCCCGGAACCGGCAATCATGATTCTAAAACGCTGGTTTGATAATCTACCAGCCAAACTGTCGGCATCGGTTTCTGAGATCATCAACTCGGGGACGATAACGATGTCTGCCTCTGCTATTTGTTTTAGCCCGTCCAACAAACGGTCAACGGCATTAATATCTGCATGAAGCCGAAAATCGACGAACAGTTTGCCATCTCTCGGATATTCGGTAACAACTAGATCAGCTCGCTGTTCGGCAATGGGGATAAAAGCCACCACTTCTTTAGCCGTATTGCTAGCGGAGACAATGCCACGGGCAGCATCAGTTGCCAAAAAATGCTGCACAATGCCAATGCTTCTGCCATCTTGATGCATCACAACAGGCACTACCGCCAATGCGGCAAATTGATCGGCCAGACTATCGGCGTTCGCGGCATTTTCTTCCCGGCAAGTGCGCGTCAGTGGGCCGCGCGGAATGAGGTGATGTTCAGCGTAGCTGCCATAATCTTTATGCAGAATCCTTTGCTCATGCAAGGCTTGCAGCCATGCAGGAATGCTGGGTTTGGGGGAATCTGATCTTGAAACATAGGCTAGGCGCGGGTGGATAGCCAAAAATTCATTATCCAACCCGCGCATCACCGCCAGAATTTTGCCGCATTCCGCTGGCTTGGAAAGCGACTCGGTTTCCAGCAGCGGCATCAAGCCAGCCAATACCGCTTGTTCGGTAGATTTTTTTAAAGCATCACTTATAGCCGCGATTAAACCTGCGTCAGGCTGTGATGCGGCTGAACGATGATTTGGCCGCCATTGCTGAGCGTCCAGCCAAAGCGCGATAAATAGCTGAGCTAGCGAGTGCACCGGCTTGTCTAACTGGAACATAGCGGCTTTAGTGATTGAAATCGTTTTCAAGGAAAATAGTGCATTAGCTCTCTTAAGGCGCTAAGGTGCTCCAGCGGTAAACCTGAGTTTTCCAAAACCAGTAAAATTTCGTCAATTAGTGCGCTTAACTGATCCCGTCTATCCTGGCTAAGTTTTGGCTGCCCACGCATACTGTTTTGTACAACGAGAATTGAGGCTTCGACTATCATTAATAATACCGCCGGAGACCGACTATCGTTAGTCTGTACGATTATTCTAGCGAACGCCAACATCATCGTCAAAAATTCTATTGGTTTCTGTAAACGTCGACCATAAAAATCGGGTATGCGCGATCCATTCTTTACATCTAAAGACAGCTCACAAAAATCCAACGCCAACTGCGGATATTCAGGAACACTCAGCACTACCTGCGCAAGATTGTTAAACTTTGAAAGTGCAAAAATACGGCCAGATCCACACTTAATTGCTTGCACTGCGTGTTCGGCAGCAACGCGTTTTGCAAGAAATGCAGGCTGCGTTTGTGCAAGACGGCTATGCAATCCAAATTCCAGCTCACTGAGCTTATCTCTTTCTCGTTGCTCAAGAGATACCAAAAACTCCACCCCGTGTTGATACCAATTAACGGATTGACCAAAGTTCCCTTTAAATAGGCATATATCACCAATCAATATGCATATATCGAGCCTTGCCTCTACTACCGATAGCGCTCCTCCTTGCTCAAAAACCAAGTAGATAGATTCATGCTCAACCTCCTTAATCAGCCTTTGCAGTTCAGCAACTGTCTGTTCAGCGACTTCTATTTCATTTTTATCAAGATAAACTCGGGCAAGCTTGCGTTTATATAAAATTCGCTTCAACCGATTCTGCGTAGTTATCGGCAATTGCACCAACCAATCGTCTAATTCTTTAAACAAAGCCAACTGTTCTTCTAATTTCAGATAGGTGCTAAGCGTTTCCATATACCACTCAAATGTTGAAATCAGCAGGTTTATCCATTTCGAAGGCTGATCAGCAGCTAAAGATCTTAATAATTTTAATACCTTATTCTGAATGTCTATAGCCTCATTCGGACTGACTAAAAACCACCACACCTGTAACCCATTAATCAGCGCCGCCACATAGTCTTCATACAAGTCTTCACTATCATATCGAGCGGTTTCAATGACACTTTCAAGCAATCTTGGCAATTCTACAATCGCTCGATCAGGTACTCCTAAAACGAGTTTTTCGATATAGTCAATGGTGGCATGGTTCGGTTGCAGGCGGCGTTGCACCAGCTTGAGCCATTCTGGATTAAGTTCCGGCATTACAAATGGCTTACCGAACAATCCGTTCGCCAACCCCAAATAGTTAAGAGTCAACGGATCGTAAGACAAGTTTTTAGCCGTAAAGGGGGCCAGCGTTTCATAAAAAGGTATGTTTTCAGCCGCCGCTACGGAAAGCTCGCGAAAATCATGTTGCAGCGCCTCGCTGGAAAATCCGCCAGCCTGCTTTAACTTCTGCATAGACCAGGCTCTGGCATCGCTCTCTTCAGCGGTATCTTGCCGGGCAACTCGCATAGGCACAGCATGTATGGCCAGATTGTCTTGACGATTAGCACGAATGGCGGCGGCCACCTTGGCGATGCCTTCCACATTTTGCCGATTCAGGATAAAGCACAGCGCTACCGCATCAGGAATCTGCATGGTGCAAATCCCAGCCACATCGGCCAAACCGGTGCGACTGTCTACTAACACCATATCGTATTCACGCTTGGCCCATTGTCGTAAATTGGCGATAACATGGCCGCCGGCTTCTTTTTCAAAAAAGCTCGCCCAGGAAAAGTCGCTCAATGCCTGTTCATAACTCACTGGTTGCGGCGTAGGAATGTTAGCACCACCCGCGCCAATAAAATGCAATACCTTGCCTTCTGTGGCCAACAGCGGTTGCACACAGGCTTGAAACGGTATACCTTGTTGAAAACGGTTGAGCAAGGCCTCCTGTTCAGCTTCGGATTCAGCAGCATTAACGGCGGTACGCCATTCCCAGAGAAAATCCAGCACCCCAGGCGCTGCTTTTAAGCGCTTTGCTGCCGGGGTATCCTGCAATGCCCTAAAATAACAGCCCAGGCCGGGAGCTTCTAAATCCCAGTCCATCACTAACACCTTAAAACCATTTTCAGCAGCCAGAAAGGCCACATTCGCCAGTGCCATGGTACGGCCCACGCCACCTTTGAATGAGTAAAAGGTGACAATTTGACCTAATGATTGAGTGGTTGTCATTGGTGCGCAACTGCTTTATTTTGCCCATAATCAGCATGATTCGCACTAATCACAAATGTTGCTGAACGCTGATACTGAGGCTCAAGGCCCGCCAAAAGTTTAGACACAAACGGAGACCGGCTTTCTGCAACCTCCACCCCCCGAAAACTTTCAAACTCTGTATTCTCATGTAAAACCGTCCGGGCAACAGGCGTCAAAAAATTCACTAAGCGCGTTCCCTCACGGCGAAAATCGGTAATGCCTAATTCTCTAAGAATTTTCAACTTGCGACTAACCGTTTCGGCACACTCCCCGCTTATCGCGGCCAGTTCTACGCCGGTGCATCCTTTTTGAAACAGCGCTTGCAGGTAGTTTTTATAACGCTGATCACGCATAATTACCATAAAATTATCGTCCGCGCGGCGCTGATAAGTCTGCGAAGCCAGTAACTGAGCAAAACTCAATTTCCCCAGCAGGTAGGCGGCCTGTGCGGAAGGTTCGGCTGCTGCCGTACCGCGCACGGCAGCAGCCGCTTCTGTGGGCGCGGTACTTAACAACTGATAAAACAGTTCGATTAATTGCTCAGAAAGCATAGCCAATGGTTGGCGTGAGGTGGCGGAAATGGCATCCTCCAGACGCTCAGCTATTAGGCTGAAAACTGCCGGCGGCAAATCGGTATAGCTTTTAAGGTTTTCATGGATACTCTCAAGTAAAGCCCAACGCTCAGTTAACATGGCGGTTTATCCTGATTAAGACAATCACAATTGGCTTAATAATCATTGATAGATTATTGATTAAATGGCAAATCTGTCGACAAATAGAGGTAAAAACCCGGCTGCGCTGTGATTTTACCGCTTGCCTAGATTAAACTATAGGCGCTACGCTTGCAAAAATCAACAATAGATCAACTATGTTTTCCTTAAATTTGTCACCCCCCTTCCTATGAACAATCAATTACTGAATAAAGCACTGGGCGCGTACTTAGGTTTTGCCTGCGGCGATGCGCTGGGGGCGACGGTGGAGTTTATGACGCCCAGACAAATTCAACAGCGCCACGGCGTCCATCAGGACATTACCGGCGGCGGCTGGCTGGGGTTGAGCGCCGGACAGGTGACCGATGATACGCAAATGTCACTGGCCTTGGCTGACGCGATAATTGATTATCCCGGCTGGAATATTAAAGCGGTTGCCGAGCAGTTTTTAAGCTGGATGCAAAGCAATCCACCGGATATAGGCAATATCACCCGCCTCGGACTTTGCCGTTATCGCGATAGCGGTGAATTATTTGGCCCGCCGCGCCGCGGCGATGCCGGCAACGGCGCTTGTATGCGCAATTTACCTGTGGTGTTAGCCACCTTAAATCGCGCGCAGCAGTTTAACGAATGGAGCTTGCAGCAAAGCCATATTACCCATAATAACCCGTTGTCCGATATTGCCACCTTAACATTGGGGCGAGTTGTCAAACAATTACTGCACGGTGAAGATCTTGCGGTTTGTCGACAGGAAATTGAGCAAATGATAGCGCAATACAGCGAGTTTGTTTACGACCCTTACCCCGGCAAAGCTTCGGCTTATATAGTGGATACTATGCAAACGGTTTGCCATTATTTTTTTAATACCGACAGTTTTGAAAGCTGTCTGATAGCCACCGTTAATCAGGGCGGCGATGCTGATACCACCGGGGCTTTGGCCGGCATGCTGGCAGGGGCAAAATATGGGGTGCAGGCCATACCGGAGCGTTGGCTGGCGCAATTGGACAGCCAAGTTGCGGCAAAAATTCGGCAACAAACCGCGGCGTTGCTGGCGTTGGAATAGCATTCGCCATAAAAAAGCCCATCAACCGCTAACGGTTGATGGGCCTCTCAGCATTAAACCAAGCGTTTAGTGGCTAACATCCACTTTTTCGCCTTTGTTTTGGCCGATTTCCTGCAAGGTTTGTTCAAACCAATCGGTATTGATGTTAAACGGTTTGCCGCCTTTAATGCGTGGAAACTCAATCGCCCGCAATACATTGCCTTGATCTTCGTCATGGCCAATCAGACCGGCTTCGCGGCGAAGCGCACACTCTACCGCCAAATCGGCGCAAGATTTAATCAAACGCACGTCTTCAACATTAGCTGCAGAAGCACGAGCAAAATAACCGGATTTTTGCACCAGGGTTTTTTCTGCGCCTATCATTTGCGCAAACTGTTCGCCAAACCATTTGCCGGGGTTAACCGCATCCAGTTTGATATGACCAAATGCATCGCGCGGCACTTCTTGGCCTTTGGCTTGCATTTCGGCAACAATGGCTTCTACGCCGGCGCCTTCTGATACAAAAATATTTACGCAATCAACGGTATCTAAAACCGTGCGCAGCCGCGCGGCTTCTGCAGCCAGATCAATCGCCATTTCAGGGATAAACACCGCGTGTACTTCATAAGACTCGCGAGACAAGCCCAGTTCCGGCAGCCAGGCGGTTTGTGACAGCAGTTTACGATATTCCAGCGCGGTAGCCGCCGTTAACCAGCCGCAATTACGGCCCATCACTTCGTGGATAATCAACATGCGTGGGTTGGAATTATTTTCCGCGACCACATTCCAGAAATAACGCGCGCCTTGCTCGGCAGCGGTCCAAGCACCCAAAGATTGTTTGATCGGGAATACATCGTTATCAACGGTTTTGGGTAAACCTATTACGGTCAAGCCGTAATCGTTTTTCGCCAAAAATGCCGCCAAATCAGCTGCCGCAGTATTGGTGTCATCGCCGCCGATGGTGTGCAGCACGTCTACGCCGTCTTTAACCAATTGGTCAGCCGCTACTTTTTGTGGATCTTCGCCTTCTTTAACCAAACCGCGTTTAACGCAGTCTTTAACATTGGTCAGTTTCACCCGGCTATTGCCGATGGCGGAACCACCAAAACGTTGCAGCAAACCAGCGTTTTTGCGTACTTCCTCAGTCACAGCATAAGAATCGCCGAGCAGCAAACCTTTGTAACCGCCACGATAGCAAATGATTTCGATGCTGGGATCGATCTCGGTATAACGTTCTATCAAGCTGCCGATAGCAGAGTTTAAGCAAGGCGCCAAACCGCCGGCAGTGAGGATTGCAACTTTTTTGGGTTTGTTCATGAGCGTATGAAATATAAAGTTAAAGAAAAACTGCAACTATCCAAGGTATTTTTAAAAACAAGGCGTTATAGGATGTGCTGAACAACGTGAAGCGCATCTGTCGCGATTGCATAGCAGCTTAACCACGACATATCCTACCCAGCCTATTTTGTACAATGAATAACTAATAAATTCAATTTGATAACCGTTTATTGCAGATTGGGCAGCCTACAGCAAACTGTGCAGCCCAGCCTAGCCGGATTACCCTGACAATTTTAACACAAGCCTTTGCATAGCCGAAAATCAACAACGTCAAATTAATAAAGCGGCCACAGGCTACCGCACAAATCATCGGCAAGCTTGTATAAATTAAAAACGCTGTCATGATAACCGCTGCAAAAATTTGACAGAGGATAATGGTGTGCGCGGCAGTTTACAAAAAATGACAACAATACTGGATACCCCGGTACGCTACAGTTTACCGGTGGGCGAAGGCGAACTGGCTTTAAACCCCTTAATCGGCCAAACCCTGGAATTACACTATAGCGGCCAGATTTTTTGTGTGCATTGCGGCAAAAAAACCAGCAAAAGCTTTAATCAAGGCTATTGTTATCCGTGTTTTACCCGTTTGGCGCAATGCGATATGTGCATCATGAAACCAGAAACCTGCCATTATGCCCAAGGCACCTGCCGCGAGCCCGCCTGGGGGGAAACCTTCTGCTTTCAGCCGCATGTGGTTTATCTGGCCAACTCGTCCGGCATTAAAGTAGGCATCACCCGTAAAACCCAGCTGCCTACCCGCTGGATTGATCAAGGCGCGGTGCAGGCCTTACCTATTTTTGAAGTTGCTTCCCGTTATTTGTCCGGGCTGATTGAAGTCACGTTGGCGCAATATGTCAGTGATAAAACCAGCTGGCAGCAAATGCTGAAAAACAATGTACAGCCATTGGACTTAGCCAAGTTGCGAGATGAACTGCTGAGTCAATGCGAACCGGGGCTGGCCGAACTGCGACAGCGCTTTGGCGACGATGCTTTAACACTGATCACAGACCAGACCAGTTTGACGATAGATTATCCGGTGCAACAATACCCCAGCAAAATCAAATCCTTTAATCTGGATAAAGACCCTAAGCTAAGCGGTGTTTTGCAAGGGATAAAAGGCCAATATCTGTTACTGGATACCGGGGTGATTAATATCCGTAAATTTGCAGGGTATGAGATTGATGTGGATGGGTGATTTTTAGCTTGTAAACCAATCTGTTATAGGCGCCGAACAGCGTGAAGCATATCTTTCGCGTATGCAATTTATCGATTAACGTGGCATAGTGATAATAAATCCAGGAATTTAACAAGATGAGATTAAAAGAAAAAGAGGTTGAAGTTGGTTATCTATATTTAACCACGGCCAATCAATACCGTGCGGTACTGGCGATGAAAGGTGAATTTTTGATTTATGCGCCAAGTTCGGAAGGCACTGCGCCATTAAACCAAAATACGGCAAATTTGCCGTTTGAAAATATGCCGTTTAAGAAATGCCAAATCATTACCTTTGCCAAAAAAGATTATCAAGTATTTGACTTTAATGGCGCCGAAGCTATCAAACATAAATTGAATGACTCACAGCTGACAGAGGCAATTGCGCAGTGTAATGCTAAGGCGGCTATTGCTACGCTGTCAGCAGAATAAGTCCGGTTATCTCTTTTCAAATAACAAGCTTTAGCCCGTACTGAGCAAAGGATGCGCCAACCAACACAGGCGGCATCACAAAGCCGTTATCAGCAAAGCACAGGCTTGATTCTTGCCGCTTTGCCGATATTAATTTAAGCTGCCAGACCACCTTGCCGTTTGTTTGGGCTTTACCTGATGCGCTAACCGTTGGTTAGCACATCCATTTTTGGTGATCTCCCAGCCTACGCTGAATAGCGACAAAAATTAGCTTATTCCTTATCCAATCCAAAGGCTTTATGCAAAGAACGCACTGCCAGCTCTAGATATTTTTCATCTATTACCACGGAAATTTTGATCTCGGAAGTTGAAATCATTTGAATATTCACACCTTCATCGGCCAAGACTTTAAACATGTTGCTGGCAATACCGGCATGAGAGCGCATCCCTACCCCAACGATGGACACTTTAACAATACTGTCGTCACCGCTGACTTGTTTGCCGCCCAGATTGTCACGCACGGTATCCAGAATTTTTCTGGCTCGCAGATAATCGTTGCGATTCACGGTAAAGGTAAAATCGGTCATGCCGTTTTCACCGACGTTTTGCACGATCATATCCACTTCAATATTTTCATCGGCAATCGGGCCGAGAATTTTTGACGCCACCCCCGGTAGATCAGGCACACCGGTCAGGGTCAGTTTGGCCTCGTCCCGGTTAAACGCTATGCCTGAAATTAAAGCTCTTTCCATCTCTGTTTCCTCGTAGGTAATCAGTGTGCCGTTGCCTTCGCTAAACGAAGACAGTACGCGCAACGCAACATTATATTTGCCGGCAAATTCGACCGAACGTATCTGTAACACTTTTGAGCCTAAGCTGGCCAGTTCCAGCATTTCTTCAAAAGTAATCTTATCCAGTCGACGGGCTTTGGAGACCACGCGCGGATCGGTGGTGTATACACCATCGACATCGGTATAGATCAAACATTCTTTAGCTTTCAGCGCCGCCGCCAGCGCCACTGCGGTGGTATCCGAACCGCCGCGACCCAGCGTGGTGATATTGCCCTGCTCGTCTACGCCTTGAAAACCTGCCACCACCACGACCTTGCCGCTATCCAGATCGGCGCGCATTCTAGCGTCTTCAATCTCCCGAATCCGCGCCTTGGTATGGCTGCTGTCGGTGAGTATCTTGACTTGGGCACCGGTATAGGAGCAAGCATCGCAGCCCAGATTGTGCAGCGCCATGCTCAATAAAGAAATGGTGACTTGTTCGCCGGTGGACAATAATACATCCATCTCGCGATCAGTTGGTTGAATCTGCATTTGCTTGGCCAAGGCCACCAGCCGATTGGTCTCGCCGCTCATCGCCGATACCACCACCACAATTTGATCGCCCGCATCATGGGCTTTTTTTACTTTTTCTGCGACGGCTTTAATCCGCTCGGGGGTGCCGACCGATGTACCGCCAAATTTATAAACGTACAGTGCCATTTTATTTTTTAACCTTTTTGGCTTTTAAGGGTGTTTGGCTTGGTATTTTAAGCCATTTTTTTTGTAGTTAACGCGACGCTTTTTATTATTGGCCCTTCAATTTTTTGATAATTGATTTAGCCAGAAATTCATCAATTTCATTATGCCTAGGCACTGGCTGCGATTGTTTTGTCTCTTCGTTGGTGTACCAATCATGATTACCACCATGCCTGGTCAGTCGACAATCCATTTCTTCTAATATTCTCAGCAAATCCCTTCGTTTCATTAAGCAATCAGCAAGCGCTCCACTTTACGCAGATACGGTATATCAAGCGTTTCAATATCTTTATACAAAGACAGCAAGTTTTCCTGTAATGCCTGCTTAGTCTCGCCTTGAGTCAGATAATCAGGATATTCATTAAAAAATCCCAAATAAAAATCGCCATCTTGCCAGCATGTATATTCAACTGTTTTCATCATAGGCCTCGCTTAAAACACAAAAGCAGACTGCTATTTTCCGTGCCTTCGCAGATACAAAAACCTCTACGCAGTTTGAAGTAGAGCATTAAATAACCTCACCGTCTTCATACAATGTCTCCGCCCCGTTCGGCCATGAGATAGTCCAACCATCCACAAAGAACTTCTGGAAATACGCTTTATCTTTCAAGGGCTCAAAAACATCACCATTAAGCCATTGCAAACAATCAGCAATTCTTTCTTCACCATTATCAAAAGTCAGCTTTATTTTGTAATCAGTTAAATATTCGGCATCAATAACAACAGGGATATATTGCATTATATATCACAACAGCTTAACCAAAGTCGCAACCACGGCGGCTTGGGCGATCAAAGCACCGGCAACCCACTTGATCAAATCAATTTTCATCTCAGCCATTTTGCTTTCCAGCCGAAACTCCATTTCAGCCATCTTGCTTTCCAGCCGTAGCGCATTTGCGTTTAAATCACCCCTGATACCATCCTGTACATTCAGTTCCGATTCTTGTTGTGCATCGCGAAATGCCTCGGCGACACCTTTAGCCTGTTCCTCAGGTAAACCGTGCGCTCTCAGTGTTTCGACAAATTTCAGCGTATCGAATGTGATAGTTGCCATCAGTTTTCCAAATTTACCTAAAATTAAGCCAACCGCTCGGCCACCCATGCTGCCACGCCATTCAATGCCGCATCCAATCCTGATGGATCATTACCGCCGGCCTGGGCCATATCCGGCCTGCCGCCGCCTTTGCCGCCGACTTGCAAAGCAACAAAATTAACCAGCTCGCCGGCTTTGACTTTGTCCATCGTATCTTTGGAGACACTGGCTATTAAACTGACTTTATCGCCGCTGACCGCGGCCAGCACTAACGCGGCGCTGCCCAGTTTGTTTTTCAGTTGATCAGCTAAGTCGCGCAAGGCTTTAGGATCGACATCATCCAATTTAACCGCCAGCACTTTCACACCATTGACATCCACAGCCTGACTGCTTAAGTCATCACCTGCCGAACTGGCCAGTTTAGATTTAAGTTTTTCCAGCTCTTTTTCCAGGCTGCGGGTTTTGTCCAGTAATTGTGCCACTTTTTCAGCGGTTTTATCCGGTGCGCTTTTCAATAAGCCGGCGATGCTTAACAAGGCTTTTTCCCGCCCGGCAATCCAGTCCAGCGCACCCTGCCCCGTTACGGCTTCCAGGCGTCTGACGCCGGCGGCGACGCCGGTTTCGCTGACGATTTTAAATACGCCAATATCCCCGGCTCTATCAACATGGGTGCCGCCGCATAATTCAGTGGAGTAATCGCCGATTTTTAAAACTCTTACTTCATCGCCGTATTTTTCACCGAATAAAGCCATTGCCCCGGCTTTGACTGCTTCGTCTTTGGCCATAATTTCGGCTTTGACCGGATTATTTAGACGAATCTGTTCATTAACCAGTTGTTCCACTGCCGCCAATTCTTCAGAGGTCATTGGCTCGAAATGAGAAAAGTCAAACCGCAACCGTTCGTGATTGACCTGCGAACCTTTTTGCGCGACATGCCCGCCCAAGGTTTGCCGTAAAGCTGCATGTAATAAATGTGTGGCTGAGTGATTGCATTCGGTGGCTTTGCGAATATCGGCAGCCACGCTGACTTCAACCGGCTGGCCTTCAGTAAAGCGGCCTTGCACGACTTTGCCTTTATGCAAAAATAATTGGCCACCCTGTTTTTGGGTGTCGTAAACCTCAAACACGCCGTCCGCCGATTTGATAACACCGCTATCACCGACTTGACCGCCCGATTCGGCATAAAACGGGGTTTGATCCAATATCACCACCCCTTCTTCACCACTTTCCAATTCGGCAACCGCCTGACCTTGCCGAAACAGGCCAATAACGTGCACAGAACCGTCCAGATGGGAATAGCCGGTAAATTCGGTACGGCTGTCGTGTTTAATATCTTGGTCGTAATCAGCAGAAAAACTGCCACCCGCCCTGGCTCTATCGCGCTGGGCGCTCATTTCTATTTCAAAGCCGGCGTGATCGACGCTGAGATTGTGTTCGCGGGCAAAATCAGCGGTTAAATCCACCGGAAAGCCGTAGGTGTCATACAGTAAAAACACCACGTCGCCCGGAATCACCTGACTATCCAGCTTGCCGACGCAGGCTTCCAGAATTTTCATGCCTTGTTCCAGCGTTTCGGCGAAGCGTTCTTCTTCTTTTTTCAATACCCGTTCAATCTGCGCCTGAGCTTCGGTCAATTCAGGATACGCCTGGCCCATTTCCGCCACCAACGGCGCAACCAGTTTATAGAAGAAGGTATCGTGAATACCCAGCCGATAACCGTGCCGAATGGCGCGGCGGATAATGCGGCGCAATACATAGCCCCGACCTTCGTTGGACGGTAATACGCCGTCGGCGATTAAAAACGCAGCGGAACGAATATGGTCAGCGATTACGCGCAACGAGCTGTTGTTTAAATCCGCAGTGTCAGCCAGCTCAGCAGCCACTTTCAGCAAGTTTTGGAACAAATCAATTTCATAGTTGCTATGTACGCCCTGCATCACCGCAGCAATCCGCTCCAAGCCCATGCCGGTATCGACCGACGGCGCCGGCAACGGCGTTAAATTGCCGTCTTTATCACGGTCGTACTGCATGAATACCAGATTCCAGATTTCGATATAGCGGTCACCGTCTTCATCGGGGCTGCCCGGTGGACCGCCCGGCACATGCGCGCCGTGATCGTAAAATATCTCGGTGCAGGGGCCGCAGGGGCCGACATCACCCATAGACCAAAAATTGTCTTTGGCGCCGATGCGGGAAAAGCGCGAGGGATTGATTTTCACTTCTTCCAGCCAGATGGCTTCGGCTTCGGAATCTTCATCAAATACCGTTACCCAAAGTTTTTCCGGGGCTATGCCCAGTTCTTTGGTTAAAAAATCCCAGGCAAAATGGATGGCTTCGCGTTTGAAATAATCGCCGAAACTGAAATTGCCCAGCATTTCAAAAAAGGTGTGATGGCGCGCGGTGTAGCCGACGTTTTCTAAATCATTATGCTTGCCGCCGGCCCGCACACAACGCTGGCTGGTAGCGGCACGGACAAAGCCCAGCTTCTCCCTGCCTAAAAACACATCTTTAAATTGCACCATCCCGGCATTGGTAAATAATAGGGTGGGATCGTTACCGGGTATCAGCGAGCTGGAAGGCTGGACGGCATGGCCGTGTTGACGGAAGAACTCCAGAAAGGCGGCCCGCAATTCGGCGCTGGTCATTTTTTTCATCATACTTGATTTTGGTTATTTTTAACGTTGTAACTTTATTAGTAACTATTCGGCACCATTGCATCAAAGCGATATGCTGAAGATAGCGCGTTCTAAATCAGGTAGGATGTGCCAACCAACGGGCGGACATCATTCCTCAACAGGCTTTTATCGACAAAGCACATGCTTTGCCGACATTAACTTAAGCAGTTAGACCACCTTGCCGTTTGCTGGGCTTTACCTGATGCGCCGCCCAATGGTTGGCACATCCTACCGTTTGATAATCTCCTATCTATAAGATAGCCAATATTAGGATCGCGAAAGATGCGCTTCACGCTGTTCAGCACATCCTATAACAACTTGTTTTTTAACAATACCATTCTTTTAATTTTGTAACTATTCGCCTTAAAGGAAAAAACTAAACGCGGTGTAATCTCGAGGAATTCGGAGCCGACAGCCTCGATTCCACGTTGCTTCATTGAGGCTACGGCGAATAGTTACTTAATTTTTAATGTCTTAAACAATGCCTTGATCATTTCTCCGCTAAACCCCCGCTGTTGCAGGAATCGGCTGCGTTTTAGCCAGTCGGCCTGAGACACCGGCGACTGATGATCATATTTGTTCTGATATACCGCCAACAACACATTTAACCAGCCACCCGCGCTGTCCTCAGCCAAGGTGTCGATATCGACATCGGCTATACCGCGTTGCTGTAATTCATAACGAATCCGCAATGGCCCATAGCCTTTTTCCAGGCGTTGCCGCACAAAACACTCCGCGTAGCGCTCGTCATTCTGCCAGTTGCGTTCGGCAATTTCGGCAATTACCGGCTCCACTTCTGCTTGCCGATACCCTCTTAGCGCCAGTTTATCCAACAACTCGCGGCGGCTATGCTCGCGGCGCGCCAATAAGCGCAAGCAGGTCTGCTCAATTTTTTGCCGCCGTTCACTCGATGTCTGCAAACTCGCCGTCATCTTCTGCTAAGGCGGTAAGCGGAATGCTGTTGCGATTGGCAAAGGCTTTTTCCCGTATCGCCGCTTCCAGTTCCTTGGCTTTTTCTGGATTATCTTTGAGATATTGCTTGGCGTTATCTTTACCTTGGCCAATTTTATCGTTGTTATAGCTATACCAGGAACCGGATTTTTGCACAAAACCGTATTCAACGCCCAAATCAACCAGTTCGCCGAAAAACGACACGCCTTCGCCATACAGAATTTCAAAATCAGCTTGTTTAAAAGGCGGCGCCACTTTATTTTTAACCACTTTGACGCGGGTTTCGTTGCCTATCACCTCATCGCCTTTTTTGATGGAGCCGATACGGCGAATATCCAGACGTACCGACGCATAGAATTTTAATGCGTTACCGCCGGTAGTCGTTTCCGGGTTACCGAACATCACCCCTATTTTCATCCGCAATTGATTGATAAAAATCACTAGGGTGTTGGAGCGCTTGATATTGGCTGTCAATTTGCGCAAGGCTTGCGACATTAGCCGCGCCTGCAAACCCATGTGGGAATCGCCCATATCGCCTTCGATTTCGGCTTTTGGGGTTAATGCCGCCACCGAATCGATCACCACAATGTCTACAGCGCCGGAGCGCACCAACATATCGGTGATTTCCAATGCCTGCTCGCCGGTATCCGGCTGCGACACCAACAGATCGTTAATGTTGACGCCGATTTTTTCCGCATAAGCCGGGTCCAGCGCGTGTTCGGCATCGACAAACGCAGCCGTACCGCCCAGTTTTTGCATTTGGGCGATGGTTTGCAGCGTCAATGTGGTTTTGCCCGATGATTCCGGCCCAAAAATTTCGACCACCCGGCCACGCGGTAAGCCGCCGCAACCCAAAGCAATATCGACAGTTAAAGAACCGGTAGAGACCACATCAATATCACGCAAAGCCGCTACATCACCCATGCGCATCACAGAACCTTTGCCGAACTGCTTTTCAATTTGCATTAATGCGGCGCCCAGCGCCTTTTTTTTGTTTTCGTCCATTTTTCGCCTGCCGTTGTATGACCAGTGTGAAGCCCTGCATTATCACATATCCTCGTCGCATATCAAATTTTGGCGGCGGGCATTGCTGCCAAGGCACAGCGAAATACGCCCCAGCACCCCAAAAATTTGTAGTACCAAGCGGCTAGTTGCCAACGATAAAACAGTCTTTGCAAGGGCCGGCAAGCTTTTATCAATGTTCTTTGCAATCAAACAGGAGTCATCCCCAATTTTCATGCTAGAATTGGATGTTTTAAGTTGAGGGCAATTAATTATGGCTAAAGAAGATCAGATTGAAATGGATGGTAAGGTCATCGACACCCTGCCTAACACCATGTTCCGTGTCGAACTGGAGAACGGACATATCGTCACTGCCCATATCTCTGGAAAAATGCGCAAGCATTACATCCGCATCCTCACCGGCGACAAAGTCAGAGTTGAGATGACGCCTTACGACCTGACCAAAGGCCGTATCACCTTCCGCAACCGCTAACCCGTTTTGCACGGGTCAGCGTTGCTATCTACCTAGATTACCTGATTCAATTCCGAGACGGCCAACGGCTTACTTTCTATTGCAAAAGCCAGGGCATTGTTTTCAACATAAACCCGGACATGCCCGCCATTGGCCAATCGACCAAACAGCAGATCTTCTGCCAGCGGTTTTTTGATTTTTTCTTGAATCAATCGCGCCATCGGTCTTGCGCCCATTTTGACATCGTAGCCACGTTCGGCCAGCCAGGTTCTGGCATCGGCTTCCAGGCTTAAGGTCACATCTTTATCAGCCAGAATCGCTTCCAGTTCAAAAATAAATTTATCCACCACGCTGCCGACCACATTCAAATCCAGCGGTTTAAACTGCACGATGGCATCCAGCCGGTTTCTGAATTCCGGCGAGAAACCGCGCTCTATCACCTTCATGCTGTCGGTCGTATGATTTTGCTCGGTAAAACCGATAGACGCCCGCGCACCTTCTTCCGCGCCGGCGTTGGTGGTCATAATCAGGATAATATTGTGAAAATCAGCTTTACGACCATTGTTATCGGTCAAGGTGCCGTGATCCATAACCTGCAAGAGCAAATTAAACACGTCGGGATGGGCTTTTTCCAGCTCATCCAATAACAATACCGCATGGGGATGCTTGGTCACCGCTTCCGTCAACAGACCACCCTGATCAAAACCGACATAGCCCGGCGGTGCGCCTATCAAGCGCGATACCGTATGCCGCTCCATATATTCGGACATATCGAAACGGATCAACTCTATGCCCAACACCTTGGCCAACTGACGGGTGACCTCGGTTTTACCCACGCCGGTGGGGCCGGCAAACAAAAACGAGCCTATGGTTTTTGAAGCATCACGCAAGCCCGCCCGCGATAACTTGATCGCAGAAGCCAGCTCAGAAATTGCTTCATCCTGGCCAAACACCAGCATTTTTAAGTTTTTCTCCAAATTGGACAATTTATCTTTATCGTTGGCTGATACCGACTGCACCGGCACTCTAGCAATCTTGGCGATAATTTCTTCAATTTCGGCGGTATCGATGGTTTCCTTACGCTCACCTTCGACAAACAGCCGCTGCCTGGCGCCGGCTTCATCAATCACATCAATCGCTTTATCAGGCAAATGTCGATCAGTGATATAACGCGCCGACAACTCCACCGCCAACCGCAGGGCTTCTGCGGTGTATGTCAGGCCATGATGTTCCTCAAAGCGGGTTTTCAGGCCTTTTAAAATCAACACGGTATCTTCTATGGACGGTTCTACCACATCGATTTTCTGAAAACGGCGCGACAAGGCATGGTCTTTCTCAAAAATCCCACGGTATTCCTGATAGGTAGTTGAGCCGATGCAGCGTAAATGTCCGGCAGCCAGCGCCGGTTTAATCAGATTGGAGGCATCCATCACCCCGCCCGAGGCAGAACCTGCACCGATAATAGTATGAATTTCATCAATAAACAAAATCACATTGGGTTGTTTTTTGATCTGGGTAATCAGCGCTTTCAGACGTTTTTCAAAATCGCCGCGATATTTAGTACCGGCTACCAGCGCCCCCATATCCAATGAGTAAATAACGTTATTCAGCAAAATATCCGGCACTTGCCTGTCAACGATACGTTTCGCCAAGCCTTCGGCAATCGCGGTTTTCCCTACCCCTGCCTCGCCGACCAGCAGCGGATTGTTTTTACGTCTGCGGCACAAGACCTGGATGGTGCGCTCCACTTCCAGCTCGCGGCCTATCAACGGATCGATATTGCCTTTCAGAGCTTCTTCATTAAGATTGGTGGCATATTTCTCCAGCGGACTGCTCAGCCCTTCGCCGCTGCTACGCTCGCCATCACTGTCCTCGGCGGCTTCTTTTCGTTGTTGCTGTTCAATTTTTGATACGCCATGCGCCAGATAATTAACCACATCCAACCGGGTGATGTCCTGTTTGTTCAGCAGATACACCGCATGGGAGTCTTGTTCGCTGAACAGGGCGACGAATAAATTAGCGCCGGTAACTTCTTTTTTGTCAGAAGCCTGCACATGGAATACCGCCCGCTGCAAAACCCGTTGAAAACCCAGCGTAGGCTGAGTTTCTCGTTGCGCCCCTTCAGGAATCAAGGAGATGGTTTCATCGATAAACTGCCCCAGCTCGCCACGCAACACCGTCATATTACAGCCGCACGCCATCAGAATGGGCAAGGTAGTGCTGTTATCCAGCAAGGCCAATAACAAATGCTCCACGGTGATGAATTCGTGCCGTTTGGCATGAGCCAAGGTAAATGCCCCGTTCAATGTCATTTCAAGTTCTTTGCTTAACATAACTTACCTCTCAGGCCTCTTCCATCGTACACATCAACGGATGATGATGCTCACGGGAATATTCATTAACAATATGCACTTTGGTTTCTGCTACATCTTTACTATAGGCGCCGCATACCCCAACACCTTGCGTATGTACTTGCAGCATCACCTGGGTGGCTCTTTCTTCACTCATATTAAAAAATAGGGTGAGTATTTCGACAACAAAATCCATAGGCGTAAAATCGTCGTTTAACAGAATAACCTTATAAAGCGGCGGCCTTTTTAGTTGCGGCCTGGCTTCCTGTACGGCAGTGTTGCCATCTGAATCTTTAAAGGGGTTAAATTCGGACATCGTATACCAATCATTATTTTTTATATGCCATTAACATAGCGACTTCGGCGATAAATTTCAATCTTTCCGCGTATAAAAAACATTTCGCGTAAAATATAGCACTTTTACTTGGTATTAAAATCGATGATTTGGAAACCCCATGTGACTGTCGCCGCCATTATAGAGAGAGACGGTCAATTTTTAATGGTAGAAGAAACCACGCCCGATGGCATAGTCTACAATCAACCGGCCGGCCATCTGGAACCCGGCGAAAGCCTGATCACCGCCGTGATACGCGAAGTACAGGAAGAAACCGCCTGGCAGTTTGAACCGCAAGCGCTAGTCAGCGTACAGCTTTGGCGGAAACACCCGGACGCGCCCAGTTTTCTGCGCTTTAGCTTTACCGGCTTTGTCCACTCGCAGAATCCTGAGCAAGCACTGGACCACGGCATCATCGCTACCCACTGGTTAAGCCGCGCGGAAATTGCTGAGCGCAATCGGCAATTGCGCAGCTTGCTGGTGCTGCAAACCGTAGATGAATATCTAAAAGGCGACCGTTATCCGTTGTCGTTAATACAATCCTTTATCGACCAAGCATGAGTAAACACATCATCGTCGGCATGTCCGGCGGCGTCGATTCATCGGTCACCGCGCTGACTTTGCTGGAACAAGGCCATAGCGTCACCGGCTTGTTCATGAAAAACTGGGAAGAAGACGACGGCACCGAATATTGCACCGCCATGCAGGATTTGGCCGACGCACAACAGGTTTGTGACACCTTGGGCATCCCGCTAAAAACCGTTAATTTTGCCGCCGAATACTGGGATGAAGTATTTGAGGTATTTTTAGCCGAATTTGCCGTCGGCCGCACCCCCAACCCGGACATACTGTGTAATAAGCACGTTAAATTTAAGGCGTTTTTAAATTACGCCACCGAAGATCTGGGCGCGGAATACATTGCCACCGGCCACTATGCCCAGGTTGCCGAACGCGACGGCGAGTTTAAATTATTAAAAGGTTTAGACCCCAATAAGGAACAGAGTTATTTTTTATATGCGATGGGTCAAAAAGCCTTATCGCGGACTTTATTTCCGATCGGCCATTTGCATAAACCGCAAATTAGAGCGATGGCGGACAAAGCCGGTTTTGCCAATAGCCGCAAAAAAGACAGCACCGGCATTTGTTTTATCGGCGAACGCAAATTCAGAGAATTTCTGCAACGCTATCTGCCCAGCCAGCCCGGCGAAATGCGCAGCCCGGAAGGCCAATTTATCGGCAAGCATCACGGCTTGATGTATTACACCCTGGGGCAGCGCCAGGGTTTAGGCATAGGCGGGGTGAAAAACGCCCCGGATGAACCTTGGTTTGTGCTGGATAAAGATTTGGACAACAATGTGCTCATTGTCGGCCAGGGCCATAATCACCCGCTGATGCTGCATAACACTTTAGAAGCCGGGCAACTGGACTGGTGCAGCAACCAGCCGATCACCAAAACCTTACAATGCGCGGCAAAAACCCGCTACCGTCAGCCTGATCAAGCCTGTACGCTAATGCCACTGGCGGATGGCCGAGTTAAAGTCCGTTTTACTGAAGCACAACGGGCAATCACCCCTGGGCAATCGGTGGTGTTTTATCAAGACGAGGTTTGTTTGGGTGGTGGGATTATTGAAGTTAAATATAATGAAAATTGATTGGGCCTATTTATGCTAAATAATTTACGCATTAAAAACTTCCGTATGCTGGAGGATTTAGACATCCCCAAACTTGGCCGGGTTAATTTGATTGTCGGTAAAAATAACAGTGGTAAGAGTAGTGTTTTGGAGGCTTTGCGGATTTATGCGGGGAATGCGAATCCTCTGTTGTTGCGCGAAATTTTATTGGGTCACGATGAATATTTTAAAATTGATCTTGATGCAAAAGATGAAAAACAGTACTTCTATTGGCACGGATTGAAAAATCTATTTCCTAATAGGGCGTTTCCAACAGATGAGAATACCGCTATTAGCATCTTTTCTAATGACGAAGTGTTATTAAAACTTGAGTATGGTTTTAGTTACTTCAAAGACCACGTTGTAAATGCTATAGACGAAGCTGCGCCAATGGTAATACCAAGACGAGTATTCGTTAGCCAAACAGAAGGCGTCAATCTCGAAAAAAGCATCGAACTCGATGCAGCTATTCGAATCACGTTCGCTTCAGGCAATGTGGTGCTTATTGATTTAGCATCCCATAAAATTAATTTTTTTCAAAAACTTTTTACTGAATCTTTAAACCACAGCTTTGTCTCTACAGGTATTTTATCCGCAGAAGCCTTGGCTAAACTATGGGACAAAACCGCGCTGAGCCCAAACGAGGATATTGTTTTACAAGCTTTAAAAATTATTGATGCAAATATAGAAAGACTGGCTTTTATCGAAGGTTATTCAACCGAACCTAAACGTCTGGCTATCGTAAAACTCAAAAACTCAGATACGCCCGTACCACTTAACAGTATGGGCGACGGCATGTCTCGCATCCTGCAACTGATATTATCGGTATTTCCAGCCAAAAACGGCATTTTACTGATAGACGAATTTGAAAACGGTTTGCATTTCAGTGTGCAGGAACAAGTCTGGCGGATGATTTTCAAGTTGGCAACAGAACTGAATATGCAGGTATTTGCCACCACGCATAGCTGGGATTGCATAGAAAGTTTTGCCAAAGCAGCAATTGACAGCCCCGAAGCAGGCGTTTTATTAAAACTATCAAAAAGTAGACTTACCAGTGATCACGGCAAAATCATTGCCACTGTTTACGATGAGGAAGCTTTAAAAATTGTCACCGCCACCGAGCTTGAGGTGCGGTAATGGGAAGGGATGTTTTATTGGTTGAAGGTCAAGATGATCAGTATTTTTTTCAGACATACAGCGAAAAGGTTCTCAGCAATAATGCTTTAGAGGTATACCCGCCAAAAGCAGCTGCTCCCACTACCGGTAATGGCTGGGGGAATTTAATTAAAAACCTGCCGATATTGCTAGGCGAACTCAAAAATGGCAATATCGATAAACTGGGCATTATTTTAGATGCTGATTATCCACCTGACAATTCAGGAGGGTTTTCGGAACGCTATAACAAGGTAATCGAAAAATTGAAAACAGCAGGTTACATCATCCCCACAGCAGCAAACGCCGGCAAAGGCGATATTTTTCAGCATTCAAACGGGCTTGAACCGATTGGCTTATGGATCATGCCAAACCATCAAGACAACGGCATGTTGGAAAACTTTATTGAGTCGATGATTACTTCAATCCAGCAGAAATCGCTGTTGAATCATGCTCAAAAATCCATTGATGACTTGCCTGTTACCTTGTTCGATAAACAATTACATACAGCCAAAGCCAAAATATTCACTTGGCGGGCATGGCAAACAGAACCTGGACTATCTCCAAACAAAGCACTCAATGATAGTCTATTAGACCTAGACCAAACTACAGCCGCAAATTTCACGCGCTGGTTACAAACCGTTTTCGCATAACCCCTACATAATTAGGTTAAACAACATGACACTCACCGCCATCTCCCCTATCGACGGCCGCTATGCCGGCAAAGTTGACGCCCTGCGCCCCATTTTCAGCGAATACGGTTTAATCCGTTACCGGGTGGAAGTGGAAGTGCGCTGGCTGCAGGCCTTGGCTGCCCATCCTGACATTAGCGAAGTACCGGCGCTGTCGCCATCCGCCACCCAATGGCTGGACACTATCGTGAATGAATTTTCCGCAACCGATGCGCAAAGCATTAAAGACATCGAAAAAACCACCAATCACGATGTGAAAGCGGTCGAGTATTTTCTAAAAGAAAAAATCAAACCCAACGCGGAATTGCACAGCATTAACGAATTTATCCATTTTGCCTGCACTTCGGAAGATATTAATAACCTGTCCTACGCCTTAATGTTAAAACAAGGCCGGATAGAACTCTTAAAAGAAATAGACGCCGTAATTGCTGCGATTAAACAATTGGCGCAGGCAACCGCCGAGCAACCGATGCTGTCGCGCACCCACGGCCAATCCGCCACCCCCACCACCACCGGCAAAGAGTTTGCGAATGTCGCCGTCAGATTGCAGCGCCAGCGCCAACAACTGGCCGCTGTAGAACTGCTGGGCAAAATCAACGGCGCCGTCGGCAATTACAATGCCCACCGCGTAGCCTACCCCGAAGTAAACTGGCAACAATTCGCGCAAAACTTCGTCGAGTCGCTGGGATTGAGTTTTAACCCCTACACCATCCAGATTGAGCCGCACGATTACATGGCCGAGTTTTTTCATGCCTTATCGCGCTTTAACACCATCCTGCTGGATTTTGACCGCGATGTCTGGGGTTACATCTCATTGGGCTATTTCAAGCAAAAAACCGTCGCCGGCGAAATCGGTTCATCTACCATGCCGCATAAAGTCAACCCGATTGATTTTGAAAACTCGGAGGGTAATCTGGGTCTGGCTAACGCCATTTTCGGCTTTTTAAGCGAAAAACTGCCGGTGTCGCGTTGGCAACGCGACTTGACCGACTCTACGGTGCTGCGCAATATCGGCGTGGGGATAGCCCATACCAGTATTGCGATTCAAGCCAGCCTGAAAGGTATTTCCAAACTGGAAATCAATCCACAATTGATCAACCAGGATTTGGACAATAATTGGGAAGTACTGGCCGAACCGATACAGACAGTCATGCGCCGCTACGGTATCGAAAAACCTTATGAAAAACTTAAGGAATTAACCAGAGGCCATAAAGTAACCGGCGAAGGGATGCGGGCCTTTGTAGAAACGCTGCAAATACCTGAGCAAGCCAAGGCGGAGCTGCTGGCTTTAACCCCGCACACTTACACCGGGTATGCGGCGGAGCTGGCTAAAAAATCGTAATGATTTAGCGCGTAGGTTACAGACCGCATTCATCGTGCATTTGCAGAGCCTTTGATGCGGTTTGTACCTCACCGCATCAAAGGCCTGACTCGCATCCACAAACCGGCTACCCGTTTAAGACGGAACAGACTATAGGATGTGCCGAACAGCGTGAGGCGCATCAATCGCGACTAATGAACATAATCCCCCCCACACTTCCATGCAGAATATAATGATTTTAAGGCATCAATTTGCATAGAAACACTAAGGGTAATGGAAGGCAGGTTACCGTCAAAAGTAATGAGTCTGGTTGTTGAATGGGCGCAGGAACATCAACAAGAATTGCTGGATAACTGGATTAGTATTAAACAATCCGGTTGCTAGCCTTCACGCCTTAACCCGATAAGGCCACAGACAAACCTAAGCTTCATCTCCTTTAAAAACATCGGCTAATTGCTTGGCATCAATCGCTCGATCAAACCATTGTTCAATGGTTTCCAAAGAGGCATTGGCAATTTTCGCGGTGATCTCGACCGATATCACCCCAAAGCGTTTAGCGAGCAATTTCTGCAGGGACAGCACTTGCCCTTCTTGACGGCCTTCCTGCCTACCTTCCTGCCTACCTTCCTGTCTCCCTTTTTGCTCACCCTCGGCTTTATAGCCCAGCGCCCATTCTTCTAGTTTATCGGCTAACATGCCCTTCATCTCCTGTAAATCATCTACCTGTGGCAGCACAATTTTAAAATGGGGTTTACGCTTCAGCGTGGCCCGTATCCACAACGCAAACATCCGTCTTAAATCCGGCCGGTCTCATGATAAAAAAGCCATCGTTATCCCCCAAGCCTAGCATGATGCCTGCGCAGCTGTTCGGATGTACGCAATGCATACCCTACTGAACTCACCCCAATTCCGCCAGCAATCGCCCCATCATGCTGCCGGCCTGCCCCAGATAACCGCCGCCGAATAAATTAAAATGGTTAAGAATATGATACAGATTGTAAAGCGTTTTTCTAACCGGATAACCGGCATCCAGTGGATAATCATCCTGATAGGCGACGTAAAAATCCTGACCAAAGCCGCCGAATAACTCGGTCATGGCCAGATCGGCTTCGCGGTCGCCGTAATAACAGGCTGGATCAAAAATCACCGGATTGCCTTGCTGATCGGCCGCGGCATTACCGCCCCATAAATCGCCGTGCAATAACGCCGGTTGCGGTTGATAATCGGTGAAAAATTCATTGCTGCGAGCCAGTAATTTTTCAGCTTGATTGAGCGTGGCCCGATTCGCGCCATTGGCGGCGGCAAACTGTAATTGCCTGCCTAAGCGTTGTTCCCGCCAAAAATCCGGCCACTTTTCATACCGGGAATTAAACTGCGGCGTGGCGCCGATGGTGTTGTCACGATGCCAGCCAAACCAAGGTTGCCGCAGCCGGTGCAATTGCGCCAATTGCTGACCAAACAAGCTGGCGCTACGCCGGCTTAAACTGGATAATTCAATATATTCCAGCAACAAATACGCTTGTTGCTGGAATTTACCGGTCTGAATAACTTGCGGAATGCGAATGGTCTTGGTAGCTGCCAGCTCTTGCAAGCCGGCAGCTTCAGCGGCGAACATCTCCTTTAATGCAGCCCGGTTGAGTTTGATAAACCAGTTGACACCGTCAGCTTGCAAACGGTAGCTGCTGTTAATGTCGCCGCCGCTGACCGGTCGCAGCACCGGATTTTGCAGCGCCTGCCCGGTTGCTTGCTCAAGATGTTGCAGCAAAGGCGACCAATCAGCCATCACCCGCTACGCCTATTTTGCCCAACTGTCACGTAACGTAACTGTCCGGTTAAACACCAGTTTTTCCGCGCGGCTATCGACATAATCCAGACAAAAATAACCGGTACGTTCAAACTGATAGGCAATGGCCGGCGTTGCCGTTGCCAGCGAAGCTTCCACCCGACAATCGCTCAAGACTTCTAAAGAATTGGGGTTAAGGCCATCCAAAAAGTTATCCAGCGTATCAGGCTGGGGATGACTGAACAGCCTGTCATACAGACGCAGTTCGGCGGCTAACGAATGCGTTTCTGAAACCCAATGGATCACACCTTTTACTTTACGACCCTCAGGATTTTTACCTAGCGTGGCGGGGTCGTAACTGCAATGCAGCTCCAGCAGATTGCCGTCCTGATCTTTAATCAACTGTTCGCATTTAATGACATAAGAGCCGCGTAATCTTACTTCGCCACCCGGCACCAAACGCTTGAAGTCTTTGGGTGGATTTTCTGAAAAATCATCCTGTTCTATCAGTATAGTTTTGGAGAAAACCACTTCGCGGCTGCCCAGTTCAGGTTTTTGTGGATGATTGGCGATGTTATAAGTCTCGGTGGCTGCGTCATCCCAATTGCTGATCACTACCCGCAAAGGCCGCAACACCGCCATAGCGCGCGGCGCGCGGTCATTTAAATCTTCGCGGATACAGTTTTCCAGCACCGCCATTTCAATCCAGGAATCTTTTTTGGTGACGCCGATCCGTTCGCAGAAATCGCGAATGGCTTCCGGGGTAAAGCCGGCCCGACGCAAACCGGAGATGGTCGGCATTCTGGGGTCATCCCAACCCAGTACATGTTGTTCGGTGACCAATTGCAGCAATTTACGTTTGCTGACGATGGTATATTCCAACTGCAGGCGGGCAAATTCAATTTGTTGCGGATGGCAAGGGGTTTGCAGCTTATCCAGCACCCAATCGTACAAGGGCCGATGATCTTCAAATTCCAAGGTACAAATTGAGTGGGTAATACCCTCCAGCGCATCGGAAATGCAGTGGGTATAGTCGTACATAGGATACAAACACCAATCGTTACCGGTGCGTTGGTGATGCACCCGCCGCAGACGATAGATGGTGGGGTCGCGCATATTAATGTTAGGCGAAGCCATATCTATCTTGGCGCGCAACACATATTCACCGTCGGCAAACTCCCCTGCCCGCATCCGGGTAAACAAATCCAGGTTTTCTGCAATGGAGCGGCTGCGGTCGGGGCTTTCCTTACCGGGTTCGGTTAACGTGCCGCGATCAGCACGGATCTGTTCCGGGCTGGAACTATCCACATACGCATCACTCTGTTTAATCAGCTGGATGGCATAGTCATACAATTGTTCAAAATAATCGGAGGCGTGATATTTGCCGGCCCATTTAAAACCCAGCCACTGCACATCGCGCTCAATCGCTTCCATGTATTCTATGCTTTCTTTTTCCGGGTTGGTGTCGTCAAACCGCAAATTACAACTGCCGTTATTTTCGGCGGCCAGCGTAAAATTTAAGCAGATGGATTTGGCGTGACCAATGTGCAAATAGCCGTTCGGCTCCGGTGGAAAACGAGTGGCGACTTTGCCGTTATTTTTATTAGCCGCCAGATCACTAGCGATGATATGGCGAATAAAATTGGATGAAATTGGACTATCGGTTGCTGACATGTTGATGTAAATGGCTAAGGGTTTGAAATGGACTTAAGCAAGTTATTGCCATTTTAGCGAGTTTACGCAGATTTCGTAAGGGTAAGCACGGGATTTATCGAGGAAATGCGCAACTTAAAGCCCCAAATTTTAACGCTGCCCCAGCTGGTGCGCATCATTACGTTAAATTATTAGCACTCTCATCATACGAGTGCTAGAATTAGCCCATACAGATTTTTTGACTCGAATTGAGGTGATTATGAACAACAGTTTGACTTTACCGATCAATTTATCGGTTGGAACATTTGATTCTTATTTAAACCTAATCGCGCAAATGCCCAAATTAACGGCGGAGCAAGAGCAGGAATTAGCCATTCGCTATCGCGACCACGGCGATCTAAACGCCGCCAGAGAATTGGTGATGGGCAATCTGCGCTTTGTGGCGCATGTTGCCAGAGGCTATGCCGGCTACGGCCTGCCCCTGGCCGACATCGTACAGGAAGGTAATATCGGCTTGATGAAGGCCGTCAAACGTTTTGAACCGGATATGGGCGTACGCCTGGTATCGTTTGCGGTACACTGGATCAAGGCTGAAATTCACGAATACGTGATTAAAAACTGGCGCATTGTCAAAATTGCCACGACCAAGGCACAACGCAAATTATTTTTTAATCTGCGTCGATTGAAAAAAGACGCGGCCTATTTGTCACCTGAAGACGCGGCAGCCATCGCCGAAAATCTGGATGTGGATGTGAAAAGCGTCTACGAAATGGAATTGCGTCTGGATGGACGGGATATAGGGCTGGAACCCAGCGCGGACGACAATAGTGAAGAGCATAGCTTTGCCCCTATCGCCTATCTGGAACAACAGGGCGCAGACCCCGCGCTATTGCTGGAAAACAGCAACTGGGAAGAACGCAAAGAAGATATTTTGATGAGCGCCATGGCCAATCTGGATGACAGAAGCCGGGATATTTTAGCCAGCCGCTGGCTAAAAGAAGAAAAAGCCACGCTGCATGAACTGGCCGAGCGCTATCAGGTTTCAGCGGAACGCATCCGCCAGCTTGAGCAAAACGCCATGAAAAAGCTTAAATCAGCAGTGATACTGGAAGCTTAAAAAAATTCTTGTCATATTGTAATAATTTTGTATAATAGCGTCTTTCTTTGCCGGGGTGGTGAAACTGGTAGACGCGCCGGATTCAAAATCCGGTTCCTTCGGGAGTGTCGGTTCGATTCCGACCCTCGGTACCAAAGAAAAGATTTAAGAAGTACGAAGAAGTCCAAAAACCCGCAAGTTATCTGACTTGGCGGGTTTTTTATTGTCCGAAGATGTACAGTGAAATGCAGGGGTATCCACTAAAAATCGTGTCTTTTTTCGTGTCCTTTTCTATAATCAATGGAAACGAGGACACAATCGAGGACACGAAATGGCGGTGAATCTCAATAAAGACGCGGTTTACAGAGCAGCTAAACCCAAAGATAAAGATTATTTCATCAACGATGGCGGCGGCCTAAATCTGGTTGTTGGAAAAAATGGCGCTAAGTTGTGGCGATTTATTTATACCTTTGCAGGGAAGCGCAAAAAACTTGCACTAGGCGCATATCCAATTATTAGCCTGGAGATCGCCAGACGCAAAGCTGAAGAAGCACGCGATCACATAGCCAAGGGCACAGATCCAGGCGAAATCAAAAAAGAAGCTAAGGCCGCAATCCGGAAATCGGCGGAAATCAAAAAACAACTCGATGCCGGACTCCCTCTCATCAACGGATTTGAACATGTTTGCCGTGAATGGTTAGCCTCAACCGCTCATGGAGTTAGAGAAATCACCATTCAAAAGAAAATCCGACGCCTTGAACTCTATGTTTTCCCGGTGATTGGCAACAAAATCCTTGCCGAGATCAAATCTCCCGACATATTTGGCATTATCAAGCCATTGATACTAAAAGGTCAGTTGGAGACTGCTCATAGGGTAAATAGTGAAATTAGCGCCTTGTACGCTTATGCAATTGCCCATGGCCTGACCGATTACGATCCGGCTCAACCGGTAGCAAAACAAATTCCAGCGCAAAAAGTCAAACACAATGCCGCAGTGACCGAACCTAAACAGGTAGCGCAACTGTTAAGAGATATATACCATTATCAAGGCACTTTTGTTGTTCAATGCGCGTTGAAGCTCTCTCCCTATTTATTTCAGCGGCCTGGCGAAATCCGGCAAATGGAATGGAAAGAAATTGATTTAATCGAGAAAGAATGGCGTTACTTCGTAACAAAAACCGAAGTACAGCACATAGTTCCACTATCAATACAAGCCATTGCCATACTTGAAGAAATAAAGCCGCTAACCGGCGCCGGGCGCTATGTTTTTCCATCAAGTCGCCGAGATGGTCGCCCAATGTCTGACGGCACGATCAGAACAGCACTAAAAACCCTGGGATATGACAGTGACGTCATGAGTGCGCACGGTTTTAGAACCACGGCATCTACACTATTAAACGAACAAGGCTGGAGTCCGGATGCGATTGAGCGGCAATTGTGCCATATGCCAAGGGCGGATGCAGTAAGAGCCGCCTATAATCGCGCACAATATTTGGAAGAACGGCGAAGAATGATGCAATCATGGGCTGATTATCTGGACAGATTGAAAGAAGGAGCGCAAGTAATTCCTTTCAAAAAACAGAGTTAGAGTCTGGAAACTAGGTTTTGAATTGTCTATGAAGGTTTCAGCTGACAAACATAAATGACTATGGCTTAAACTGATAATCCACGCAACGCCGGGGAATATCATCAACCGGCCTAAAGCCGTACTGTTGGCATCTGCCCTTTTTCATAAATCCGCATTCCCGGCAGTAATGCCGATCATCCGATATATCAACTTTTGGAACTGGCAGAATCTGGTCAGCCCATTGCAGCAACCAAGCTCTTTTATTGGAATTTCTGGCACAGATTGCCAAAACTTCCTGAATCATTGCCAGGTCGGTTTCGCCGATTGCGGCCAGATAATCCAGTAATTTTTGCCTGTCCTGGTCGGACAATGATTGTGTATTCTGGGTTTTGTATTTTTCTGAGTGAACCCGGAGAACCCAGGGAATAGACTTATATAATCTGGGCTGTAGCGGTTCCCTTGGTGATTTTTCTAAAGAATCTGGGGGAACTTTTGGTGGGATTTGAGTGGCTATTTGCTGAAACAAGCCTTCAAGCATGATCAGTATGCTCCATCGGTAGTATCCAGTAAAGTGCTGGCTTGCCAACTCCGACTACAACGGTTTTTTTGGCTCGTTTGCCAGGGTTATGGTCGGCGATCCATTTGTCCTCTTCCAGTGCATCCAGTACCCGGTTGAAATCAAAATTGCCACCGGCTTCCCGAAGCGCATCATTCGTAAACAGAAATATGCGAGCATCCCCTTTGTCCAGATACCACCCAGCACGCTCAGCTCGTGGCTTGTCGTTGGGATTGTTCTTGTCGGTAAAACGGATGTCGCCGTATTTGAGAATGTAGTCGCCAACATTCTGTAAAATTTGCTGATGCTCGGTGAGGCCTTTGCCGCGCTCCCTTTGCCATTGAGCAAACATCGTTTGGCAGGCCAGTAATGCAGCTCCCTGATCCCAAGGAACTATGCCAGCCTCGATGGCCAATTCTCCAGCCATTGCGTACAGGGCAAATTTAGATGCGGCTCTGGCCGACTGATGATCATGGTGGGCAAATTGGGTTTCGATTTTGGCTAGAACCGCACCAAAATCGGCATCTCCTTGCTGGATCAGATATTCGACAAATTGGATGCCGGCATGGCCATAATGCCGGGCACACTGGCTTTTGAAATGATCGGCCATTGTTCTGCCATCATTAAATTGATGCAACTGGTCGAATAAGCCAAATTTCCGTTTTGCCGGAATATTCAGCAAACGTATCAACTGACCAGCTTTGGCCTGTTTACCGCTTTCTTTCATGGCGGCAGTTATGGAACGTTCGCCGGTAGACAGAATAGTCAATCGCCAGCGTTGCACTTGCCGGGCGGAACCGATTTTATTGGCTCTGGTTTTCCCGGTTCCGTTACCTAAACAGTAAACGATGCTGCCCACTTCCTGCGGATCAGCTTCATTGATTTCATCCAGGCATAAGCAGGTATCGGATAACATCACGGCGACGCTTTCCAGACCGTTTGAGGTGGCTCGCCAACTGCGTTTGAATTCTTCTCCGCCCCAAATAGAGGCCCCCAGTAACAAAGCAGTAGTCTTACCGGTACTGGAGTCGCCTACCCAATGTATACCGCCAGATTCGTGATGGACTTTTGCAAGCAATGGCCCGGCGAATGAGACACACAGTGATAAGATCAATACAGGATTTCCGGCGCAATATGTCGCAAGCTGTTGCCATTGCCGGTAATCTCCGCCTGTGCCAATAGCCCCATCCTGACCGATGCTATCGCTTTGCAGATACACATGTTCGGCACCGACAATTCGATGCGGCATCACAAAGGCATTTCCCTTGGCTGTCCAGCCGGTATGGGTAGCTGCAGTAATAATTTTTTCCGGAATATGTGATTGTAGATAATCAGCAAGCTTATTCCGGTTTTTCTGTTCGATTTCCACGCCGGCCGCTAATAGTTCACCCCGCAATTCCTCGCCGGAGCCACGCAGCAATTCCATCGGCATCGCCCAATGCCGCCAACGGCCAAAGGTATCGCGGAAACGTAATAAACGGCCAAAATACTGTCCATTTTCGGTATTGGTGACGGCTTCTATATATAGTGGCGAACAAATACGAATAGCATGTTGTGAAGCAGGACTTTTCTGGTTACCTTCGGACTGATAGCAATACCAGACACCAGGCTGGCGTTTGCCACCCAGCTCGAACCAATTTTCCTCAATGATATAACAGGGTAAATCCAAATCGGCAAAGGATAATTGCTTGATCTCGGTTTTATTGGAAACGACGATTTTTTCCAGGCTGGATAATTCAGCATCGTCAATTTCTATCACTTCAGGCAGAAACATCACTATCCTTCCGTTTGAGCTTCGGATAAATCATGATCTGTTCCCTGACCTGAACCCAGCGTTCACCCACAGGCCTTGAAAAATCATATTCAACTGCCGCTTGACTGGTATCAACCCACCAAGGGCGAACCGTCACCTGCTCAGCCCCAGCAACTAACAGGACTTTCACCAATTGAATAATTTGACTATGGGTTGGCCCTAAATCCCAGTCTACCAGCACATACAGTGACGATACCTGCCAGACATAACCAAGTGGCGATTCTGACGCAGGCATCACCAATGCCCAAACAGTAGGGTTTTTCTGCCAATGTTTGGCGCGTCGCCAACAATCACGTCCAATACAGACAATGACCAGCCACGGCGGATTGGCTGATTGCAATTTTTCCGCCAACTCTCTGCCAAAAGGCGGGAGTTTTTTTCTAAGCGCTGACGGCATCTTGAAAGAGTGCTTCGATCAACGCACGAATATCTTCAACACGCCAGGCGGTAATGCGCGGACCGAGTTTGACTGGAGCAGGATATCTTCCGGATTTGACGCCTTCCCACCAAGTGGATTTACTGACTGGAATTAAGGCTGGAATGGGAGGGTCAGCTTTAGGATTACCAATGATTTGCGGTAATCTCAGATAACCAGTTTCGGGTAGTTTGGACATTAAGATACTCCTTGATCCAGATAAGTCTAATAATTGAGTTATGAGAAATTATGCAATAAAAACCAATTGCTTATAACTTCAATAAACGCCCGATTTCGCGCTTTTTTGAAGCGGCAGAAAATCATAAAATGTGGTAGAGGCACATTGTCTTGAGCCTTAATTGATGAAAAGCGATTTCTCAGGCCCATATTCTCCAAAAAATTCATTGCCTACTGTGTTGCCGCAAATTTCGTATTTGCAATTAGCTACAACATCATTAAAAAATTCGAAATAAACTGAGTCGTCACCTCAAAAATTGAATCTGTAAACTGTAAGCGACGCCGTTGGATTGCATCAGAGTGATTGTCCTTGAAATTTTTGATGACATGACTGCAAAAAATCGCTAATTCGTGATTTTTTGCAGATAAGGCAAAAAAAATTAAGTAACGAACATTCTGTGATTAAAAAATACTCACATGCGATTTAAACTATGTTTTCATTTCTCAATAACAAACGGATTTAGAAAAATGATGTACGGTCAGCGGCGCACTATTTCCTAAACGATGTAGCGAGACGGCTTTTTCATGGAGTGGGCAAAGGCCATTGAAAAATTTAAAGTCGCTGGCGACTTTGCGGGTGACAAAACTTAAGCTCTGAGAAAGGTAATACCGGGAGACTTCGGCTAGGGCTATTTTATAGTTCTGGGGAATTAAATGGCGCAAATAGCGGTTTTCGATGCGGGTAATGTATCAGTCAATCCTTTTGCGAAAGACTTGAAGCGTAGTGCCTATCTGTAGTAGCTTGCAATCAAAAACCCATAAACCTGCAATCAGCGCAATTTTCGACCAGAATTAAATGCAACTGACGGGTGCTAAAACCGACATTATTTGCAACTGAAAAATCACTCTCGACCATTCACAGTCAGCTATTAAGACTCAGTCTTCAATATAAAATGAACGCTTGGTCAACAATATAAAGCAGTCTTTAGCATGCACGTATGCGCAAAGTGTCATGGTTGAGAGATTTGTTGTCATATTAATCAGTCTGATACTCAACCAATAGCTCTGTATTAGTGCTATTTGTAAAAATCCTCGTAAGTGGCCGAATATTTGATGAATCATCTTTGAATTCATAACAGTTGGAATAAAAGAACTTTTTGTGGCGTTGTAGGGTATCGGCTACTATGTAGCCTTTAGATACTCCCGTACATGATAAGTATTGGTGCCCAGACAAAATTATTGGTAGTTGTTCAGTTGATATGCCAAATAACCATTGGTTAACAAATAGCTGAGTACCAATACTTGCGTTATTACCTGATTCAATAATCTCAGTGGACTTAGGTAGTTCGTTAATTTTCAAAACAGTTTTTGGCAGAAAGTAATATGTGTCAAATAATTTGATGGAACTGACTAGCATGATTACTGTAAAGAAAATTACTGAAAATACTTTTACTTTTAGGTTCATGCTCGGTTAAATCGCCTTAATTCCAGTACGGGATAATTAGAGTTTTTTCTTAACGAAAGTCAGTTGAGTCATTAACAAGCACCATAAATATCTAATATAAAATACGGACTTGAGTCGGTTTTTGCCAATCAAGCAGCTACAAATTAGAAATCATCAAAGGCAGTAACCCCCCCAAGGACTTTAAGGGTGTCGTGGAACAAACCGTTCTTTTGGTTAATTAATCCCAAGTTGATAATCATTTAGATAACGAATTGATATTTTCTGTGTTTTATCTTTGTTGAGCATTGTAAATGGCAATGAGTGTGGAGAATTTCTGTCACTATAGTTAATCAATAATGTATTGACGCCTTCCCATGTTGCAGAAATTTTAGTGCTACATCTCGCCTGAAACACAATTTTATCGCCGTTTACTTTTTTTATTGGAATTTGCTTTTCAAAATCAGACGTAGGCACAACGGCAACAAATTGATCGCACCAACCGGCTGCCCCGCCTCCCATCTCAGTTATATGAACAGCTTGATTAGTACCGTCAGGTGAACTGTATTGAGCAACAACCGTATAGCGTGAATGTTGAGCTTCATCGTTGAAAACCTCGGTAGTGCTTAATACCCCTAACCATAATATTAGTAAGCAGATAACGCTAATTACAGCAAAGAAGCAGAAAATGAATCGCATAAATAGTCAATGGTGGATGCGCTATCTTACTGGGTGACTGTAAGGATTGCTTCGTAAATCTCCAGCGTAACATTGCCGATGCGCATCACAATGACAGGAGTTCGACACATGAAACCGTGAAAATTTGAGACTGGTTTCATGTGCGATTTATTCATAGCCAATAATCAGATTGTTATGATGTCCAATTGCATGCCGTTAGCGGATTTAAGCAGTTTCGGCTATATAATCATTTTCTTCATTTTTCCACAGACAACGTACTATCGTTTTTCCCTGCAAATCTTGGAAAATCGCCGAAACGACCATCTGATTTTTAGGGACGAAACCTACGCTTTTTAAAATTACCAGATCACCCACGTTAAACTCGTTCATAAATATCTCCTCAAAAACACCATCGTACCAATATTAATTTTGGTTTTTCGCGGAGTTTTCCGATATTTGTTTGTTAACCGTTTACTTATTTGGGTGCTACATCAATCACTACCTGATCATCAATCACCAGTTTGGAGACTGCGCCCGATGAAAACAGTAGTGTGCATGAAGCCGTTTTAAAATTAGCGCCTTTGCCGCCAGTCCATTCCAACGTCATGTATGTTTTTTGATCCGTATCGCTTTTGGATGGAAAATGTACTTGACTACCGGTTTTATTTTGAATCAATTTAGGGCATTTTTGATTGGCCATGCCCTGCATGGCAACCAGTGAAGGAACTTGTGGCGCAGGTTCATGATTACTTTGCTGTTTGTTGACAGCAAATAAAATAAAACCCAGCGCCAACACCCCTGCCACTGCAATGATGATATGTTGTTTTTTACCCATTGATACTATTCCCGTTTATTGATAATCACATTCGGCAAATCAGATGTCCGCATCCGCCAAACAAACCGTTGCAACCCAATACAAAAAAACACGCAGGTCAAAGCCATAAGTAAAGCCCCACCCATTTCGCAAAACACCATCCAGTCCATAAACCAAGGGGCTTGATGATGCACATTAGCTACCATAGCCTGTTCCTGAAAAGGCATTTCCAGTAAGGCAACTAAGAGTATCGGCACGGTCGCCAGCAGAATCAACACGGAAGCCACCAAACCTAGCGCAATGAGCAGTAATTTTTGCCGCCAGTTTGGTACTGGCCAGACCAGTAAAATCGAAAGCGCCACGGCAATCGGAACCAAGCCATGCAGCACATGCATGGATGACGTCAGCTCGATACCTTTTGGAATGGCGATTCCGGCAGCAATCGGTATGGTGTGCAACACCCATACGGTCAAACTCAATTGGCCGCCATTCACGGAAGGAATGAATTTCAAAGAAGGCGCAAATCCGGAAACCGTCGTGATCATCACGGCCTTAAACAAGGGGAACAACGGCGTCAGCAGCCATTCACCGTAAAACACGATCAAGCCGGTCATCGCCGTCCAGGCCATCAGCACTTTTAGACTGAAGACCATGAGATTACACCGGTTTAGCAACATCTCGACAGCCGATAGCCCACCAGGCAAAGAAAATAAAAGCGACGATGGTCATCAGGGTTGGAGCCAGATAAACATGCACAAATTCAAACCATTCTTGGTGATAAGCAACCAGGAAATAGATACCCGTTACCCGCACAATATTCAGGCAGTAAATTAAGGAAACTCCTAAAAACAAGCCGAGCAGCTTTTCCGGCCAGCTAGCCTTGAAAGAAAGCACTGCGGAAATCATCAAAAACAGCACACCGGCGCTATCGCAGCCACGGATAATTTGTAGATCGGCATGGGCAGAAATCAGATGGTTCTGGACACCAGCGACTTGTTCCAGCGGGGCAACCTTATTAATCAGATCGGCACACAGCCGCACCACGCCGTGGTGGTACAGCACATCGGAATAAAACTGGTCTGGAATCTGGAAATAAAGATAATTGAACAACCAATAAAAAGCGATGAAGAGAACGAATTGGTACATTTATTTAAGCACTGCTTTTTGCCAAGTCACGCAATAATTTCAATTCAATAGCCTCGCCATTTTCATCTTGTTTATGTTGGAATATGAAGGTTCCAGAGCAATCTACTACAAACCCCATAGACTCCTTTCTTAGAAATACGACATATTCACTTCCCGCTTTTAACCCTAACGCACAATTTTCTCCCCCTTGTATCCATTCCATCAGATAAGCTGGCGGGTTGTTCTTCCCTTTAAATACCTCTTTGGCATCAAATGAAACACGTATATACTCATTAACAATGCCTCGTCCTTCCAATAATTGTCGTGCGTCTGGACTTAATTCTTCTGATGACCTTAGCTCTGTTCCTGTAACTTTGATTAAGGCTACATATTCAGCGCCGTAAAAATGATCAATTTGGGTTATACCAAAATTACACTTACATGCAAAAGCTATATTCGTTGATATAAACAGCAACACCAATATACTTATTATTTTCTTAAATATTTTATATTTCATTGTGATTTCTTTTGAGCTAATAGATTTAATTTATCCAATACGCAGATTTTGTAAGGATTTGGCTTTATCCAGAATTTCATTAGCTCTTTTATCACCTTTTTCTTTTCCAAAAGCATATACAGATGGACTTTCGACAAAAGAAACAAGTCGTGCTAACTGCCAATCATTTAATTCAGTCAAATTTTTATTGCAATATTTTTGGGCTGTCAACTTCAAACCGCTGTTAGATGGCTCAACGGCACATTCTATCCATATTCCGAAAACTTCTTGTTCGTTAAAATTTAAATAACTGGATAAATACCAAAGCAAAGTATTTATATGCCATGATAAAGTCCCTCCTGAGTTCTGTTTCCATTTTAAAGCCCAATAAGCTTGAGTCATAGCCCATGAACGAATGTTATTAGTTGACTTTGCTGCAATCGCAATTTTATAAAAATTTTTGTCTAGTTCCCCAACGTTTTCGACACCCTGCCTAGAAATTGTTTTTAATTCATATTCATAAGGCGAATATGAAATCTACCAAATCAAAAATGCAACAACAGGTGCAATTAAAATAAATACAAATAAAATCCTCATTGCTTTAAAAAATAAAGCTTATTCATTTGCTGATCAAATAATCACAATTCCTACACCTAATGTTTTTAAGCGAAAACGGCATTCTTCCCAAGCCTAAAATAGACTTGCCACATTTTGGACAACGAACAAAGCTAATACGAACTAGTAAAATAAAAACAGTTCCATTACCAATAATATTCATTACGACAGAAAACCATTTTGGAATATTTCCAATTGTTTCTTGTAAAGAAAGAACAATTATTCCCTGAGAAAAGAAAAAAATAGGTATCCAAAGATATAAAATCTTGCGTCTTTTTTTAATTTCATCTAAACAACTAACAGAATTTAATTTCATTAAGATTTGATCTTTTTCATATCATAATTACAGAAAGTGTACCTTGATGCACTTCTCTTTGCTAATACTTTAATGCTTGCTATAAACATGTTGTATTTGGCTTGTATTGGACATATTTGGATACAGTATAAATCCACCATCAGCTGCATCTTCTCCAAAGCCAAGTAACTCCGTTGTAAGCGTTGCCGTAGGCGCTGCTTGTTGAACACTAGGGGGATTAATAGCTGAATTTACAGCATCCATAGCACTACTTGTCGCCGCAGCAAGTGCAGCATTCCCAGATTGATTGGCCACTGCGGCATTTATGTTATTACCAGAATTAGCTGATTTACTTGGTGAACTTTGTGTTGAAGTTATTTTTTTAAAAAATGAAGAAATCCAATTAATCCCAGCTTGTAGAGTTGGAGTGACATATGTTTGAGTATATGATTGTCCAACAAAAAAACCTGCTCCGGCACCTAATCCAAATTTATAAGGTGCAGCACCTGTATAAGCTGTAATATTACCATTTTCATCAACATTGCCACTCACACTACCAGCAATTCTCCAACCAGCATCGGCTTCTGCATACCCTGAACTACTAAGTCCTGTACTTGGAGCAGATCCAGCCCCTGATCCCCCAACAATATTTCCTCCCCATCCGGCAAAATATCCAAAACCAAGCCCACCATTTTCTTGAAGTTGAAAATATAATGAAGTATTTAATATTCCATCATAATTGAAGCCGGCTAAAGCAAACAAACTAAACCCCGAACCTGGACTAATGAAGCTACCGCCCCCTGCTAATACACCTTGATAGGGGTCTAACCCATAAGGATCACTGCAAGTGATTGGATTATTCAAACAATAGGCATAAAAATTAATCCCCGACCTAATCGGGTCTTCACTTAAAAACCGCCCGGTTAAAGGATCATAATACCGCGCACGGTAATAATACAACCCCGTTTCGGTATCCTGCTCTCTACCGGTAAACTTCAAGGTATTGTTACTGCTGCCAGTGGCATTCACAGCGCTACCGAACGAAGTATAGCCTTGCGCCGCGACCACAGTGCCGGTGTTGCCGCTTTGGCCCAGCACAGATTCCAGTGCATCATGATGATAGGTATAGTTCGTCATCGCCCCGCTGTTGTTTTGGTAGCCGTTGACTACTTCGTCTATCACACTGCCGCGCATATATTTAGCCTGGACGTTGCCATTGTTATCGTAAATGGATTCCAGCTTACCATTTTCAAGATAGTAGTTGCTAATGCTGGTGGTTGCGCCCAGATTTTTCAATATCCGGTAGCTGTTGATGTCATATTGGTAAGTATAGGGAATAATAGCGGCGCCTACCAGTATCTGACTAACCCGGTTATGGGCATCCAAAGTCAAGGCCAGGGTGCGGTTGCCGGTGATATTGGTCAAGCTGCCGTTTTTATCATAGGTATAAGTTTCATACGTCGGGCCAGTGGCGCTGGTGGTGTTAGTAGTGGTATAGCGGTTGGCGGCGTTGACGTTATAATAAAGCGTGGCGCTGCCTTTGGTGTATTTGCTGCGATTGCCGACCGGATCATAAGTAATGGTTTCGTTGTTGGCCGTAGTTGGGTAAACCGCTGTCAACAAGCGGTATTCCGGATCATAGGTAAACGTGCTGGTTCCGGCTACCTGACTGGTGCCGGAGGCTTCTATCGCTGTCAAAATATTGCCTATTGCATCGCGGGTATAAGTGGTGCTGTTAACCAAGGCGTTACTGATGGTGCTGTTCACCAGACTGCTTAAGCGTCCGCCGGTATCGTATTTATAACTAGTTTTTGCGCCGTTGCTCAAAATGCGATCCAGCAATCTTCCGGCGGGGTCATAATGGTAACTGACTTCCAGATAAGCCGGATTGGTTTCCGCCGCCAAACGGTTGCTGTCGTCATACTGGTAAGTAGTGACATTGCCTTGATAGTCGGTTTTGGTGCTGATGTTGCCCGCAGGGTCATATCCCCAGCTTTCCGATAAACCTAAACGGCTGTCGGTTTTGGACAGTAACCGATGTTTGCTGTCATAAGCCAAGCTGTAGCTGAAAGTATTGCCCGTGCTGTTATTTTGCACATTAGCCAAATCATCAAAACTATTGTAACTAAAAGTATCGCTGCTATTATCCGCCTCAAAGTTGCTCTGCACTTTGCGATTCAACACATCATAAAAATGCTGGCTTATCTGGCCTTTGCGGTCGGTAATCTGAATGTTGTTACCTGCTTCGTCATTCACAATGCTGAGTGAATTGCTTAAAGGATCGGTCAAAGTATTAAGGCGGCCCAAATCATCATAAGCAATGGTGAGAGTGTGGCTATTGGCATCGGTCACGGATAACGTTTCACCCAATAAATTATAAGTATAAGCTGTGACATGGTTCTGTGCGTCGGTCGCTTGCGTTAGGCGGTTGATCTGGTCATAGGTATAGCTAACCGTACAGCTGGACGAGTTAAGCGGTTGATAACCAGGCGCTGTAGTTGTGGTGTGATTGTTGGCGTCCACAATACAGGTTTTATTGCCGTTTTTATCGTAGGAAAACGTGGTGACATTACCCATATTGTCCGTGGCCTTGGTTAAACGGCCTAACGCATCATACGCATTGGTCACTGTTTCAGCATTAGGATTGGTGGCGGAAGTCAAGTCGCCGCGCTCGTTATAAACAGCCTTGCTGGTGCGGCCATTGGCGTCGATTATCGCCGTTACCCGGTTCATGGGGTCGTATTGGAATTGACTGGTGTGTCCATTGGCATCGGTTTGGCTAATGACATTGCCGGATTGATCATGAACCATAGTGGCGGTGTTGCCAAAAATATCGGTTACGCTACTTGGCCGGTCTGCGGCGTCATATTGATAAGTGGCTTCGGTACACACCACATAGCTTGTGCCGTTAATGGTCGCAGGCGCATTACAGCCGGTACGGGCGGTGGTGCTGGGATACCAGGTGATTTGCTGATAAATCTGGCCGTTGCCGTCATAAACAGTTTGGTTGATGCGGCCTTCCGGATTTGTGACCTGAACGGCTCTGTCCAAGGCATCATAAGTGTAGCTGGTGGTCAAGGCTTCCAGGGCGCTATTGGTTGGGGAAGTCGTGCGGTTTAAAGTGCTGGTCAGCACCCGGCCTAAATTATCATTGGTATACTGGGTATGGATGATCGCCGTGGTGTTAGTGGCCGTGACTTTCACATCGGTGACATTAAGACCGGTGCTATCATAGGTGTAACTGGTGGTGCGGATGTGTGCTTTGGCTGTATCCAAAAACTCTTGCAAATTATTCAAGGTGCCATTGGGGTTCCAGCAGTAGGTTTGCAATGTGTTGCTGGTGCTTGAACCGGACGCGGTAATGCTGACGCTGTTAGGCTTGCCGGTTAAAGCACAGCCGGAAGTTGTAGTGTAAAAACTGGTAGTGGTGATGTTGCCGTTTTTGTCGGTGACGCTGGCCACCTGATCATAAGGGCCATACGAAGTTTTGATGGTATAACCTAAAGTATCCTGTTCCAGGGTGACATTGCCGCCGGTATCGCTACCGCCGGTGTTATTGTTGGCGGCGCTGTTGGGACAAGTGGTCAACGAATTGTTTGCACAGTAACTGTACTGGGTTTTATAGCCCAAGGCGTCGGTTTTTGTGGCGCGTAAATTATCGGTCTGGCTGGTAAAGTAAAGAATTCCGCCGTCCGGCTCTATCATCTTGGTCATGAAACCGTTGGTGTCATAGTCATATTCACGCACGTTGTTGCGCGGATCGGTGACCCGCGTCCTGGAGCGGAATAGATCGTAGTCCAGAATCTCGGTATCGCCCATACCATCATAATAGTTAATCACCCGGCCATTTTGGTAATAATTGAAGGTGGTATAAACATACAAGCCATTGCGCAGTTGCGGCTTGATGACATATTGCAGCAAATAATTGCCGGCGCCGGTCTGGAAGTTATTGTAATACTGGTCAGCCGTATAATAATAAAGCTTGGTATTGCTTAAAGGATCGGTATAGGTGCTTAAATAGCCGCTGACGAACGAATAATTCCAGGTTCTGCCAGACCAGTCACTAATGCTGGTGATATGGTTATCGCCGTTGGCGTAATTAAAGGTCAAGCCGGTGCGGCCACTGATGCCCAAATTGTCGGTAATGGTGGCGATACGGCCACTCGTATCGTAGTTAATATTGAGCTGGTCACCCCATTGATTTTTAATCGTGGTCAGCTTGGCGGTCAGATTGGGCGTCACGCCGATATCGCCGCCGGTGACGTTAAACAGGTATTGCGTACCATTCCGAAAGGCCAACGTCACCAATTGATTGCCGTTGCTGGGGGTGGAGATAGTTAGCGTATTAAAAACGCTTAAAGGGTTAGTAACGCTATAAGTGGTGACGCCGCTGGTGGTGGTTGGCGTTTCCAGAAAGTTGGCCTGGCCGCCGCGTTCGTCGGTATAGGTGATGGATGAAGTGATGCCGTCAAAATTGGTGGGTGCCTGGGCTTGTGTGCAGTTTGGGCAAGCGCCGAAATCATTGGACAGCAGATTCATAGAGTAGGAATGCACCCAACCGTAACCAAAACCGACATCCGTGGTTGCGGCGCTTTTGCCGCTGTTATTGGTGCGGGAGAACACATAATTTAAACCGTTGCGGCCACGAATCTGAAAATCCAGTTCGTCATGATAGTTGTTGCCGGTAATGGTGGAAACCGGGTCTGCTGTCGATGGTGTGGTGATGGGATTATTGTTCACCCCGGACACCAGAATTTTATCGGTAAACTGGGCGTTGTTAAAAGTGGGGGTCACATTGACCGTACTGCCGGTGCTGATCGCGGTAGACGGATTCAAGGGTTGGCTGCCGTTGACCCATCCGCCCGCGCTGGCGTAATCCACCATCACGGTAAACACAAGCGCTGACAAGGCAACGCTGGCGCGCGATTTAATCGTGTTCTGCTGTTTCATGTCCTTATAGCCCCAGGTTGTTAATTTTGAAAGTCAAATCGGTGTAATTCCCGCCCGTGGTATTGGTTTGCGTGCGGATATACACCTCAAAGTTGTTATAGGTGGTGGTGACCGCCGTGGACGGCATGACGTAGGTCAGCGACGAACCGCTGGGCGGGATGCCGAAATCTGTGCGAATTGCGCCTATGGTTGGCGCGGTGTATTGACCGGCCGCCGGCGGATAACTGCGGTATAGCCTGCCGGTAGTGCTAAAGCCCTGGTTTTCGTCGAAATAGTTAAACTGGTCGGTAATTACGCTGTTTAGAAACGGTACGATGGAACCTGACCAATCCGCATAAACATTGGCAAGCGCCTGGGCTTGCGAAATGGGCGTGGCCGCCGGATTGATAGGCGTCTTATCACAGTTATTGACGATGGTGCCGGTTGGGAATGTCGTGGAAGCCGGTAAAGCGGCAATGCTATTAACCAGATTATTGGTGCAGTTTGCCCAATAATACCGATAGTCCTGAGCATATTGTGAAGTGGTGTCATAAGTATAAGTCTGTACTTCCTGTTGCAAAGCGCTGGTGCTGGTGCTGACCGAGCTTAAGAAGGTATCGAAGGCGCTTGGATTGCTGGTGCTGGTCCAGACATTAAACGTATCGGAACTGCCTGAGCAAGCGGTGTTCCACGTATAAGGCGTGGAAGAACAGACTTTAAAGGTTTTGGCGGTAAAGCCGGTGGGCAGACTGCTGCTAAATCCAAAACTGGCGTATTCGTTTTGCAGGCCGGTCAGGCTGGTCAGGTTCAACAAGGAAGTCGAGGAGCTGGCCAGGGCCATTTGGATGCCGCGCACCGTGGACACGGCGTCATAGCCGGTCAGTTCCTGCCAGGTTTCATGCTCCAGCGAAGAACCGATATGGCCCATCAGATAAAACACGCTGTTGGAATAACTGGATTCAGACACCGGGCTGGCGGTGTTGCTCCAAGTCCCGCCAAACTGTACGCCCTTCATGTCGATCAACAAGCCGCCCGGCATCACAGAGAAGGCGGTGTTATTGACATATTCGGCTTCATAAACCGAGCTGACCATACCGATAAAACCGGTCATGGAGGTTCTGGTCTGCATCAATTGGTTGACCACTTTAATATCATCGACATAATTGGCGTAATACTGCATGCCCGCCACGTACAACAGCCCGCCGGTCAAGGCGTCCAACGCGGCGGGATTGTTTAACAGGGTAGGATCGTTGACATTGTAGACGCCGGTATCGTAGGTATCGACATAAGGCGTACAATTAAGGCCAGTGGTGAAATCGCAAGCGCCGTTGCTGGTGCCTGGGTCACTGGGATTAAAGACGATGGTGTTATTGGCATTGTCGGCGACTAACTGATTGGCGGCGTTATGCACTTGCGCCCAGTTGGAATACGCCCCGCCGGTGACTGCGGCAAAATAGCCCGAAGTGTTCAAGTTATTGTAGCTGGCTGTAATCGTTTGATCATTGCTGCCGCCGGTTGCGTCTGGTGCGCCGGTCAGGTTTAAAGTCACCGAGAAAGTTTGCCCCGTACTGCTGTAGTTGCCGACGTTAGCCGGTGAACTCGCCGAAACGGTGATGTTTTGGCCGCCAATCGTGAAGACTGCGGAAGAGGTCGAGAAAAGCGAAGAACCGCCCAAATTCAGATTCAAAAGCGGCACATTGGTTATGCTGCTGTTCACAGCCGTATACAGGGTAAGCCTGTCGGTGTTCAGACTGGCTTCCAGTATAGGCGTGCTGGTTATTGTGTAGGGATAAGCATTGGCGTAAATATCATAGGCTGTCGAGTTGAATGTGACGGTCAGATATTTCGCCCAGGGCTTGGTTTCGGCACAGGCGCTGGTACAGGTTGGCGGCGCTGCGGCATCGTGCAGCGCCACGGAATTGTAGGTTCTGACGGTTCCAACCACCGGATAAGCCAGAGACGCAGGCAATAAACCGTCGTTAACCGGTATAATCTGGCCGACATTGGCGACATCATCCAGGGTATGGCCAGCGTAATTGGTTTGCAGCCAGGAAGTGATCTGGCTTTCCAGAATGGTGAGGGGATTCAGGTTAAGCTGGGTGGGATCGTTATTCTTGATGGCGTCGTAATAATTGGTGTAATTGAAGCTGACCGGGCTGGTTCCGGTGGTCGGATTAAGACCGTAGTTGTTATAAGTAAACTGCTTGTAACTGGCGTCCAGCGGCACCCACACACAGCGGGAAGCGTTGGTGGTTTGCGTACAATCCACGGCGGTCGGCGTCGGCAAGCCGCGATACTGGTCGTAAGGGATTAAAGCTTCCACCCAGGTATGTTCAAACTGCACCGAGGTGACCGCCGCAGAGGGTACAATGTATTCAATGTTCGGCGCCGTGCCGGTTTCGGTAACGGCGGTATAGCTGCCGCCAACGGATGTGGCGTAACTGACTTTTTGGAAACCCTGGTCAATCAATAATTGAAAAGCCACGTTGGCGCTGCCCGCACCCAGCCAATTGCTGAGTTGCGCGGCGCTAAGCTGCACCGTGCCTACCGCATAACGGGCCGGGATGTATTGGGAGCGCAGCATGGCGATCAGGGTGCTGGCGATATCGACATCGCTGCCGTGCAAGCCTAAAAAGGTGTTCACGGAACCGGAACGTGAACCGTGGTACGGTTCAAAAACGAAATTGTTATAGGCATACTGGTAAATTGCCACCGCATTGCCCTGATTCGCCAGTAGACTGGCCTCATTTGCCAGCGGCAAGGCGTAACTGCTGGTAAAATCGATTTCCGGCGTGGTGGGTTGAGCGATTTGCGCATAAGCCTGTGCTTGGCAAACTAACAGCAAAGCCAGGGCGCAAAGTCTTTTCGGTAAAGAGGACGGCAGTAACATAAAAAGTTCCTTGTCAAAATGTTCGCATTTTTAATGTTGGGTTTGCGGTTCTGTTTTAATCTATTGGATTCTGGCCGAGGAATGATAATTTGGCGTTATGTCAGGGTTTTTCAGCCTTTGGGTGATGCTGCTGACCGGTTGTAATTGGCTATTGAACGCAAGCAACTGCTTTATCCGCGCAGCGGCGTTGTTATTGCTCAAAATGGATTCCAACTGAGTAGCCACTCCGGCATAAAGAGCGCCGCGCTGCTGGCCTATTTGTTTGCCGCCGGATAAAACTTGTTTTTGGGCGGGCTTGTTGCCGGATGGTTGCAATAAGCCGCTTTCCTGGCGAAGCGCGGTCACCACATCATAGGCCGAGGATTGCGCTGATTTGCGTTGAGATGGAGAAACACCCGGCTTTTCGAGGCTAAGCAACTGGCTGACGGTGGCTTGCACCTGGTTTAATAAATCCTTGTCGCCCGGCTCCGCTGTGGCGGTGCGTTTGGCTTGCAGGATATTGCCGCCTATTTTTTGAATGGCTTGCAATTGTTCGGACGGAATGCCTTTGGCTCTTAATTCCTGCAAGGTCACGGTAGGGATAGGCGCTTGTGTCGTTGTGGCTGTTGCCGGTCGCCGTCATCGCCATTACCAACACCAGCAAGCAAAGCTGTCCGACCTGTCCGGATACTTTGGCTCTGCCCAGGTATTGCATTAATCCCATTAAACCCACGGCCAATATCAGCATGGCCAATTGCGGCATGGCCGGTACTGATGTACCAGGAGAATTGCTGGGATTGCCGGGGTTGTCATACCAAGTGACGGAAGCGCCCGTTAAGGAACTAATGGCGCTAATGTTGGCAAGATTGTTGTTATTCAGGTTGACGGTTTTAAGATTAACGGCGTTTTGCAGACCGCTTAAGTTGCTGATGTTGTCACCAGCTGCGTTGAGTGTGGTCAATTGCGCCAATAATCCCAGCGTCAGACTGTCCATCGCATTGCGGCCCAAAGCCTTATTGATGGCTGCCTGTAGATTTTGATCGGCAATCGGCACAATCGTGCTTTGCGAAGCTGCCTGCACATTGGTGGCAATGGCGCGGGTGGCCACAGCAGTGATATAAGGGTCTTCATTCCAAGACCCGTCAGTCGTGCTTTGGCTGGCAACCAGATAATTCAGAAATGTCGTCGCCTTGACGGTATCACCGGCGTCTTGCGCCGCTTGTGCCGCTAACGCCAGTTGTATAGATGGTGAAGAGCTGTTGAGTAAACTGTTTAAGGTGGTCAATCCATTGGTAATATTGCCGGATACCGAATAAGTACCGGTATATCTGGCTAAGGCCTGGATGACGATAGCGGTCACGGAAGGATCGCTGCTGGTGTTGGAGTTACCGTTAATCGTCCAGCCTTGATTCCCGGCGGTTGTGCCTTGCTGATTTTGCAGGTAGGCTATGGCGGCGGCTTGATTGGCGTCCGTCCCTAAGTCTTTAATGGCAATCAGCGCTAATGCAGTGTCCAAAGTGGAGCTGGTGTAATTGCCGTTCAAGCCCCAACCGCCATAAGTGCCGCTGTTATTGTACTGGTCATTATTTAAGTAGGTCAAAGAAGCGCCCAGACTATCGCCGTGACTGATCAAGGCCTCGGCGCTTCGGGAAGTCAAATCGACATTGCTGATATTGTGATCTTCCAACCAAGTGACACCGGCATAATAAGCAGCATTTGTGTTATAGGCTCTGGCCAAGGCCTGCACCGCCACGCTGGTGTAAACCGGCTGCAAATTGGGATTAGCGCCCCAAGAGCCGTCACTATTCTGCTGACCGGTTAACCACGTCACCGCTTGCGACAGATTGGTATTATAAGAGGTGGCCTGTGCATCAAAACAACATGCAACCGCCAGCAAAATAAAGCAAAAACGTATTCTCATCACAAACTTCCCTAATGACCTGCGCTTTTTTTAAGCGCAAAAGCTACCACAACCCCATGAATTCATAGGGTCAACCAACTTCTGAAAACTACTTTTTTACAACGTTTGGCGCCGGAGAGGCGAAATCTCCAACACCATTAAAGATTGGAATGATGAACAGTTAATCCTTAACCACGACAAGGTAAACAGCGGACAAAACCAGCGAACTTCCCAATACAAATAATCATAAAGAGCAAATCTTATGCCACTGATATCTATAAGCTAGATAACGCTTTAAAGATCAATCACATTAAATTTTGTTATTCCATTTTCCATTGTTACCTGAGTGGCTCATCCGGCAAGATCTGCTTAAAAGCCAACAGGAATCAAGCAGTCAAGCAACAGTTGGACGTTACAAGCGGCACCAAGGCCGTAGTTAAGTCCGCCAGGTAAACAATAAACACATTTGATTTTATAAAGCTGATCAATAAGCTGTTTAATAATGCTTATTGCTAAGAACCAGCCTGTTTGGGACATTTTATTACATGCACAAAAATAAAAAAAATACAAGTGTACTTTAATACAACTTAATACAATGCTCAGATTCATTCCGCAGGGGCATCCTTTATTAATGGGATAGGCGCTTAAGTCATCAGCCTAAGATGGCCTCTGCTCTGCCAACTGCCCTACCTCGTCAAACCATTCTTCCCGCACCGTTCCAGGCGAACCAATCCAGCCCCATACCCGGATAATCGCTCGTTAGCCATGTCAGGCTAACGCCTGAATTAGTATCTATCCTACATCGAAATCATGATAACTTCAAGACATTGCCTAAAAGTCAATCGAACAATCGTCGAATACCATAAAAAATGATTTGCATAAATTATTATAGTTAACAAACACTTACATTGATATATATTCCTATATATTCCTATATATTCCTATATATTTTTAACTTACAATCTGCCCCGCAAAAAAACCGCTCTAAATCATAGTTTTCCGAGAATACTCGGAAGACGATTATTCTCGGAAAATTTAATATTCTGGGTTTAAGAAATCCGGAATAATGACTAACTTCAACGCCATTACTGGCAAGGCGCTAAGGAATTTGCGCAAAAAGACAGGCAAGACCCAAGAAACGCTGGCGTTCGATGCAGGGCTTGACCGCACCTATATTTCAATGCTGGAACTGGGCCAATGCTCACAGGGCAAACGCATTAAAAATAATTTGTTAGACTTATGTGATCAATGGCTTTGTAGAATAATTGGATAGAGATGAATTTAGTCGAGCACTTTGCGCAGCAGCAATTCCCACTTTGAAAAATAATTATTTGAAATCATGTGGTTACGCCTATGGCTATTGCGCATGTAAAACAATAACTAATTGAATATAAAGCGTTATTCCAATTCAAATTGGGAATTGCTGCTTTGCGCAGCTTAAAGATCCCCGGATTGAGCGTAAAAAACTTCATAATTTAACGGACATAATAGTGCTGAGTGTCTGCGCAGTGATTAGTGGAGCAGAGGGCTGGCAAGGTATTGTCGATTTTGCTCATGAAAAGCTGGACTGGCTGCGCCGTTTCATTCCATTGAAGAATGGAATACCTTCTCATGACTGTATTGCTTATGTGTTTGCCCGAATTGCTCCAGAAGACTTTCGGTCTTGTTTTATGGAGTGGGTTGAAGATGTCCGAGAAACAACCCAGGGCGAGGTCATAGCCATAGATGGCAAGACTTCACGAGGATCAAAAGATCGTCAGAACGGGAAATCGCCTTTACATAGGGTGAGCGCCTGGGCTTGCGCGAATCGACTGGTGTTAGGGCAGGAAGCCACGGAAGAAAAATCGAACGAAATCACAGCGATTCCCAAACTATTGGAATTGCTTGACTTGAAGGGCTGTATCATCACAATTGATGCCATGGGATGCCAGACAGCGATAGCCGAGAAAATTGTCACTCAACGAGGCGATTATGTGTTGGGTCTCAAAGATAATCAACCCTTATTACTTGAAGCGGTAGACGATTATTTTACACTCGCGCGGAAACATCATTTCAAGCACATCCCGCATGACTATGTGGAAAAAGTGGATAAAGCTCATGGGCGATTAGAGATACGCCGCCACTGGATATGCGAAGACCTCAATACGTTGCCAAATCCTGAGCGCTGGAAGGGGTTGCAGAGCATTGGCTTGGTAGAGCGCGAGTGCATCATTGATGGGAAGAGCAGTCTTGAACAACGCTATTTCATCAACTCCATCGCTGCCGATGCTGAATTATTTGCCCATGCGGTACGCGCTCACTGGGGAATAGAAAATCGACTGCATTGGCGGCTGGATGTGGTGATGCGGGAAGACGATTGTCGTATTCGAACCGGCAATTCACCGGCCATTTTAGCGATGGTTCGACATATCGGTCTCAATTTATTTGAGAAAATATCTCCCAAGCTAAGTCTCAAGCAGAAACGCTTTAAGGCGGCTTTGAGTGATAAATTTCGCGAGGAAGTGGTGTTCGGTTCTTCGGCCTAAAACTTTAATGCGTTTGCCCTGATAAATTTACAGCGGTATTGGAAACAGCGG
>Ga0316222_1000329_pt1 | contig 75686 bp, 66 predicted proteins | sample TBH18011metaG_FD_206008 | JGI IMG/M metagenome (GOLD analysis project Ga0316222, IMG submission 206008) | Freshwater microbial communities from Trout Bog Lake, Wisconsin, USA - TBH18011 | ecosystem: Environmental > Aquatic > Freshwater > Lake > Hypolimnion/Profundal zone | place: USA: Wisconsin... | reverse complement strand
GGCCCTTCCCTCGATTCCCCCGGCTTGGGTGCTTGACAGCTTCTGGGGGCTGCATTAAACCACCCCTACCCACGCGGGTGGCTGCGAGGGGGTGTAGCTCAGTTGGTCAGAGCGCCGGCCTGTCACGCCGGAGGTCGCGGGTTCGAGCCCCGTCACTCCCGCCATGCCTTTCGACCCGTGTATCCCGGTGGCCGGCGCTAAGGGGGGAGCCGGCGGTATTATGTTTGTTGCAGGGGGACCTATCGGCGTCCTTGGTCCGTCGCATGTCCTGCCATCGCCCTCGTTCAAACTTTCGTATGGTTTGTTCCGAGTCCGGCCGATGGGGGCTTCACGATGGCACATACGTTAGGGTAGGCTCCGGTCGGAACACCTTTTACTAGGGTTGGGACGATGGAAGCTTTGCTGCTCGAATATTTGCCGATCCTGATTTTCCTCGCCATCGCCATCGTGATCTCGGCGATCTGCGTCGGGGCGTCATGGATCGTGGCGCGCCAGAAGCCCGACACCGAAAAGGCCTCGGCTTATGAATGTGGCTTCGACGCCTTCGGCGACGCCCGTTCCAAGTTCGAGGTGCGGTTCTACCTCGTCGCCATCCTGTTCATCATCTTCGATCTGGAAGTGGCCTTCCTGTTCCCCTGGGCGGTGACGCTGGGCAAGCTCGGGATGTTCGGCTTCTGGTCGATGATGGTCTTCCTGGGCGTACTGACCATCGGCTTCATCTATGAATGGCGAAAGGGAGCCTTGGAATGGGAATGACCCCGTCCTCAGGCGGTATCATGTCGCATGACCACGCGGCGCCGCTGCCGCCCGGTCCGGCGCAGGACGCGCTGTTGCGCGCCGTCACCACCGAGATTTCCGACAAGGGTTTCGTGCTGGCCAGCGTCGACGCCGTGGTCAACTGGGCCCGCACCGGTTCCATGTGGCCGGTGACCTTCGGCCTGGCCTGTTGCGCCGTGGAAATGATGCATGCCGGCTGTTCGCGCTACGACATGGACCGCTTCGGCGTGGTGTTCCGTCCCAGTCCGCGCCAGTCCGATCTGATGATCGTCGCCGGCACCCTGACCAACAAGATGGCTCCCGCCCTGCGCCGCGTCTACGACCAGATGGCCGAGCCGCGCTGGGTGATCTCCATGGGGTCGTGCGCCAATGGCGGCGGCTATTATCACTATTCCTATTCGGTGGTGCGCGGCTGTGATCGCATCGTGCCGGTGGACATCTATGTGCCGGGCTGCCCGCCCAGCGCCGAGGCGCTGATGTATGGCATCCTGCAGCTACAGAAGAAGATCCGCCGCACCGGCTCCATTCTCCGATAGCGCCTGAACGAGGGATGGCCCAAAGATGACGCAAGCGCTGAAGGACCTGGGTGAGTACATCACCTCAGCCCTGCCCCAGGACGTGCTCCGGACCGAGGTCAATCGCTGCGGCGAACTGACGCTCGAGATTCGCGCCGCCTCGATCGTGAAGGTGGTGACCTTCCTGCGGGACGACACCGGCTGCCTGTTCAAGCAGCTGGTGGATGTATGCGGGGTGGACTGGCCGGGGCGGGACCAACGCTTCGACGTGGTCTACCACCTGCTCTCCATGAAGCATAACCAACGGGTCCGGGTGAAGCTGGCCACCGACGAGGAGACTGCGGTCGCTTCGGTGACGGCTGTGTTCTCCTCGGCCGGCTGGTTCGAGCGTGAGGTGTGGGACATGTACGGGGTGACCTTCTCCGGCCATCCCGATCTGCGCCGCATCCTCACCGATTACGGCTTCGAGGGGCATCCGCTACGCAAGGATTTCCCGCTGACCGGCTATGTGGAAATGCGCTACGACGACGAGCGGAAGCGGGTGGTCTACGAGCCGGTGAAGCTCACCCAGGATTTCCGCAGCTTCGATTTCCTGTCGCCTTGGGAGGGTCCGCTGCCCGGTGACGAGAAGGCCGGGGGGAACAGCTGACATGGCCGAATCCCAGATTCAGAACTACACCATCAACTTCGGTCCCCAGCATCCGGCGGCGCACGGCGTGCTGCGCCTGATCCTGGAGATGTCGGGCGAGGTCGTCGACCGCGCCGACCCCCATGTGGGCCTGCTGCATCGCGGCACCGAGAAGCTGATCGAGCACAAGACCTACGTCCAGGCGGTGCCCTATTTCGACCGGCTCGACTATGTCGGCACCATGAACCAGGAGCATGCCTTCGTGCTGGCCACGGAGAAGCTGCTGGGACTCACCCTGCCGCCGCGCGCCAAATACATCCGCACCCTGTACAGCGAGATCGGGCGCATCCTCAACCACCTGCTCAACGTCTGCGCCTTCATCTTCGACGTGGGCGGCATGACGCCGCTGCTCTACGGTTTCGAAGAACGCGAGAAGCTGATGGAGTTCTACGAGCGCGCCTGTGGCGCCCGCCTCCACGCCAACTACTTCCGTCCCGGCGGGGTCGCGGCCGATCTGCCGGCCGGCCTGCTGGAAGACATCGCCGCCTGGTGCGAGACCTTCCCCAAGGTGCTGGACGATATCGAGACCCTGGCCACCGAGAACCGCATCTTCAAGCAGCGGGTGGTCGATATCGGCACCGTCTCGGCGGAACAGGCCCTGGACTGGGGCTTCACCGGCCCCAATCTGCGCGCCTCGGGCATCGCCTGGGACCTGCGCAAGGCCCAGCCCTACGAAGTCTATGACGAGATGGAGTTCGACATCCCGGTGGGCAAGCACGGCGACGGTTACGACCGTTACCTGGTGCGGGTGCTGGAGATGCGCGAATCCGTCAAGATCATGAAGCAGTGCATCGCCAAGATGCCGGGCGGCGCGGTCAGGGTGGAAGACAACAAGATCACCCCGCCCAGGCGCGCCGAGATGAAGCGGTCGATGGAATCGCTGATCCACCACTTCAAGCTGTTCACCGAGGGCTTCCACGTTCCGGCCGGCGAGGTCTATTGCGCCATCGAGGCCCCCAAGGGCGAGTTCGCCGTCTATCTGATCTCCGACGGCACCGGCAAGCCCTATCGCTGCAAGATCAGGCCGCCGGGCTATGTCCACCTCCAGGCCCTTGAGATGATGTCCAAGGGGCACATGCTGGCGGACGTGGTGTCCAATATTGGTTCCATCGACATCGTTTTCGGCGAGATCGACCGATGAGTGATATGACGCACGAACCCGCCAGCTTCGCCTTCACCCCGGAATACCAGGCCAAGGCCGACGCCTTCATCGCCAAGTATCCCGCCGGCCGCCAGCAGAGCGCGGTGATGCCGCTGCTCGACCTGGCGCAGCGCCAGGAAGGCTGGGTCAGCCGCGCCGCCATGGAGGTCATCGCGGCCGCCCTGGACATGGCCCCGATCCGGGTGGAGGAGGTCGCCACCTTCTACACCATGTACAACCGCAAGCCGGTGGGGAAATTCCACGTCCAGGTCTGCACCAATCTGCCTTGCATGCTGCGCGGCTCGGACGACGTGGTCGCCGCCGCCAAGGCGGCGCTGGGAGTCGAGTTCGGCGAGATGACCTCCGACGGCCAGTTCACCCTGTCCGAGGTGGAATGCCTGGGCGCCTGCGTCAACGCCCCGATGATGCAGATCAACGACGACTACTACGAGGACCTGGACGCCGCCAGCACCAAGGCGGTGCTGGAGGCCTTCAAGCGCGGCGAGACCCCCAAGCCGGGTCCCCAGAACGGCCGCCAGTTCTCGTGCCCGGCCGGCGGGCCTTCCAGCCTCACCGAGCTTAGCTTTCAGACGGAGAAGGCCTGATGCTGCGCGACTCAGATAGGATCTTCACCAATCTCTACGGCTTCCACGATTGGCGGCTGGCCGGCGCCCGGGCGCGCGGTGACTGGAGCGGCACCAAGGAGATCATGGCCAAGGGCCGCGACTGGATCATCGACGAGATGAAGAATTCCGGTCTGCGCGGCCGCGGCGGCGCCGGCTTCCCCACCGGGGTCAAGTGGTCGTTCATGCCCAAGACCGAGGGTCCCCGCCCCCACTATCTGGTGATCAACGCCGACGAGGGCGAACCGGGCACCTGCAAGGACCGCGAGATGATGCGGTTCGACCCCCACAAGCTGGTGGAAGGCGCCTTGCTGGCCAGCTTCGCCATCGGAGCGCATGCCGCCTACCTCTATATCCGCGGCGAGTTCGTGCGCGAGGCCGAGCATCTCAACGCCGCCATCGACGAGGCCAAGGCCGCCGGGCTGATCGGCAAGAACGCCTGCGGCTCGGGCTGGGACTTCGAGCTTTACGTCCATCGCGGTGCCGGCGCCTATATCTGCGGCGAGGAATCGGCGCTGATCGAAAGCCTGGAAGGCAAGAAGGGCCAGCCCCGCCTGAAGCCGCCGTTTCCGGCCGGCGTCGGCCTTTACGGCTGCCCCACCACCGTCAACAACGTCGAATCCATCGCGGTGGCGCCGACCATCCTGCGGCGCGGCGCCGCCTGGTTCGCCGGCCTGGGCAAGCCCAACAACACCGGCACCAAGGTGTTCTGCATTTCCGGACACGTGAACAAGCCGTGCAACGTCGAAGAGGAAATGGGGGTTCCGCTCAAGGAGCTGATCGAGAAGCATGCCGGCGGCGTGCGCGGCGGCTGGGACAACCTGCTGGCGGTCATTCCCGGCGGCTCCTCGGTGCCCATGCTCAACCGGGCCCAATGCGACGAGGTCACCATGGACTTCGACGCCCTGCGCGCCATGCGGTCCGGCCTGGGCACCGCCGCGGTGATCGTCATGGACAAGTCTACCGATCTGGTGCGCGGCATCGCCCGGCTGTCCAAGTTCTACTGGCACGAAAGCTGTGGCCAGTGCACCCCGTGCCGTGAGGGCACCGGCTGGCTGGCCCGCATGATGGCCCGCATGGTCACCGGCGACGCCGAACTGTCCGAAATCGACCTGCTGGAGGAAATCTCCCGTCAGATCGAAGGCCATACCATCTGCGCCCTGGGCGATGCGGCCGCATGGCCGGTTCAGGGTCTGATCCGCACCTTCCGCCCCGAGCTTGAGCGCCGCATCAAAGAGCGCCAAGCCAAGATTCAAGCGGCCTGAGAAGAGAGAAGACGGCAATGCCCAAGCTGACGATCGACGGCAGGGAAATCGAGGTCGAGGCCGGAACCACCATCATCCAGGCCGCCGACCAACTCGGTATCGAAATCCCGCGGTTCTGCTACCACGAGCGCCTTGCCATCGCCGGCAATTGCCGCATGTGTCTGGTGGAAGTGGAGAAGATGCCCAAGCCGGTGGCGTCCTGCGCCCAGCCGGTGGGCGAGGGAATGGTGGTCAAGACCAACACCCCGGTGGTGCGCAAGGCGCGCCAGGGCGTGATGGAATTCCTGCTGCTGAACCACCCGCTGGATTGCCCGATCTGCGATCAGGGCGGCGAATGCGATCTGCAGGACCAGTCCATGGCCTACGGCGCCGACAAGGGGCGCTGCCAGGAAGGCAAGCGCGCCGTGCCGGATAAGGATTACGGCCCGCTGGTCCAGACCATGATGACCCGCTGCATCCAGTGCACCCGCTGCGTCCGCTTCATCTCCGAAATCGCCGGCACCCCGGTGCTGGGCGGGCTGGGACGCGGCGAGCATCTGGAAATCTCCCGCTATGTCGGCGCGGTGGTGTCGTCGGAACTGTCGGGCAATCTGATCGATCTGTGCCCGGTGGGGGCGCTGACCAACAAGCCGGCCTCCTATACCTACCGGGCCTGGGAGCTGAAAAAGACCGAGAGCATCGACGCCATGGACGCGCTGGGCGCCTCGATCCGGGTCGATACCAGGGGCAACGAGGTCATCCGCGTCCTGCCTCGCATCAACGAGGACGTCAACGAGGAATGGCTGTCGGACCGCTCGCGCTTCGCCTGCGACGGCCTCAAGCGTCAGCGGCTGGATCGTCCCTATATCCGCAAGGACGGCAAGCTGGTGGCGGTGAGCTGGCCCGAGGCGTTCGCCGCCATCGCCGACCGGCTGAAGGGTCTGGCCGGCGCCAAGATCGCCGCCATCGCCGGTGATCAGGCCGATGCCGAGGCCATGGTCGCCGCCAAGGATCTGCTGACCGCGCTGGGTTCGGGCAATCTGGATTGCCGCCAGGACGGTGCCGCCCTCGACCCGTCGGTTCGCGCCTCCTACCTGTTCAACAGCACCGCCGCCGGGATCGAAACCGCCGACGCCCTGCTGCTGATCGGAACCAATCCGCGCAAGGAAAGCCCGGTCCTCAACGCCCGTATCCGCAAGCGCTGGCAGAAGGGCGGCTTCAAGATCGGCCGCATCGGCCATAAGGGCGACCTGACCTATAAATACGAGCATCTCGGCGACGAGGCCGCGGTGCTGAAGGATGTGGCCGAGGGCAGGCATCCGTTCTTCGAGGTGCTGAAGAATGCCGCCCGCCCGGCACTGATCATCGGCCAGGGCGCCCTGGCCCGCGACGACGGCGCCGTCCTGCTGGGACTGGCCCGCAAGCTGGCCGACGCCGCCGGTCTGGTGAAGGACGGCTGGAACGGTTTCAACGTGCTGCACACCGCCGCCGCCCGGGTCGGCGGCCTTGATCTGGGCTTCGTGCCGCAGGCCGGCGGCAAGGATGTGGCCGGGATCCTGGCCGGCGCCGCCAAGGGCGAGATCGAGGTGGTGTTCCTGCTGGGGGCCGACGAGGTCGAAATGGCCGCCCTGGGCAAGGCCTTCGTGATCTACCAGGGCAGCCACGGCGATGCCGGCGCCCATCGCGCCGACGTGGTCCTGCCGGGCGCCGCCTATACCGAGAAGAGCGCCACCTACGTCAATCTGGAGGGCCGCGCCCAGCAGACCCGCCTGGCGGTGTTCCCGCCCGGCGAGGCCAAGGAGGACTGGCGCATCGTCCGCGCCCTGTCCGACGTGCTGGGCAAGCCGCTGGCCTATGACTCGCTGAAGGGCGTGCGCGAGCGTCTGGCCAAGGCCAGCCCGGTGTTCGCCGCCCTGAATCTGGTCACGCCGGCCCCCTGGGGGGCCGGGTTCGGCGCCGAGGGCGCGGTGTCGGGCAAGGCACTGGTGACCAATATCGACAATTTCTACATGACCGACCCGATCAGCCGCGCCTCCAAAACCATGGCGGAATGCACGGCAGCCTTCGGCGGTGGTTGCAACCACAAGCACATGAAGACGGGGACCCATGGTTGATTTTCTGACCGGGCTGCTGCCCCCTCTCCTCTGGCGTCTGATCGTCATTGTCGTTCAGATCGTCGCCATCGTCCTGCCGCTGCTGATCGCCGTGGCCTACCTCACCTATGCCGAGCGCAAGGTGATCGGCGCCATGCAGATGCGCAAGGGCCCCAACGTGGTCGGGCCGTTCGGTCTGCTCCAGCCCATGGCCGACGGCTTGAAGCTGTTCGTCAAGGAGCTGGTGCTGCCGACCGCCGCCAATCCGGTGGTGTTCATCGGCGCGCCCATGCTGACCTTCTTCCTGGCCCTGGTGGCCTGGGCGGTGATCCCGTTCGACGAAGGCTGGGTGCTGGCCAACATCAATGTCGGCGTGCTGTATATCTTCGCCATCTCCAGCCTGGGCGTCTACGGCATCATCATGTCGGGATGGGCGTCCAACTCCAAATACGCCTTCCTGGGCGGTCTTCGCTCGGCGGCGCAGATGGTGTCCTACGAGGTGTCGATCGGCTTCGTGCTGATTTCGGTGATGTTGACGGTCGGGTCGCTGAACCTGTCCGACGTGGTGCTGGCCCAGAAGAACCTGTGGTTCATCGTCCCCCACCTGCCCATGTTCTTCATCTTCCTGATTTCCGGCCTCGCCGAGACCAACCGCTCGCCCTTCGACCTTCCCGAGGCGGAGGCCGAACTGGTGGCCGGCTACAATGTCGAATATTCGTCCATGGCCTTCGCCCTGTTCTTCCTGGGGGAATACGCCAACATGCTGCTGATGGGAGCGATGACCTCGATCCTGTTCCTCGGCGGCTGGATGGCCCCGTTCGGACTGACCTTCATCCCCGGCATTATCTGGTTCGTCCTGAAGATCTGTCTGGTGATGTTCGTCTTCCTGTGGGTTCGCGCCACCTTCCCGCGCTATCGCTACGATCAGCTGATGCGTCTGGGATGGAAGGTGTTCCTGCCGTTCTCGCTGTTCTGGTTGGTGCTGACCGCAAGCGTGCTGACCGCTTTCGGTTGGTTGCCGAACCAGGGATAGGAGCCTGACCGATGTCGTTCCTCGACCGCAACGCCCGCGCATTCCTCATGATCGAGCTGTTCCAAGGCTTGTGGGTGACGCTGTGCTATATGTTCAAGCCCAAGGTGACCATCAACTACCCCTATGAGAAGGGGCCGCTGTCGCCCCGCTTCCGGGGGGAGCATGCGCTGCGCCGCTACGCCAACGGGGAAGAACGCTGTATCGCCTGCAAGCTGTGCGAAGCCATTTGCCCGGCCCAGGCCATTACCATCGAGCCGGAGCCGCGTCCCGACGGGTCGCGCCGGGCGCGACGCTACGATCTCGACATGACCAAGTGCATCTATTGCGGTCTATGTCAGGAAGCCTGCCCGGTGGATGCCATCGTCGAGGGGCCGAACTTCGAGTACGCCACCGAGACCCGGGCCGAGCTGATGTACAACAAAAGCAAATTGCTCGCCAACGGCGATCGGTGGGAGGTCGAACTGGCCTTCCGCCTCGCCGCCGACGCGCCCTACCGGTGACAGGGGACTAGAGGCATGTTCACGGCACTCATCTTCTACATGTTCTCGGGAATCGCGGTGGCGAGCGGGGTGATGGTCATCTCGTCGCGCAACCCGGTTCATTCGGTCCTGTGGCTGATTCTCGCCTTCTTCAACGCAGCGGGCTTGTTCCTGCTGCTGGGGGCTGAATTCCTCGCCATGGTTCTGGTGATCGTCTATGTCGGTGCGGTGGCGGTGTTGTTCCTGTTCGTGGTGATGATGCTCGACATCAACCAGGTCGAGTTCCGCGAGGGCTTCCTGCAATACCTGCCCACCGGCGGACTGATCGGGCTGGTGCTGCTGGTGGAACTGCTGTCCATGTTCGGCGGCTGGCACTTCGCGCCGGATGTAGCCGGGGCGATCATGGCTCCGACCCCGGGGCTGGACCAGGCCAACAACACCGTGGCGCTGGGCAAGCTGATCTACACCAACTACGTCTACCTGTTCCAGGCATCGGGTCTGATCCTGCTGGTGGCCATGATCGGCACCATCCTGCTGACCCATCGCCGCCGCACCGGCGTGCGCAAGCAAGTGGTCGCCGATCAGGTCAATCGCTCGTCCAAGTCGGTCGAGCTGTGCAAGGTCCAGACGGGGAGGGGCATCTGATGTTCGAAATCGGTCTGTCCCACTACCTGTCGGTGGCGGCGATCCTGTTCACCCTGGGGGTGTTCGGCATCTTCCTGAACCGCAAGAACGTCATCATCATCATGATGTCCGTCGAGCTGATGCTGCTGGCGGTGAACATCAACTTCGTGGCGTTCTCGTCCACCCTGCACGATCTGGTCGGTCAGGTCTTCGCCATGTTCATCCTGACCGTGGCCGCGGCGGAAGCCGCCATCGGCCTGGCCATCGTCGTCGTCTTCTTCCGCAACCGCGGCACCATCGCGGTCGAAGAAATCAGCCAGCTCAAGGGGTAGAAGCGGATGATCACTGCAACCGTATTCCTGCCGCTGCTGGGCGCGCTGGTGGCTGGCCTGTTCGGCCGCCTCATCGGTGACCGCGGGGCACAGATCATCACCTGCGGTCTGCTGCTGGTGTCCGCCGTCATGGCGGGGATGATCTTCAACGACGTGGCCCTCGGCGGTCATCCCGAAACCGTGGCGATCGCCGAGTGGATCTCGTCGGGTACCGTCAACGTCACCTGGGCGTTGAAGGTCGACACCCTGACCGCGGTCATGCTGATCGTGGTGACCTGGGTCTCGGCGGCGGTGCATGTGTACTCGGTCGGCTATATGAGCCACGACAGTTCCATCGCCCGCTTTCAGAGCTATCTGTCGCTGTTCACCTTCGCCATGCTGATGCTGGTGACCTCGGACAATCTGGTGCAGATGTTCTTCGGCTGGGAAGGCGTCGGCGTCGCCTCCTATCTGCTGATCGGCTTCTGGTACGAGAAGCCCTCGGCCTCGGCCGCCGCCATCAAGGCCTTCGTGGTCAACCGGGTCGGCGATTTCGGCTTCGCGCTGGGGATCTTCGGCACCTATTTCCTGTTCGGCTCGGTCGGCTTCGACGCCATCTTCCAGGCGGCGCCGGGCAAGGCCGCCGCCACCGTCCATTTCTTCGGCGGCGAGTGGCACGCCATCACCATCTGCTGCCTGCTGCTGTTCGTGGGCGCCATGGGCAAATCGGCCCAGCTCGGCCTCCACACCTGGCTGCCCGACGCCATGGAAGGCCCGACTCCGGTCTCCGCCCTGATCCACGCCGCCACCATGGTGACCGCCGGCGTGTTCATGGTGGCCCGCATGAGCCCGCTGTTCGAGTTCTCCGACACCGCCCTGACCGTGGTCACCGTGGTCGGGGCCGCCACCGCCATCTTCGCGGCGACGGTGGGCTGCGTCCAGAACGACATCAAGCGGATCATCGCCTATTCCACCTGCTCGCAATTGGGCTACATGTTCTTCGCCATCGGCGTCTCGGCCTATCAGGCCGCCATCTTCCACCTGCTGACCCACGCCTTCTTCAAGGCCCTGCTGTTCCTCGGCGCCGGATCGGTGATCCACGCCATGAGCGACGAACAGGACATCCGCAAGATGGGCGGCATCTGGAAGCATGTGAAGGTGACCTGGGTCCTGATGTGGATCGGCTCGCTGGCCCTGGCCGGCATCCCGTTCTTCGCCGGCTACTTCTCCAAGGACACCATCCTGGAAGCCGCCTGGGGCGCCCACACCATGGTCGGCCAGGGTGCCTACTGGCTGGGGGTGACCGCCGCCTTCCTGACCGCCTTCTACTCGTGGCGCCTGCTGCTGCTGACCTTCCACGGCCGGCCGCGCGCCGACGAGCATGTGATGGCCCATGTGCATGAAAGCCCGGCGGTGATGATCCTGCCGCTGCTGTTCCTGGCCGGTGGCGCCCTGTTCGCCGGCTGGCTCGGCTTCGACCTGTTCGTCGGCCACGACAATCACGAGTTCTGGGCCAGCGCCATCTTCAATACCGAAGCCCATCCGGCCCTGGAAAACGCCCATCACGTCCCGTTCTGGGTGGGCAAGCTGCCGACGGTGGTGGCGGTGTCGGGCATCGCCCTGGCCTATCTGTTCTACTCCTTCGCCCCGGGCCTGCCGGTGGCGTTGGCCAAAGCCTTCCCGGGGATTTACCGGTTCCTGCTGAACAAGTGGTACTTCGACGAGCTTTACGACACCATTTTCGTGAAACCCGCCTTCAGGCTCGGCCGTGGATTGTGGCTGGGCGGCGACGGCGCGCTGATCGACGGCGTCGGGCCCGACGGGGTGGCCGCTGCCACGGTGGTGATCGCCAAGCGGTTCGGTCGCATGCAGAGTGGTTACCTGTACCACTACGCATTCTCGATGCTGATCGGTGTGGCGGTTTTCGTCACCTGGTACATTTTCAACGCGCGCTGAAGACGAGGAAGACGTCAAATGAACGACTGGCCCCTTCTCTCGCTGACGACGTTCCTGCCGCTGCTCGGCGCGTTGTTCATCCTGACCATCCGCGGTGAGACCGAGGTGGTGACGAGGAATGCCCGCGCCGTGGCGCTGCTGACCTCAATCGCGACCTTCATCGTGTCGCTGTTCATCATGGTCAACTTCAACGGCAGCTCGCCGGACTTCCAGTTCAAGGAAACCGCCACCTGGTTCCCTGGAACCACCATCACCTATTCCATGGGCGTCGATGGCGTCTCCATGTGGTTCGTGCTGCTGTCCACCTTCCTGACCCCCATCTGCATCCTGTCGTCGTTCGCCGGCGTCACCAAGCGGGTCAAGGAATACATGGTCGCCTTCCTGGTCCTGGAAACCATGATGGTCGGCATGTTCTGCGCCCTCGATCTGGTGCTGTTCTACCTCTTCTTCGAAGCGGTCCTGATCCCGATGTTCATCATCATCGGCGTCTGGGGCGGACAGCGCCGGGTCTATGCCGCCTTCAAGTTCTTCCTCTACACCCTGGCCGGCTCGGTGCTGATGCTGCTGGCCATGATGGCGATCTATTTCGAGGCGCACACCACCGACATCCCGTCGCTGATGGCGCATTCGTTCCCCTTCGCCCTGCAGCAATGGCTGTGGCTGGCCTTCTTCGCCTCCTTCGCGGTGAAGGTGCCCATGTGGCCGGTCCATACCTGGTTGCCCGACGCCCATGTGGAGGCGCCGACCGCCGGTTCGGTGATCCTGGCGGGCGTGCTGCTGAAGATGGGGGCTTACGGCTTCCTGCGCTTCTCGGTGCCCATGCTGCCCGACGCCTCGGTCTACTTCACGCCGCTGGTCTATACTCTGTCCATCGTCGCGGTGATCTACACCTCGCTGGTGGCGCTGGTCCAAGACGACATGAAGAAGCTGATCGCCTATAGCTCGGTGGCCCATATGGGCTACGTCACCATCGGCATCTTCTCCATGACGGTCCAGGGGGTCGAGGGCGCCATCTACCAGATGCTGTCCCACGGCATCGTCGCCAGCGCCCTGTTCCTGTGCGTCGGCGTGGTCTATGACCGCATGCATACCCGCGAGATCGCCCGCTATGGCGGCCTCGCCACCCGCATGCCGGTCTACGCGGCGGTGTTCATGCTGTTCACCATGGCCTCGGTCGGCCTGCCCGGAACCTCCGGCTTCGTCGGCGAGTTCCTGGTGCTGCTGGGGGTCTTCCAGGTCAATACCTGGGTGGCGTTCTTCGCCGCCACCGGCCTGGTGCTGGGCTGCACCTATATGCTGCTGCTCTACCGCCGGGTGATGTTCGGCCGGCTGGTGCGGGAAGACCTCAAAGCCATCCTCGACCTCGACCTGCGCGAGATCGTGGTGTTCGCGCCGCTGATCGTGATCGTGATCTGGATGGGGGTCCATCCGTCGACCTTCATGGATCCGATCCATGCCACCGTGGCCAAAATGATTGATAATTACGAGCTCGCCCGGGCCGCCCATGAGGGCCTGTCGGTCGCGGCGCGTTAAAGCCCGGTTTTCTTACACTGTCACGAATGCAAAGGAGAAGAAGATGGCGAGAGAGAAGGCAGTGGACGCAGCGCGATGCGGCGCATCGCGCAAGGCCGCTAACGCACTCTGTCGCCATCTTCTGCCCTCCCGGAGGGTCGCGCTGCGGCGGGCGCCCGGCCTCCCATCGTCCTCGACGTGGCCACCAGCCACGCCTTGTGTCCCTTCGGGCCATCCCTGTCGGGATCGCATCTGCGATGCGCCGCTTGCCCTACGGGCTGCGCCGGTCGCCGAATCGCCGGAACGCCACCCCGCAAACGCGATTGCGTCTCGCGAGAGCGTAAGAAATCCGGGCTAAAGGGAGAACCTGACGTGATCAAGACTCTCGACCTCGTCCCGGTGCTGCCGGAACTGTTCGTCGCCGTCGCCGGTCTGGCGCTGCTGATGCTGGGCGTGTTCCGCAAGGAGGACAACACCCGGCCCATCTCGGTGCTGGTGATCCTGGTGCTGGCGGCGGCGATGGTGCTGGTGTCGTCCCTGGGCAGCGAGCGCCATGTGGCCTTCGGCGGCCTGTTCGTCGCCGACCGCTTCGCCGGCTTCGCCAAGGCGCTGGTCCTGCTGGCCTCGGCCTTCGCCACCGCCATGTCGCTGCAGTTCCTGGAAAAGGAAAAGATCGGGCGCTTCGAATATCCGGTGCTGGTGCTGTTCGCCACCCTGGGCATGATGATGATGATCTCGGCCAACGACTTCATGTCGCTCTATCTCGGCCTGGAACTGCAAAGCCTGTCGCTTTACGTCCTGGCCGCCTTCCAGCGCGACAGCCTCAAGTCCACCGAGGCCGGCCTGAAGTATTTCGTCCTCGGCGCCCTGGCGTCGGGCATGCTGCTCTACGGCGTGTCGCTGCTCTACGGCTTCGCCGGCACCACCTCGTTCGAGGGGCTGGCCAAGGTCTTCACCGCCGCCCACGAGCAAGGGGTGAAGCCCAGCCTGGGCATCATCGCCGGTCTGGTCTTCGTGCTGGCCGGGTTGTCGTTCAAGATTTCGGCGGTGCCGTTCCATATGTGGGCGCCCGACGTCTATGAAGGCGCCCCGACCCCGGTGACCGCGTTCTTCGCGGTGGCGCCGAAAATCGCGGCGATGTGCCTGCTGATCCGGGTCATGACCGGTCCGTTCGGCGATCTGATCGAACAATGGCGTCAGGTGGTAAGCTTCATCGCCATCGCCTCCATGTTCGTCGGCGCCTTCGCCGCCGTGGTCCAGACCAATATCAAGCGTCTGATGGCCTATAGCTCCATCGGCCATGTGGGCTTCATCCTGGTGGGCGTCGCCGCCGGGTCCGACCTGGGCATCCAGGGCGTGCTGATCTATCTGGCGATCTATCTGTTCATGAATGTGGGCACCTTCGCGGTGATCCTGTCCATGCGCCAGAAGGGCCGCATGGTCGAAGGCATCACCGACCTCGCCGGCCTGTCCAAGACCAACCCGGTCATGGCCTTCGTCATGGCGGTGCTGATGTTCTCCATGGCGGGCATCCCGCCGCTGGCCGGCTTCTGGGGCAAGTTCTACGTCTTCATGGCCGCCATCCAGGCCCATCTCTATACCCTGGCCATCCTGGGCGTGCTGTCCTCGGTGGTGAGCACCTTCTACTATCTGCGCATCATCAAGATCATGTATTTCGATGAGCCGGTGGATGCGCTGGATCGTCCGGCCGGGCAGTCGCTGGCGCTGGTGATGGCTGTCAGCACCCTGGTGGTCCTCGCCTTCACCTTCGTCCCGGCGCCGCTGGTGACGGGGGCCAAGGCGGCCGCCGCGGTACTGTTTCCCGCTGCCGGATGAGCAATCCCGCACGGCTGCCGCCGCCGTTCAGCCTGATCGGGCTGGAGGTCGTCGACAGCACCAATGATGAGGCGCGGCGGCGGGTCACCAGCGGAACCGCCGCCGATCTCATGGTGGTCACCGCCCTCAGTCAGACGGCGGGACGCGGCCGGCGCGGCCGGCCCTGGCAGAGTCCGGTGGGCAATCTTCATGCTTCGGTGCTGCTGACGCTGGACCGCTCCCTGGCGGAATCGGCGCAGATCGGCTTCGTTGCCGCCTTGGCGCTGGCCGAAGGGCTGGCGGATCTGGTTCCGGCCGCCGATTTCCGCTGCAAATGGCCCAACGACGTCCAATGTAATGGTAAGAAGATCGCCGGCATGCTGCTGGAGACCGCCGGCGACGGCTGGCTGGTGCTGGGGCTGGGCGTCGACGTGACTCGGGCGCCGCCGCCGGGAGATGTGCTGCATGCCGCCATCGCCCTGGCGGAAGTGGGATGGAGCGGCGATGCCGCATTGGTTCTGGCCGCATTCTGCCGCCGGTTCGGGCCATGGCTGGAGCAATGGCGCGCCATGGGCTTCGCGCCGGTGCGCCAGGCCTGGCTGGCGCGGGCGCGCGGAGTGGGGGACCAGGCGGTGGTGCGGCTGGAAGCGGAGACGCTGACCGGCCGGTTTGCCGGTCTGGATCACGATGGCGCCTTGATGCTGGATCAGGGCGATGCCGGACTCCGCCGGATCCTGGCGGGGGATGTCTTTTTTCCGGGTTAGCCCGGCACATATCGGGCGATTTTCAGGAGGTCAGGGATGCTGTTGGCCATCGACTCGGGCAACACCAATATCGTCTTTGCCGTCTATGACGGCGACCAGTTACGCGGCGAGTGGCGGGCGTCCACCGATTCCGAGCGTACCGCCGACGAATTGGGGGTATGGCTGACCCAATTACTGACCATCGAGGGGCTCAATCGCCTCGACATCACCGCCGCCATCATCGCCAGCGTGGTACCGGCCATGGTCTTCGGGCTGAAGACCCTCTGCCGCCGTTATTTCCGTTGCGAGCCGCTGGTGGTGGGCGACGAAGGCGTCGATCTCGGCCTGGCCATCGACCTGGACCGGCCCGAAGAGGTCGGCGCCGACCGGCTGGTCAACGCGGTGGCGGCGCATAAATATTACAAGGGGCCGCTGATCGTCATCGACTTCGGCACCGCCACCACCTTCGACGTGGTGGATGCCGCCGGCAATTACTGCGGTGGCGCCATCGCGCCGGGGATCAACCTGTCGCTGGAGGCGCTGCATACCGCCGCCGCCAAGCTTCCCCGCGTCGCTATCGGCCGGCCCAAGACGGTGATCGGCCGCGCCACTGTTCCGGCCATGCAGTCGGGCATCTTCTGGGGCTATGTCAGCCTGATCGAAGGGCTGGTGCGCCGCATCACCGAGGAGTTCGGACAAGAGATGCTGGTGGTGGCCACCGGCGGTCTGGCGCCGCTGTTCGCCGACGCCACCAAGTCGATCAACTTCCTCGACGCCGACCTCACCCTGCGGGGATTGCTCGAGATCCACCGCCGCAACTGCGCATTGGCCAAGGAATGACCGGTACCCCGCTGGAAACGGAACTGTTTTACCTGCCACTGGGCGGCGTCGGCGAGATCGGCATGAATCTGTCGCTCTACGGCTGCGACGGCAAATGGCTGATGGTCGATCTGGGGGTCTCGTTCGGCGACGATTCCATGCCCATGGTCGATGTGGTGATGGCCGACCCGGCCTGGATCGAGGAGCGGGCCGACAAGCTGGTGGGCCTGGTGCTGACCCATGGCCACGAAGACCATCTGGGGGCGGTGCAGTATCTGTGGAAACGGCTGCGCTGCCCGGTCTGGGCGACGCCGTTCTCGGCCTCGCTGTTGAAGGTTAAGCTGCACGAGACCGGCCTGCACACCCAGGTGCCTATCAATGTAGTTGAGTTGGGGGCGCGGTTCACGGTGGGTCCATTCGAGATCGAAATGATCTCGGTGACCCATTCCATCCCCGAACCGAACACCCTGGCCATCCGCACCAAGGCCGGCACCGTCATCCATACCGGCGACTGGAAGTTCGATCCCGATCCGCTGCTGGGCCTGCCCACCGATTTCGAGGCACTGCGCCGGGTCGGCAAGGAGGGGGTGCTGGCGCTGGTGGGCGATTCCACCAATGTCTTCACCCGGGGGCATTCCGGCTCGGAATCGGAGGTGCGCGCCAGCCTGATCGAGCTGCTGGGCCGCTTTGACGGGCGGATCGCAGTGTCGTGCTTCGCCACCAACGTGGCCCGGCTGGAAAGCATCGCGGTGGCGGCCGAGGCCAATGAGCGCAGCGTCGCCCTGGTGGGGCGCTCGCTATGGCGATTGGACAAGGCGGCGCGGGAAAACGGCTATCTCGCCGATCTGCCGGCCTTCCTCACCGAACATGATGCCGGCTATCTGCCCCAGGACAAGGTGCTGTACATCTGTACCGGCAGCCAGGGCGAACCCCGGGCGGCCCTGGCCCGCATCGCCGCCGGCGATCACCCGCATGTGCGGCTGGGCAAGGGTGACGTGGTGATCTTCTCGTCGCGGATCATTCCCGGCAACGAGAAGGAGATCTACCGGCTGCAGAACGATCTGGTCCGCCTGGGGGTCGAGGTGGTGACCGACAAGGACGCCTTCGTCCATGTCTCGGGCCATCCCGCCCGCGAGGAGATGGAGGAGATGTACCGGCTGACCCGTCCCCGGATCGCCATACCGGTCCATGGCGAGGCCCGCCACCTCCAGGAACATGCCCGGCTGGCCAAGTCCTGCGGCGTGGCCGAGGCGCTGGAAATCGTCAACGGCACCATGCTGCGCCTCGCCCCCGGTCCGGTGGAAGTGGTCGATCATGTCCCCACCGGCCGGCTGTGCGTCGACGGCCCCCGGCTGGTCCGGCTGGATTCCGAGATCCTGCGCAACCGCCGCCGCATGGTGTTCAATGGCTCGGCGGTGGTGACGGTGGTGCTCGACAAGGCCGGCCATCTGCTGGGCGATCCCCAGTTGACGGCGCTGGGCCTGCTGGACGCCGGCCACGAGGCCGAGGAGCATGACGCCGTGGTCGAGGCGGTGCGTGATGCCATCGAGGATCTGCCGCACAAGACCCGCCGCGACGACGCGGTGGTGCGCGAGACGGCCCGGCTGGCGGTGCGCCGCTCGCTACGGGACAGCCACGGCAAAAAGCCGATCACCGACGTTCATCTGGTCCGGGTCTAGAGCATGATGCGATCAGGTCGCATCATGCTCTCGCCATTTTGTATGTCCCTCGCCGGGCGCAAACCTCCGGTTTGCTTGGCCTCGGCCTCAACGGCCTCTGTCGCGGGATGAGTCGACTTGAAATCATCCCGCTCTAGCCCGGATTTCTCACCCTGTTACGAATGTAGGGTGATACCAAAGTCATACCGCGCTATACTTAGGCATAATTAGAGACTCCCGCTCCCTTTCCCACCCCACGCAACATTCCGGGGATGTCGGCGCGATGAAGACGGTCGCTGTGAATGTCAGTTTGGGGATCAAGCGCTCCCTCGCGTGGCTGGTGGCGATCGCCATTTTGCCGATCATCGCTTTTTCCGTCGTCACCGCCTGGCAACTGGTCGACCATCAAAAGGCAACGGTCACGACGGAACTGGCCGGCATCTCCCACGCCTTGTCCGTGGCGGTGGATGGCGCGTTGCGGGACCATGTCGTCGATCTGGAGGTCCTCGCCGCCGATGTCAGCCTCGATAGCGGCGACCTGACCGCATTCCACGAACGGGCGCGGCGAATGGTGGCGGCGCAGCCCACCTGGCGGGGCATCGCCCTGGTCGATCCCGCTACCAAAACCATTCGGGCCAGTTCGCTCCCCTTGGCCTCACCGCTGCCGCAAAGCGTGGTCCCGGCCGGAATCGACACCGCCGCCAGGGAGCGCAAGTCCCTGGTGTTCGGCGTCTTCGCCCAAGGCAACCTGCTGCGCGAGCCGGGAATCATGCTGATCGCCCCGGTGATCCGCGACGGCCGGGTGCCCTATGTCCTGACCGCCGTCCTGGGGGTCAGCGGATTGAACGGCGTCCTTGCCGCCCAACACCTGCCCGCCGCGTGGACCGCAGCCATCCTGGACGATCACCTGATTCTGGCCGGCCGGTCGCGCAGCCCCGAAGTCTTCGTCGGCAAACCCGCCACTCCATCCCTGGCCGAACACATCACCGGCGCCGACAGCGGCATGTTCGACGCCCTCAACCAGGAAGGCGACAAGGTCACCACCGTGTTCAGTCGCTCGCCCCTCACCGGCTGGTCGGTGGCGATCGGCATTCCCGCCGCTGAGGTCGAGGGGCCGGTCCGGCGCAAGATCGCCATGGTGACCTTGGCTGGCACCGCCCTGGTGTTGCTGGCCCTGCTGCTGGCCGGCATCGCCGGGCGCCGGATCATCGTCAACCGGCAGATCTACGAGGACGCTCTGAAGGCGGGCGAAAGGCGGTACCGCAACCTTTTCACCGGCGCTACGGCGGCCATGCTGCTGATCGATCCCCAGACCGGCACCGTGGTCGATGCCAATGCGGCGGCGGCCGAATTCTACGGCACCGACATCGAGCGGCTGAAGACCATGCTGATCTGGGACATCAACGTCGGCAGTGCGGAGGATATCGCCGCCGAGATGGCGCTGGCGGACCAGGAGGGCCGCAAGCATTCTCATTTCCGCCATCGCCTGGCCAATGGCGATATCCGCGAGGTGGAGGTCCATTCGGGGCCGCTGGACATCGACGGCCGGGCACTGCGGTTTGCCATCATCCACGACATCACCGACCGCCGCGCCGCCGAGCAGGCCATCCGTGACCTCGGCAGCCGCCTGCAAGACATCCTGGCGGCAGCATCGGAGGTGGCGATCATCGCCACCGATATCCATGGCACGGTCACCCTGTTCAACCGTGGCGCCGAGCGCATGCTGGGATATGGCGCGGCGGAGGTCGTCGGCCTCATGACGCCGGCGGCCTTCCACTTGCCCGAGGAAATGCGGGATCGTTTGGCGGAACTGACCGGCGACATCGGTCCTCCGCTCAACCCGTTCGATGTGTTCGTGGCCAAGGCCAGGATCGATGGTCACGAATTGCGGGAATGGACCTATCGGCGCCGGGACGGGACCTGTCTGGCGGTATCGCTGGCGGTCACCCCCGTCCGCTCGGAGGACGGTACCATCACCGGCTATCTCGGCGTCGCCACCGATATCAGCGAACGCAAACGGGCCGAGGCACAGTTGCGCGACAGCGAGGAACGCTTCCGCACCCTGGTGGAAGGCACCGCCGATTGGGCGTGGGAGACCGATGCCAACCACTGCTTCAGCTGGTTCTCGGCCACGATCGACGAGAGCGCCCTCAATCCGAGGGAAACCATGCTGGGCAAGCGTCGCTGGGACCTCGCCTCGCATCAGAGCGATATCGACGCCACGCGCTGGCAGGCGCATCTGGAGGATCTCTCCGCCCGCCGGAGCTTCCGCGACTTCCGCTACTGGATCCGGGCCAGGGGGGGGGAGGACCGCTGGGTCAGCGCCAGCGGCACCCCCCGCTTCGACGACCACGGCACTTTCCTCGGCTATCGCGGCAGCAGTTCGGATGTCACCGCCGAGGCCACCATCGCCCTGCGGCTGCGGATGCTGTCCACCGTGGTGGAGCAATCGCCGGTATCGGTGGTGATCACCGACCCGAAGGGAACCATCGAATACGTCAACTCCCACTTCACCGCCGTCACCGGCTACGACGCGGCCGAGGTCATCGGCGTCAATCCCCGCATTCTGGCATCGGGAGAGACGCCGCCCGAGCTCTACCGGGAGATGTGGATGACGATTTCGGCCGGCCGGCGCTGGGCCGGCGAATTGCGGAACCGGCGCAAGGACGGAACCCCGCACTGGGAGATGGTGGTGATCGCCCCGGTGAAGAACGACCTGGGAGAGATCGCCCATTATGTCGCCTCCCACGACCTGCGCCAGCCCCTCCGGATGGTGACCAGCTATCTCGGCCTGATCGAAAAACGGCTGGGCTCGTTGCTGGCGGACGACATCAAGACCTTCCTCGACTATGCCGTCGACGGCGCCAAGCGCATGGATCGTCTCATCCTCGATTTGCTGGAATATTCCCGCACCGGCAAGACCGGTCAGTGGGTGATGGTGCCGCTGGCCGACGCGGTCGCCGATGCCCAAGCCAACCTGACGGTGGCAATCCTTGAAACCGATGCCGAAATCCTGGTCGACCGGACGCTGCCGACGATCAAGGGCAGCCCGACGGAACTCGTCCGGCTGTTCCAGAATCTGATCGGTAACGCCCTCAAATACCGGGAGGCGGATCGCCGTCCCGTGGTAGTGATCGGTTGCCGCCGCAAGGGCGGCAACTGGCTGATTTCCGTCAAGGACAACGGCATCGGCATCGCCCCCGAACACCATGAGCGCGCCTTCGGCATTTTCCAGCGGCTGGTGCCGCAGGATGCCTATGAAGGCTCCGGCATCGGGCTGGCCGTGTGCAAGAAAATCGTCGAACACCACGGCGGCCGGATCTGGATCGAATCGGATGTCGGGCGTGGCAGTTCCTTCCTGATGACCTTCCCGGCCGCGCCCGCCATCCCGTCGACCGAGGCAGGTCTTGTCATGGATGGGATATCGGCGTGATGATGACGGACCATCCGTATCAGGGAGAGCGCCACGGAAGGGAGCGGCTGTCCGGTATCAGCATCCGCACCCAAATGCTGGTGGCGGCGCTGCTCACCCTGCTGCCGATGATGGCGCTCGCCGTTTATCAGGTTCACGGCGAGACCGCCCAGGCCCGGCGGAATGTGGAGCGGGTCGCCACCTCCATCGCCCGGCTCAACGCCGCGGAAATCTCGCGCATTCTCCAGGTCACGGAGGTCTTTCTGGAAAAGATGTCGGAGAAGCCCGATATCCGCGCTCTGGACGCCTCCCGGTGCGGCCACTGGTTCGACCATTTCCCCGATATCTATCCCCACCATTCCAATCTTCTGACCAAGGATCTCGCCGGCAACCCGGTCTGCTCGGCCCTGCCGATTCCGTCCGGGGCGAAAATCAACCTGACATATTATCTCGACGAGGTTCGCCACGCCAACGGCTTCGCCATCGGCACGCCGAATCGGGGGCCGCTGTCGAAACGGTGGGTGGTGCCGCTGGACTTTCCTATCCGCGACGGGGCCGGCACCATCATCGGAACCGTCAGCGCCCCCCTCGATCTGCTGAACTTCAATCCCTTTGTCGGATCGGGCGCCTTCGACGGTTTGCCCGAAGGAACCACCGCCACCCTTTTCGCGCCCGATATGACCATGCTGGCGCGGTCGTTGGAGCCGGAGAAATGGATCGGTTCCAAACGGCTCCTGGTCCCCGAACTGACCGGGTTGGTGGCGAAACGGTCGGGAACGACCCGCTTCGTCTCCATGATCGATCACATCGAACGGATTCATGTGGCCGCGCCGGTTCCGGGAACGGCATGGACGACCATCGCCAGCATCCCCACGGCGCCGTTCGATGCCGCGGTCGCCGCCGTGATCAGGCAATGGGTCTGGATTTGCACCCTGGTGTCGCTGGCCTCCATGGCGGTCGCCTATGCCCTGGCCAGGCGGACGGCCAAGCCCATTCTCGCCGTCGCCGCCATCGCCGAAAGGGTTGGGGGCGGTGAGATGGAGTTGCGCGCGCCGCCCACCGGCAGCAGCGAAGTGGTGAAATTCGCCGCGGCCTTCAACGACATGCTGGACAGCCTGCGGGACAAAAACCGCGAAATGGAACGGTTCACCGATATCCTCGCCCACCATCTCCAGGAACCGGTCCGCCTTCAGATGAACTATGCCTCGCTCCTGAAGAAAATGCTGGGGAAAGATCAACTCGCGCCCGAGGTCGATCTGGCGCTGGGTTACGTCATGCGGGGGGCCGAACGGCTGCGCCTGCTGTTGCGCGACGTTCAGCTCTATCTGGAACTGTCCTTGTCGCCGCGGGCTTCCCGCCCCTGCGATGCAGGCAAGGCCCTGGCGGCGGCGCTTGCCAGGCTGGAGAGGAGGATCGTCGCGACCAAGGCCGAAATCCGTCACGGTGATCTGCCCATGGTCATGACCGATCCCGATCGTCTCGTGGAGGTTTTCGCGGCCCTGATCGACAACAGCCTGTCCTATGGCCGCGACGGCGTTCCCCCGGTGGTCGGGATCAGCGCGGCACTGCAGGGCCGCAACGTGGTGATCGCCGTCGCCGACAATGGGATCGGGATCCCGGAGGAATTCCGCGAGCGGGTCTTCGATGTGTTCGAGCGCCTGCACCCTGGAAGAGACCAAAGCGGTACCGGCATTGGGCTGGCCCTGGCGCGAAAGATCATCGAAGCGTCGGCGGGGAAAGCCTGGATCGAAACGGTGGAAACGGGCGGAACCTGCGTCTTGTTCTCGTTGCCGGGATATGAGGGTCGAGGCCATGGATAACCAAGGGACCACCTGTTTTGAAATCATGGTCGTCGATGACGAACCCGGCGATGTGGATCTGATCAAGCTGGCCCTGACGGAAGGGCGGTTCATCTTCAACGTCACCGTCGCCGTCAACGGCAAGGAGGCGATGGCCATGGTGCGCCGACAGCCCCCCTATTCCGCGACGCCCGCTCCCGACCTGATGCTGCTCGACCTCAATATGCCGCAAATGGGCGGCAAGGAGGTTCTGGCCGAGATGAAAGCCGACCCGGCCCTGGCCGTCATTCCCGTGGTGGTGCTGACCACCTCGGATGTGGAGCGCGATGTCGTCGCCTCCTATCGGCTCGGCGCGGCCGGCTACGTCACCAAGCCGGTGGATGTCGACGCCCTGTTTGCGGCGATCCGGGGGATTCAGGATTACTGGTTCTCGGTGGTCCGGCGGCCGGCGTGAACCGCGGTTCGGACGGCCAGGATTACCACCCCGCAAACGCAATCGTAACTCGCGAGAGTGTGAGAAATCCGGGCTAAACCTTGGGGGCGTTCGCCTTGCTGTAGGCGTCGAGAATCTGCGCTTCGTGCTTCAACAGCTTGCGCGCGAGTTTCAGGGCCTTGTAATACTCGGCCCCGGCCACGGCGGCGCGGATCTCGATGGCGAGCGGCGCGGCGCTCGCGCATGAGGTGACATAGTCCTGGAGGCAGCGCTCGAACAAGGCGACGTATTTTTCCCGGCTGGAGGGAAAGATGTAAGAGTTCTGGATGAAGAAATAGACCCGCCCGGCCGGGGTGATATTGTCGCCGTCGGCGAGGATGTCCTTTTCCCGCAAGATACTGGAATCGTTCAAGACCCTGATCTTGGTGGAGTGGCCGGCATTCTCGATGACGGCTCCGTTGACGATCACTTTCTCGCCGGGTTTCAAGTCGATGAGCAGCGGCACGTTCTTAATCTCCCAGCGCGACAACCTCTGCCTTGATTTGTAAGGACTCGGGCGGTTGCTGGCAAGCTGTTACCAGCCGCCGTCCCTCAGCCAGACCTCGATCATCGGCAACCGGTCGGCACCCCAGAAGCCCTCGCCATCGACGATGAAGAACGGCGAGCCGAAGACACCGGCGGCAATGGCGGCATCGGTCTCGTCCTTCAGGCGCTGCTTCCACACCGGCTCGGCGATGGCGGCCTCCAGGGCGGTGGCGTCGATGCCCAGCCGGCCGGCCAGTTCGGTCGCCACCGCCACCTCGGAAATGTCGCGGTTCTCGGCGAAATAGGCGTGATACACCGCCCGGGCGTAGGTCTTGGCCAGGGCACCGTCACCTTCGGCCAGCCACCAGAACGCCCGCGACGGGGGCAGCGACGGCACCGGAAAGCGGTCGGGCAGGCGATAGGGGGCTTTCATCATGCGGGCCATCCGCTCCCAGTCGTGGCGCGCATAGGCGCCCTTGAGCGGCTGGTCCACCAGCGGCAGATTGCCCGACGCCTTGAAGGCGCTGCCGATCATGATCGGCTTCCACACCACGGCGCGGCGATGGCGTTCGGCCAAGGCGTCGATTTCGAGGCTGGCGAAATAGCCGTAAGGCGACGAGAAGTCGAAATAGAACTGAATGGGGTCAGCCATCACGCCCTCCTTGATCAAGAGCGCGATGACATTTGATTGATGCGGCTCCACCGTAATCCAATGTCTGAATCGCGCTCTAACGTATTGATGAGAGATGAATTCAACCTCAAATCATCCAGCTCCAGGCTCTCAACGGTATCCGTTGCTACCACTCAAGCACGCGTCCGTCGTAATGCATCAGCCGGCCGCTGGTCTCCGGCGTCAGCCCGGCTAGCACCCGCCGCATGCCGGCCACCGATTCCGGCGCGTCCAGCGGGGCGCTGGGGCCGCCGATGCGGGTGCGGACCCACCCGGGCGACAGGGCCACGGTCAGGATGCCGCGCGGCGCCAGATCCACCGCCAAGGTCTTGATGACCATGTTGAGCGCCGCCTTGGCGGCCCGATAGGCGTAGGATCCGCCCGAGCCGTTGTCCGCCATGGAGCCCATATTGGACGATACCGCCGCGAAGATCTTGCGCCCCACCAGGGCATCGGCGAAGGCCTCGGCCATCTTGAGCGGTGCCAGGGTGTCGATGCGCATCACCTCCATGAACCGGTCGGGGTCCACCGCGCCGAACTCCTGCCCCTCGCCATAGATGCCGGCGGAGTGCAGCACCATATCCAGCCGGACCGGGGCCAGGACGGTTGCCAACCGCTGGATCGAGCCGAGATCGGCGACGTCGCAGAGATAGACTTCGGCTCCGGCTTCGGAGACGGCGCGGCCCTGGGCGATGTCGCGCACCGTCGCCAGCACCCGCCAGCCATCGGCGGCGTATTGCCTGGCGAATTCCAGCCCCAACCCCCGGCTGGCCCCGATGATCAGGATCGTCGGCATGGCGGCTTACGCTTTCAGGGCGGTGACTTCGATCTCCACCTTCATGCGGGGATCGACCAGGCCGCAGACGATGGTGGTGTTGGCCGGGCGGATGCCCTTGAAGGCCTTGCCCAGCACCGGTGCGATCTGCTCGAAGAAGGCGGCTTCGGTGATATAGGCCTTGACCCGGACCACATCCTTCAGTCCGGTGCCGGCCTGCTCCAGCGCCGCCGCGATGGTGGCGATGCACTGCTCGGCCTGGGCGACCACGGTCTCGGCGATCTGGCCGTCCTTGAAGCCCGAAGTGCCGGAGACGAACACCCAGGGGTCCTGCTGAACGGCGCGGGAATAGCCGGCAACCTCCTCGAACGAGGAACCGGAGGAAATCAGGCGACGGGTCATTGGTTTGATCCTTGTGGAAAGCAGCCGAATCGAAAAACGGAACGATCCGGTTTCATAGCGTATTTCGCGGCGGCTGCAACAGCCGCTTTCGTCTCTTAGAGCGGGATGCTTTCAGGTCGACTCATCCCGCGACAGAGGCCGAGGCCAAGCAAACCGAAGGTTTGCGCCCGGCGAGGGACATACAAAATGGCCCTTACCCCGCCAGGATCCTTTCCAGGAAGGGGACGCGGCCCTCGCGGTCCTCGATCTCCAGCACCCACAGGTCGCAGTCGAAGTCGCGCTGGCGATCCACATAGGCATCGGCCTTGCTCTCGTCCACCGGCACCGGTCCGGTGGCGCGCAGCCATGCCGGTTCGCCGCTGCCGTCGCGCACCTGGGTGAAGACCTCGCAGCCGGCCTCCCCCCGGTTGAGTTTGATCAGGACGGCGCCGGCATCCTCGTCGCCTTTTTTCACCACCATGGCCGGAACGCCGAAGACGCCGCACTGGCGGATCACCGCATGCACCCACAGCTTGGCCTTGAGGCGAGGCTCACTCATTGTTCATGTCCCTCAAACGCCGGGCGGGCGCGCCCTAGGCTCCTCCGCTGCGCTCCGGGTCGCTCAACGCTCCCGCGCTCGGCTGACGCCTCGCTCATGGCGCATGTCCCTTAAACACCGGATGTCCCTTCCGTCGGGTTCTCCGGGGGAACGGGGAGGCCGTCCATGGCCATGCGCTGCCGTGCCGTCTCCCAGATCACCTCCAGCAGGGCATGGTCATGGGCGACGAATTTATGGAAGTCGTGCGCATCCAGGATCAGCATCTGGCAACGGGTGATCGCCTTGACGGTGGCGGTACGGGGACAGCGTTCGATCAGGGCGATTTCGCCGAAGAAATCACCGGTCTTGAGGATGAAGGTGCCGCCCTTGCCCTTGACCTCCACCTGACCGTTGACGATGAAATACATGCATTCGCCGGTATCGCCCTCACGCATCAGCACCTCGCCCTTGACGGTGCGGCTGAGTTTCAACAGGGTGGTGATCTCGGCGATCTGGCGGGCTTGCAGTTTGGCGAAGAACGGCACCTTGGCGACCAGATGCCAGGTGGAGACGAAGTTCTGCCGTTTCATCTCCTCGGCGAAGCCCGAGGCCAGGATCGAGGCGGGCAGCGCGAACATGCAAAGGCCCAGCACCGCCACCACGCTGCCCAGCATCTTGCCCAGCGGGGTGACCGGGGTCACATCGCCATAGCCGACGGTGGACAGGGTGACGATGGCCCACCACATGGCGTTGGGTACCGAGGCGAAGCCGGGATTGATGGTCCGTTCGGCGAAATACAGCATGGTGGAGGCCGAGATGGCCAGCAGCAGCATGATGAACAGCGCCGCCAGCAGCGGCCGCAATTCATGCAGGACCACCACGCCCAGGGTTTCCAGGGCCGGCGAGTAGCGGGCCAACTTGAGAAAGCGCAGGATGCCGAACACGGTATCCACATCGTGGGGCAGGTTGAAGGATACCCCCACCAGGAAGGGCACCACCGCCATGAAGTCGAAGATGCCGTAGGGACTGAGGGCGTAGCGCAGCACCGCGGTTCCGGCCGATTCGTCCCCGCCGGTTTCGCCCACCATCGGGGCCAGGCCGGCGACCAGCAGCCGCAGGGCATAGTCGGCGGTCAGCACCGCCAGCAGCAGGGCGCCGATGGCCTGGACCAGATCCTCGTGATGGAGCCAGACATCGGGGACCGTGTCGATGATGGCGATGGCGGTGGACAGGACGATGCAGACCACCAGGATCGAGCGAAACACCACCGCCCGCCTCGGCGGGAACGGCCCTTCGACGATCAATCCTATCAACCACGCGGTCATGCGGCCTCCCTTTCCGAGCACTATAGCTTCGGTCCTTGAACGGCGCTACCAGTCAAGGCATCATTCGGTTGCGGATGAACGCGGGCAACAACATTAGGTTCCGTATGGCCGTCATTGAATGGGACGATTCCTTGAGTGTCGGCGAACCGACTCTCGATGGGCATCACCGGCATCTGGTCGGTCTGTTGAATCGGCTGTACGGCGCCATCCATGACGCCGACGCCTCGGTTCTGGTCGGACAGGTCCTGGAGGACCTGATCGCCTATGTGGGCTATCACTTCGCCGCGGAAGAGCGCCTGATGGCCGAGGCGGGCTACCCCGATCTGGCGGTGCATCAGGCCCATCACGGGCAATTGACCGAAAATGTCCGGGAGATGAAGGCGGATTACGACGCCAATCCCCGCGTCGTCCTGGCGGCCGAATTGTTCGAGTTCCTGTCGGAATGGCTGATTCACCATATCCGGGTCGAGGATATGGCCTATCGCCCCTTCATCGCCCGGTAATACCGCCGAGCCAAAGCGTCGTAACTTCAGCTTCCTCGGTTCAGATCGAGTGGGCAACCTCCTGAGACTTCACATCTAGACGAGTTGGTCGCGTCGCTCATTCGAATTTCCCACGATCAGGGTCAAGACACCTCCTCCGAGACGGAGAACAACCTCTTTCCGCACTATTGACGACATTGATTAATCATCTCTATAGCCCGTCCTCGCTCCGCGAAAAGGCGAATTCCGCCACCATGGGGGCGTGGTAGCTTTCCGGGGTGCCGTGAACTGTGGCGGGCGAAACCAGCTCGTCGCCCAGGGATTCGTTGTGGATCTCGACGCAGCGATACCATCCCAGCAGCGGTCGCGACATCAAGATATGGTCCAGCATCACCGGGCGGCCGTGGTGGATCACCGAGTAGCGCACCGCCTCGGGCAGGGTGCGTTCCGCCGGCACCAGCATGCGCATGGCCAGGTGGCCGTTGCCGGTGTCTTCCTCGTCGCCGCGAATGATGCGCAGGGCGGCCTCGCGGTCGGAGGCGTTGAAGTCGCCGCACACGGTGATCAGGGCGCCGGGCTCGGCATCGAGGATGCGTTCGACCAGCAGCCGCACCTCCAGCGCCTGTCCCGCCTGCTTGACGCTGGCCAGGAAATAGCCCTCGGCCCAGCCGCCCACCGACAGCCAGCGGCCGAAGCGTTCCTTCTGTCCCGCCAGCCATACCGCCCGTGGCGCCCGCAAATGGACGTTGACCACATGGAGTTGCCGGCCATCCGGCAAGCCCAGCGCCGCATGCAGGATCGGCCGATCCCATTCCACCGGCTCGGGCGCGGCGGTGGGCGGCTGCGACCGGGTCGCCTGCCAGGCGCAGGGCGCCACCAGATCATGCCAGACCTGGGCATGGGACAGCACCGGTAGCCGCGAGACGATGACCAGATTGTGTTTGTCGGCGGGGTGCTTGCCGCCGCGGTTGAGGCTGACGACCCGGTGCCGGTTTTCGTACTCGGTCCCCTCCAGCAGGCGGTCCAGCCCCGAGAACAGCCGGGGGCCGCTCTTGACCGAAGCATGGGTATTGACCTCCTGCAGGCACAGCACGTCGGCGCGCAGGCGCAGGAGCTGCGGCCGCAGCACCGCGACGCGATCATCGAAATCCATGGCGCCCTGGGGGTGGTCGTCCAGGTTTTCCAGATTGAAGGTGGCGATCCGCAGGGTTTGGCTCATGACCGCCAGCTTAGAGCCTGTCCGGAAAGTTTTCATGGAGTTTCATCGGTGCGTCTCATCCCAACGGCGTGAAACCTCATGAAAACCTCCCGGACAGGCTCTTACCCCAAGCCCGGCGCAGCCGCGAGCCTCGGCGCTTGTGCCGGAGCAAGGCTCGGGTATATTGATTCCAGGGAGCGTCGCAAAATGGGTGTGATGCGGGGCGCGTCGTGACAAGATGTCGTCGTTTCGCTGAAGAATGTGGATTCGCTGAAGAATGGGTTGACCGAGCACATCCTGGTTTCGGATAACTCGTGCAGGCCGTGGGTGGAGCGGGCGGGCAACGGCGGATCGGGTCCGCCGGGGATGGTGAATTAGGGGGCGGCATCCAATCATGACAACCGAACGCAAGTTGTTCACGGCCGAAATCAAGCGTCTGCAGCAGCGTGGCGAGGCCGCGCCGAACACCTCCAATGCCGAAGTGCTGAAGGCGATCAACGATCTGCGGGCGGATCTCACCCATCTGGTCGCCGGCGGCGCGCCGCCGCCATCGGTCAATAGCCAGAATGACGATACCCCGCCGCAGCGGGCGGCCGAAGTGTCCATGCTGAAGACCGAATTGCGGGCCCTGGCGGTCTGCATCGAGCATACCAAGGCCGAAATCGCCGCCCTGAAGCCCAAGGAGGCGGACGACGACCGCCTGATCGCCGTCACCTTCGAACTGGACGCCATCGTCTCGTCCACCGAACAGGCCACCGAACAGATTCTGGGCGCCTCGGAAAAGATCGAGGCCCTGAGCAAGGAAATCCAGGCCCATGCCGCCGACGGCTATGTCAGCCGGCTGGTGGAGGATATCGGCGATACCATCAGCACCATCTTCGAGGCCTGCAATTTCCAGGACATTACCGGCCAGCGCATCACCAAGGTGGTCAAGACCTTGAAGTATGTGGAGGACCGCATCAACGCCATGATCGAAATCTGGGGGTCCGAGAACATCGCCGATGTCTCACCCAAGATCTTCGACGAGCACCGCGACGACGATTCCAAGCTGCTCAACGGGCCGCAGCTTGAGAACAAGGGCATTTCCCAGGCTGAAATCGACAGCCTGTTCGACTGAGAGCGGAAGTAAAGATCGGGTATTCACCCGATCTTTACTGCTTGCCGGCCTCGTCTGGTTTCACCATGGACGGGACGGTCGCCCCCACCCTTCTTCATCCCGTGACCCCGGGCGGCTCGTTGAGCCGCTTGACGCGCGGCCCCATCCGGGGTCACAGTCCGCCCGCGCCAGACGGCCGGACGGCCGCCCCTCGGATTTCCGGGGGGAGGAAAGTCCGGGCTCCACGGAAACACGGTGCCGGATAACGTCCGGCGGGGGCGACCCTAGGGAAAGTGCCACAGAAAGCAAACCGCCCGTTCCTTCCTTGAAGCAGCGGGTAAGGGTGAAAGGGTGCGGTAAGAGCGCACCGCGCGACCGGCAACGGGAGCGGCACGGTAAACCCCACCGGGAGCAAGACCAAATAGGGGCGGCACTGTCCTTCCTCGGAAGGACGAAACGCGTTTTCGCGTCGCCGCCCGGGTCGGTTGCGAGAGGCGCCCGGTAACGGGCGTCCCAGACGAATGGCCGTCTATCCTCGCCCCATGGGAAACCATGGGACGGGGGGGACAGAACCCGGCTTACAGGCCGTCTGGCGCATTTTCCCATCCCGTCCCATAGGGACCGCGGCGGCGCGACCATCAAAAGCGGGGGGGGGCGCCCGGCCGTTCATGGCCGATGTTCCTGCTATACCCCAATACCATCGGCGAGGTCCGGTTTGCCCCCGATTGAGGGAAGTTTGCGAAGAATCAATGCACTGCATCAATTTCCTCTAGTACTTTAATAAAAACTATCCGGAATTGCGAAACTCGTCTGCTTTCCCATGGTTTTACTATACGAATCCATTGACGCCCATGTTTACCCATGATATCCCAATAGTACCCACCGAATGATGCCCAGGGGCGAAGTGCGTCGCGGTGATGGGTTCGGGCAATTGGACAACCAGGGTGGACGAGGGTGGCGCTGTTCCTTTCCACATTCGTCAATAGAGTCGATAAGAAGGGCCGGGTGTCGGTTCCTTCCACCTTCCGTGCTGCCTTGGCCGGACAGGTCTTCCCGGGGATCGTCGCCTATCGCTCGTTCACCGGCGCCTGCATCGAAGGCTGCGGCATGGATTTCATGGAGCGGCTGTCCGATGGCGCCCAAAGCCTGGACGTCTTCAGCCCCGAGCAGGAAAATCTCTCCGCCCTGATCTTCGCCGACGCAAGGCAACTGCCCTGGGACCCCGAGGGCCGCGTCATCCTGCCGGAGGATATCCTGGCCCATGCCGGCATTGCCGAGACGGTGGCCTTCGTCGGCAAGGGCCAGACCTTCCAGATCTGGCAGCCCGACGCCTACAAGCAGGTCGAGGCCGAAATCCGCGCCCGCGCCCTGCAATCCCGCCCGACCTTGCCGCTGCGTCCCAAACCTCCGGCAGGGGGGTGAGCCGTGGCATCCCCGTCGCCCCATATCCCGGTCCTGCTGACGGAAGTGCTGGAGGCCCTGGCACCCCGTGACGGCGGCATCTATGTGGACGGAACCTTCGGGGCCGGCGGCTACAGCATGGCGTTGCTGGGTGCCGCCGCCTGCCGGGTAATCGGGTTGGATCGCGACCCCGGCGCGGTGGCGCGCGGCCGGGTGCTGGAAGCGGCCGAGGCCAATCGCTTTTCCATGATTGAAACCCGCTTCGGCCAGATGGACGAGGCTTTGCGGCTCTACGGCGTCAACCAGGTAGACGGCATCGCCTTGGATATCGGCGTTTCCTCCATGCAGATCGACGAGGCCGAGCGCGGCTTCTCCTTCGCCAAGGACGGTCCGCTGGACATGCGCATGGAACAGGCCGGCCCCAGCGCCGCCGACATGGTCAACGGCACCGAGGAAGCGGCGCTGGCCGATATCATCTACCGCTATGGCGAGGAGCGGCTGTCGCGCCGGGTGGCCAAGGCCATCGTCGCCGTCCGCAAGGACAAGCCGTTCGAGCGGACCTCGGAACTGGCGGCGGTGGTGCGGCGGGTGGTGCCCAAGCATGGCGACGGCATCGATCCGGCCACCCGCACCTTCCAGGCCTTGCGCATCGCCGTCAACGACGAACTGGGCGAGTTGGAGCGGGGGTTGGCCGCCGCCGAGCGCCTGCTGGCCCCCGGCGGCCGGCTGGTGGTGGTGACCTTCCATTCGCTGGAAGACCGGGTGGTCAAGGGCTTCCTCAAGAGCCGCAGCGGCGAGGCGGCCCAGCCGTCCCGCCATCTGCCGGCTGCCATCGGCGGTCCCGCTCCCAGCTTCACCCTGCTGTATCGCCGCGCCGTCAAGGCCGGCACCGAGGAAACCCGGCGCAATCCCCGCGCCCGTTCCGCCAAGCTGCGCGCCGCCAGCCGGACCGAAGCCCCGGCCTGGCCCGCCACCAACGGCGGGAGGCCATCATGACGCGCGGCATCCTCGGCACCATCCTGTGGGCCTGCCTGGCCGCCTGCATCGGGGTGGGGCTGTTCTTCATCAAGCACGAGGTCAAGGACCAGGAGCACCACCTCAACGAGCTGAATGCCGAGATCCAGCGCAACCAGGAGAGCCTCCACGTGCTGCGGGCCGAGTGGAGCTATCTCAACGATCCGGCCCGGCTGCGGGAATTGTCGGAAAAGCATCTCGGCATGCATCCGGTGATGCCGGCCCAGGTGGCGACGCTGGACAGCATCCTGCGCAATGGCCTGCCCGGCGGCACCATGCTGGCGGCGTCCCGCCCGGCGGCGGTGGCGCCGTCCCCGGTGTCCCCGGTCATGGCCCATCCGGCCGAGCCGCCGCCACCGCTACCGCCGCCGCCCCGGCCCGAGGGCCGGGCGCTGGCCAGAGCCGCTCCGCCGGCCGGTGGCGTTTCCCCGCCCGGTCCGGCGGCTTTGGCGCAACTGCACCCCGCTTCGACGGCGACCACGCCGGCGCATGGCGGCCGTTCGGCCATGGTGGCCGCGCCGGCCCTCGCCCAACGGGATGGGCGGGAACCATGAGCGAGACGGCCGTCGAGCGCGGCGCCATTGAGGCGCCCGGAGCGCAGCGGAGGAGCCAAGGGCGCGGATGCGCCCGCCCGGCGATTGAGGGGCGGGAACCATGAGCATTTTTACCGCCAAACGGCCGCAGCCGGGGTTTCATGCCGGCGACGATCTCCAGGCCGGCGCCGCCTTGCGCCTGGACGGGGTGCGCATGCAGGCGCTGGAGGCCAGCCGGTCGCGTCTGGTGGCCACCTCGCTGATCTTCGTGGTCGCGTTCGGCGTCATCGGCGTGCGCATGATCGATGTCTCGGTGCTGGACGGGACCTCCGCCCATCCCGGCGCCGCCCCCCAGGCCCAGGCCGACGGCTCGGAGATGGAGCGCGCCGACATCGCCGACCGCAACGGCGTGCTGCTGGCCTCGTCCCTGCCCACCATGTCGCTCTATGTCCACCCCGACGATCTCAGGGACGCCAAGGTCGAGGTGGAAGCGGCGGCGGCCAGGCTGGTGGCGGTGCTGCCGGAACTGGATCCGGAGGAGACCACCGAGGCTCTGTCGTCGTCGCGCCAGTTCATCTATCTCAAGCGCAATCTGACGCCGCGCCAGCAATACGACGTCAACGCCCTGGGCATTCCCGGCCTGCTGTTCGAGAAGGGCGAGCGCCGTATCTATCCCCACGGCAATCTGGTGTCCCATGTGGTCGGCATGACCGATGTGGACAACAAGGGCGTCGCCGGCATCGAGAAGCGGTTCGAGAACGCCATGCGGGAAAGCCACGAGCCGCTGGGCCTGGCCATCGACATCCGGGTCCAGACCATCGTGCGCAACGAGCTGGCCCGCACGGTGGAGGAGTTCTCGGCGGTGGGTGGCACCGGCATGGTGATGGATGTGCGCACCGGCGAGGTGCTGGCCATGGTCAGCCTGCCCGATTTCGATCCCAATGATCCGCCGCCCGCCACCGATCCCGCCATGTTCAACCGCGCCACCAAGGGCGCCTACGAGATGGGCAGCACCTTCAAGCTGTTCAACACCGCCATGGCGCTGGAAAGCGGCCGCATCACCCTGGCCTCCACCTTCGACGCCACCAAGCCGCTGGTGTTCGCCAATCACACCATCCACGACGATCACGGCCTCAACCGCTGGCTGACCGTGCCGGAAATCCTGATCCACTCGTCCAATATCGGCTCGGCCCGCATGGCGCTGGAAATCGGCACCGAGGCCCAGCGCGCCTTCATGGCCCGCATCGGCATGCTGTCGCCGCCGTCCATCGAATTGCCGGAAGTGGGGGCGCCGCAGGTGCCCAACCCCTGGCGCGAGATCAACACCATCACCATTTCCTTCGGCCATGGCCTGTCGGTGACGCCGTTGCAATTGCTGAGCGGCGTCGCCACCTTGATCAACGGCGGCGAATACCATCCGCCCACCCTGCTGGCGCGCTCGCCCGACGAGGCGGTTTCCGGCCTGCGGATCGTGTCGCCCAAGACCTCGGAGCAGATGCGGGGGCTGATGCGTCTGGTGGTCACCGATGGCACCGGCAAGAACGCCGATGTGGCCGGATACGAGGTCGGCGGCAAGACCGGCACCGCCGAGAAAGCCGCCAATGGTGGCTATCGCAAGAAGTCGGTGCTGTCTTCCTTCGTCGCCGCCTTCCCCATGTCCAGCCCGCGCTACGCCGTCCTGATGATGGTCGACGAGCCGCAAGGGACCAAGGAAAGCCACGGATTCATCACCGCCGGCTGGACCGCGGCCCCCGCCGTCGGCCGGGTGATCGCCCAGATCGCCCCCCTGCTGGGACTGATGCCGAAGACCGGAGCGCCTTCGCCGGTCATGGCCGGGCCGGGCGGTCTTATCACCAAGGGAGGCCGGGAAGTTGCGGCGGTTGAGTGACCTGATGGGAATGACCTTGACCAGGGACGTGGAGATCGCCGGCCTTACCGCCGATTCCCGCGCGGTGAGGCCTGGCTTCCTGTTCGCCGCCCTGGTGGGAACCAAGGCCGATGGCCGCGCCTTCGTGCCCGCCGCCCTCGCCGCCGGGGCCAGCGCCATTCTCGCCCCCGAGGGGTCGCGGCTCGATCTGCCCGAGGAGGTGGTGCTGATCACCGATCCCAATCCCCGCCGCCGTCTCGCCCGGCTGGCCGCCGCCTTCCACGGCCGCCAGCCGGAAACCATGGTGGCGGTCACCGGCACCAACGGCAAAACCTCCACCGCCATGTTCTATCGCCGGATCATGGACGGGCTGGGGGGCAGGGCCGCCGCGGTGGGAACGCTGGGGATCATCGCCGAGGGCTGGGACAATGCCGGCGGCCTGACCACGCCCGACCCCTCGGCCCTCCATGCCGATCTCGCCCGGCTGGCCGCGTTCGGCATCACCCATGCCTGCCTGGAGGCCTCCAGCCATGGCCTCGACCAGTATCGCCTCGACGGCGTCCGGCTGCGGGCGGCGGCCTTCACCAACCTGACCCGCGACCATCTCGACTATCACGGCGACATGGACGCCTATGCCGCCGCCAAGCTGCGGCTGTTCACCGAAGTGCTGCCCGAGGGGGCGACCGCCGTCATCAACATGGACAGCGCCGCCGCCCCCCGTTTCGCCGAGGCCTGCGCCCGGCGCGGCCTCACGCTGATCGGCTACGGCAAGGCCGGCGCCCAATTGCGTCTGGTGGAGGCCCGCGCCACCGCCTCCGGGCAGACGCTGCGGCTGGAGGTGGAGGGCCGCGCCGTTACCGTCCAGTTGCCGCTGGCCGGGTTGTTCCAGGCTTACAACGCCCTGGCCGCCCTGGGGCTGGCGTTGGCCTCCGGCGCCGACCGTGATCGGGCGCTGGCGGCGCTGGCGACCCTCGACGGCGTCCCCGGCCGGCTGCAGAAGGTGGCCGAGCGCGCCAACGGCGCCGTCCTCTATGTGGATTATGCCCATACCCCCGACGCGCTGGAGACGGTGCTGGCCGCCCTGAAGCCCCATGCCGCCCGCCGGCTGGTGGTGGTGTTCGGCTGCGGCGGCGACCGCGATCCCGGCAAGCGGCCGCAGATGGGCGCCATCGCCTGCCGTCTGGCCGACGCCATGATCGTCACCGACGACAATCCCCGTTCCGAGGACCCGGCGGCGATCCGCGACGCGGTGCTGGGGGCGTGCTGCGGCGCCATCGAGATCGGGGATCGCCGCGAGGCCATCCGCACCGCGGTCGCCGGCCTGCAGTCCGGCGATGTGCTGGTGATCGCCGGCAAGGGGCACGAGCGCGGACAGACCGTCGGCGCCGTTACCCACCCTTTCGACGATGCCGAGGAGGCGCGCGCCGCCGTGCTGCTGGCCGATGGGAGGCTGTCATGACCGCTTCCCTCCAGAGCTCGGCCCCCCTCTGGAGTTCGGCGGAGGCCGCCGCCGCCACTGGCGCGATCCCGTCGGGCGCCGCCTGGACGGCGAGCGGGGTCTCCATCGACAGCCGCACGGTGCAGCCGGGCGATCTGTTCATCGCCCTGGAAGGCTCCCACCACGACGGCCACGATCATGTGGCCCAGGCCCTGGCCGCCGGGGCGGCCGGGGCCCTGGTCCACCGTCTGCCCGAGGGGCTGGCCCCGGATGCGCCGCTGCTGCAGGTCACCGACACCATGGCCGCGTTGCAGGATCTGGGGGTGGCGTCGCGCGCCCGTTCGGACGCTCGTATCGTCGCCATCACCGGCAGCGTCGGCAAGACCGGCACCAAGGAGATGCTGCGGCTGGTTCTGTCGCGGCAGGGCGAGACCCATGCCAGTGCCGGCAATTTCAACAATCACTGGGGGGTGCCGCTGTCGCTGGCCCGCCTGCCCCGGGAGGCGCGCTTCGCCGTGTTCGAACTGGGCATGAACCATGCCGGCGAATTGACGCCGCTGACCCGGATGGTCCGTCCCCATGTGGCGGCGATCACCACCGTCGAGGCGGTGCACATGGAATTCTTCGCCTCCACCGAGGCCATCGCCGACGCCAAGGCCGAAATCTTCGCCGGTCTGGAGGCGGGCGGCACCGCCATCCTGCCGCGCGACAACCGTCATTATCCGCGTCTGGCCGAGGCCGCCAAGGCGGCGCTGGTCTGGTCGTTCGGCAGTCATATCGATGCCACCGCCCGGCTGCTGGATTGCGGCGTCGATCCCTCGTCCACCGCCGTCTTCGCCCTGCTGGGCGACCATGCGGTGTCGTACCGCATCGGCGTTTCCGGCCTGCACTGGGCCATGAACTCCCTGGCGGTGCTGCTGATCGTCAAGGCGCTGGGCGGCGACTGTGCCGCCGCCGCCCAGGCCCTGGCCGGCATGGCGGCCCCTAAGGGACGCGGCGAGCGCCGCGGCTTCGCCGTGGCCGGCGGCAGCGCCGAACTGATCGACGAAAGCTACAACGCCTCGCCGGTCTCCATGCGGGCCGCCATCGCCACCCTGGCCTCGGCCGAGCCGGCCAAGGGGGCGCGGCGGATCGCGGTGCTGGGCGACATGCTGGAACTGGGCGAGGGCGCGGCGGCGCTGCACCGGGGACTGGCCGAGACCCTGGAGAACTGGGGCATCGATCTGGTGTTCACCGCCGGTCCGTTGATGGCCCATCTCCATGGGGTGCTGCCGCCGTCGCGGCGGGGCGGCCATGCCGAGACGTCCGAGGCTCTGGCGCCGCTGGTCGCCCAAGCGGTGCGGCCGGGCGACGTGGTGATGGTCAAGGGCTCGGCGGGCAGCCGCATGGGCCGCGTGGTTCAAACTCTGGCCGGGGGGGCCTAGCAAACACATGCTCTACAATCTTCTCTTCCCCCTGGCGGATCAGGTTGGCGTCTTCAACCTGTTCAAATATCTGACCTTCCGCACCGGCGGCGCGGTGCTGACGGCGTTGATCGTGTCGTTCCTGCTGGGACCCTGGGTCATCGCCTGGCTGCGCAAGTGGCAGAAGCAGGGTCAGCCCATCCGCACCGACGGCCCGGAAAGCCACCTGCTGACCAAGAAGGGCACGCCCACCATGGGCGGAATCCTGATCCTGTTCGCCCTGTCGATCTCGACCCTGCTCTGGGCCGATCTGCGCTCGCAATACACCTGGATCGTGCTGCTGGTGACCCTGGGCTACGGCCTGATCGGCTTTTTCGACGACTATCTCAAGGTCTCCAAGAAGAACACCAAGGGCCTGCCCGGCAGGGCCAAGCTGGTGGGCGAGATCGCCATCGCCCTGGCCGCGGCCGCCTGGGTGATGGCGCTTCAGCGCGAGCCGCTGTCCGGCGCCCTGGCGCTGCCGTTCTTCAAGACCGTGCTGCTGCAGCTGTCGTGGTTCTACCTGCCCTTCGCGGTGTTCATCATCGTCGGCGCCGGCAATGCGGTGAACCTGACCGACGGCCTCGACGGACTGGCCATCGTGCCGGTGATGATCGCCTCCGGGGTGTTCGCCATCATCTCCTATCTGGTCGGGCGGGCCGATTTCTCCAATTACCTGCTGATCCACTATGTCAGCGGCTCGGGCGAGCTGGCGGTGTTTTGCGGCGCCCTGGTGGGGGCCGGCCTGGGCTTCCTGTGGTTCAACGCCCCTCCCGCCATGGTGTTCATGGGCGATACCGGCAGCCTCGCCATGGGCGGCGCCCTGGGGGCCATCTCGGTGGTGACCAAGCACGAACTGGTGCTGGGCATCGTCGGCGGCCTGTTCGTGCTGGAAACCGTTTCGGTCATCGTCCAGGTCGCCTCGTTCAAGCTGACCGGCAAGCGGGTGTTCCGCATGGCGCCGCTGCATCACCATTTTGAAAAGAAGGGCTGGGCCGAGCCGACCGTGGTCATCCGTTTTTGGATCATCGCCACCATCCTGGCCCTGATCGGCCTTTCCACCCTGAAGCTGAGGTAGGACAGCCATGATTCCGGTTCCGTTTCTGACAGGTAAGCGCGTCGCGGTGATGGGGCTGGGCAAGTCCGGGATCGCGACCGCCCGGGCGCTGCTGGCCAGCGGCGCCGGCGTGATGGCCTGGGATGATGGCGAAGCGGCGCGGCGGCTGGGCGCCGAGGGGGGGGTGCCGATCGGCGACCTCCAGGTCATCGATCTGGCCAAGGCCGAGATGGTGGTGTGGAGCCCCGGCATTCCCCATACCCAGCCCCAGCCCCATGCGGTGGCGGTGAAGGCCCGCGCCGCCGGTGTGCCGGTGGTGTGCGACGTGGAATTGCTCGCCCGCGCCAAATCCGGGCACCGCTTTCTCGCCGTGACCGGCACCAACGGCAAATCCACCACCACCACCCTGCTGGCCCATGTGCTGGAACAGGCCGGTGTGGCGGTCGCCGCCGGCGGCAATCTGGGAACCGCCGCCCTGGACCTGCCCGAATTGCCCGGCGATGGCCGCTATGTGCTGGAATTGTCCTCCTACCAGTTGGAACTGGTGCAAAGCCTGTCCATCGGCGTCGGCATCCTGCTCAACATCACCCCCGACCATCTCGGCCGCCATGGCGGCATGGAGGGCTATATCGCCGCCAAGCGCCGGTTGTTCGATTTCGTCACCCCCGGCGGCGCCGCGGTGATCGGCGTCGATGACGGCGCCTGCCGCGCCATGGCGGCTGAACTGTCGCGGCTGGGGCTGCGGGTGGTGGCGGTCTCGGTGGACAAGGCGCTGGCCGAGGGCGTGTCGGCCCCCGAGGGCATCCTGCTGGACAACGGCAGGCCGGTCTGCGACCTCAAGACCATGGCGCGCCTGCCGGGACGGCATAATTGGCAGAACGCCTGCGCCGTCTATGCGGCGGCCCGCGCCGAGGGCATTGCCGCCAAGGCCATCGTCGAGGCCCTGGGGTCCTATCCCGGGCTGGCCCATCGCCAGGAACTGATCGCCATCAGCGACGGCATCGCCTGGATCAACGATTCCAAGGCCACCAACGCCGCCGCGGCGGAAAAGGCGCTGGTCTGCTACGACCATATCTATTGGATCCTGGGCGGTCAGGCCAAGGAGGGCGGCATCGCGGTGCTGGAAAAGCATTTCGGCCGCATCGAACACGCCTTCCTGATCGGCGAGGCGACGGAGACCTTCGCCGCGACGTTGGAGGGCAAGGTTCGCTTCACCCGCTGCGTGACCCTGGCCAAGGCGGTGGCCGCCGCCCGCAATCTGGCGGTATCCGACGCCATCGCCGGCGCGGTGGTGCTGCTGTCGCCGGCTTGCGCCTCCTGGGACCAGTTCACCTCGTTCGAGCATCGCGGCGACAGCTTCCGCGAGGTGGTGCAGGCCTTCTCCGGGGGAGGTGCCCCATGATGGAGCGTAGCGACAAGCCCGTTGAGGGCGCGCGCCTCGTGACGCGAAAGCCCTGCGAACTTCGTGCGCGCCCGGCGCCTGAGGGGCATGAACAATGAGCGTGACTTTCGGCCGCACCGATACCTCGACCCTGGGCCGCTGGTGGTGGACGGTGGACCGCTGGAGCATTGCCGCGCTGTTCCTGCTGGCGGCGGTCGGCGCCTTGTTGACCATGGCCGCCAGCCCGGCGGTGGCCGAGCGCATCGGCGCCGACAGTTTTCATTTCGTGCGCCGCCAGTTCATATTCCTGGCCCCGTCCTTGCTGGTCATGACCGGGGTGTCGCTGCTGAGTCCCAGGCAGGTGCGGCGGCTGGCGGTGGTGGGGTTGCTGTGCGCCATGGTGCTGCTGGTGCTGGTGCCGCTGCTGGGGGCCGAGGTCAAGGGCGCCAAGCGCTGGCTGACCATCGCCGGCCTGTCGGTCCAGCCGTCGGAGTTCGTCAAGCCCATGTTCGCGGTGGTGGCGGCCTGGATGTTCGCCGCGGCCCGGGTGGAGGAGGGCTTTCCCGGCCGGTTGATCGCCACCGGCCTCTACGGCCTGATCGCCGCCCTGTTGCTGATGCAGCCCGATGTGGGGCAGACCGCCGTGGTCTCCGCCATCTGGGTGACCGAATTCTTTCTGGCCGGGCTGTCCATGGTGTGGGTGGTCGGGCTGGGGCTGGCGGCTCCGGTGGGGGCGATGGCCGCCTATTACGTCTTTCCTCATGTGCAGGCCCGCATCGACCGCTTCCTCGATCCCTCGGGCAGCGGCGGTTATCAGGTGACGACGGCGCTCAACGCCTTCCGCAATGGCGGCCTGTTCGGCAAGGGACCCGGCGAGGGCCGGATCAAGCTGGTGCTGCCCGATGCCCATACCGATTTCATCCTGGCGGTGGGCGGCGAGGAATTCGGGGTGGTGCTGTGCCTGTTCGTGCTGGCGCTGTTCGCCTTCATCGTGCTGCGCGGCCTGGCGCGGGTGCACAAGGACGACAATCTGTTCGTGGTCCTGGCCACCGCCGGCCTGCTGGTCCAGTTCGGCCTGCAGGCGGTGGTCAACATGGCTTCGACCCTGCGGCTGATGCCGGCCAAGGGCATGACCCTGCCATTCATCTCCTATGGCGGCTCGTCGGTGCTGGCCCTGGCCCTGGGCATGGGCATGGTGCTGGCTTTGACCCGCACCCGCTACGGCAGGGAGGGCCAGGACGCATGACCGGCTCTTCTCCCCTGTCTCCCCTGATCGCGCTGGCCGCCGGTGGTACCGGCGGGCATGTTTTCCCCGCCGAGGCCCTGGCCGGGGTGCTGCTGGAGCGCGGCTACCGGCTGGCCCTGGTGACCGATCGCCGCGGCGCCGCCTATGGCGGCACCCTGGGATCGCTGGAAACCCTGCGCATCGCCGCCGGCGGCATCGCCGGGCGTGGCGGGCTGGCCAAGCTCCGCGCCATCGCCGAAATCGGCCTCGGGGTGCTGCAGGCCCGGGCGCTGCTGAAGCGCATGCGGCCCGCCGTGATGGTGGGATTCGGCGGCTACGCCTCGGTGCCCGGCATGGTGGCGGCGGTGCTGGCCGGCATTCCTACCGTGCTTCACGAACAGAACGCGGTGCTGGGCCGCGCCAATCGCCTGCTGGCCGGACGGGTGCGGCGCATCGCCACCTCCTTCGCCGAGGTCAGCCATGTGGATGCCCGCCTGACCGCCAAGCTGGTCCATACCGGCATGCCGGTGCGTGCCGCCATCGCGGCGCTGCGCGATAGCCCCTATCCGCCGCTGGACGGTTCCGGCCCGATCGACCTGCTGGTGCTGGGGGGCAGCCAGGGGGCGCTGGTGCTGTCCGAGGTGGTGCCGGCGGCACTGGCGGCCCTGCCCGAGGGGTTGCGCCGGCGCATCCGGGTTGCCCCGCAATGCCGGCCCGAGACCCTGGACTCCGTGGCGCGCGCCTATGAGGGAACCGGCATCGCCTGCACCCTGCAAAGCTTCTTCGCCGATGTGCCGGAGCGCCTCGCCGCCGCCCATCTGGTGATCGGGCGGGCGGGGGCCTCGACGGTGGCCGAACTGACCGCCCTCGGCCGGCCGGCCATCCTGGTGCCCTATCCCTTCGCCACCGACGACCATCAGACCGCCAATGCCCATGCCATCGAGGACAGCGGCGGCGCCTGGCTGATGCGGCAGGAGGCCTTCACCGCCGAGGCGCTGACGGCGCGGCTGGAGAGTCTGCTGACCCAGCCCGCCACCCTGACCAACACCGCCATCTGCGCCGCCAGGGCCGGTCGGGCCGACGCGGCCGGGCGGCTGGCCGATCTGGTCACCGGACTCATTCCTGCCGAGAAAAGGACCTGATCGCCATGCGCAGCATGCCGCTCTCCATCGGAATCATCCACTTCGTCGGCATCGGCGGCATCGGCATGTCCGGCATCGCCGAGATCCTGCACAATCTGGGCTACACGGTTCAGGGCACCGACATCGCCGACAATTACAATGTGGAGCGGCTGCGCAAGAAGGGGATCAAGATCCATATCGGCCACACCGCCGAGGCGTTGGGCGAGGCCCGGGTCGTGGTGGTGTCGTCGGCGGTCAAGCCCGACAATCCGGAAGTGCTGGCGGCACGGGCCAAGCTGGTGCCGGTGGTGCGCCGCGCCGAGATGCTGGCCGAGCTGATGCGGCTCAAGGCCGCCATCGCCATCGGCGGCACCCATGGCAAGACCACCACCACCTCCATGATCGCCGCCCTGCTGGACGCGGCCCAGATGGACCCCACCGTCATCAATGGCGGCATCATCAACGCCTACGGCACCAATGCCCGGCTGGGGGCCTCCGACTGGATGGTGGTGGAGGCCGACGAGTCCGACGGCAGCTTCATCAAGCTGCCCTCCACCGCCGTGGTGGTGACCAATATCGATCCCGAGCACATGGATTATTACGGCACCTTCGACCGGCTGCGCGACGCTTTCCGCATCTTCGTCGAGAACATCCCGTTCTACGGCTTCGCCGCCATGTGCATCGATCACCCGGAAGTTCAGGCGCTGATCGCCAAGGTGCCGGATCGCAAGATCGTCACCTACGGCTTCTCGCCCCAGGCGCTGGTGCGCGCCGTCAATGTGCGGATCGGTCCCGACGGCGCCCGTTACGATGTGGTGATCACCGACCGGGTCACCGAACAGACCCGCACCATCGAGGATCTCCACCTGCCCATGTTCGGCGAGCACAACGTGCAGAACTCGCTGGCCGCGGTGGCGGTGGCGGTGCAATTGGGCCTGACCAACGACGTGGTCAAGAAGGCGCTGGGATCGTTCGCCGGGGTCAAGCGCCGCTTCACCCGCACCGGCGAGGCCAAGGGCGTCACCGTCATCGACGATTACGGCCATCATCCGGTGGAGATCGCCGCCGTGCTGAAAGCGGCGCGCAGCGCCACCACCGGCAATGTGGTGGCGGTGGTGCAGCCCCACCGCTATTCGCGGCTGTCCAATCTGTTCGCCGAGTTCTGCACCTGCTTCAACGACGCCGACACGGTGATCGTCGCCGATGTCTATGCCGCCGGCGAGGCGCCCATCGCCGGCTTCGACAAGGCCGGTCTGGTCAAGGGGCTGCAGGAGCACGGCCACCGGCACGCGGTGTCGCTGCCCGATGCCAAGCACCTTGCCGGTCTGGTCAATTCCATCGCGCGGCCCGGCGACATGGTGGTCTGCCTGGGCGCCGGCAATATCACCGGCTGGGCTCATGCCCTGCCGGGCGAGTTGGCGGCCCTGCCGGAGCCGGCTGAATGATGACCAGCCCCCCGATCAGCCCCCCGATCAGCCCCCCCCCTCCTGCCCCCCCCCCCGGTGACTGGCGCGACGGCCTGCCTCAGGTGCGGGGGCGGTTGGCCTTCGACGCGCCCATGGCGCCGTTCACCTGGTTCCGGGTCGGCGGTCCCGCCGAGGTGCTGTTCCGGCCGGCCGATCGGGACGATCTCAAGCATTTCCTGGCCGGTTTGCCGCCCGAGATCCCGGTGACCACCATCGGCGTCGGGTCCAATCTGCTGGTGCGCGACGGCGGGGTGCCGGGAGTGGTGATCCGGCTGACCGGTCCGTTCGCCGAGATCAAGGCCCGGCAGACCTCCATCACCGCCGGCGCCGGGGCGCTGGACCTGACCGTGGCCCAGACCGCGCTGGACAGCTGCATCGCCGGCCTGGAATTCCTGTCGGGGATTCCGGGCACCATCGGCGGCGCGTTGCGCATGAATGCCGGAGCGTTCGGAGCCGAGATGAAGGGCGTCACCGCCGCCGCCGAGGCGCTGGACCGCCAGGGTCGGCTGCATCGCCTCGGCCTTGCCGATCTGGGCTTCGGCTATCGCCACAGCACGGTGGACGATAGCTGGATCTTCCTGGCAGCCACCCTGCAGGGCCTGCCCGGCGATCCCAAGGAGATCGCGGCGCGCATGGAGGAGATCCGGGTCGGCCGCGAGGAGACTCAGCCGACCCGCGCCCGCACCGGCGGTTCCACCTTCGCCAATCCCCCCGGTCACAGCGCCTGGAAGCTGATCGACGCGGCCGGTTGCCGCGGGCTGATGGTGGGCGGGGCGCAGGTCAGCGAGAAGCACTGCAATTTCCTGCTCAATCTGGGCGACGCCACCGCCGCCCAGATCGAGGAGTTGGGCGAGGAAGTCCGCCGCCGGGTCCATGACGCCAGCGGCATTCAATTGACCTGGGAAATCCAGCGGATCGGCACGAGGAAAGAGTCATGAGCGAGCGAAGCGAGCAAGGGCGCGCCCGCCCGGCATTTGAGGGACATGCACGATGAGTCAGCAGAAGCGCGTCACCGTTCTGATGGGAGGGGCTTCGGCCGAGCGCGATGTCTCCCTGCGCTCGGGCCGGGCCGCCGCCGATGCGCTGGAACAGGCCGGCTATGCCGTCACCCAGGTGGATGTGGGGCGCGATCCCGGCGAATTGGTGCGGGCGGTGAGCGAAACCAGGCCCGAGGTGGTGTTCAACGCCCTGCACGGGCGCTTCGGCGAGGATGGCTGCGTCCAGGGGGTACTCAACCTGCTGGGGGTGCCCTATACCCATTCCGGCCTGCTGGCCTCGGCGGCGGCCATGGACAAGGCCTTCGCCCGCTGCCTGTTCGAGAGCGCCGGCATTCCGGTGGCCAAGGGCAAGGTGGTGGCCAAGGGCCAGGAGGCGCCGTTGCCGCGTCCCCATGTGGTCAAGCCCCTCAACGAAGGGTCCAGCGTCGGGGTCTATATCCTGCAGCCGGGCGATAACCGCGATCCGCTGCGGGATTGGCCGTTCGACGGCGATGAGGTGCTGGTGGAGGAGTTCATCCCCGGCCGTGAGATCACCGTGGCGGTGATGGGCGACCGGGCGCTGGGGGCGCTGGAGATCACCTCGGACCGGGGCTTCTACGACTACGAGGCCAAATATGCGCCCGGCGGTTCGCGCCATATCATGCCGGCGCCGCTGCCCGCCGACGCCTATGCCGAAGCCTGCCGCCTGGCGGTTGCCGCCCACCGGGTGCTGGGCTGCCGCGGCGTGTCGCGGGCCGATTTGCGCTATGACGATACCGGTGCGGTGCCGCGTCTGGTCATGCTGGAGGTCAATACCCAGCCGGGCATGACCGCCACCTCGCTGGTGCCGGAGATCGCCGCCCATGCCGGGATCGGCTTCCCCGAGCTGGTGCGCTGGATGGTGGAGGAGGCGCGATGCGACGGATAGGCTCGTCCGACATCATCATCACCGCCGATGACCGGCTGGTCGGTTCCGCCGCTCCCCGCGGCCGGCCGTCCTCCCCCAGGGCGGCGCCCCACAAGCCGGCCGCCAAGGCCAAGCGCCGGCCGCCGCGCCTGCGGCTGGACGTCACCCCGCTGCAAAAGCTGGCGGGTCTGGGCGTGCTGGCCACCGCCGTGCTGGTGGGAGGCGCGGTGTTGTGGCATTCGGGCGCGCCCCAGCGTCTGGCCCGCGACACGGTGTCCGCCATGCTGCGGGTGACGGCGGAGGGTGGCTTCCGCATTACCGAGATCACCGTTGCCGGGCGCCGCCACACCCCCACCGACCAGATCGTCACCGCCCTGGCGGCCCGCTACGGCCAGCCGATTCTGGGGCTGGATATCGCCGCCGCCCGGGATCGGCTGGAGGCGCTGCCCAGCGTGCGCGCCGCCGCGGTCGAGCGCCGTCTGCCCGGGGTGCTCCGCCTGTCCATCGTCGAGCGCCAGCCGGTGGCGCTGTGGCAGAACAACGGCGCCTTCGTCCTGATCGCCCGCGACGGCCACCAGATTCCCGGCTCCATCGAGGGCTTCGAGGATTTGCCGCTGGTGGTGGGCGACGGCGCCCCCGCCCGGGCCGACGAGTTGTTCACCCTGTTGGCGACCGAGCCGGACATGGCGGCCCGGGTCAAGGCGGCCATCCGGGTCGGCAATCGCCGCTGGAATGTGAAGCTCGACGATATCGAGCACGGCCTCGAAGCCCGGCTGCCCGAATTGGACACCGAGGCGGCCTGGCATCGGCTGGCCGAATTAGAGCGCGACCACCAGCTCACCGGTAAGCAGATCACCATGATCGACCTGCGGGTACCCGAACGTCTGGTGCTGCGGGGCGAACAGCAGCAGGCGGTGGCCGACCATCATGCCGGTCTGGCGCCGCGGCTCTCTCCGGAGTCCGGCTCCCTCTCCGAATCCGGAAAGGAGGACTGAGCGTGGCACCGCGTCATGGATTGATCGCCGCCGTCGATGTGGGCACCACCAAGGTGTGCTGCTTCATCGCGCGCGTCCAGGACGACGGCGCGCCGCGCATCGTCGGCATCGGCCACCAGCTGGCGCGCGGCATGCGCAACGGCGCCGTGGTCGATATGGAGGAGCTGGAGACCTCGATCCGTGCCTCGGTGGATGCCGCCGAGGAAATGGCGGGCGAGCGCATCCGCGCCGTCGCCGTCAACATCTCGGGGGGGCAGCCCGGCTCGGCCAATGTCAAGGTCGAGGTGGCCATGAACGGCCATCCGGTCAATGAAACCGATATCCGCCGCATGCTGGAACACGGCCGCGCCCATCACGAAAGCCCCGACCGCGAGCTGATCCACGCCATTCCGGTGGACTACACCATCGACGGCAACGAAGGCATCAAGGACCCGCGTGGCATGTTCGGCGACCGGCTGGGGGTGGCCATTCATGTCATTTCCGCCGGCATCGGGCAGGTGCGCAACCTGTCCACCGTGGTCAACCGCTGCCATCTGGACATCGAGGCCAGGGTGGTCAGCCCCTATGCCGCCGGCCTCGCCTGTCTGGTGGACGACGAGAAGGAACTGGGGGTCACCTGCATCGACATGGGCGGTGGCACCACCTCCATCGCGGTGTTCCTGGGCGGCCAGCTGGTCCATACCGAAATCGTCGCGGTGGGGGGCGCCCATGTCACCAGCGACATCGCCCGCGGCCTGTCGACGCCGCTGGTTCATGCCGAGCGCCTGAAGACGCTGTACGGCTCGGCCATTCCCAGCCCGTCGGACGACCGCGAGATCCTGAAGGTGCCGCTGGTGGGCGAGGACGAGGATGGCGCCTCCAATCAGGTGCCGCGCTCCATGCTGATCCAGATCATCCAGCCCCGGATCGAGGAAACCTTCGAACTGGTGCGGTCCTATCTGGAACAGGGCGGGTTCGACAAGATGGCCGGGCGCCGGGTGGTGCTGACCGGCGGCGCCAGCCAGATGCAGGGGGTGCGCGATCTCGCCGGTCTGGTGCTGGACAAGCAGGTGCGGCTCGGCCGCCCGGTGGGATTGCAGGGTCTGCCGGAAGCCGCCGGCGGTCCGGCCTTTTCCACCTGCGCCGGCCTGATCCGCTACGCCATGGCCCACGCCCCGGCGCCGGCGCGCGGCAAGCGCGGCGGCAGCGGCGGGACCGAGGGCGGCGCGGGCTGGGGCCGGGTGGGGGCTTGGCTCAAACGGAATTTCTAGTGGCCCGATCCCGGTGTCCGGTTTCGCGGGCGTCGGGTGAATCGGCCCACCAACGAATGGTTTCAACCGACGGCCGACATCGAAGCGGCCGAATTCAGCGCGGAGGACGAATGATATGCTGACTTTCCTTCCTGGAGCTCATCAAGAGCTCAAGCCTCGCATCACCGTGGTCGGCGTCGGCGGCGCCGGCGGCAATGCCGTCAACAACATGATCCTGTCCCGGCTCGAAGGCGTCGAGTTCATCGTCGCCAACACCGACTCCCAGTCACTGGGGCAAAGCCGCACCGAGCGCCGCATCCAGCTCGGCAATCAGGTCACCCAGGGCCTGGGGGCCGGTTCGCGTCCCGATGTGGGCCGTGCCGCCGCCGAGGAAAGCCTGGAAGAGATCCTGGGCCAGATCCTGGGTGCCAACATGGTGTTCATCACCGCCGGCATGGGCGGCGGCACCGGCTCCGGCGCGGCCCCGGTCATTGCCCGGGCGGCGCGCGAGCAGGGCATTCTCACCGTGGGGGTGGTGACCAAGCCGTTCCATTTCGAGGGCGCCCACCGCATGCGCACCGCCGAAAGCGCCATCGAGGAGCTGCAGCAGTTCGTCGACACCCTGATCATCATCCCCAACCAGAATCTGTTCCGGGTCGCCACCGAGCGCACCACCTTCGCCGACGCCTTCAAGATGGCCGACGACGTGCTGTATTCCGGCGTGCGCGGCGTCACCGACCTGATGATCATGCCCGGCCTGATCAATCTGGACTTCGCCGATATCCGCACCGTGATGAGCGAGATGGGCAAGGCGATGATGGGCACCGGCGAGGCCGAGGGCGACAAGCGCGCCATCGACGCCGCCGAGGCCGCCATTTCCAACCCGCTGCTGGACGACACCTCCATGAAGGGGGCCAAGGGCGTCCTGATCAACATCACCGGCGGCGGTGACATGACCCTGTTCGAGGTCGACGAGGCCGCCAACCGGATTCGCGACGAAGTGGACCCCGAGGCCAATATCATCTTCGGCTCCACCTTCGACGAGAAGCTCAACGGCAAAATGCGGGTTTCGGTGGTCGCCACCGGCATCGCCAGCGAAGCCGCGGTCCAGCCCAAACCCACCGTGATTTCGCTGGTAACCCAGCCGGCCGCCGCGGCGCCCGCCGCCGTCGCCGCGCCGCAGACCCGTCCCATGCCTCAGCCGGCGGCGGCCACGGTGACGACGTCCCAGCCGCAATTCCGGCCGCAGATGCCGCCCGCCCCCCAGACCGCTCAACCCCAGCCTCAGCCCCAGATCCATGCCACCGCCGCCCATGGACCGCATCACCACCCCCAGACCCATCATCATCCCCAGGCCCATCATCGCGCCCCGGCCGCGGCGGCGGCGGCCGTCCGCCAGCCCGAGCTGGACATCCGCCAACCTGAGCCGCCAGCCCGGGCCGAGCCGCAACTGCGCCCCGAGCCCAGCTTCCAGACCGAGCCGCAGATGTACCATCAGACCCGGCCCGAGCCGTCGCTGGGGCGTTCGCCGTCCTATCTCGATTCCAGCGAGCATGACATGAACGCCATGCAGAAGGCGGTGTCGGGCATCAGCGAAGGCAACCATCCGGATATGGGGCCGTTGTCCCACCCGGCCGAGACCCGCCGGGCCGGCAGCCTGCTCGACCGTCTGGTCAATCGCGGCCGCCATGCCGCCGCGCCGGCCCCGGCCGCCCGCGCCGCCGAGCCGCCACCGCCGCGCATGGAAGCCCGCCGCGAAAGCACCGCGCCGCGTTCGGGCGAGGATCTCGACATTCCGGCCTTCCTTCGCCGTCAGGCGAACTGAGGGGATCAGCGGGGGGCGACTCCCGCCGGCGCTGAAAACTATAAAGGCCCGATCGGCTGGTCCGATCGGGCCTTCTTTTCGATTGGCTCTTATGGCGTTCGCTGTTGGTATTCGCCCATGCTGCGCCGTATCTCCGAGGGCGGCTATACTTGCTCCCGGAAGTCGTCCCAGCCCTGTCGCCGCCCATTGCTGGGCTGGAAATCTGCCCCGCTCGCGCCTATAATCGTCCCATGAGCGAGCCAGCCCGCCCCCTTCCTGATCTTGAAGACGACGAAGCCGCCGAGCTTGTCGCGTTGACGGCCGCCGTAGCGGAGGCGGACGCCGATCCGCGCGGCATTCCTCACGAGGAAATGCAAGCTTGGCTGTTGCGGCTCGCCTCTGGCGAATTTGACGCGCCGCCGCCCGAGCCGCGCTTGTTGTGACGGTCGTTTGGCGTCCAGCAGGACGCGCCGATGTTTCCCGCATCGTTGTCCACATTGCCGAGAAAAACCCCGTAGCGGCGCAGACCGTCGCCCGGGAGATTTTCGTTGCCGTCGCCAGCTTGGCGGTTTTTCCGCGTCGAGGACGCTGGGGCCGCGTCCCAAACACGCGGGAGCTTGTCATCGTCCGGCCTTACATCATCGTGTATCGCGTCAACGATCATGACGCCGTTACGATCCTGCGCGTTTGGCATGGGGCGCAGAGCCGGGCCGATTAGGGCCGGGGGCCAGGTAAGGAAGACGCTCTTCATTTGGTTGATCTGCGGAGGGCCGCCGTGCCTATCGGCCAATTGCGCAAAGTGTCCCCCGATTGGGCCCGGTGGTGGCCGCGACCACCAGGGCAGGGCGGCGCTGGCGCACCGGCCGGTCGGTATAGGGGAACGGAACCTTGATGATGTCCCAGGCGTCAAAGGGAGGCATAGGCCGTCCGATCCGCTTCGCTGTTCCACTCGCCGATGGTGGCGAAGGGATCATCGGCCAAGTCCATCACGGCACGGGTGAGGACAACCCGGTCGCCCTCGATAACATAGGCGATCTTGTCGCCTTCCTTGAGATGCAAGGCAACCCGGACCGGCTGAGGAATTGTCGTCTGGGCCTTGCTGGTCAGTTTGCTGGTGATCACGACCGCATCTCCATCGGGAAAGGAAGTTCCTTACCAAGGGCGGTAATGGTTTTCCTTACGGCGGTAAACCCTATTTCCGATGGCGGCCGGGATCGTCCAGCCAGTGGGGATCGATCACCTGGCGGCTTTTGCGGATTTCGGCCAGCTTGCGCACATGGACCAGATTCTTGGCCGCCACCCTGGCGGGGCCCTTGGCGCCATGGGTCTGGAACACCTCCAGCGCCGAGGCCAGCGCGGTTTCCGCCTCGGCGAGATGGCCGCCGCCCTCGCTGTGACGGTCGAGCAGGAACAGGGCCGAGCCGAGGGTGTTCTGGGTCGCCGCCCAGGCCAGCGGACCGCGTTCGCGGGTGCGGATCTCCAGCACCGAGCGGCAGGTATCGACGGCGCGCTGCAACACGTCGGCATTCTTGATCTGATCGCCGTAGACCTCCAGCACCTGGGCGACGGTATGCATGATCTCGGCCCAGCGCTGGGGGGTCTCGGTGCGGGAATAGACCTGCAGGGTCGCCTGCAGCGCCTGCAGCGCCTCGCGCAGCAGCTCGGTCTGGCCGGTCAGCAGATCGAGGCGGTACAGGGTGCCGCCCAGGCGGACCTGGGCCGAGGCCCATTCCTGGGGCATCAGGGGGCGCGGCAGGGCCTCGACCGCGGCGCGCCATTCGGTGATGGCTTCCTCCCACAGCGGCGCCGCATTCTCCTTGGTGCGTTCCGCCTTGGCCACCAGGGCGGCGGCGACATGCTTGTGGATCAGGCCGCCTTCCCAGCCGGCATCGGTGCGGGCCAGCCGGCGTTGCGCCTGACGATAGGCGTTGACGGCCTTGTCGAACCAGGGGGGGGCTTCCGCCGCCGACAGGGTCAGCGCCGTGGCGGTGGCCACATGCCCGAACACCAACTGGATCGAGCGTTGCTGCGGCATGGACATCTGCACCGGCGGCCGCGCCGCCAGGGTCTCGGCGGCGGCGGCGGCGGCGGGAAGGTGGCGCCGCAATGCGCTCCGCTGCGCCTCGCTGGCGGGATCGATGGCGGCGAGGATGGCGGCATAGAGCAGATGGTTGGCCGGTTCGGCGAAATCCTTGGGCAGTTCGACCCGGGTGGCCGGGCCGAAGGCGGCGGCGCGCTCGTCGTCGGAGGTGGCGGTGGCCAGGCGCAGGCGATAGCCTTCGCGGCCGAAATCGCCCCAGATCAGCAGATCGGCCTCGTCCTCGGCCACGGCGTGACGGGTGTTCAGCACCACCGACGACACCAGCGCCGGGTCTTCGAGATTGTCGAGCAGGAACACCTTGCCCAGGGCCTTGACCTTGAGCGCGGGCCGCGCCGTCAGCGCCTTGTAAAGATAGGTGGCGGCCGAGCCGTCGCCATCGCCGCCCAGGGCGGCGACCAGCACGGTGAAGGCCGGCGGCTCGACACCGCCGCCGGCCTGGACCGCCACCGGTTGCGGGCTTGGCTTGGGTTTGAACAGGCTGGCGAGGATCTCCAGCAAGCCAAGGGGCTTGGTCCCGGCCTGGGCGTCGGGGCGGTCCGGCTCGACGCGCGGCGCCGGCGGCGGTGCCGCCGTCACCGGCGTGGGCAGCCCCCCGCCGCGCGAGGCCGTCAGTTCACGTGCCCGCCGCAGCCGTTCCGCTTGTTTGTCCTTATCGTCCGCCATGCTCCAACCGTATACGGGAGTGTGGCGTCCTGGGCAACTCTGGAGCGCTGTTCCCGGCCGGCCGAGTGGTCCGATCCCTCTGAAATGTGCGGGGAACCGCTCATTTCAGAGGGTGAATCGGCCCACAATTCCAATACGTTTGTGCGACGAGAAACGGCGGCGGGGACTGGACGCGGCCGCCGAAGGCGTGGAGACTGACGGCACAGACATCGAGGGACATGAACCATGAGCACGCTCACCCTGCTCCTGCTGGTCGGCAGTGCCTTCACCGCCGGCCTGATGAATTCGGTGGCCGGCGGCGGATCCTTCCTGTCCTTTCCCGCCCTGGTCTTCGCCGGGGTTCCCTCGGTGATCGCCAACGCCACCAACACCGTTGCCCTGTTTCCCGGCCAATTGGCCGCCGCCTGGGCCTATCGCCACGATTTTCCCCGCATGGAGGGGCTGCGGCCCCCGGTCATCATCGCGGTCAGCGCCGCCGGCGGCCTCGCCGGCTCGCTGCTGCTGATCTTCACCCCGCAACGGGCCTTCGACGCGCTGGTCCCCTGGCTGCTGCTGTTCGCCACCCTTCTGTTCGCCGGGTCCAAGCGTCTGGTGCCCTGGGTGAAGCAGCGCCTGCATATCGGGCCCCTGGCGCTCTATGGGGTCCAGTTCCTTCTGTCGGTCTATGGCGGCTATTTCGGCGGGGCGGTGGGGATCATGATGCTGGCCCTGTTCGGCCTGTTCGGCATCGACAATATCCACACCGCCAATGCGCTGAAAACCCTGCTGTCCGGGCTGGTCAACGCCACCGCCGTCATTTGCTTCGTCCTGGCCGGAGCCGTGGAATGGCAGCCCGCCATCGTCATGCTGATCGCGGCGGTGGCCGGGGGCTATCTCGGGGCGCGGGTGGCGCGGCGCATGTCGTCGGATCGGGTGCGGCTGGTGGTCATCGCCATCGGCGGCGCCATGACGGCGGCCTTCTTCAGCCGGATACTCTAACCGATGAGGTCCAGCCACTGCTGCTCGCTGAGGGTGGTGACCCCCAGTTTGGCGGCGTCGGCCGCCTTGGACCCGGCGTCGGCGCCGACCACCACATAATCGGTCTTCCGCGACACGCTGCCCACCACCTTGGCCCCCCGCGCCTCGGCGCCGGCCTTGGCTTCGGGCCGGGTCATGGTGGTCAGGGTGCCGGTGAACACCACCGTCTTGCCCGCGACGGCCGAGGCCGCGGCCTCGATCTGCCGGGCCGGCTCGACCCTCCCGCCCAGGGCCGCCATGGCAGCGACCAGATCGTCGAGGGCGGCGCGGTTATGGTCCTCGGCAAAGAATTCACGCATGTCCTTGGCGACGGCGGGGCCGATATCCTCGATGGAGGTCAGTTCGGCCAGCGCCTCCTCGGCGGTGCTTTGCATGGCGTCCCGCCACTGCTCCAGGGTGCCGTAGTGGCGCGCCAGCCGCTTGGCGGTGGCCTCGCCCACCTGGCGGATGCCGAGGGCGAAGATGAAGCGTTCCAGCCCCATGGAGGCGCGGGCGCGGATGGAGGCGAACAGGTTGTCCACCGAGCGCCTGCCCCAGCCGTCGTAATTCTCCAGCTTCTGCAGCGGCGCGGCGCGGTCGGCCTCTTCCAGGCGGAAGATGGCGGCGGGGGTGCGCACCAGCCCCTTGTCCCACAGGAACTCGATGTTCTTCTCGCCCAGCCCCTCGATATCGAAGGCGTTGCGCGACACGAAGTGGCGCAGCCGCTCCTTGGCCTGGGCCTCGCAGGTCAGGCCGCCGGTGCAGCGGCGGATCACTTCGCCCTCGGGCCGCACCGCGTGGGCACCGCAGACCGGGCAGGCCTCGGGGAAATCGTAAGGCCTGGCGTCGGCGGGTCGCTTCGCCATGACCACGCCGACGATCTGGGGGATGACGTCGCCGGCCCGCTGGACGATGACGGTATCGCCGATCCGCACTCCCTTGCGGGCGAGCTCGTCCTCGTTGTGCAGGGTGGCGTTGGACACCACCACGCCGCCGACATTGACCGGGGTGAGCCGCGCCACCGGGGTCAGCGCCCCGGTGCGGCCGACCTGGATCTCGATGGCCTCCAGGATGGTGGTGGCCTGCTCGGCAGGGAATTTATGGGCGATGGCCCAGCGCGGGCTGCGGTCGCGCATGCCGAGGCGGCGCTGTAGTTCCAGGTCGTCGACCTTGTAGACCACCCCGTCGATATCGTAGGGCAACTGGGCGCGGCGCTCGCCGATCGCGTCGAAGAACGCCAGCAGTTCGGCGACCGAGCCGCAGCGGCGCACCTGCGGATTGACCTGGAAACCCCAGGCTTTCAGCCGTTCCAGGTAATCCCCGTGGCGGGCGGCGGGCGGCGCGGAGGCATCGCCCATGGCATAGGCGAACAGGCTGAGCCGGCGCTGGGCGGTGACCTGGGCATCCAGTTGGCGCAACGAGCCGGCGGCGGCGTTGCGCGGATTGGCGAACAGTTTGTCGCCGGCGGCGTCCTGCCGGGCATTCAATGCCAGGAAATCGGCCTTGGACATATAGACCTCGCCGCGGATCTCGATCAGCTCGGGCGCGTCGGCGCCGAGGCGGCGCGGCAGTTCGGCGTCGGGCAGGGTCAGGATATTGGCGGTGACATCCTCGCCCTCGGCGCCGTCGCCCCGGGTGGCGGCCTGGACCAGGGTGCCGTTCCGGTACAGCAGGTTGATGGACAGGCCATCGATCTTGGGCTCGGCCACATAGTCCAGAACCGCATCGTCGGCCAGACCGAGGAAACGCCGGACCTTGGCGTCGAACTCGACCACGTCCCCGGCCGAGAAGGCGTTGTCCAGCGACAGCATGGCGACACGGTGGCGGATGGTGCCGAATCCCTCGGCCGGGGCGGCGCCCACCCGGCGCGACACCCGGTTCTTGCCGGCCAGTGCGGGGAAGTGCTGCTCGATCGCCAGCAACCGCCGCCGCGCCGCGTCGTAAACATCATCGGACACCTCCGGGGCATCGGCGCCGTGATAGGCCTGATCCCAGCGGGCGATCTTGCTGGTCAGGGCGCCATGCTCGATGGCGGCCTCGATCGGCGTCAGGGACTGGGGGTCGGACATGGTGAACCGGGATTCCTGAAGCGCGTTGCCATCAAACCTACCCCATCAGCGCCGCCGCCGCCGCCCGCGCCTGGTCGGTGACGGTTTCGCCGGACAGCATGCGGGCGATTTCCTCCTGCCGGGCCGAGGCGGGAAGCTGGTCGACCCCGGTGACGACGGCGCCCTTGGTTTCCGCCTTGGCCACCCGGTAATGGTGGAGGCCGCGCGCCGCCACCTGGGGCGAGTGGGTCACCACCAGGATCTGGAGGGTCTGGGCGAGGCGGCCGAGGCGGTCGCCGACCGCCGCCGCCACCGCGCCGCCGATGCCGGAATCCACTTCGTCGAAGACGATGGTGGGGGTGGGCGAGACCCGGGCCAGCACCACTTTCAAGGCCAGCATGAAGCGCGACAATTCACCGCCCGAGGCGATCTTGCCCAGCGGACCGGGGGGGCTGCCGGGATTGGTGGCGACCTCGAACCCGACGGCGTCGAGACCGTTGGCGCCCCAGGCGGTTTCCTCCAGGGCGGCGATGCGGGTCTGGAACCGCGCCTTCTCCAGCTTCAGCGGCGGCAGTTCGGCGGCCACCGCGGTGTCGAGGGCGGCGGCGGCGGCGCAGCGCGATTTGGACAGGGCGCGGGCCAGTTCCACATAGGCAATGCGGGCGTTCTGTTCCTGGCGGGCGAGGCGGGCGAGGTCGCCGCCGCCGCCTTCCAGTTCCGCCAGCTGGCGGCCCAGGCGGTCGCGCAGCGGCGCCAGATCGTCGGGCGGAACCCCATGCTTGCGCGCCGCCGAGCGCAGGGCGAACAGGCGTTCCTCGACCTTTTCCAGATGGCGGGGGTCGAGATCGATCTCGGAGGAGGCGCGTTCCAGCAGGCCGGTGGCCTCGGCGGCTTCGACCGCGGCGCGGTCCAGGGCGGCGATGACGCCGTCCAGCTTGCCCTCGGCCCGTTCCGCCACCCGTTCCAGGGCGCGCTGGGCGGTGCGCAGGGCGGATTCCACCTCGCCGCGTCCGGTCAGCGCGGTCTGGGCGGCGTTCATGGCCTCCAGCAGCTTCTCGCCATGCATCATCACGGCGCGGGACTGGGCCAGGGCGGCTTCCTCGCCCGGTTTTGGGTCGAGGGTGTCGAGATCTTCGAACATCTGCCGCAGGCTCTCCTCCTCGGCACGGGCCTTGGCCAGCGACGCCTCGGCCTCGGCGCGGGCGGCCTTGGCGGCGCGCCAGTCCTCCCAGGCCGACGCGGTGAGGCCCTTATGCGCCTCCAGCCCGCCGAAGGCGTCCAGCACCCCCTGATGGGTGGCGGAATCCAGCAGGCCATGGCTTTCGAACTGGCCGTGAATCTCCACCAGGGCGTCGCCGATGCGGCGCAGCAGCCCGACGCTGACCGGCTGGTCGTTGACATAGGCGCGTGAACGGCCATCGGCGGTGAGCACCCGGCGCAGCACCAGCGACGCATCGCCGGCATCCATATCCTGCTCGGCCAGCAGGGCGCGGGCGGGGTGATCGGGGGCGGGATCGAACTGGGCGGTGACCGAGGACTGGGCCGCGCCAAAGCGCACCAGCCCGGATTCGGCGCGCGCCCCCAGCGCCAGCCCCAGCGAATCGAGCAGGATGGACTTGCCGGCGCCGGTCTCGCCGGTGAACACCGACAGGCCGGCGGCGAAGGACAGGTCGAGGCGCTCGATCAGAACGACGTCGCGGATCGAGAGCGAAATCAGCATTTACCAGAACTTGGCCCAGTTGAACCAGCCGCCGCTGGTCGAGGCGGGATCGTCGGGCTTCTTCTTGGCCGGCGCGGCGGGCTTGCCGCCGCTGTCGTCGGACCAGAAGGTGAGCGAGTTGACCCAGCTCTTGTCGCGGAGTTTGACATTGGCGGGATCGGTATTGCCGTTCTGGACCATGGCATAGCTGTCCTGGTACCACTGGCTGCCGGGGAAGTTGTGTCCCAGCACCGCGGCGCTCCGCTGTGCCTCGGCCTGCAGGCCCAGGGTCTCGTAGATCTCCACCATGCGCTCCAGCGCCTCGGGGACATGGGTGGTGGTCTGGTACTGGTCCACCACGATCTTGAAGCGGTTGAGGGCGGCAAGATACTGCTTGATGTGGAGGTAATAGCGTCCCACCGCCATTTCCTTGCCGGCCATGTGGTCGCGGGCGAGGTCGATCTTCAATTTGGCGTCGCGGGCAAAGACCGTGGTGGGGAAGCGGTCCATCACCTCCTGCAGGGTCTTCAGGGCCTGCTCGGTCATTTTCTGATCGCGGGCCACATCGGTGATCTGCTCGTAATAGCACAGGCCCTTGAGGTAATAGGCATAGGAGGCGTCACGATTGCCGGGATGCAATTGGATGAAGCGGTCGAGTCCGATGATGGCGTCGTCGTATTTGTTGCGCTCGTACAGCGCATAGGCCCCCATCAACTGCGCCTTGGTCGCCCACACCGAATAGGGATGCTGGCGGTCCACCTCGTCGAAGGCCTTGGCCGCCTTGGAATACTCGCTGCCGTCGAGCAGATCCATGGCGGTGTTGTACAACTCCTCCACCGGATGCTCGGCATAATCGTCCTTCGGGGTCGTGGAGCAGGCGCTGACGAAAATCAGCGCGGCCAGCGCCAGGGCCTTGGAATGATCGGACACGAATGCGAAGGTCATGGAAACTCGTTCGGATGAAGGCTGCCTGCGACGAGGCGGAACTATAACACGGCGCGGCCCCAGGGGAAGAGCGAAGCCGGGTTTCTGATTCCGGCCCCCTATTCCCCTTCCTGGCGGGGGGCCTCGCCATGGCCGATGGCCTGGCGCAGGCGGCGGACGCCCAGCCAGACGGCGGCGGCCACCACCGGCAGGCCGATCAGCCCGGCGAGGTCGGGATTGATCGGCATCCCGGCGGATTTGAGGCCCTTGGCGAGGTATCCGATCAGGCCCAGCAGGTAATAGCTGATGGCCACCACCGACAATCCCTCCACCGTCTCTTGCAGGCGCAACTGCAATTCGGCGCGGCGGTTCATGGAATTGAGCAGGTCGCGGTTCTTTTCCTCCAGCGCGATATCGACCCGGGTGCGCAGCAGGTCGCCGGCCCGCGACACCCGGGTGGACAGCAACTGCTTGCGTTCCGAGACCGATTCGCAGGTCTTCATGGCCGGCCCCAGCCGGCGGTCGATGAACTCGCCGAAGGTCTGCAGGCCGGGGATGCGGTCTTCGCGCAATTCGGCGATGCGCTGGCCGACGATGGCGTAATAGGCCCTGGCGGCGGAGAGGGCGAAGCCGGTGGCGGCGTCGAGATGCTCGGCCTCGGCCGCCAGCCGGGTCAGGTGTTCCAGCAATTCGCGGTCGTTCTGCTGCACCTTGGGATCGGCCAGCTGGGTGACGATGCTGCCCAGTTCGCCGTCGATGCGGGCGATTTCACCGGCGGCCCGACGCGCCAGGGGAAAGGCCCGCAGTGCCATCATGCGGTAGGTCTCGATCTCCAGCAGCCGCTGCACCAGCCGTCCGGTCTGGCCCTTGGACAGGCCGAGATCGCGCAGGACGAAGCGGCTGAAGCCGTCGGCATGCAGGCGGAAATCGGTCCAGGCCTCGCCGGCCCCCCACAGCACCTTGGCTCCGATCATGGCATTGCCGTCGAACAGCGGCCCCAGATCGTCGGGCAGGTCCTTGGCCACCACCACATGGACGGCGGTCATCAATTCGCCGGGGAGGCTTTCCAGCCAGTCGGCGGGGACGAAATCCAGCGCGCTGGCCTGGAAAGGGGTCTCGAACGGGTCATGGCGTAGGACGGTATAGGTGGAGAATTCGCTGTGGCGCTCCCAGCGCAGGCGGAAGCCGCCGAGGTCGCGGGTGAAATAGCCGGCGCCGTCGCCCGGCGGCTCGGCGCCGTGGCTGGCCAGCAAGCGGGCGAGATGGGCGCGCTCGGCCTCAGGCGCGCCGTGGACCAGCGCCAGTTGCGAGGCGCGGACCGGTGCCGCCAGGACCTCGTAGGGCCGGGCATGAACCTCGCCGGCCAGGACGCGGCGCTGGGCGTATTCGCGGAAGTTCACACTCCTGTCTGGTACAGCTTCCGCCATTGCCCATATATCCCCGATGAGAGATGCTTATGACGCTAAGGTGTACACCCATCGCCGCCATGCTGCCAATTTCCTTGAGGAGTCCCCATGCCCCACGCCGCCATGGCCCATGAGCTGTTCTTTGATCGTGCCGGTCTCGACGAGGCGGCCATCCGCCGGGCGGTGGCCGAGTCCCTGGCCGGGGCCGATGACGGTGAGTTGTTCCTGGAATACCGCCAATCCGAGACGGTGGTGCTGGACGACCGCCAGATCAAGAGCGCCAGCTTCGATACCGCCCAGGGCTTCGGCCTGCGTGCCGTGGCGGGCGAGGCCCATGGCTATGCCCATGCCACCGAGCTGACCGAGGCCGCCATCCGCCGGGCCGGCGAGACGGTCAAGGCGGTACGGTCGGGGCATTCGGGCACCCAGGCGCAGGGGCCGCATCGCGTCGCCCGGCCGCTCTACACCTCGCTCAATCCGCTGGCGCTGGTGCCGTTCGAGGACAAGGTCAAGCTGCTGGAGGAGATCGACGCCTATGCCCGGGGCAAGGACAGCCGGGCGCGGCAGGTCTCGGCCTCCCTGTCGGGGTCGTGGCAGGCGGTCTGCATCCTGCGCGCCGATGGGGCCTTGGCCGCCGATATCCGGCCCATGGTGCGGCTCAATGTCAGTGTCGTGCTGGGCGAGGGCGAGCGCATGGAGACCGGCGGCCACGGCATCGGCGGCCGCATCGCCTATGGCGCGGTGATGGGGCTCGGCGACTGGCGCCACTGTGTCGACGAGGCGCTGCGCCAAGCCGAGGTCAATCTCGGCTCGATCCCCGCTCCAGCCGGCGAGATGACGGTGGTGCTGGGGCCGGGCTGGCCCGGCGTCATGCTGCACGAGGCGGTGGGCCACGGCCTGGAGGGCGACTTCAATCGCAAATCCACCTCGGCCTTCTCGGGCAAGATCGGCCAAAGGGTCGCTTCGGCCGGCGTCACCGTGGTCGATGACGGCACCATCCCCGACCGGCGCGGTTCCATCTCCATCGACGACGAGGGCACCCCTTCGGCCCGTAACGTGCTGATCGAGGACGGCATCCTGGTGGGCTATCTCCAGGACCGCATGAATGCCCGCCTGATGGGCGCCGCCCCCACCGGCAACGGCCGCCGCCAGTCCTATGCCCATGCCCCGATCCCGCGCATGACCAATACCTTCATGCTGGCCGGCGACAAGGAACCGGGCGAGATCATCGCCTCGGTGTCCAAGGGGCTCTACGCCGTCAATTTCGACGGCGGTCAGGTGGACATCACCAGCGGCAAATTCGTGTTCTCGGCCTCGGAAGCCTATCTGATCGAGAACGGCAAGGTCGGGCCGGCGGTCAAGGGTGCCACCCTGATCGGCAACGGCCCCGATGCGCTGACCCGGGTCGTCATGATCGGCAACGACCTGATGCTCGATCCGGGCATCGGCACCTGCGGCAAGGACGGCCAGGGCGTGCCGGTGGGGGTCGGCCAGCCGACCTTGCGCATGGATGGGCTGACCGTGGGAGGGACGGCGGTGTGATCGGGTGAAGGTCTTAACTCAATGGGCGAAGAATGATTTGTAAACGTCATGAAAAGGACGCGTTCCCTATACCGATGCGTCCATATCCCCCATGATTCTTGGGGCTTACCCTTGAATGGCCGAAAGGGGGGGGCGCCACCGGCGACGTCCCTTTTGTTTCGAGGGATAAGGCCGATGGTGAAATTGGGTCCCAAGGAAGGCCCCTGCGGTTGGGAGCGGCGCGCCGCCGAACTGGGGCTGGAAGAGCTGCATCAGGTGCTGAACTGCGCATCGGAACGGGGCTGCCGGTCCTGCGTCGGATGCAGCGAACTGGCCCTGGAGCAGTTTCTCGCCCTCGCCCACCGCACCTCCATGCCCGGCCTTGCCGGTCTGGAACGCCTGGAATTGGACATGGATTTCAGCGCCGCCTTCGGGCTGTGATTAGAGCGGGATGATTTCAAGTCGACTCGTCCCGCGGCAGAGGCCGTTGAGGCCGAGGCCAAGCAAACCGGAGGTTTGCGCCCGGCGAGGGACATCCAAAATGGCGAGAGCATGATGCGACCTGATCGCATCATGCTCTATCCCGCCTTGATCATCCGGGCCAGTTCCGCCAGACAAGCCTCGCGGTCGGGGCGGTAGTCGCCCGCTTCCCACCACGCCTCGATCCCGGCCAGCAGGCGCCCGATGGCGGGGCCATGGCCGACGCCCAGGGCCAGGATATCGCGGCCCTTGACCGGCAGTTCCACCGGCAGCCAGGCCTGGGCGGTATCGAGCAGCGCGCTCCAATCCCTGGTTTCCGCGGCGGAGGGCTGGGCGTTCAGGCTGCGCCGCCCGGCCCAGGCCAGCAGCGCCAGATCCCGCACCTCGTCGGCGCCCAACCGGTGCAGGGCCCGGCGCCGGGCGGCGGCATCGAGGGAGAAGGTGATCTCCAGGCGTGGCGCCGCCATGGCGGCCAGCCGCCGGGTCTGGACGCCCGACAGCTTCAGCCGGTCGCCGACCGCTTCGGCGCCGCCCCGGTCGGTGGTCAGCATGGCGGCCAGCCGGCGGATGGAATCGGGGTGAATCTCGGGGCGCACCAGCCCCCGGCTCTCCAGCCAGGCCAGCACCCGCAGCCGGCCGAAATTCTTGGCCTCGGGCAGCAGACTGGCCAGAATGCCCAAGCCGTGCATGGTCAGCAGCACCGAGGCCGGGTCGTCGGCCAGCAACAGGCGCAGCAATTCGCCCGCCACCCTTTCCCCGGACAGGCCGGCCAGCCGCGGCGCCATCTTGCGGCAGGCGGCAAGGGCGCGGTCGTCCATATGGGTCCGCCGGCCGTAATGGGCATGGAAGCGGAAGAAGCGCAGCAGACGCAGGGCGTCTTCCTCGATGCGCTGGAACGGATCGCCGACGAAGCAGACCCGCCCGGCCCCCAGGTCGGACAGGCCGTCGAACGGATCGTAGATGCGGCCCTGGGGATCGGCCGACAGGGCGTTCATGGTGAAATCGCGGCGCGAGGCATCGACCCGCCAGTCATCGGTATATTCGATGCGGGCGTGGCGGCCGAAGCTTTCCACATCCCGGCGCAAGGTGGTGATCTCGAAATGGGCCTTGCCGATCACGGCGGTGACGGTGCCGTGAGCGATGCCGGTGGGAATGGCATGGATGCCGTGATCGTCCAGCAGGGCCAGCACCCGCTCGGGCGGATCGGGGGTGGCGATGTCGATATCGGTGATGGGGCGTTTCAGCACCGAATCGCGGACGCAGCCGCCGACGAAGCGCACCTGGGCGCCGTCGGCGCCCAGCGCCCGGATCACCGCCTGGGTCTCGGGCGCCTCCATCCAGGCCTGCGGCCCCAACTGACCGATGGGGTCGCCGGGCTGAAGCCCCATTTGCTGGCTAGCCGTCACGGTGGGCCAAGACCTCGGAAAGGTTGACCAATATGCCGGCGGTGGCGCCCCAGATCAGCTTATCCTCCCAGGTCATCGCCCAGAATGGCCGCTGAATGCCGCGAACCTCGCGGCGTTGCAATTGGTGATTGGCCTGGTCCAGCACGAAGTCCAGCGGGACCTCGAACACCTCGGCGACCTCGAAGGAATCGGGGACGAGTTCGAAGGGCGGCCGGATCGCCCCCACCACCGGGGTGACGATGAAACCGGTGCCGGTGGCCCAATCGTCGAGCCGTCCCAACACCTCGACCCGTTCGGGAGCCAGTCCCACCTCCTCGGCGGTTTCCCGCAGGGCGCAGGCCCGGGGGTCGTCCCGGTCTTCCGGTTCCAGCCGTCCGCCGGGAAAGCTGATCTGTCCGGGGTGGTGGGCCAGATGGGCGGTGCGCTTGGTCAGCATGACGGTCAAGCCGCCGGGGCGCTCCACCAGCGGCACCAGCACCGCCGCCGCCGTCAGATCGTTGGGGCGGTCGCCCCGATCGCCGGGCCGGACCGCGCCGCCGTCGATCATGGCCTCCAATGCCGCATCCGAACGGCCGCGCGGATCGTGGCCGAGCGCCAGGCTCCGGGCGATCGCGTCGCGCGTCAATCGGAAGGATCGAGCCTTCCCAATGGAAAAAAGATCCCGCTGCTCCATAAACCGTAGACTTTCTCGCCTTCCAGGTCTTCCTCCCAGCCCTGGGCCACCAGCTCATAGTACACGGATCGGGTCAGGCGCGCCTCCAATCCGTTTCGCACCATGACATAGGGAGAGGGTTCCCCGGACGCTCCGCTTTCGGCGATGCGCAGGGGATGGGCGGCATCGACGGTGACGATCTCGTCCATATTGGTGCGGAAACTGATGACCATCTCGCGCCCGGCGCCGGCGGTGAACATCTCCACCGCCAGGAAGGGAACGTCCGCCACCGTGATCCGGCCCCGCTCGCCCGGCGTGATCAGCAGGTAGCCGCCATCCGCCGCCCGGTGCAGCACCGAGGCGAACAGGCAGACCATCTCTTTGCGGAGGATCGGCGAGCCATGGTAGAACCAACGGCCCTGACGGTCGATGCTGATGCCGAGATCGCCGCAATCGTCGGGCGGCTCTTCCGCGAAGTCCTCGCCCAGGGAAGGCAGATCCACCAGTTGCTCCTTCGCATTTTTTCAGGTGCCCCACACATGACCACCTTGAACCCGTCCGACACCGATGGACCAGCCTCCCTGGCAGCCATGGAGGCATTGGAGGCCCGTCTGGCCGAGGCCAGGGCCGGCATCGGCCGGGTCATTTTCGGACAGGACCGTGTGATCGACGAGACGTTTATCACGCTGCTCGCGGGGGGTCACGCCCTGTTGATCGGCCTTCCCGGCCTGGCCAAGACCCGGCTGGTGCAGACGCTGGGCACCGTGCTGGGCCTCGACGACAAGCGGGTTCAGTTCACGCCCGACCTGATGCCTGCCGATATATTGGGATCGGAGGTGCTGGAGGAAAGCCCCACCGGCGCCCGGGTCTTCCGATTCATCAAGGGGCCGGTATTCTGCCAGGTGCTGATGGCCGACGAGATCAACCGCGCCAGCCCCCGCACCCAGTCGGCGCTGCTGCAGGCCATGCAGGAACACCGGGTCAGCATCGCCGGCGTTTCCCACCATCTGCCGGCGCCGTTTCATGTGCTGGCCACCCAGAATCCGCTGGAGCAGGAGGGCACCTATCCGCTGCCCGAGGCCCAGCTCGACCGTTTCCTGATGCAGATCGACGTCGGCTATCCCGACCTCGCCGCCGAACGGCGGATGCTGATCGAGACCACCGGCGCCGCCGAGGTCCAGCCGCAGGCGGTGATGACTGCCGCCGAATTGCTGGCGGCGCAGGCGCTGGTGCGGCGCATCCCGGTGGGCGACGGCGTGGTCGACGCCATTCTCGGCCTGGTGCGCGCCGGGCGGCCGGAAAGTTCGGATCTGGCGCTGGTCAAGCGCGCCGTGGCCTGGGGGCCGGGGCCGCGCGCCGCCCAGGCGCTGATGCTGGCGGTTCGCGGCCGCGCCCTGATTCAGGGGCGCCTCAGCCCCTCGCTCGACGATGTCGCCGCCCTGGCGCCGCCGGTGCTGCGCCACCGCATGGCGCTGGGCTTCGCCGCCCGCGCCGATGGGGTGACCATGGACGAGGTGGTGGGGGCGCTGATCGGAACCATGGGGTAAATAAAGGAGGACGCGATGATGAGGCTGCTTGGTTTCGTCCTGGCCCTGATGCTGGGATGCGGTGCCGCCTGGGCGCTGGACCCCGCCACCACCGGCGTGGTGGTGCTGCACGGCAAATGGGGCAACCCGTCGGGGGTGCGGCCGATCGGCGACGCGCTGGAGGCCGCCGGCTATACCGTGGTGCGGCCGGCCATGCCATGGGCGGGCTATCGCAGCTACGACAAGAGCTATGACGGCGCCATGGAGGAGGTGGCCCAGGCCGTGGCCGGGCTGCGGGCCAAGGGGCTGCGTCAGGTGGTAGTGGCCGGCCACAGTCTGGGCGGCAACGGCGCGCTGCATTTCGCCACCCTGGATGCCGGTCTGGCGGCCATCGTTCTGGTGGCGCCCGCCCATTTGCCCGAGGGCGCCAAAACCGTCGAGCAGGTGGCCGCCAGCGTCGCCACGGCGCGGGCGATGGTGGCCGCCGGCAATGGCGGCGACAGCGCCGCGTTCCTGGACGTCAACAGCGGCGACCGCACCCGCATGCAACGCATTCCGGCCAATATCTATCTGTCCTATTACGCCCCCGAGGGACCGGCCGCCATGTCGCTGTCGGCGCCCGACCTCAAGGTCGGACGGATCGCCTGGCTGGCGCCGGCGGACGATCCCGTCAGCCGCATCTTCGCCACCCTGGTGGTTCCCCATCTGCCGGCGACGACGCGGCTGGACCGGATCGATATTGCCGGCGGCCATCTGGACGCGCCGGAGGCGGCGGCTTCGGCCATCGTCCAGTGGCTCAACGCCTTGTCGCCGCCGGGCGAATAGAGCCATGCCGCCGGTCTCTCCCCATCAGGCGCAACATCTGGCGGCTTTGCTGCCGCCGCTGCTGGTGGCGGCGCGGCATCTGGCGGCCACGGTGGCCCAGGGCGCCCATGGCCGTCGCCGCACCGGGCCGGGTGAGACCTTCTGGCAATTCCGCCACTCCCAGCCGGGCGATTCCGCCGGGGCCATCGACTGGCGCCAATCGGCCCGCACCGATCACCTGTTCCTGCGCGAGACCGAATGGGCGGCGGCGCAGACGGTGTGGCTGTGGCGGGACGGCTCGGCCTCCATGGATTGGCGTTCCGGCGGCGCCCTGCCGTCTAAGCGCGCGCGCGCCGAACTGCTGCTGCTGGCCGTGGCGGCCCTGCTGCTGCGCGGCGGCGAACGGGTGGCGCTGCTGTCGGGCGCCCTGCCGCCCACCACCGGGGCGGCGGCGCTGGAGCGGCTGGCGGCGGCGCTGGAGCGGGACAATTCCGACGAACGGACGGCGGCTTCCCCGTCCCTGCCCCGTCATGGGGTGGTGGTGCTGGTGGGGGATTTCCTGATGCCGCTGGAAGACTGCGGCGCCCGGGTCGGCCGGCTGGCCGCGGCCGGCATTCGGGGTCATCTGGTCCAGGTGCTCGATCCGGCGGAAGAGAGCCTGCCCTATGGCGGCAGAGTCCGCTTTCAGGGCCTGGAAGGCGAAGGCGAGATGCTGGCGGGCCGCGCCGAGGATCTGCGCGCCCCCTATCTCCGGCGGTTGGCGGATCATCGTGACGGACTGGCCGCCCTGGCGTGTGCCGCCGGCTGGAGCTTCGCCACCCACCGCACCGACCAGCCGCCGCAGCATGCCCTGCTGGCGTTGTATGGCCAACTGGCCAGCCCGGCATTCGAGGGGCATGACCGATGACCCGTGCCTATCCTGTTAATACCCAGGGGTACAAGCGGTTGATTAACCACAGAGACACAGAGACACAGAGAAGGCACGGAGAAAAAGAGAAGTTGTTTTATTCCTCTGTGTTTTCTCTCTCTTCTCTGTGTCTCTGTGTTCAATCACCATCTACACCACAATACCTGGCGAGCATGGGCAATAACCGGATCGGCCCGCGATGACATTCCTCTCACCGTGGGCCTTGGGGCTGCTGGTGTTGCTGCCGCTGCTGTGGCGGCTGTTGAGGGTGACGCCGCCCGCGCCGGTGCTGGTGCGGTTTCCCGCCATCGGGCTGCTGCTGGGGCTGGAGCGGCGGGAGGAGAGCGCAGCCCGCATGCCGCCCTGGCTGCTGGTCCTGCGTCTGGCTTTGGTGGCGGCGTTGATCCTGGCCGGGGCGCGACCGCTGCTGGACCCGGACCAGCCACGGCCCCACGGCCATGGCTCGCTGATGGTGGTGATCGACGACGGCTGGGCCGCCGCCCGCGACTGGCCGCGGCGGCGGGCTTGGCTCGACACCCTGCTGGCGGGGGCCGAACGGATCGCCCAGCCGGTACGGCTGCTGGGCACCGCGCCGCCGGCCGATGGCGGCCCGCTCGCCGTGTCCCGGCTGATGCCCGCCGCCGAGGCGCGCGCCGCCTTGGCCGGCTGGGCGCCCGCGCCATGGCCCAGCGACCGCCGCGCCGCCCTGGTGGCGCTGACCGGGCTGGCGGGAGACACGGTGGCGCGGACCGTGTGGCTGAGTGACGGGCTGGACGGCGACGGGGCGGCCGATCTGGGGCGGGGGCTGCAATCGCTCGGCGGCGGGCTGGACCTGGTGACCGGAGGCAGCGGGCGGCAAATGCTGCCGCCGGCCGAGGATTCCCCGGCCGACCGCCTGATCGTCACCGTCCGGCGGCTGGCGGGGCAGGGGGCGGAGGCGGTCGCCGTGCGCGGCCTCGACGCCGCCGGGGCGGTGCTGGCGCGGGAGGACGCCGTGTTCGCGGCCGACCGGGACACGGTGACCGTGCCCCTGATCCTGCCGATGGAGTTGCGCAACCGGCTGGTGCGGCTCGACCTGGACGGCGAGCGCGGCGCCGGTTCGGTGGTGCTGCTGGACGAGCGCTGGCGGCGCCGTTCGGTGGGTCTGGCCGGCGGCGACGGCGGCGGCGCGCCGCTGCTCGACCGGCTCTATTACCTGGAACGGGCCCTGGCGCCCTATGCCGATCTGCGGCGGGGCGAATTGGCGAGCCTGCTGGGCGATGACGCCCCCAGCGTCCTGGTCCTGGCCGATCTGCCGCTGGGTCCCGGCACCACCGCCGACCGTCTGACGGCGCTGGTCGAGCAGGGCCACGTGTTGGTGCGCTTCGCCGGGCCGCTGCTGGCCCAGGCGGCCAGGGACGGGGCCAGTGCCGGTGACGGGGCGGCGGGCGATCCGCTGCTGCCGGTGGGGTTGCGCCATGGCGGCCGCGCCATGGGCGGGGTGATGTCGTGGACCACCCCCATGAGGCTGGCCCCGTTCGGCGAGGGCAGCCCCTTTTTCGGTCTCACCCCGCCGGCCGAGGTCGAGGTCAAGGCTCAGGTGCTGGCCGAGCCCGCTCTCGACCTCGCCGAACACAGCTGGGCCTCGCTGACCGACGGCACCCCGCTGGTCACCGCCAAGCGCCTGGGCAAGGGCTGGGTGGTGCTGGTCCATACCGGCGCCGATGCCGAATGGGGCAATCTGGCGCTGTCGGGGCTGTTCGTCGAGATGCTGCGGCGGCTGGTGGCGCTGTCCCAGGGACTCGGCGTGCCGACGCGTGATGGGACGGCGTTGGCGCCGGCCGAACTGCTGGACGGTTTCGGGCATCTGGCCGCCCCGGCGGCGGCGGCGGTCGCCATCACCGGCGGGGTCGCGGCGGCGCGGCCGGGGCCGCGCCATCCGCCCGGTCTCTATGGGCCGGCGGAGGGCCGGATCGCCTTCAATCTGGCCCCGCATCTGGAGCCGCCCCGGCCGCTGGAACCGCCGCCCGGCGCGGCGGTATCGGGACTGGAGGGTCGCCGCCACGAGGTGGATCTGGGACCGGCCCTGCTGCTGGCCGCCTTGCTGCTGGCCCTGGCCGACGGGGTGGCGACCTTATGGCTGCGCGGCGTCCTGCGGCGGCGGACGGGGGCGCTGGTGCTGCTGCCGCTGGCGGTGGCGCTGGCGGCGGCACCGGCCCGGGCGGGCGACATGGAACGGGAGGCCGGGGCGCTGGAGGCCGGCCTGGCCACCCGGCTGGCCTGTATCAAGACCTTCGATGCCGCCATCGACCGCGATTGCCTGGCGGGGCTGCGAGGGCTGTCGGCGGTGATCGCGCGACGCTCCACCGCGACCCTGGCCGAGCCCATGACGGTGGATCCGGATCGCGACCCGGTGGTGTTCTTCCCGCTGCTGTACTGGCGGATCAACCCCAATCAGCCGGCGCTCTCCGCCACCGCCACCGACCGGCTCAACGCCTATATGGCCCATGGCGGCCTGATCGTGTTCGATACCGCAGATGAGGGCCAGCCGGGCGCCGGTCCCGATACCGCCGAACTCGACCGCCTGCGCGGGCTGGTGCGGGGATTGACGCTGCCGCCGCTGGTGCCGCTGGCCTCCGACCATGTGCTCAACCGCGCCTTCTATCTGCTGAAGGAGACGCCGGGGCGCTGGGACGGCGCCACCCTGTGGATCGAACCGCCGGGGGCGTCGGGGGGCAATGACGGGGTCTCGCCGGTGGTGCTGGGCGGCAATGACTGGGTGGGGGCCTGGGCGGTGGACGAACGCGGCCAGCCGTTGCACGCGGTGGTGCCGGGGGGCGAGCATCAGCGCGAGATGGCCTATCGTTTCGGGGTCAATCTGGTGATGTATGCCCTGACCGGAAACTACAAGGCGGATCAGGTCCATCTGCCGGCGATCATGGAGCGGCTGGGACGATGACCTCTTTCGTGGCCTTCGCGCCGTTGATTCCCTGGCCGCTGCTGGCCGGGCTGGCGGGGCTGGCTCTGGCGGTGGGGCTGGCGGGGATCGGGCGCGGCGGCCGGGCTGGCTGGCTCCGGCTGCTGGTGCTGGCGGTGGTGCTGGCGGGGCTGGCCAATCCGCGCCTGATCGCCGAACGGCGGACGCCCCTGCCCGATATCGCCCTGGTGGTGGTGGATCAGACGCTGTCCCAGCAGATCGGCGGCCGCGCCGCCCAGACCGAAGCGGCCCTGGCCGAGTTGCGGACCCGCCTGGGACGGCTGGCCAATCTGGAGGTGCGGGTCGAGCGGGTGACCAGTCTCGCCGGCCAGGATGAGGGAACCCGCCTGTTCGCCGCGGTCGAGCGGGCCTTGGCCGATGTGCCGCGCCGCCGCCTGGCCGGGGTGGTGATGATCACCGATGGCCGGGTCCACGATGTGCCCGCCGATCTGGGCCGTTCGCTGGGGGCGCCGGTGCATGTGCTGCTGACCGGCGCCCCGGGCGAGCGCGACCGGCGGCTGGTTCCGGGCCGCAATCCGGGATTCGGCCTGGTCGGGCACGGCGCCACCTTCGGCTTCACGGTGGAGGATCCCGGCGCCACCGGCGAGGCGGCGGTGACGGTCCGCCTGGACGGTCAGCCCTATGCGGTCCTCAGCGTGCCGCTCAACCGTCCCGCCACCCTGGAGGTCCCCATCCGCCATGCCGGCCCCAACGTGGTCGAGCTGGAGGTGGAGCCCGGTGCCGTTGAATTGTCGCTGCTGAACAACCGCACCGCCCTGGTGATTTCGGGGGTGCGTGATCGCCTCAAGGTACTGCTGATCTCGGGCGAGCCCCATGCCGGCGAGCGCACCTGGCGCAACCTGCTGCGGGCCGATCCGGCGGTGGATCTGGTTCATTTCACCATCCTGCGGCCGCCGGAAAAGGACGACCACACCCCCATCCGCGAATTGTCGCTGATCACCTTTCCGGTGCGCGAACTGTTCGAGGAAAAGCTCGCCGACTTCGATCTGGTGATCTTTGACCGCTACCGCCGCCGGGGGGTGCTGGCACCGGTCTATTTTCACAATCTGGCGGAGTATGTCCGGCGCGGCGGCGCCCTGCTGGTGGCGGTGGGGCCGGAATTCGCCGAGGCCGGCGGTATCGCCGATTCCGCCCTGGCCGATGTGCTGCCGGCCAGGCCCACCGGCGGCCAGAGCACCGGCGAATTCCGTCCGGCCGTCACCGAACTGGGCCGCCGCCATCCGGTCACCGCCGATCTGCCGGGATCGAAGCCGGGCGATCCGCCCTGGGGCGGCTGGATGCGCCTGATCCAGGTCACGCCGCCGCGTGGCGCCACCGTCATGACCGGGCCGGACTCACGGCCGCTGGTGGTGCTGGACCGGGTGGGCGAGGGGCGGGTGGCCATGGTGCTGTCCGACTCCATCTGGCTGTGGGCGCGGGGCTGGGAGGGTGGCGGCCCCCATGGCGAATTGCTGCGGCGCCTGGCCCATTGGCTGATGAAGGAGCCGGACCTGGAGGAGCATGCGCTACGGGCCGAGATCGAAGGCGGGCGAATCCGTGTCACCCGCCGCAGTCTGGCGCCGGATTCCTCCGCCGTCACCGTGACCCGCCCCGATGGCACCGGGCAGAGCCTGACGCTGGACGATCAGGGCGACGGCCGCGCTACCGGCGTGCTGGCGGCGGCCGAGCCGGGATTATGGCGGGTGGCCGATGACGGCGGCCTTACCGCCATTGCCGCCGCCGGCTCGCCCGCTCCCCTGGAACTGGCCGAACTGACCGCCAGCCCCGACCGGCTGGCCCCGGTGGCCGCCACCACCCATGGGGGGCTGTCATGGCTGGCCAAGGGCGGCGTGCCCGAACTGCGCCGGGTGGGGACGGGGATGGCTGCCGGGCGCGGCTGGATCGGGCTGGTGGACCGGGGCGATCATGGAGTCGACGGCATCCGTGAAATTCCCCTGCTGCCGGCCCTGGCGTTCCTGGTGCTGGGGGTCGGCGGCCTGCTGGCGGCATGGCGGATTGAGGGCCGGCGGTGATATAGAGCGCGATGATGAGAGACGGATTCAGATTTGAAGTTGAACGCTCTGGCGATTCCACCTCAGATCATCCGGCTCTGGCTCTTGCCATCGGCCGATTCGATTGGGCATATCGAAAATATGGATGTGAGGAGTTATTACCTATAGGTTAGCCGGGATCAGGTGGCTACACTGGCGCCGCCCGAGACGGCAGCAGGTCATCCGAAACGGAGGGGGGACGGACGGACAGTGGCGGACGAACGGTCGATTCCAGCGGCGGGTAAGCGCGTCAAGGCAATGCGGCAGGCGGTTTCGTGGATGATCCCGGAATGGCAGGTCTTCATTCGCCGTCCCGACGGCACGGCGGAGCAGTTCCGCTTCACCCGCAAGCGCCAGTTGGCGATCATCGCCGGGATGTGCGTCATCGCCATCTGGGCCGGCACCGTGTCCACCCTGCTGACCCGCCAGCCCGACGAACTGGCCGCCAAGGAGCGCCGTCTGGAGGAGATGATGGCGGCGACCCGCGCCGCCCAGTATCGCCTGGCTTCGTCGCAGAAGATGGTGGCCGACATCGCCCGTGAGGTGGATCTGGTCCACACCAACGTCCTGGTGCTGGCCGAGTCCAATGCGGCGCTGGCCAAGGATCATCCGGGAAGCAAGCCGGTGGTCGCGGCGGCCCCGTCGCGGGTCGGGGGCGAGCCGGCCTGGAACGAGGATGGACAGCCCGCCAGCGACGAGGCCCGCGCGGTGCGCGAGCAGGTGCGGCGCCTGGAGGGTTCGCTGGACCGGCTCAAGCTGGCCTATGCCCAGGCGGTTCAGAATACCGACGACGCCGCGTCGTCGCGCATCTTCGACGCCGAAAGGATGCTGTCGCGGCTGGGCATCGACGCCCATCAGCTGTTCGATCATCAGCGGCGCGACGGCGGCAGCGGCGGTCCCTTCATCCCTCCGGCCGCCGGACCGGGCGATACCGGCCTCAGCGGCCTGCTCGACCGGCTCGACCGCTGGAGCGGGGTCAAGGCGGTGATGCGCAAGATGCCGCTGGGCGAGCCGCTGCATACGGATTACGAGGTCAATTCCGGCTTCGGGGTTCGCAGCGATCCGCTCATCCACCGGGCCGGCATCCATGAAGGCGTCGATCTGGGGGCGCCGTTCGGCACCCCGGTCTATGCCACCGGCGAGGGCGTGGTCGAATCCGCCGGCCCGCGCGAGGGCTATGGCCTGATGATCGAGGTCGATCATGGCGGCGGTGTCACCACCCGCTATGCCCATTTGTCGCGCATCCGGGTCAAGGAAGGCCAGAGGGTGACTCGCGCCACGGTGATCGGTATGCTGGGCAATACCGGACGGTCCACCGGGCCTCATCTGCATTACGAGGTTCGGCTGTCGGACACGCCCAAGGATCCCCTTAAATTCATCGCGGCAGGTGAAGATGCTCCCAAGGCTTGGTAAGGCGTTCGGCGCGGTTTCCGCGGCGGCCCATAGCAGTTCCCGTCATTCCTCGGGTCTGCCGCTCTCGGTGATCGGGCCGGACGTCAAGATCGTCGGCAATATCATCACCCAGGGGGAGATGCAGATCGACGGTCAGGTGGAAGGCGACATCTCGTGCCTGCGCCTGCTGGTGGGCGAGGGCGGCCGCATTTCCGGCGAGGTCACCGCCGAGATCGTGCAGGTGCATGGCGAGCTGAACGGCAAGATCAACGCCTCGGCGGTCCTGATCACCAAATCGGGGCGGGTGACCGGCGATGTGATCCAGGACAGCCTGGAGATCGAGGCCGGCGCCTCCATGGAAGGCCGGCTGATTCGTCGCGGTGGGGTCAAGGCGCTGGAGCAACTGCCCGCCAACAAGGGCAATGGCGCGGCCGAACCGGCGCAGATCGCGCCGCCCGCCAAGCTCCCGCCCGAGGACGCCGCCCAGGAGTCCGACGCCAAGGCCTGACGGCTTCACCCTGTTGTCATCGCGCTCTATTCCGCCGCGGCCAGTTCCCCCTGCATCACCCGATTGCGGCCGGCATGCTTGGCCCGATAGAGGGCGGCATCGGCGGCGGCGAGCAGATCTTCCGGCCGCTGCTTGATGGTCGGGACCACCGATACCGCCCCGACGCTGAGCGTCACCCGATCGGCGCTCTGGCTGGCGGAGTGGGCGATGTTCAACTCCGCTACCGCCTCCCGGATGCGCTCGGCCACCCGCAGGGCGCCCTCCAGATCGGTGGTGGGCATGATGACCGCGAATTCCTCGCCACCATAACGCGCCGCCAGGTCGGTGGGGCGGAACACCAGGGTATCCATGACGGCGGCCACCGCCTTCAGGCAGGCATCGCCCTTCTGGTGACCATAGGTGTCGTTGTAGAGCTTGAAATGGTCGACATCGACCAGCAACAACGAAAGATCCGTCTGCTCCCGCAAGGCGTGCAGCCAGTTGGCTTCCAGGCGCTCGTCGAACGAGCGGCGGTTGGCCAGACCGGTCAGGCCGTCCTTGACCGCCAGGCTTTGGAGCGCCATCTGCGCCAGCTTCTGCTCGGTATTGTCGCGCAGGGTCTCGACCACCGCCAGCAGGGTGCCGTCCTCGTCGAAGATCGGTCCGGCATCGACGGCGAGATAGAGCCGCTTCTTGACCCGGGGCATGACGCACCAGTTCTCGGCTCTGAGGCCGAGGGTGCTTTCGCCGGGATCGGAATGGGTGACGTAGAGCGAGGCCAGTTCATCGGTCTTGCCCAGGGCCAGGATGTCGGCCAGGCAGTGGCGGGGGCTTTCGTAGAAGGCCTGCCAGTGATCGCTGGTCCCCAGCACCTCGGCGGCGGTCACCCCGGTCAGACGTTCGCAAGCCTTGTTCCAGATGATGACCCGGCGGTCGGCGTCGAGCACGAAGGTGGGAACCACCAAGTGCTGCATCAGGCGCACGGCGAAGGCGTGCGCGAACTCGGCATTGCGGGCTGTGGGCACGCTGTCCTCCTCCCGGTTTGTTTTTGGCTCTATTCGCAATTCGTATTGATCTCGTGTAGACTGGCGGAAACGCGGGAGGTTTTGCGCGATGGATCGGAAGGAATTTCAGGCGTGGCTGTC
>Ga0316222_1000327_pt1 | contig 76411 bp, 58 predicted proteins | sample TBH18011metaG_FD_206008 | JGI IMG/M metagenome (GOLD analysis project Ga0316222, IMG submission 206008) | Freshwater microbial communities from Trout Bog Lake, Wisconsin, USA - TBH18011 | ecosystem: Environmental > Aquatic > Freshwater > Lake > Hypolimnion/Profundal zone | place: USA: Wisconsin... | reverse complement strand
CGGGGGGGGGGTCGATCGCAACCGAAAAGTCGGGGGCCGAAAAAAACCGTACCCAGCTAAGTACGTCAGAGTACGGTATTTTAGAGGCCCCACGGACTTTTCCAAAATCGGCAGCCGCCCCCCCCCGGCCGGGGGGGGGTCGAGCGCGACCGAAAAGTCGAGGGCCGAAAAAAACGTACCCAGCTAAGTACGTCAGAGTACGGTATTTTAGAGGCCCCTCGGACTTTTCCAAAATCGGCAGCAGTCCGGTCACTCTCTGTAAGGGGGCGGTCGTGAGATTCGCAACCGACTAATCAACTTGAAGTTGACTCGGAGCATTGAAAGTCATGGTCGCGGTCATATTAAATAAACAAAGTAAAACATATTCATTTATTCCAGTTCAATCTCGCCGCCACGGTCACGCGCCACCATGCACCAACGCCCCACCGTCACGGTGACCTTCCTGGACCTCCCGCGCGAGCTCCGACAGCGCATCGCCCGCTATTTGCACGTGACGGACCGGTTCCGCCTCAACCGCGCCCTCTCGCCGCGCGAGCGCGACCCCGTGTCCGAGCTCGACAGGCAGCTCGCGGTCGTGTGGCGGCTCTTCACCCAGCCGGGGCTGTTGCCCCCCGAGCGCGTCCTGCCCCGTGCGCTGGTTCGATTTTTGCAGGAACACGCCGCGGACCCCACGGTGGCGCGCATCTTGCTCACGCACGCCCTCGAGCTGCCGCCGACCCGCGTGAGCCGATCCGACGCGTTCGTGGACAAATTCAAGCGCGGCGTGGCGACGCCCGCCGACGTCGCGGCGCTCACCGACGCCGAGATCGACAACTACGAGTTCGTCACCGCGTTGATCCAGAGCGTGGAGCACGGCGTCACGCCCGCGCACATCGAGTTCGTCATGCGCGACGCGCGCCTCCTGCACGCCGTCGAGCGCATCCCGAACAAGTGGCTGGCGGGGTACCTCGTGCAAGACGCCTTCAACCTGCGCTGTCCCAGCGCGGCCACGCTCGACTACCTGTGCGCGCACAGGGACGACAACGCCTTCGTGCGGCGGGGCATCGAGGTCATGCGCACCAAGGCCTGCCTGCTCGCGCACGGCGCCGAGGCCGTCACGTGCGTGCTCGAGCGCTTCGGCCTCACGGACGACGCCAAGCGCGCCATCCTCGCCGACGCCATCCAGGCGTTCAACGTCGACGTCATCATCCTCATGGTCAACGCCCTGGCCTAGCGCGTCCCCGCGCGCAACATTTTGAGCGCGCGCAATGAATAGATGCGCGTCGCCCTCCTCCTCCGCGGCGTCACGTACGTCGAGCGCTTCGTCCACCGATACGGCATCCCGCCCTTCACGGTCGACTTCCGCGACACGGCGCCGTCGATACGCGCCAACCTCATCCAGCCCTTCGTCGACGCCGGCCACACGGTGGACGTGTTCCTGACCACGTACCACAGCGCGCTCGAGGACGAGGTCATCCGCACGTACGCGCCGAAAAAGATCCACTTCCACGGCGACTACGCCCCGATCTCGCCGCAGGACCACGAACCCGTCGCGGAGCCCCTCATGATCACGCAGAGCCTGGAGATGATCGCCATGAGCGAGGAGTACGAGGCCGAGACGGGCACGCGGTACGACTTCCTCATCCTCACGCGCCCCGACCTCTACTACTACCGGCGGATCACCGACGTGCACGTCGACTTCACGATGATGAACCTGTCGTTCTGGCACATCGCGAAGCCCGCGAACGCCCCGCCCGTGTTCAGCGGCGACGACAACTTCATCGGCCTCCCGCGCTCGGCCTCGGACACGTTCAAGGAGTGCCTCGCGGCCCAAAAAAGCAACGGCCACAGCCTGCACCTCACCGGCAAGTACATGATGGCGCGGGGCCTGCCCGTCCGATACCTGTTCGGGGAGAAGGGCGACGGCGCGTACGACTACCCGCTCTTCAAGTTCGGCCGGCACCTCTTCGGCCAGGTCCGGGAATTCGGGTCGGTCGACGACAACCTCCGCGTCCCGCTCAACCGGGTCTTCCACTCGGAGGAGGAGCGTCGCAACCCCGGGCCCATCACCCGGACCGACGCGGCCATCTGGTGATCATTCATTCCACGACGTTCATCTGCTGGAACATGTGGATCAGCTCGTCGCTGTCCTCGATGACGTTCATGGAGCTGTCGACCGTGAAGGGCGCGCCCAGCTCGGGGCGCTTGTACTCGGGTACGACGTGGTAATACCCACGGTCGTCCAGGACGGTCCGCATCGACTCCGTGGTGTTGATGAGGATCTCGAACAGGCGCTCCGCGGAGCGCAGGCCCCGCGTCTCCACGCGCTTCCCCTTCAGCTTCGCGATGTACGTGATCATGTCCTTGATGCGAAACGCGCGCAGCTTCGGTACGATGACCTCCCCCGTGCTCCCGCGGTCCAACGCGTACGCGATCGTCGCGCACGCCTCCTCGACGCTCATCCAAAAGCGCGTCATGCGCTCGTCCGTGAGCACGTACACGTCGCTCTTGTTGCGCAGGAGCGCCGGCAGCAGGCTGGAGGTGCTGTTCAGCACGTTCCCGTAGCGCACGATCACGAACTTGACGTGCGACATGCACCGGCTCTTCTCGACCATGAGCGCCTCGCACAGCGACTTGCACATGCCGTACGCGCTGATCGGCGCGGGCGCCTTGTCCGTGCTGGTGAACAGCACCGCGTTCAGGCGCTTCAGCGCGTGCACGTTGGCGTGGATGGTGTCCAGCACGTTCTTCACGGACAGCAGGTTGGTGGTGATGCACGCGTGCAGGTTCTCCTGGCACCGGTCCACGTGCTTGAGCGCGTGCAATATAAACACCTTGTCGGGGTTGTGTTGCACTAGCGCCTGCTGGACGAGGACCGGGTCGTTCGCGTCCCCGATCACGTGCGTGATCTTCCCCGGGCCGAACTCGTGGTCCAGGCTCCAGTGCTTGTGCTCGTCGCGCGAAAAGTTCACGATGGCGTGCGTCCCCACGTACTTTTTGATCAGGTGCCGTCCCAGGCACCCGCTCCCGCCAAAAATAAACAGCGTGGGCGGCGACGGCGGCGGAGGGTCCATAGGGTTCCACCGGTCGGGGGCGACACCGCTTAAGTAGAGTCCGCGCACCGTCCGAAATGGCGGCCAAACCGGTGGTGGTGGTGGTGGTGTTCGGCGGGACCGGGATGCTCGGGTCCACGCTGGTCGCCCACCTGAGCGACTTCCACCAGTACCGCGTGGTCACGGTCCGCCGCGGAGACTTCGAGTTCCGCGCCTCCGCCCTCGCCCACCTCCTGCGCGCGCACCACGCCGACGTCGCGGTCAACTGCACGAAGTACGTCGACCCCGAGGGGGATCCCGACGCCATGGCGCGGGTCAACACCGAGCTGCCACACTGCCTCGCCGAAGCGTGCGACGCGATCGGCGTGCCCTTCGTGCACATCTCCACCAACGACGTGTTCCGCAACACGCCGCTCCCCGAGGACGCCCCGCCGTACTACACCGAAGACGTCGCCATCCTCGCCCCGCCGGACGACGCGTACGGGAGAACGAAGCTCGCGGGCGAGCCCGTCCACACGCTGGCCTCCATCCTGCGCGTGTCCATCGTCGGGGAGTCCGACCGGGGCACGGGTCTCCTCGAGTGGGTGAGGAAGAACGCCGGCCGCGAGGTCGACGGCTACGACTTCGAGATGTGGAACGGCGTGACGTGCCTGGAGCTCGCGAAGCACATCGAGGCCACCGTGGCCGGCGGCGCGTACTGGCGCGGGGTGCGCCACTTCTTCGGCCCGGAAACGGTGTCCAAGTACCGGCTGGTCCACTACATCAACGACGTGTACGGGCTGAACCTGACCATCCGGCGGGTGGAGCCCAGCGCGCGCCACCCCGTCAAGAGCCTCACGCTCGGCACCGTCCACACCGCCAACGCCGCCGCCCTCGCCCGCGTGCCGACCCTCATGACGCAGCTGCAGCAACAAAAGACGTTCGCCGCCGTCCACCGCAAGGCGCACGGGACGTACCGCACGCTCACGACGTGCCGCTTCTGCGACGTGCCCACGACGGACGTGCTCAAGCTGGGCGACCGGTTCGGGCTGGCCGGCGCCTTCTTGAGCGCGACCGACGACGCGGCGTCCGAGCTCGTGTACCCGCTCACCCTGGCCGTGTGCCCCGCGTGCAAGTACATGCAGTGCAAGGAGGTGGTGCTGACCGCGGCCCCCGCCGCCGCCGCCGACTTCTACCACTCGTCGATGATCGAGTCCCTCAAGTACCACTTCGCGGGCCTGGCCCGCTGGATCGCCGTGCGGCACCCGGACCGGGCCACGCGCATCCTCGAGATGGGGTGCAACGACGGCGTGCTGCTGCACCCGCTCCGGGACGCGGGCTACCGCAACCTCGTCGGCGTCGACCCCTCGCGCGCCGCCCTGTCGGTGGCCAAGGACATCGTCGTCTTCCAGGAGCGCTTCGACGACGCCTTCGTGGAACGCACCGGGAGCGCGGGCGCGTTCGACCTCTTCGTGTCCTGCAACAGCTTCGCGCACGTCGACGCCATGGACGCCGTCGTCCGAAACGTGAAGCGCGTGCTCAAGCCCGCGGGCGAGGCGGTCGTCGAGGTCCACCACTCCCTGCACCTCTTCGCCGACCGCCACTTCGACTTCATCTGCCACGAGCACATGGGGTACTACACCGCGACGAGCCTGGCCCGCGTGGGGCAAGCGCGCGGGCTGACGCTCACGCACGTCGAGGCAATCCCCAACCACGGCGGGTCCATCCGGTGCGTCTTCGCGGCGAGCGCGGGGGCGACGCCGGACGCGTCCGTCGCCGCCTTCCTGGAGGCGGAGGCGCCCGCGCTCGAGCTCACGGCCATGCTGGCCTTCGAGGCCGCGCTGCGCAGCTGGAAGACCGAGTTCCAGGCGCTGTTCTACGCGCTCAAGGCCAACTCGGAGGTCGTGTACGGCTACGGCGCGAGCGGCCGCGCCAACACGCTGCTGAACTTCGCCGAGATCCAGGTCGACGGCATGATCGACGACGCGCCCAGCAAGGTCGGGACGCGCACGCCGGTGTTCCACGTCCCCGTCGAGGGGTCCGGCGTGATGTACATCAAGCACCGCCCCACGGTCGTCCTCCTGCTCGCGTGGCCGTACGCGGACGCCATCCTCAAAAAGCACGCGCGCTTCCTGGAGTCGGGCGGGAAGTTCGTGGTCCCCCTGCCGACGATCCGGGTCATCTCCTGAGCGCGGCGCGGCGCGGCTTAAGCCGACGGGCGAACGGCGGGGGGAAATGAACGTGGTCGTCGTCGTCTCCGCCATCCACGTGTCGTCGGCGCCGCTCTCGTACACGCCCACGCGCTCCGCCTTCTCCGCGCAGCAGCGCTTCGACCAGTCGCTCGAGACCATCCGCAGCGTCCGCCAGCACGTCCCGAACCCGTACATCGTGTTCGTAGAGGGGACGGAGCTTGCGGAGGGCTACCGCGCCGCGATCCACAGCCTGGTCGACCACCTCCACCTCGCGGGCTCCGACGCCGCGGTGCGCGAGTGCGTGGCGGGGCCCTACAAGTCGCTCGGGGAGGTGGCGTCGCTGCTGTCGTACCTCGAGTCGCCGCACTTCCAGTGGGCGCGGGGCGAGCGCCTGGTGGCCAGCCTCTCCAAGCTCTCGGGGCGGTACCGCATCCTCCCGGCCTTCCGGTTCGACCTCCCGCCCAACGACGCCGTCCTCGCCCACATCACGCACGACAACCCGCACCACCCGTCGCACGTGTGGATGTCCACCATGTTTTACACCGTCCCAGGGGCGCTCGTCGACGCCTTCGTCCACGCCCTCCAGGACGCGCGCCACCACCCCGAGCTCCTGGAGGGCGTCGCGGTCGAACACGTGCTGCCCCACTGCCTGAAAGAGAAGGGAGTGCGCATCCTCGCGAAGGCGCCCATGCACGTGGGGGGCGAGTACGGGCCGTGGGGCGGCTACGTCGAGCACTAGACGTACCGGGTTAAAGGGAGAGGGGCACCACCGGCAGAATGAAAGTGCTGCACCTCTCCTTCCACTACGGATGCATCTCGGACGTGCAGGACGTGCTGACGCGCCTCGGGTGCGAGGTGACGTACCAGTGCATGACGAACACGCTGCCCTACCGCGTCTCCGCGGCCGCGGCGGAGGAGGTGTGGCAGACGAACAAGGACCGCTACAACGCGTTCGACGTCGTGGTGACGTCCGACACCGTCGCCCTCTCCTACGTCTTCCTCCGCCACCTCGACGAGCTGACGCCGCACCTCGTCATCCTGAACTGCAACCGCTTCACGTACGGCATGGAGAGCGAGACAGCGTTCCTCGAGCTGCTGCGGTCGTCGGTCCGTCGGCTGGACAAGGTCACCTTCGTCCCGTACACCGACTTCGAGCGCATCTGGTGCGGCAAGCACCACCTCTTCTTGCACGAGCGCGCGCTTCCGCCCGTCGGGAATTACGCGACGCACATCAAGGACCCCGAAGACACGCGCCTCCGATTCTCGACGCTCGACACGGCGCGGCGGACCAAGCCGCCGCACGAGACGTTCTTCGTGCAGCGCTACGACAACCACCACACCTTCATGAACCTGCCCGCGTACCTGCACGACCGCGGCCTGTCGGTCGACTTCGGGAGCTACATCGACCTCGACGAGCTGACGGCGTACCGGGCCGTGGTGGCGCTGCCGGACCAGTTCTCCAAGTACTTCACGTTCGAATCCATCCACAAGCGGCTCGTCGTCGTGCTCCCCTCGCAAAAGTTCCTCATGGAGCTCGTGACCCAGCCCCGGTACTACTTCAGCATCGCCGGGTCGTCGGGCCTGCTGACGCCCGACTTCGTCAACCTGTGCGAGTGGTACAAGTACCCCGAGTGCCGCATCTACTTCGACTCCTTCGACCACATGATCGACATCCTGCGGACCCTGTCGGACGAACGCGTGGCGACCCTCCGAGGGTGGTGCGAGTTCTACGGAAACGCCATCCAGGAGGAGCACACGCTGCAGTGGAAACACCTCCTTTGCAAGATCGAAAAGCATAAGGCCTAAAGTCTAAAACGTGTGGAGACGCTCCACACGAATCAGGCTCGCGTCCTGGACGACGGTGAACTTCGACCGCGGCTCCTCCTGCACCGACCGCGGCACGCTGCACTCGGCCACGACGTGAAGCCCGCCGCCGCCTTTGGCGTAACCGCACGCGACCGCCACGTCCGACGCCGAGTACACGCCCTTGCCGTAGGCGGCGCCCGTGCTCATGTGCGCCGTTCCCGACATGGACCGCATGCCGTGGCGCAGGATGGAGACCCAATTGTACGCGGGGCTGCCGTGGAACACCGTCCGCCTGTCGTCGCGCGGCGCCGGCTTCGGCACGACGGCGTACGACGCCTCGCCGTTGGGCACGCCGGGCGCGTCCTCCCGCTCCAGGCGCACCCGCACGAAGCAGCTGACCTCCCACATCGCGCGATGCACCCTGGCGCCCAGGCGCGCGCGCAGGTCGCCCTCCGTCGGCCAGGCCGTCACGCCGTCGCGCAGGAAGCCCTCGATCGCCCGGACGGCGTCCTCCAGCGCGTCGACCGGGGGGAGCGGCGGCGACGCGGGGTCCAGAGGGCGCGTCTTCGGCGCGTTCCACGCCGCCCACGCCAACCGGCACATCAGCGCGAGGCCCGCCGCGCGCGCGGCCGTCGCCAGCAGCGGGCGCACCTGCGGCTCCGCGCAGTGCAGCTCCACGTAGCGGCACAGCAGCCGCTCGCACCGTGGCGCCTGCGCCTGCACCGCGAGACCGCAGTGCGCGCACCACGCGCCCGGCCGCGCCACCGCGTCCGCCAGCCACCGCGCGAGCGCGAACAGGCGGCGCTTCCCCGACGCGCCGCGGTTGGGACCGATCGCGGCGCGCAGGGCGGTCGCGGTGGCCTCCGCGGCCGCGTCGGCGTCGACCTCGGAGGTGGGCGGGCGCAGCACGCCCGCGGTCGCGACGTCGAGCGCCTTGCTTTGGCGCGCCACCAACGCGCGCGCGATGTCGGCAGGGTCGGTCGTCTCGCCCACGGTCGCGACCACGAGCGCGGCCAGTTCCGCCAACGACGGGAAGTTGAAGCCCACGGGGGCGGCCAGGAGCCGCGCCTCGCCGCCGTCCGCGCGCACGCAAAAGGTCACCGACGACACGTTCCACTCGTCGCGGTCCGCCGCGACGACCAGCTCGAGCGCGTAGGTCGAAGGCGTGTACACGGGCGCGCCCACCTCCGCCAACGCCTCGTTGGCGTCTTGCGTCCAGGCGTCCATCCGGGAAATGGGGTGGCCAAAAAAAAGGAGTGCACTCCTTCTGGGTCACACCCATGGATCCCGCGGAACCGGAATGCGCCGTGTGCCTCGCCCGTCCGCCCAACTGCGCGCTCGCGTGCGGCCACGACATGTGCGTGTCTTGCTTGACCCAGCTCGCGGCGCCGCCAAAGTGCCCTCTGTGCCGCGCGCCCATCGCGAGCCGCCCGATCGTGCTCGCGCGCTATGGGCAGGTGGGCGAGGCCAACGCGGCGCTGGACGCCATGTATCCTGCGGCGCCAACGGCGCAGGCGGCGCAGGCGGCGCCCGTACAACTCACCCCCTACGACATAAACTTCTTGGCCGGACGTGAGTGCCGCCTGTGGACCCAGGCGTCCAGCGAAACCTACGCGGCGCTCGCCGCGCTCAGCACGGACGACGCCGTCCTCGCGATGCGACGATACGTTTTCGATGTCGACCCCGGCAATGGCCGCATTACGCCCTTTACGGACGATGCGCGGTGGGGATTCCGCCCCTTTCCAACCCCCTGTCGCATCGTGCTCCACTCCCCGACCGTATCGATCCCAAACACGAGACTCATGCCTTACATGCGCGTCTACGTGCTCGTGGGGGATTTCCTCGCCGCAAGCGTGCACGCGTTGGAATCACGCGTCCCCAACGTGCGCTCGGAACTGCGGGGCAACACGTTGGCGGTGCACGAGAGCTACTGCCGCTTCGACATCGCGTTTCCGGTGGCCGTGATCGAGTGCCACGGCGCCGAGATCGACGGGTTCACCCATCAAGCCACGCTGCGGTGGCACCTCGTGTATCGCGCGTAACCAACCCACTTAACGTTTTTAAAGACCTGGATTGACACTTTTCGTCGCCATGTTCCGCGTCGCGGCGCTCGCCTTCGCGCCCGCTCCCGTACGCGTCGAGCGCATGCGCCTCCACACCGGGCTTCCGCCCGGGAAAATCCCGCCGGCGCAAACGTTCGGGTCCTACTGCATCCGCGCGGAGGTCGCCATCGAGGAGGAGGGGCGCGCGGAGGCCAAGGGCTGCGTGCGCGGCTACGGCGTCTCGATGCACATCGCGCAGACCACGAAAGACCTGTGCGACCGCCTCGTCCTGCACACGGGCGACACGTGCACCGAGCCGAGCGTGGTCATCCTGACCAACATGAACACCACGTTCGTGTGCGACGGCGTCTTCTTCGAGCTCGGCGAGGACCGGCGGCGGCTGTTGTGAATCACAGAACGAGCGTGAACAGATAGTTGCTCAGGCGCTTGACGCCCCCGGGCGCCGCCGCGACGGTCACGGTCGCGGCTGTGGTCGCCTCGCCCAGAGCGGCCTCGGCGACCCGCACTACGGCGCTGGGGGAGGACCGCCCGTCCGGCTGTCCCACGACGCGCAACGCCGTGGGCGTGAAAAACGCGTACACGTACAACCCGGCGGCGTGGCGTTTTGCGGCGTTCGCCACCAGCGCGTTGGCCGACGTCACCTCGAAGAGGAACGCGCCGAAGACGCGCGGGTCCGAAAAGTCCGAGAGGGCGGTATTCCACGGCACGTCGTCGGGAAGGGCCGAAAGCGCATCGACGTCGAGGATCCACGCGAAGGTCGCCTCTTGCGGGTCCGCCTTCTCCAGCGTCACGCTCGCCATATTCGCCATGACGGGCTTGCTCATGCGCTTGAAGCGAAAGCGGTCTATCATCGGGCGCGTCACGCCCTCCGCGTCGGTGTAGGTGCCGTCCCACCCCGTGACGACCGCGGGCTTGTCCTGGCGAACCTCGGCGGTCCACGGGCGATCCAACGGTAAGCGCACCGGCCACACCGTGAGGAAGCCGCCGGTCGCACCCAAGCGCAGGCGAAGCGCGTAGACGGACATTCGTTAAAAAATGAACGCTGTGTTTTTAGTGGGGAAGTCGGGGGATGCCTTCGCCGCCCTCTCGAACAGATGGGTCAGGCCCTTCCGCAACATCTTTCTAGCTGAGGCCCACGTCGGCGCTGAAGATGTTCATCGCGTCCAGGTACAGGCCCATGGCCGCGTTGATCGGGTCCCCGCCGTAGCCCTTCTGCAGCATGACGTTGGTGTCGAAGGCGACGAACACGGAAAACAGCGCCATCGTCACCGCAAGGATCGCCTTGTGCACGCCGCTGGCCACGGGCACCGCGAAGGTCGCCAGGAGCAGCGCGGTGACGAGCGCGAACAGGGCCGCCACCAGGGCGAACGCCAGGAAGCTGAGGTCGACGCCGGCCGCCGCGAGCGCCACCCCGGCGACGGACATGAAGGCGAAGATCGCGACCGTCGTGGCGAGGGCCACCTGCACCGTCGCGAAGGGGACCGCGGCCGTCGCGGCGACGCTGAGGAAGCCGAGGAGCACGCTGAGCACGCAGAACAGCGCGAACTTCGCGGCGGGGGGCAGGGGCACGAGGCCCAGGACGACGACGACGCCGAGGGCCACCAGCGCCCACAGCAGCGACACCTTGCGGATCTGCGCCTGCAGGGCGGGACGCGCGCGCAACAGCTCCACCACGCCCGCGGTGAGCGCGAGCTGCGCCACGAGGATCGCGTAGACCGACAGGAGGAAGGTTCGCTTGCGCACGAGAAGGGCTCCGAACGCCATATCCTGTGCCTTCATTTTTTTTGCCTCCATGGACGTCCTCATGCGCGGGCACACGGCGCAGGGGGAGTACGTCGTCCTCAACGGCCGTCCCATCCCCCCGCGATGGGCCGAAATCGTGGACGACCTGCGCGCGGCCGTGCACGCGCACGGCGACGACACGGCCAAGGCGATGCACCTCGAGCTCGGCCCGGCGAGCTTCGGGGGCGAGCTTCGCGCCGGGACCGTGGTTCTGAACAACCGCTACCACGGGGGGACGCCGTTCACGAACGGCAACCTCGACGACTCCAACACGGACGGCGTGCCGTGGCCCGCCGTCGTCGCGTCCACCTTCACTCCCACGGCCTTCGTCGGGCTGGAGCTCGCGCTCCTCGGCCTGCGCTTCGAGTGCGGCGACGCGCCCCTGCTGCCGCTCGACGAGGGCGAGGGGGACATGGAACCGAGCCGCGACCCGGGCGCGGCCGTGGTGCGCCTCCGCCGCGAGTTCGGCGAGTGGACCGTCGACGTGCGCACGCCGGACGGGCGCCACCTCACCGGGGCGATGCCGAGCATGCAGGCCGCCGGGTTCGCGGCCCTTCAGCGGACGCTCGCGGCGCTCGGCTGCGCGGGGCGCGTCCACCTGGCCCTCCCCTAAATCTCGAGGCGCGTCGTGACCTTGGGCACCACGCGGCGCAGCGTGTCGAGCTGCGTGATGGCGCGCGGCTGCTCGAAGATGGACTTGGTGAGGTCGGCGACGTCCACGGTCGTGCGCCCCTGCAGCGCGAGCGCGGTGAGGCGCTCCTGGATGTCGTGCACCCGGATGGGCGCGCGCTGCTGGCGCGACGACATCACGATGCGCCCGTTCTTCGTGTTCAGCTCGTCGATCGCGTGCGTGCGCATGAAGGCCACGATCTTGCGCTGCAGCACGCGCATCGCCGCGCGGCGCTCCGACACGGCGGTCTGGAGCTTCTTGACGGCGGCGTCGTAGTCCACCCACGTGCTCACGAACTGCTTGAACTCGGCCAGCTCCTCCGCCGTGGGCGGCGGGACCTCCGGCGCTTCTTCGTGCGATGCCATGAATCATTCACGCGCGCGCTCGCTTTAACCCATCCCCTTGGGTAGAATGGCCCCCGTGCCCAAGGCACCCAAGGCGCCCAAGGCGCCCCGCGGCATGATCACCGTGTACATCCGCGCGACGCCGCTCTTCGCCAGCCCCGACGCGGTTCCCGCGCTCGGCCTCCAGGAGATCCGCCTGGGGCCCGGGTCCGGGTCCGTGTACGTGTTCCCCGCCCAGAAGCAGCACTTTGCGCGCGTCGCGAAAGAGCACCCCACTGGCATGGGATTCCTGGATTACGTGGCCGCCGGCGCGGGCGTCGGCCTCGGCGTCGGGTTCGGAGACGCGGTGGGCACCGCCGCGGGGGACGCCCTGGTGGACCTGTTCGGGGGCCACGCGCTTAAAGCCGCTTCGCGCGAAAAATTGGAGAAGGGAGTTGTTCGCGAGCGCCAGGCTCTTTAAAATGCCTCTTCGCAACCGGTTCGGCGTCCTGACGGACGAATCGGAAACCGTATGGCTGCTGGCCATGCCCTCCGAAATCGTGTACCTCATCGCCGACCACCTCGACGCCGGGCGCGGCGTTCTCACTCCCTTGGCGTCCTCGTGTCGTGAGATGCACGCCCTCCTGCGCACCCACACCTCGATCCTTCGCACCATCGAGCAGCGCGCGCACGCGAGCCTCGCGAATGAAATCGCGCGCACGTTTTGCTTCCTGGCCGGCATATGCGTGCCCAGCGAGATCGACAGGCTAGACCGCAAGGGCGAACTATGGGAACTGCAATTGTTTCGACTCGGAAACATGGAGGACGAAATGAGTCCCCTGGACGAGTTCAGGTCGTGCGGACAGCACTTCCTACGTCGCATCGCGCATTACGGCGTCACGGTCGACATCTACAATCGCACGTGGGACTCAAAGGTCTCCTTCAAGTTGCCTGCGCTGGCCGAAACCGAAGAAAACACCGCATCAAAAATTTTACTGTTGGGCCAACAATCAACGTGGACGCGCCTTGATCCGCACATCCTCGGACTCCTCCAGTCTGGAACCGACCACACCGTCGAGGAATTCATGCTGCCGGAGTGTCCGTATTCCGGATCCGTGAATTACATGAGAAGCCGTAGATTTTATTACGTGGTACTGCAATTCGGGCCGTACGAGTTCACCCACCAACGCCGTATTCGGTGGCGAAAAGGTCACGGTGACGGCTCAGACTCGGACGACTACTCAGACTAGCCGCTTTTGATGGCCTCGGCCGTGCGCATGCCGGTTTTTGTTGACGCGGTGAGCACCGCCGCGGGGACGCCCGAGTGGACGCGCGAAAAATTGGAGAAAAACTCACTCCCGCTAAAAATGCCTTTCGCGTCGCATCTTCGCAACCTGTTCGACGACACGAAAACCTCGTTGCCTCTTCGCAACCTGACGGCCTCGTGGCTGCTGGCTATGCCCTCCGAAATCGTGCACCTCATCGCCGACAAACTCGACGCCTCGAAGTACGCCCTCACCGCATTGGCGTCCACGTGCCGCGGTTTGCACGCCATCCTGCGCAGCCACACCACCCTCCGTCGTGCCGTCGAGCAACGCATCCACGCTTATCTCACATGGTGCATCGAACGCGCCTTTCATGACCTCACGAGTATGTACGAGCCCCAGGGGATCATCAACAACATGATCGCGCGTTACGGCATAAAAGTGCACATCTTTAACGAATGGCCTGTGGGGTCACACATCGGCTCCTCAAAGGTGTCCCTGACGCTGAAAGCGCCGCGAACGAATGAATTGGTTGAAGACCTCCTGGGATGGAGCCAATCCTGGAAGTGCCTGAATCCCGTCGTGGTCGGGCTCCTCAAATCGGGAGACGACCATATGTTCAACGCGATGGACACGTTTATGATGCAAAAATATCCGTATTCCGATCCCGTGCCCTCAATTTGGTTGTGTCGCCAAACCTTCCATGTCAAGCTGCAATTTGGGCCGTACGAGTTCTCTGCCGACTCGGAGACCAACCAACTTATTCTGAGTCGGCAGAACCGTCACGGTGACGACTGGGACGACGACTAAGCCGCCTTTTACTTCCGCGCGCGCTTCGCCGGCGGCTTGGCCGAGGAGGCACGCACCGGGGAAGGGGGCACGCCGAGCGAGAGCAACCAGTCGCGGATGGCCTCGGCCGTGCGCATGCCGGCGTACTGGAAGCGGTTGTTGTCCTTGAACAGCACGATCGTGGGGTAGCCCGCGATGTTGCAGTAGGGCGCCAGCATTTTTTCGCTGATGAACGCGAGCGTTCGGTCTTCCAGCTCGTTGATGGCGAGCGCGAAGTTCGCCACGAAGCCCTTCAGGCGCTCCCACTCCGGCTTCAGCGCCTGGCAGTGACCGCACCAGTCGGCGTGGAAGAGCATCAGGTTCCCGGCGCCGCTCTCCACGCGCTTGTTCATGGACGCCACCGACCGCGCGTTCGGCGCGACCACGAAAACGCCCATCGGGTATACCGAAGGCGTCCATTTTTATTGCCGAGAACCGCACGGGCACGCGGTCGCGGTCGCGGCTGCGGCCGCGGCGCACTTCTCCTGCGCGCACGGGCACGCGCCCGCCTTCGCGCATGCGCATGCGCACTCGGGACCGCACGCCATTTTACCCGGACGTCCCTGAATAATTGGCGTCGACGTGCAGCTGCGGCTCGTACGGCACCGACGCGATGCCGTGGTCGCGCAGGCGCGCGTGGGGCGGGGTGTACACGTCGATGCCCGCGCACCGGGCGAGCACCTCCGCCGCCGCCATCGTGAACACGCCGTAGGAGGGCGTGACGGAGTCGGCGTCGGCCGCCCGGAACACGCCGCGCGACCACGGGTTCTTCAGCGTGAGCGTCCCGGCGGCGACGTCGACGCCAACCACCGCGTACGCGTGGTGCGCCACCAGCCCCTGCGCGAACTGCTTGAAGGTCTCCTTGTCCCACACCACGAACAGGCCGAAGCGCTCGTCCAGCATGCGCCGGAGGTGGCCCACGAAGTCGGCGACCGAGCCGGGCGTGCGCAGCACGCCGGCCACCAGCTCGCTCTGGGGGAGGAAGTGCCCCTCGCCGGGGCCGTGCAGCATCGTCATGCCCTCGCTCATCCACCCGCCGCCCAACGCCGCGTACCCGCGCACGCCGCCCTCCTTGCGGCACATCTTGGCCAGCCCCTTCTCCACCATCGTGGGCCACAGCTCCTCGGGGTCGTTGGAGATCGCGGACAGCGTCGCCGGGAAATGGTGCGCGAGCAACGCCGTCGGGCCCACCACCGCCGTGTTCCACGTCGCCGACGCGGCGTCGAACAGCGTGACCGCGGCCATCGGCGCCGCCTGGTCCAGCGCCCCGGTCTTGATGCGCCCGTGGTCGCCGGGCACCTCCCGGATCAGCTGCGTCCGAACGCGCGTCTGGTAGTGCGGGTGGTACAGCGAAAAGTCCAGCGCGCTCAGGAACCAGCAGTCCCCGATGAGCCCCTGGTGGATGGGCACCTCCGGCGCGCTCCCGGGGTTCGCGAGAACCAGCTTCGCGCGCTTGCGGAAGCGCGCCTCGTCGTTGCGCTCGTTGAGGTAGGGGCCGACCCACTCGCTCACGCAAAAGCGCGCGTGCTCCAGCTCGAGCCCGTCCATGTCGTCGTCGTAAAAGGGCGTGTGACGAAACGCCGCGGGATCGTACGCGCGCAGGCCGTGGAGCCTCCGCGTCGACATCGCGCTCGTGCACACCGCCTTCGGCTTCCACTGCGGGTTGTGCCGCAAGAGAGGCACCCCGGACACGCCGACGAGGAGCGCGCGGCGCGTGAGGTCCATCTCCCTCCCGTCGCGAAAAAAAAGGAGTTGGCCCCGTCCGTCGTCCGTCGTCCGTCGTCCGTCGTCCGCCATGAGCGCCCTCCTCATCGACCCGGCGCTCGGCCTGTTCGAAGTGCCGACGGGAGGCCACGGCCTTTCGCAGTTCCCCACGGACGTCCACTACCGCGGCGTGTGCCACTACTTCAACGCGGGCACGTGCCACCACGCGCACACGTGCTACTACGCCCACCTGTGCAGCGCGTGCGGCCTCCCGGGACACGGCCTGTCCGTATGCCCCCACGCGACCACGCTCTTCGCCCCGACGGCGCGCATCAAATTCACGCTGGGCGTCGGGTCCCCCATCCGGTGCAAGGCCGACCTGCTGCGCGAACTCGTCGCGCACGGCACGCCCGCCCTCGACGCCAGCATGTCGCCCATGGCCGCGCGCGCCTACGCGTACTTCGCGTCCATGCACAACGCCGACGCCGCCGCGCGCGCGATGCTTTCGGGCGGGCTGGGCGTGACCACCGGCGTGCGCGTGTAACGAGGGACGAGTATTATTTTTTGTCGCGCGTATTCAAGTTGATGCCTGACACCTATTCCCCGGTCTTGGTCTACAGCTACCAAGGCGTTTCCACACCTTCGCTGCTGGCGCTCCAAAACAAAACCGGAAAAACTCTCTGTTGGCCCTGTACCCCGACGGGGGAAATTACGGATTTAACGGTGGCATATCTTTATATGACTTCGGAAACACGTCGTTTAAAAGCCATAAAATATACGACCTCGGACCCGGCAATACCAACGTCAATTCGTGGAGCGACAACGGGTTCGACCTCATGTACACAAGCACGTGGGGAGACACCACCGCGCGATGGATATGGACCGCACCGGCCGGATACTACGGAACGGTGTCCGCCACCTTTTACATCGCCTTGTACGTGAGTGCCGACGATTATACAAATGGGGGCATCAATTTCTTCGGCGTGGCGGACAACTACCTCACCGTGTATTGCAACAATTTCAAAAATAACATTTTTCCCGGATCGGACGGATGGCCTATCGGATCGGGCGGAACGGTGTCGGGAAACGATCCCGGCGTCGTCCATAACTTGGATCTTTCATCTCACGTGATCCAAGGGTATAACGTCATCATGTGCAAATGCGGAAGCTCCCAGGGCCCTGCGGGGTTCACGTTCTCCATCCGAGACATTCACGGGGGCGTCATGGTGAACTCGGGATCGGCGTACAACCAAAACACCAACCACATCCTCGCATGGGACACCACCACTTAAACGTCCACGGAATCCTCGTTGCGGCTCCTGAAGTAGGCGCGGATGTCGTCGCGCAGCTCGTGCTTGTGCCCGGCCAGCTGGACGATGCCGTCCCACGTGCGCTTGATGTCGACGAGCGGGTCGTAGCGGTTGCGCAGCAGGATGCCGGAGCGCGTGGCGTAGCCGCGGTCGCCCTTCTTGCCGTGCCAGTGGTGGAGGATGGTCACGGGAAGGAAGCCGAGGTCGCGCTTCAGGTGCTCGAGCGCGCGCGCCTGCCACGCCAACACGATGCGACGGTAGTGCTCGTGGATGCCCTTGAACAGGGAGGGGCCGGCCACGCCGACGAGCGCGCGCGCCATGTGGTGGTCCGCCGAGCCCACGATGGCGATGTCGATGAGGCCGCCCACCGCCTCGAAGGCGTCGCGCGTCATCGCCCACGCGTAGCCGGTGTGCCACGCCGTGCCGACGCCGCCCTTGAACCCAGGGCCCGAAGGGCGGCCGTAGGCGTCGACATGCTTCGGCTGCGACAGCAGCACGCGCGTCGCCGCGTCGACGTCGCCGCCGCGCTCGGCCAGCAGGGCCCGCCACGACGCCGCGAAGCTGGTGTGCGTGCCGAGGGCCTCGGTGGTGGGGCCCAGGTCGACGCAGTGCTGCCACATCTGCACCACGGGGTGGTGCTGCAGCGCCTCCACCGTGAGCGACGGCCAGTCGTCGCGCGCCCACATCACGTCGGCGTCCACCCACGCGACGTACTTCCACGTCGCGGGCAGGCGCGCCACCGCGTAGTTGATGAGCGACTCCTTGATCCACAGCTCAGAGTCGACGCGCACGCGGAAGTGGAGCGGGTTGTCGTCGCGCGCGAGCTCCCAGCCGCGCTCGCCGAAGGACGCCTCCACGATCACCAGGTTCACGCCCTCGGGCACGCGCGCCACGAACTCGCGGAAGAGGCGCGGCCGAGACTTGTACTGCGCGGGATTCGAGTAGACGCACACCACGTAGAGCTCGTCGGTCGGGCTCTTGGCGGAGATCGCGGGGGGCGGCGCCATCCTACCCCGACATCGTCATAAAAAAATGAGTCATCCTATGGTCAATCCACAGGAGTTCGGTCCACTGGAAAGGCACGAACTTTAACTTCCTCCGAAAATGACTGAACTCCCCCAAAATCGTGTTTTTTTGGCCTCCGCGCCGCGCCGTCTGGCGCGCGTTCCCCTCACCGCCCCCGCTATCTGAGACGGCCATTGTGGCGCTTTTTTAGCGCATAATCGTCTCCGCTAAAAAAAAATAGAGAAAGGTTGGTCCCTCATGCGCCTTTCCTTGCTTTTTCGAGGGGGGTATTTTATGGTCGCCCAAAGCATGCTCCCGCCGCAAGATGGCTTCAAAAAAAGTTTCCAAAAGCTTATTATTCGATATCGATAATAAAATGGTGTATGTTACCTTTCCAAATGAAATTTTAATGAATGATGACGCCATTGCAACATTTAATAAAATTCTTTTTAATCAACTTCACGTTCCTGAACCAATTCAATCCATGTTTAAAATATACATCTTCCCGTCTGTTTTACATCTTGGAATTCCACTAGTCACAATACATCAAAATAGTGTAGGAGGATCATTCAAAACAAACGTCAAAAAACGATCCCACCTTCGCAAGAAAAATGCCGCAACGTGTACTATTTCTTAACCATTTTTACCTTCGGGGCCGCCTTCTTTTTTGGCGTTTTGGGCGCCTTGGGCTCCTCCGAACTCGCAGGCGTCGGCACCGACGGAGACGCAGGCGCAGGCGCAGTCTCCTGGACATGCGAACTTGAAGGAGTGGGCTCGGGCGCGGGAACGGGCGCAGGCGCCTCGGCGCCCGACTCGGCGGCGATGGGGTCCGCGAACGCGGCGACGTCGGCGCCCGCGATCTTGGCGGGCGGGCGCGGCAGAGGCAGCACGTTGCGCGCGTCGAAGGCGGGCGCCTTCTTGACGACCGGGCGCGCCTTGTTCTTGGGCAGCAGGTACGCGTCGATCCACGCCGCCGCCTCGGCCGCCGAGAGGCGCTGGGCGACGTCGGGGTGCGCGAGGCCCTTGAGCAGGCGCGTCACGAAGACGGCGTCGGCGGGCGCCCACACCGCGCCGCCGTCGAAGCCGAGCAGCAGGATGGACATGGCCAGGCGGTAGGGGTCGTAGCGCAGGCGCAGCGGCGCGAGGGCGGCGTCGTCCGCCGGGAAGGCGGCGGCGAGCGCGTCCACGGCGCCGCCGGGCTTCACCAGCGCCAGCGCCTGCTCGGGCGGGAAGAAGGCGGCCTGCTCCGCGAGCAACGAGTCGCGCATCCACTCGGTGCGCGTCTTGCCCTCGGGGTGCGCGTACGGCAGGTCGGGCACGCGCACCTTGAGCGCGGCGCCGGGGCGGTGCGGGTGGTAGACGGGGGCGACGACCTCCTCGGGCACCGCCTCTCCGTCCGGACCGGCGCCCTGAGGCGGGGCCAGGCGCTTCTCCGCCGCGAGGGTGAACGCCAGCGCCTCGGGCACCACCAGCTCGGCGGGGCCGAAGCGCGGCACGCGGGGCGGCCTCCCGTCCTCGGCGGGGCGGGGCGGCGCGAAGAGGCGCTCCGCCTCGCGCAGGTAGTCGAGGTCGATGATCATCGCGCGCCCGTCGTGCACCATGATGTTGTCGACGAAGGCGTCGCTCCACACCGACTTCTCGTTCAGCTTGGCGAGCGCGCCCAGCGCCTTGCCGAGCACCTCCACCTTGTCGACCTTGCTCTTCTTGCCCAGAAGCGAGCGCAGGTCGGTCTCGTACTTGGGCGACACCGTCATGAAGAGGTTCTCGTGCTTGGCGCCGGCCAGCGTGGCCTCGCAGTCGCCCACCTTGAACGCGAAGGTGTCGCCGCTGTGCAGGTTGAGCGCGGCCTTGTTCTTGCCGATCTTGCCGTTCTTGAACTTGAAGAAGTCGACGACCGACGCGGCGGTGGTGCGCGCGCCGAAGTACGGCACGCCGAGGTGCGGCTTGAGCGCGGCGCCCGCGTCCGCCCAGAGACGCTGCGCGTTGCGCATCTCGTTGCGGAACCGGCTCTCCGAGTTGTAGAGCTTGACGATCACCTCCTCCTTGGCGGCGGGCCCCGTCTTGCGCACCACGGTCTTCTCGCCCACGACCTCGGGCGTCTGCTCCGTCGGGAGGGCGGCGACGCACGACTTGACCATGCTTATTTTATAGCGACTTTTTTTTATCTATTCATTTACGAATCAATTCATCACTAATTCGGAACAACTGGAGTAGACGCAATGGAAGGCGTACCCGTACCTATAGCGTTAGTTGCAGTAACAGTAAATGTGTATGAATTTCCACTGACAAGACCATTTACTGTTATTGTTGTTGGTATAGCACCTGTAAACGTTCCAGTTTGTCCACCTGACCCACTTGCACTCGCAGTATAGAATAAAATAGTTGGACTTCCATTAGAAATAGGGGCTGTAAGTGTTATAATTGCTATTCCTGTACCAGCACTTACTTGAGTAATAACCGGTGCAGATGGAAGGAGCGACCATTTTGCCGTCAATATTTGAAACATAGATGTCATTTGAGGAGAACTGAGAGATGTATTAAACATGATTATTTCACGAATATATGCTTTAAGATTATTATAATTCCAATTAGATTTACCAATATAATTATTTACAGTTGTTCTATTATTTATTGGCGTACTCATTGTGACAGTAACTGATGGAATATTTATGTTGTCTCGATATATGGTGTACGTACTGCCAGATGATGCATTAGTCACGTTCACTATATAAATATGAAACATATAGTCTTCCGTAAACCGAACACTTAGTGCAGAATTACCCGTAATATCTGTAGACCCATTATATACGTCAAACGTAATACCTTGCAGACCAAAATAACGACTGAAAAAAATATTATCTATCCCAGCCCCATTCCCAAAATCTAAAAAACTTTCCCATGATGATGTTGGTTGATTTGTATACTTTGCTACAACCACTAACGTAAAACCATTATAATTACCAGATACATTAAACCAATTAAGTGGTAGTGAACCAACAATGTTAAAATATGTAGATCCATTAAATATAACATGATTGAGACCATTTTGTGATCCTAATTTAGGAGATCCGTAAGATGTTGCAGAATAGACAGTACCCATCGCACCAGAATTAGTCCAGGTGGTAATCACATTACCTACACCAACTATTATGGTTGATGCATCAAAATTAAGGGCATTTAGTGTAGTTGTCAAAACATTGTTCACTGTTTGACCAGAAACATCTGTAGAGAACGCGTTTATTTGGTCATCAGTCATAGCGTATGTAAAATATTTAAAATATTTTATTAACATGAATTGTGATAATTGAGTTTGACTCCAATTATTTCCAATCTGACACAACGTTCCAACTTGATTACTAACACCATATGCAGTTGTACTACAAATTTTCACATTATTTACTATATATGTTAAATTGCAAGTAGTCGGTGAATACCTCAATATAAAGGATGTGTCCGTTTTATTTAAATAAGTCACATTAGATAACCCATTAAATGAAACATTTGTCCAGTTAATCGTAGCATTTCCATTATTTAATATTAAATTTAACCCGTTATTATTCGCTACACTAAAATCAAACATATTAATTGTGTTATAACTAATAACATTCATAAATTGTGTGTTTCCCATACCATAATTACCGTATCCAGCACTACTCCCTTGCATACCGGGTAACCCTCCTCCAGATGATCCAGACGTACTTGTAGCAAAAGAAGATGTATACTTTATTCCATTTACAATAGCATATGATTCACCTACACCATAAATGGGCCCCCAATACGGAACAGACTGAATGGTAAAAACAGTACCAGCTGTAACATAAATATTATAGTTAACTAATAATCCAGCATTACCACCATTACCGCCAATACCGTTACCAAAAATACCAGGACAACCACTACCCATAAGTATCATGGTTATTATTCCGGATGTTGTCATTGTTATCAGTTGAGATGTTTCTAGGGTATAGTTAGGATACCAACTACTACTATTCATAAAATACTGTTCACTTGTGTTATTGTTAAATATATATACGAAACCACCTTCTGGATAAGTGGGAGTTATATCCAAGTCTACATTTATGTCACATCCAGATCCTCCATCTCCATATGAAGTTCTAACTTGTCCAATTGCATTATTTGGATTAACAACAATTACCCCATTATTATCCAGTACAGTAATACCACCAGCACCTCCCCCACCACGTCCAGTACCATACGGGTAATGTCCAGCATTTGGAATAAACGTATACCCAACTGTGTTATTAAAGTATCCAAATATTGTAAATCCTTGTGTCGCATAATTCATATTCACATTGGAGCCAACAACAATACCTTTATTTAAAATGTTTGAACTAAATGATATATAATTATTTTGTATATTTATATTTGAATTAAAAATAGCAACATTACTAACATTAACATCAAATACTGAATTCCACATATAATTTACAGATGGCATTATCGTAGAACTGTTAACGTCTACCGCAAATGATAATATTTGATTTAACGTCATCGCACATGGAAACATTTTTATATATTGAATATTTATATATTTTGAACTTGAACCTGCAATACATGTTATGCCTATTTTATCTGGAGGCAACATTGAAATAGTTTGATACAGTTGTATTTTATCGTTACACATAAATGTAATGTTTGAAGTCAACTTATTATAACACACTACAAATGTATTATAATTACCCTGCAAATAATTAGATGAATAATTTGAATATGTATTTCCAAAAAATGTTAATGTTGCAATTCCATTATCTAACATAATATTAATATCTGTATTTCCTATTTGAATAAACGACTGAGGTGTAGATGAAGAAGACAATTGTGCATTTTGATAACTCCGACATAGCAATGTTACTCCGTTACTGCTATTATAATAAATATTAGCAGTTGAAGATAAAGTGATTGAAGTATTTGGTAACGTAACACATGTATTCGTATTATCAAATATAACGCCTGTTGTACTGGTAAAGTTTTTAGGATTTGCAGTCACATATAAATCAATAACGGGCGCATTTGGAATATACGGTAATGACTGATAAGACCACCCACCCATTCCTAGCATATTGGAAGTTGCTAAAGAAAAAGTGTACGCGACTCCTGTAAAATAACTCCCAGGTAAATATAAAGGTACAACCGATCCAATTATAACATTCGATGTATAGAAAGTGTTATTAATGTATGTATTAATAAAAAAAGCGTTTACAGGGCTTCCTGCCCATACAGTTATAGGTACTGTAATATTCTGTAATGAAGCATTAACTATTGGAGTAATACCAGTTAACGATGGAGGATATGTAATTGCTATAATATTAGTTGAACTAGATGACCATAAACCAATTCCACACAAATTAGATGCAGCTACTGCAAATGTATAATTTGAACCAGCCGACAACCCACTTAATATAATATTACTATTCTTAGATAATGTACTACTCATAATTATTCCAGCATTTGAAACAATAAAAAAATTATTTGTTGGTGGAATAAAAGAATTTAAACCACTTATATCATAATTTACTTTAACGGTTAAGTTACCGATAATATTGGTGGTTGGAATAACACTTAACATAGATGGTGGATACGTAATTGCGTACACGGGCGACGACGCAGGCGACGGTATTCCTAAACCGACAGCATTTGACGCGGCAAGGTAAAAGCTATATGTAGTCAAACCATCTGCGACGATGCCGCTATTAAACGTCATTGGGGATGTCATCCCGTTCCACATGATTGGATTCATCGTCACATTGCTCGACAGCACGTAGCCGTTGATGGGCGTGCCCGTGGTGGGCGCGGGCGTCGTGAACGCCACCGACAGCACGCGGTCGCCGACCGCGCTGGTGGTAACCGTCGACGCCGCCGCGGAGCTGGGGTACGTGATGGCGGTGAAGGGGGGCGAGGCCGTCGACCAAGCGCCGGTGCCCACCACGTTGGAGGCCGCCATGTAGAAGTACGTGTACGTGCCGGGCTGCAGGCTTTGCACGAGCGCGGTCGCGGTGCCCGACAGCGTGACGACGTTGCTCCCGCACACATTCCCATTGGAGGTCAGCGCCACCACGTGGCCCTTGACGGGCGCGGCCACGGTGCCCGTCACCGTGGCGAAGGACACCAGCGCCGCGCAATTGCCGGCGAACGTCGCGGTGGGCGTCACCGCCGCCGCGGACGGCGGGTACGTGATGACGGTGATGTTGGAGCCGACCGTCGACCACGCGCCCGCGCCCGCGGCGTTGGACGCGGCCACGTAAAACGCGTACGTGTTGCCGAGGACGAGGCCGTTGGCGGTGGTGAACGTCAGGGTCGGCGTGCCCGTCGTCAGGGCGGTGGCGCCGATCGTGCTGCCGCCACTCGTCAGCGACAGCACGTACAGCGACACCGGCGCCGCGTTATTCGACGTCACGCTCGCCGGGAAGGACACCGCGATGGCGCGGTCGCCGGCGACCCACGCGTTCGCCACGATGGACGCCGCCGAGCCGGGCGTGGTGATGGCGGTGATCGTCGAGGGCGTCGACGAGTACGCGCCGATGCCAGCGGCGTTGGAGCCCGCCACGTAGAAGGAGTAGGACGCGCCCGCGGTGAGCGGGGTCACCACCACGGACGCGGGGCCGCTCACGGTGGCCGTCGTCCCGATTGTGGCGCCGCCGCTCGATTCCGCGACGACGTAGCCGTTGATGGGGTACGCGATGCCGCCCGAACCCGCCGCGGTGAACGACACCAGGACCGACGGCGTGGACCCCGGAAACACGGCGGTGGTGGGCGCGATGTTGCACGTGGGCAGCCCGATGGCCACCTGGGGTGGCGACGCGAGCGACCACGTCGTGGCCAACCCCGCCGCGTTGGACGCGGCGACGTAAAACGCGTACGCCGTGCCCGGACTCAGGTTGGGCACCGTCGCGACGGCCGTCCCCGTGACCGTCGCGGTGAACCCGACGCGGGGCTGGCCGGAGGCCAGGTTGGACGTGGACACCGCGTAAAACTGCACCGGGTAGGCCGTCGTGGACGCGACGGACGCGGCAAAGGACACGTTCAGCGCGCCCGGACCCGCCACCGAAGCCGACGGCGTGCCCGCCGTTCCCACGGGCAGGCCGATCGCGGTGATGGACGTCGGCAACGAAAGGCCCCCCACGCCCACGAGGTTCGACGCCGCGTAGGTGTAGGTGTACAAGCTCCCCACGGCTAAATTCGACGCCACCAGCGGCGCAAAGCCCACCAGCCCGCTCTGGCCGAACACGGCGTAGCTGGCGACGGGCTGGCCGGCCCACGCGTTGAGCGTCGGGCACGTGATGATGAAGGAGCCGACGCCGTTCACCGCCACGACGGGCGCGAGCCCCGTCGCCGCCGGCGGCACCGTGATCGCCGTCACCGGAACGCTGTTGAACGTCCACCCGCCGAACCCGGCGGCGTTGCACGCGGCCACGTAAAACGCGTAGCTCACGCCGGGCATGCACGGCACCGAGGCGGGGGAGGACGCGGTCTGCGCCACCGCGCCGCCGGGCGAGGGCGTCGTCGACACCACGTACGCGCCCACGGGCGCCGAGGCGGGCGGCGCCAGGGCCGCGAAGGCCACCGTGAGGTTGGAGTTGCCGGGCGCCCCGGGCGCGACCGTCGCGACCAGCGTCTGGCCGGTCATCGACGGCGGGAAGGTGATGGCGGTGACCGTGGCGGGCGTCAGCGACCACGCGCCCTCGTTGCCCGGGGAGCTCAGGGCGTTGGACGCCGTCGCGTAGAACGCGTACGTCTGCCCGGCGTTCAAGCCGGTCACCGAAAACGTCGTCGTCGGCGTGCCGGGCACCGCCTGCTGCAGCACCGCGCCGCCGGGCGCCAGCGCGATGGCGTACCCGAGGACGGCGGAGTAGCCGTTGCACGTGAAGGACGCGTTCCACCCGCCGTACGCGGGCACGTCGTCCACGATGGGCGCCACGGCCACCACCACGTTGCTCGGCCCGCTCACCGCGGCAGTGAGCGTCGGCGCCTGCACGGGCGGCGTGCGGGAGAGGTACGTGAGCGCGAACGTGCTGGCGGTGGACGTGTCCCCCACGCGCGCTTGGTACGCCGTCTGCGCCATCACGCGCACGCTCTGGTTCACCGCGGTGTAGCTGCGCCCGGCCACGCTGAGGGTGGCGGAGCGGTTGTCGCCGCTCCCCTGGATCGACAGCGCGCTGATGGGGTTGTTGCTCACGTCCGTTAGCGTCCACTTCACGTTGCAGGTGCCGACGGCGTTTTGCAGCAGCGTCGTCGTCGCCGCCCCGCCCGGGAAGGTGTCGCTGAACAGCAGCTGCGTGCTGGGCAGCGCCGCCAGCGCCGGCGTGTTGTTGTCGTACACGAGCAGCGTGAAGGGCTGCACCGTGGCCGTCGCGGTCGCCAGCTGGAAGGCCGTCTGCACGATCGCCGACGCCGCGTTGGACGCGCAAAAGGCGTGCTGCCCCATGGTCAGGACGCCGTCGCTCATCGACGCCGCCCCGTACACCGGCTGGGTGGTCGCCATCGACCACGCCAGCGGCCCCGTGTTGGACATCACCTGGCTCACCACCGGCGTGGTGAAGCCCGCGGCGTAGGTGTTGCAGCACACCACCGGCTGCGCGAGCGCGAGGACGGGCGTGGCGTTGTCGTACACCGCCAGCGTGAACGTTTGCGTCGTCAGCGTGTTCGTCGCCACCTGGTACGCGTTCTGGATCGACACCGCCACGGACTGCGGCGCGATGGTCGTGTGCTGTGGCAGCGTCAGGTTCCCCGCGACGTCGATCGTCGCGGCGCTGATGGGCGCGATCACGGACGCGACGTACGACGTCACGCTCGCGTCGCCCACCGGCGCGAACGCGACCGCCACCGTCGAGGCGTTGGAGTTCGCCGCCACCACCGCGGTGGGGAGGGCGGTCGGCGGCGCCATCCTCTAATCAATGAACACCTATTTGATCCCATCCAACGGGCGCATTTATTTATTGTGAGTACGTATACGGCGGACTGCGACGTACATTGTTGTCCCAACTTTGCGATATGATGACGCTAAACGAAAAATTTTGCGGAGGCGGTCCAAGGGTAATCATCGACACGGTATATCCATCCGAGCCTAGGAAGGTCTGTACATTGACGCTCGCGCTTAATAACGTTACATCTCCCCACATATCTGACGTCTCAAGATACGGAGTATAATACACTTGAAACGTGGATTTATAGTACCCGTAACCATAGTTGACACCGAAAGACACCGGCGTCACCGCATAAACCGTCAGTGGCTGAACGGTTTGGACGTACGCCCATTGATACGAGGAAGACCAATTCTGGTAAAAGACGCCGTTGAACAGGTTTCCATCGTTCGACACCGTCGCGGTGATCGTGTACGACCGGTACAAGGCACACGAAAACGTGATGCTGGAATTGGGGGACGTAATCGACGTATAATACGAAGTACTGTAATAGTTGTTGGGCTGGCTCGAGATTTGCAACGCGTACTGGGTGATGGACATCCCGCCCGTCGAAGAGGGAGGGGTCAATTGAACCGTGATCGTCGCAGGATGATCGTTGTTATACGAAGCCGACGCAATCGTCGGCGCGCTCGGAACGGAGTAAGGCGTTACCACCAGGACGTTCGACACCCCGTAGCCCATCGCGTTGCTCGCAGCCGCAAAGTACGTGGTGGTCGCGCTCACGCCCGTCAACACCATCGTCATGACCGGCTGGACGACCGACGCGGTCGCCACCACCGTGAAAGGCAGCGTGTACACCCCGTATTGAAGCACCGGCGAAAACCCGACCTCTGGATCCGTGGCGGCGATCGCTCCAACGTACATCACCACCATGTTGGCCGCGATGTTGGACGCGTAAAACGCAGGGGCCACCGTCGGGGAGGACAGCGCCATGCCGCCGACCGCCCCGCTCACGCGGCCTGCACCGACGACGTTGCAGGCCGCGACCGAATAGGAGTACGTTTGGCCCACGGTGAGCCCGGACACCGTGAAGGACGTGGCGTCCGCCGGGTTCGCGGAGATTAGGGCGCCCGACGAGTACAACACGTACCCCAGGACGGACGCGCTCCCGTTTCCTGGCGCCACATCCGCGATGGGCGTGTACGAAATGGTTTGCGTTTGGTTGGCGCTCGCAACACACGACCCGATGACGGGAGCCGTCTTCGGGAGCTCGACCGCCGTCGCGGTGACGCTCGTCCACGCCCAAAACGCGGCCGCGTTGCATGCCGCCACGTAATACGTGTACGGTGCGCCGGCCACCAGGTTGCTGCACGCAAAGGCAATCGTGCCGCTCGTCGACGACGTCACTTGCTGCACGCTCGCGGCGTTGGATGCCGTGGACAGCCCGTACCCCAGGATGGGCGAGTACCCCGCGGGGGGCGGCAACGGGGTGACGCTCACCGTGAGCTGATACGGCGCGGTCGGGACCACGGTGGCCGCCGGTGCGATGGCACCCCACCCGAGCGCCATCCCCGTCGTCGCCTTGGACCACACCCCCATCCCGTACGCGTTGGAGGCCGCGACGTAATACGTGTACGTCGCGTTGAGGGCGAGCCCCGTGTTCACAAACGCGATCGTACCGGTGGTACCGGTCACGCACGTCAACCACGGCGCCCCGAACGCGTTGGAGGAGAGGACGTAGCCCACCGGGAACGGATTGCTGTCCCAGCCGATCGCCGAGGCCAGCACCGTGATCTGGCCCGCGCCCGTCGGAACCGCGCCCACCGACGGCGCAAACGCGCACGGTCCGCCCACGGGGACCGCCACCGCGGACAACGCGCCCAGGCCATACGCGTTGGACGCCGCCGCGTAACACGTGTACGTCGTGTTGCTGGACAGGCCCGCGAGCGTCAAGGCCAGCGTGCCCGTCGTCGCGGGCGAATACGCGAGCCCCGTCGGGACGGGCGGCGACGTGAACACCGCGTACCCCAGGATGCTCGAGTAGCCGCTGTTGGCGTTGACGTTCGCGACCGTCGTCACCTGCACCGTGAGCTGAAAGGGCGAGGTCAAGGCCGCCGTCAGCGGCGGCGCGACCGGGGGCACCGTGTACACCAACACGGCTTGCGGCGCGGACCACGGACCGAATCCCATCGCGTTCGACGCTGCCGCCACCAGGGTCCGAGTGCCGCACGCGAGCCCCGCGCCGACGATCGGGATCGTCGTCGGCTGACCCGTCGTCGCGGACGTGGCGCCGACCACCGTGGGCGTGGCGTTGGACGTCGCCACCACGTAGCCGAGCACCGACGTGTAGCCCAGGCTGGCCTGCGTCGGGAACGCGGCCGGCAGGAGGTTCACCCGCACCGTGCCCGATCCCGTGACCACGGCCGTCGAGATGACGGGCGCGGCCTGCGGCACCGTGGGCACCACGGCCGGCGCCGACATCGCCCACGGGCCCACGCCTAGCGCGTTGGACGCCGCCACGTACAGGCTCACGGCGGCGCCGGGCGTGAGGCCCGCGACCGTGAGCGTCGACGGCGAATACAGCGTGTAGGGCGCCGTGGCCACCGTCGCGCCCCCGGGCGTCAGCGCCGCCACGTAGCTGGTGAGCGCGACCACGGGGGGCGCGTAATCGAGCGTGCCCGCCGACCCGTCGTACCCGCCGCCGTCCGTGATGGGGTTGCTGGTCAGGAAGGCGGTGCACGTGAGCGTGCCCGGGGCGGTGGCGACCGGCGCGGTGACCGCGGGCGCCGCCGTGGGCGACGTGTACACGTCCAGGTACGTCGTGAAGGCGCTCCACACCCACGCGCCCGTCACGTTGGACGCCGCCACCATGGCCCCATAATTGTCCGCCGCCAGGCCCGCGATCGTGACGGCGGGCGTGGCGCTGTACGCGTACTGCGCGATCTCGGTGATGGACCCGCGCACCTGGAGCGCGTACCCGAGCACCGGCGACCACACATTGCTCGTCGGCGGCGGCGCGATGGTCGCGGTCACGCTGCCGTTGGCGACGAAGGCCACGATCGCGCTCGCGGGCGCGGGCGGCGGCATGAGGAAAGTGGCCGTCGTCCACGCCCACGGGCCGTAGCCGATCACGTTTTGCGCGGCCACGCCGAACGTCTGCGCCACGCCGATGAGGCTCGCGGGCACGGCGTAGGTCGACGACGGGAGGGAGAGCGTGGCGGTGGACTGGGTGTTCACGTTGGACACGCCGTACCCGGTGACCGCGGCGCCGCCGTTGGACGCGTCGCTGATGGGCGTCACGACCAGGGAGGCGGTCTGCAGGTTCACCGCGATGGCGGGCGCCACCTGCGGCGCCAGGCGCACGATGTTGGTGACCGACACGTTCACTGAGGTGTAGCCCCCCGTGGCGACCTGGTACGCGGTGCGCGCCACGACCCACACCGAGCGGTTCAGCGCGGTCGGGGTGCCCGCGGCCACCGTCACCGTCGCGCCCGCGGACGTGGGGATCCCCGTGAAGGCGAAGGCGGGGAGGTCGAAGGCGGAGGCGTTGCTGGCGGAGCCCACGGTCCACGTCAGGGGGCCGGTGCCCGCGGACGTCTGCGCGACGGTGAAGGAGAGGGTGTTGATGCCGTCGGTGAAGCCGGACACGCTCGACGCCTGCGGCACCAGCACCGGCGTCGCGTTGGCGTACGCGTTCACCGTCAGGGCCGCGAACGCGACGGTGGACGCCGACGACGCCGCGGCGGGGTGGACGGCCACGCGGAGGGTGGTGCCGAGGGGCAGGGGCGCGGCCTGCGCGAGGACCACGTCGCCACTCGCGTCCACCGTCGCGCTCGTCGTGGGCGCGTCCGTGCTCCACGCGGCGGCGCCCACCGGGGCCGCGGTGGCGACGGCCGACGGGAAGGTCAGCGCCGACGCCACCGTGTTGCCGAGCAGCGTCGGCGTGTTGAGGGCGAGCACGGGCAGCGCGTCGCTCCACGGCGACCAGCCGGCGGCGTTGGACGCGCGCACCACCAGGGCGACGTTCGAGGCCAGCAGGTTGGACGAGGCGAGGAGCGTGGGCGAGGACGCGTTGGACGTGGCCACCAGGGCGCCGGTCGTCGACGTGCGCATCTCGTAGGTCAACAGCGGCGCGCCGTTGGCGGCGGGGGGCACCACCGTCGCGGCCACGGAGTGCCCGAGGCCGAAGCTCTGCAGCGTCCACGCGGGGATGGGCGAGGGCGCCACGTACGGCGTCACGGCGCCCGAGGGGGCGCTCTCGGTGGCCCAGCCCAGCGCGTTGGACGCCGACGCGGTGAAGGCGACGGGCGCGCCCGCCGTCAGGCCGGACACCAGGAAGGCGGGCGTCGGCGACACGTACGTCGCGAACGCGCCCACCACGGAGGCGCGGTACGCGACCACGTTGCAGGCCCCGGGGTCGGGGAGCACGATGGCCACACGCACAACGTTGCTGGCCGCCAGCGCCACCGTCCACGAGGTGACGGTGGCGGGCGCGCCCGGGGTCACGAGGCCGCTGGACACCGACAGCGGGCCCAGCCCGGTCACGTTGCTGGCGGCCACGCGCACCTGCATGGGCACGCCCAGCGGCAGCCCGGTGAGCCCGATGGGCGAGGTGGCGCTCGCGAACGTGGAGCCCGCGGAGCCCGACGTGAAGGACACCAGGTTCGTCACCAGGCCGCCCACGTCCACGGCGGTCTGCGCGACCTGCGCCACGACCACGGCGCCGGTGTAGGTGTTGACGATGACGCTCCCCGACGCCGCGTTGAGCACGGGCGTGTTGACGTCGTACGCCGTGACCGACAGGGACGCGCTCGAAAACGTGCCCATCACCGCCTGGTTCGCGTTTTGCGCGACGACCCACGCGGTCACCGCGGGCACGAGTGTCGTGTGCTGCGCGACGATGAGGTTCCCGGCGGCGTCGACGGACAGGCCGGCGATGGGCGCCAGCGGCGGCGCCGACGGGCTGGCGCCGACGGACCACACCAGGGGGCCGACGTTGGACGCGACGTTGGACGCGGCGGGCGTCACCACCGGGCCGCCGTAGGTGTTCACCACCAGCGCCGGCACGTTGGACAGCACGGGGAAGGCGTACGGCGACGTGGCCACGGGGAACAGAGGCTCGCTCTCGTCGCTCCACCCGGCGGCGTTGCTGGCGCTCAGGGTGAACGTGTACGCCACGAGGTCCGTCAAGCCGGTCACGGGGAACGTGGGACACACCCCGGGCGGGGTCCATGGGGACGTCCACGTCGTGCCCGTCCCGTACTCCGTCACGCGGTACGCCGCGATGGGCGCGCCGTTGGAGGAGGGCGCGGCGACCACGGCGACCGCCGCTTGGCCGCTGCCCGCCGGCGTCACCGTCCACTGCACCGCCTCCGGAACCAAACACGTCACGGTCACGAAGCCGTCGCCCACGTTGGACGCCCCCATGGTGACGGCCAGGACGCTGGCGTCCACGCCGCTGCCGCCGCCGCCGCCGTCGCCGCCGCCGCCCACCCCGGCGCCGCCCCCGCCCCCGCCGCTGAAGCCACCGCCGCCCCCGCCGCCGCCCACACAGGGCGCCGCGGTGCCCGCGCAGGTGTTCCCGCCCGCGCCTCCGCCGCCGAAGCCGCCCGCGCCGCCCGCCGTCACCATCGGCGAAGTGGTGCCCGCGAGGGTGTTGCCCAGGAAGACGGGGCCGGGCTGGCCGCCCGCGTTGGGAGCGCCGCCGTCCGAGAGCAGGCCGCCGCCGCCGCCTCCGCCGCTCGGGGCGGCGGCGGGCGCGCTGCCGCCGAGGCCCGGGGCGCCGGAGGACATCTCCTTTGGTGAAGGTGGACATTACAACACGTCTCACGTCACCGAGTACGACGGAATATAGGTGCCGTACAGGCCGGTTATATACGTGTAAATTACGCTAAGAGTCAAATGTGCCGATACTCCCTCCGGATTCGTGCAGTACACGTTCACGTATACAGTTTCCGTGGTCCCCGCACTAATATAGTTTCCAGACATAATATCACTCGCCAAGAGCCCCCAATTAATACACAGGTTTCCAGTCGTACTGATCGTAACATAACTTGATAACGTCGACCCGCTGCTTAACGTATATAACGTATAATAGCTGCTCCCGCCGTACGATACAGACCACGTTAATGAACCCGTGTTGGTCGCGGTTTGCGTCAGTTGAACGTATGCCGGGGATCCCGACGTTAGCGAAATCGTGTTCAATATCGGAGCCACATGATTCGTGGTGACATTAAACACCGCCGATCCGGTGCCCACCATGCTGGTGGCCGTCACCGTGAAGGTGTAGCCAGTGGTGTATTGCAAGCTGGAAAGGGTGATGGTATTCGTCGTCGACGACAAATATTGCGTGGTTATGGCCGACCCCGACACCGTGTACCCCGTCACGGCATTCCACCCCGTCAACGTGGATTGCGTCCAACTCAGCGTGCACGAATTCAAAGAGATGGTCGCGGTCGCGTTTTGTGCCGAGGGGAGGACGATGTTGACGGGGACGTTCACCGACCACACCGCGCTGTTTGCAATCGAATTGTACACGGCGCAATACAGGTTGTACGTCCCCGTGACGAACGCATATCCGGTGAGCACAAACGGGGATGACGTCGTCGTTTGGAGGTACGTCCCGTTGACCGACGACGCCACGCCAAAGGTGCACGCGGCGTATCCGCTGGCGACGCTGCTTGGCGAATAACTTCCGAAGTTCGTGATGGTCACGGTGATCGTGCCCGCCGACGTCACCGCCGAGGTGATGGTCGGGGTCAGCTGCGGAGTCGTGATGGCCATCGCGGATTGAGCAGTCGACCACGCCCCGTAACCGAACACATTGGTCGCCGCGGCAATGTAGGCATACGTGACACCCGGCGTCAAACCCGACACCGCGATGGACGTCGACGACGTTGTATTGGTCGTCGTCCCGACCACATTGGATGACGACGCGTTTTCCACGGTGTACATCGTAACGGGCGTGTACCCGTTGGTCGGACCCGTGTTGGGCACCGGGGTGACGGTTGCCACTAAGGTAGCCGCTTGCGTGGTCGACGGCACCACCGCGAGCGATGGCGCGTACGCCGTGGTGATGGCCGTGACGGACGTCCCTTGCGTCCACGCTCCCGTGCCCACCACGTTGGACGCAGCGACGTAATAGGTGTACACGGTGCCCGCCGACAACCCGGTGAGCGTCGCGAACGTCCCAGTGACCGCGTCGGGCGTCGTTTGCACGATGGCGCCGTTGGAGGTGGCCGAGAGCACGTACGCCGCCACGGGCATGCCCGCGGCGGGAGACACCAGGGGCGTGAAGGAGACCGTCGCCGTCAGGTTCCCGAGGCCCACGGTGGGGGTTTGGGCCGCCAGGGACGGCGGAGTCGTGAGCGCCATGAACGTCGAGACGGGCACCATGGACCACCCCCCGAGGCCCACGACGTTCGACGCCGCGCTCACGAAGCTGTACGCCGTTCCCGGAGTCAAGTTCCGCGCGATCACCGTGGTGCCCGTCGACGTGGCCGCCACCGACAGCCCGTCGGGCGACACCGCGTAGCCATATACCGGCGACGCGACGGTGCCCGCGAGGGGGGCCACCGTCACCGCGATGGCGCGGTCGCCGCCGAAGGCCATGGTCGGCGCCGTCACCATGGGGGGCGGGCGCGTCATGGCGAAGAGCGCGGGTGAGGGCGTGGCGGAGGGCGCGCCCAGGCCCGCGGCGTTGGACGCGGCCACGTACAGGCGGTACGCGGTGAGGCCGTCGGCGACGATGCCGTTGGCGGACGTCAGCGTGATCGCCGTGGACGGGTACGCCAGCGTGGCCAGGGCCGGGGCCATCGACGCCGAGGTCGACAGCACGTAGCCCGCGATGGGCGCCGCGACGGTCGGGGTCAGCGCCGCGAAGGACACCGCGAGCGCGGTGTCGCCCGCGATAGTGACGGTCGGCGTCACCGCCGCCGCGCTCGCGGGAAGCGCGATGGGCGTGAAGGGGGCGCAGGGCGCGGAGGGGGCGCCGAGGCCCACGGCGTTGGACGCGGCCACGGTGAAGGCGTAGGCCTTGGCCGCGGACAGCGCGGGCACCACGAGGGTGGCGGTGGGGCCGGCGAAGGACGCGGTGTTGGAGGCGAAGAGGACGCCGTTGGAGGACGCGACGTAGCCCACGATGGGCATGCCCGTCTGCGGCGCGACGGTCGCGAAGGTGAGGGTCGCCGCCAGCGGGCCGCCGATCGCGGCCGTCGGCGTGACGCCGGCCATGGAGGGCGGCACCGTGATGGCGGTGGTCGCGCACGGGAGGGACCACGCGCCCACGCCCAGCACGTTGGAGGCGGCGACGGTGTACGTCACGGGGACGCCGGGCGTCAGGCTCGTGAAGCTGGCGTTGCAGGTGGTGGCGGGCGTCACCGCCACCGTGTTGGCGAGGGTGGTGCCGTTGGACGTCACCACGTACGCCGCGATGGGGCGACCGAACACGGGCGCGGGCGGGGCGAAGGACACGAGGACGGCCCCGATCCCCGTCGGCGTGGAGGTGGGTGCGATGGCCGCCATGGAGGGCGGGAGGCCCACCACGGCGGTGGGGCCGCAGGGCGGCGACCACGCGCCCAGGCCGCACACGTTGGACGCCGCCACCCACAGCGTCACGTTGGAGCCCGCGGGGAGGGCGGCGGTGGTGAGCGGCGGGGCCGGGCCGACGCCCACGTTGGACGCGGCGTTGGAGGCGGTGGCCACCACGTAGCCGGCGATGGGGTTCGAGGCGGTCGCGGTCAGGGCGGCGACGTTCCACGCGAGAGAGAGCGTGCAATCGCCCGCGAGGGAGGCGACGAGGGAGGGGCCCAGCGGCGCCGCGGAGGGGGGCAGGCCGAGCACGCGCGCCGTGCACGCCGGCGACCACGCGCCCACGCCCAGGGCGTTGGAGGCGGCGACGACCAGGGAGGGCGTGGCGCCAAGGGCGAAGCCCGAGGCCGTGATGGGCGACATGGTGTTGGAGGCGACGATGGAGGAGGGGGACGCCGCAGTCGACACCACGTACGACGTGATGGGGTGGCCCGCCGTGTCGGGAAGGAGCGCAAAGGACACCGCGAGCGCGCCGACGGCCACGGGCGCGGCCGCGGGCGTCAGGGACGCCGCCGAGGGGGGAAGGTCGATGACGGTGGCCGACGCGGGTGCCGAGGCGGCGCCGACGCCCACGGCGTTGGAGGCGGCCACGTTGAGCGTTACCGTCTGGCCGTTGCCACCGGAGCCGAAGGCCACGGCGATGGGCGACGACGCGCCCGTGGCGAGCGTGGTGGTGACGCCCAGCACCGTGGTGGTCACCACGTAGCCGGCGACGGGGTTGGACGCCGTCGCCAAGAGGGGCGCGAAGGACACCGACAGCGTGTTCGGGGACACGGGCACGGCGACGGGGGTGAGCGACGCGGCCGACGGGGGGCCGGTGATGGCGGTGACGGGCGCGGTCGCCGGCGACCACGCACCCAGGCCCACGGCGTTGGATGCGGCGACGGCGTAGACGTACGACTGACCCAGCGTCAGGCCCGCCAGGGCGAAGGCGGGCGTGGAAGCGGGCGTGGTGGCCACCACCGTGGCCGCGGATGGAGGAGAGGTCGCCAGCGCGTACGCGACGATGGGCTGCGCGACGGTGGCGGTCAGGGGCGCGAAGGTCACGGCGAGCGCGCCGCTCCCCGCCACCGAGACTTGTGGCGCCATGGACGCGGCCGAGGGCGGGAGCGCAACCGCGGTGACGGCGGTCACCGTCTGCGACCACGCGCCCACGCCCGTGGCGTTGCACGCCGCCACCGCGTACGCGTAGGCGGTGCCCGGGGTCAGGCCCGACGCCACGAGCACCGGCACGTTGGACGCGGCCACCGCGGTGGCGAGCGAGGGGGAGGGGGCGGCGAGGGCCAGCACGTAGCCGGCGACGGGGTTGGAGGCCGCGGCGAAGGGCGCGAGGGACGCCATCGACACCGCGAGCGCGTTGCTGCCGCCCGGGCCCCAGGGCGCGGCCGTCGGGGCGAGGGACGCGGCCGAGGGCGGCACCGCGAGGGCGGTGGCGGCACACGGCGAGGACCACCCGCCGGCGCCCAGCGCGTTGCTGGTGGTCACCACGAAGGTGTAGGCCGTGCCGGGCGCCAGGCCGCTCACCACGAGGGGCGAGGCCGGCCCGGCGGCCACGTTGGAGGCGGCGTTGGACGCCGTCGCCACCCAGTAGGCGGCGACGGGGTTCGACGCCGACGTGGCCAGCGCGCCGAAGGACACCGCGATCGACCCGGGCGCCACCGGCGTCGCGACGGGGGCGAGGGCGCCCGCGTACGGGGGGAGCGTGATGGCGGTGGCGGTGGCCGGCAGCGACCAGCCGCCCAGGCCCGCGACGTTGGACGCCGCCACGTACACGGTGTAGGCCTGGCCGAGCGCCAGGCCCGCGAACGTCAGGGGCGGCCCGCCGAAGAGCGCCGTGACGCTCGCGGCCGTGCCCGCCGTCGACACCACGTACGTCGCGATGGGCTGGCTGTAGTTGGTGGCCAGCGGGAGGAACGACAGGGTGAGCGCGCCGATCGCCGTGGGGGCGAACGTCAGCACCGTCGACGCCGCCGACATCGGCACGCCCACGCCCGTGGTGGCGGAGCAGCCCGCCGACCACGCGCCCACGCCCGTGGCGTTCGACGCGGCCACGAAGTACGTGTACTGCTGGCCGGGCGTCAGGTTCGACAGGCCGAAGAAGGTGACGTTGGAGGCGCACGTCGCCACCACGGAGGTGCGCGTGGCGCCGGTCGACAGCGCGTACCCGGCGACGGGCGCGGTGGGCGTGGCCTGCGGCAGCATCGACGGGAAGGTCACCACGATGACGTTGCTGTTGACCGTCGTCGCCACGGGGCCCAGCGTCGCGGCGGAGGGCGGCGCCCCCACCGCGGTCACGGGCGCCGAGGGCGGCGACCACGCGCCCACGCCCGTCACCGCGTTGCACGCGGCCACGCAGAAGCGGTAGGACGCGCCGGGGACGAGGCCGGGCACGCCGAGGGGCGCGGACGCGCCCGCGGCCACGACGGTCGCCGCGCTCGGCCCCGGGTACGGCGCCACCACGTAGGCGTCGACGGGGTTGGACGAGGGCGTGAACGCCAGCGCGCCGAAGGCCACGGCCGCGGCGCCGGGGCCGGACACCGTCGCCGCGGGCGTGAGCGCCGCGGCCGAGGGCGCCACGGTGACGGGGCTCCGCCAAAACTGGTCCGTCGACCAGGCGCCCACGGGGATGGCCACGCCGGGGTTGGACGCGGCGACGAAGAAGTTCTTCGCGACCCCCGCGACGAGGCCCGCCACCGCGAGGGGCGACGCCGCGCCCGGGCCCACGGCCACGATCGACGTCGGCGGCGCCGCCGTGGTGCCGATGCCCACAGCCACCAGCGCGGGGCTGCCGAAGGTCTGGAAGGACACCGACACCGCGCGGTCGCCCGACAGCGCCACCATCTTGGTGAAGGCCGCCGCCGTCGTCACCAGGCCGCCGGCGCCGCCCGCGCCGAAGAAGGGCACGGCGCCGCCGGCGTTGACGGGCGTGCCCGGGACGCCCACATTGGAGCCGGCGTGGCCGAAGGGCGTGGGCGAGGCGTCCATGGCCGCGGTCGACGCGTTGGACGCGGCGCCCAGGCCGGGCGCGCCGCCGCCGCCGGCGACGAAGAGCAGCGAGTAGGGGTTGATGCCGTTCTTGAACACGTAGGTGCCGCCGCCGCCGCCGGGCGCCAGCGCGCTGCTGCCGCCGCGCTGGCCGACCACGAAGTACAGCGTGTCCTCGACCGTCAGCGCCACCTGGCCGGTCACCACCATGCCGTGGCCCACGCGGTTGGAGGAGGCAGCGCCGAGCAGGGTGCCGCTCGACGCGCCGGCCACGGAGAAGCCGTAGGTGCCGTTGGCGGGCACGGCCCAGCTCTGCACGCCCGTCCCGCTCACCGCGAAGTCGTAGCTCTGCCACGGCCACGGGTACGTGAGCGGCAGCGCGCCCGGCGCGGGACCGGACGCGCCCGTCGCGCCCATGGGCGTGAAGGCGACGGACGCGCCCGCGGGGAAGGGGTAGCGCGTCCAGCCCGTCGTCAACGCGTCCGGCGCCTTGAAGGGGTGCACGCCGCTGGGGCTCACGGCGCTGGGCGGGCCCCAGCCCGCGGCGTTGGACGCCGCCACGAAGAAGTAGTACGTCGGGCCGTAGGCCAGCGGCGACGAGGCGACGACGGCGGCCCCCGGGGCGGAGAGGTACACGTTCGAGGCGCCCGTCGTCACCTCGGTGATGCCGTAGCCCAGGATGGGCGACAGGTAGTCGGGCGGCGGCGTCGTCACCTGCGCGTAGGCGACGTTGGTGCCGACGAGCGTCACCGTCCACGCGTTGGACGCGACCGCGCCGGGCACGTCGTACGCCGCCACCGTCGCCTCGGCGCTCTCGGGCGCGTAGCCGGCCGCGTTGCACGCCGCCACCGTGAAGCCGTACACGCCCGGCGTGAAGGTGTCGGGCAGCGCGAAGACGAGCGCGCCCGACGCGGTGGGCGCGTGCGAGACGGGGCACGGGACGTTCGACCCCACGCCGTTCGCCACCACGTACCGCTTCTGGCTCGACGGCGTGGCGCGGTACGCGAGGTTGGACCAGCCGTTGTCGGCGGGCTGCTGGATGTCGACGAGGATCGTCGACTTCGTGGCCATCTCCGTGACGAAGGCGTGGATGACCGCCGGGATCGTGAGCGGCTGCAGCAGCGGCGCGGCGGCGGCGAGCGGCGACCAGCCCGCCACGTTGCAGCAGCGCACCGCGAAGCCGTACGACACGTTGGCCGCCAGGCCCGCCACCTTGAAGTTGGACGTGGACGCGACCGGCGTGTACGCGCTCTTCCCGGCGGCGGCCAGGTTGGCGGTGCCGGTCTCGACGGCCTGGTACGCGAGCACCGGCGCGCCGCCCGCGGCCGCGCCCGCGGGAGGCGTCGCCGCGAAATCGAGCGCGAGCACGTCCTGCGCGGCGGTGAAGGTGGGCGCGGCGGGGACGGTGCACGGCGTCACGACGCGCGGCGTCGCGTACGGCGCCCAGCCCTGCGCGTTGGAGGCGGACGCCCACATGGCGTAGGACGCGCCGTTGGCCAGGCCGGTCACCACCACGACGCCCGGGGCGTCGGGCGCCCACGCGTTGGAGGTCGTGATCCCCGTCGCGTTGGACACGCCGTACGCTAGCACAGGGCGGCCGCCGTCGAAGGCGGGCGGCTGCAGCACCGCCGTCGCGCACGCGTTGCCGAAGGCGAGCGTCCACGACGTCACGGCGCCCGCGAGGGCGTAGGGCGTGAGCGGCGCGGAGGGCGCGCTCCACGCGCCGAGGCCCGCGGCGTTGGACGCGGCGACCGCGAAGGCGTAGGCCACGCCGGGCGTCAGGCCGGGCAGCGGCACCACGTTGGAACCGCCCACGAAGGTGGCGCCCACGGCGTCGCCCGCCACCTCGCGCACCACGTACGCGACCACGCGCGCGCCGCCGTCGAAGAAGTTGGAGGTGACGGCGGCGACGAGCGACGAGGGCGGCGAGGCGTAGCCGACGGACCACGACGTCACAGGGGAGGGCACGGTGAAGGGCGTCACGTTGCACGCGGGGGCGTAGGGGCCCCAGCCCGCGGCGTTGGACGCGGCGGGCGCGACGGCGTAGGTCACGCCGTTGGCCAGGCCGACGAGCGTCAGCGAGGGGGCGTTGGACGTCGTGACCGCGCCGGTCGTCAGGTTCGACGCGGCGTACGCCAGCAGCGGCGACCCGCCCCAGAAGGGCGGCGTCAGCACGGCGATCGCGCACGCGTTGCTGCCGGTCAGCGTCCACGCGGTCACGGCGCCGGGCGGCACGTACACCACGTTGCACGCCGAGGGCGCGCTCTCGGGGCCCCAGCCCGCGGCGTTGCTCGCGGACGCGGTGAAGGCGTAGGGCACGCCCACCGTCAGGCCGCTGGCCGGGGTCAGGGTGCCGTTGGAGGACGGGAAGAGCCACGTCGCGCCCACGGCGTCGCCGACGGCCTCGGTGAGGCGGTAGCCCGCGACGGGCGCCCAGTTCCAGAAGGGCGGGACGATGGCGAAGGCGAGCACGTTGGAGGCGGCGGGGGCCACGGACCACGCCGCGATGCGCGCGGGCACGGTGTAGGGGACGACGGGGCCGACGGGCGCGCTGACGTTGCACGAGCGGCCCATCGCGTTGGAGGCGAAGGCCACGAAGTCGAGGGCCACGCCGGGCACGAGGCCGCCGATCACGACCGAGGAGGGCACGGTGTCGACGTCGCCCGCGGGCGCCCACGTCGCGGCGGCCACGGGCGAGGGCAGGCGGGTGACGGGGTCGACGTTGGACTCGAGCGACTCGACGGTGTAGGCCTGCACCGGGAGGCGGGGCAGCACGAAGCCCGTCCCCTGCGCCGGCAGCGTCACCGACACGTTGCACGGCCCGGCCGCGACCGTCATGCCCGTCACCGTCCCGGGGATCGGGCCCGCCATCGTCGCCAGCGTCTGCGAGTAGGGGCCCCACCCCGCGGCGTTGGAGCCGCGCATCACGAAGTTGTAGACGTAGCCGGGCGTGATGGCGATCAGCATGTTGCCCGAGAAGGTGTCGACCTCGGGCAGGTTGGACGACAGGTTGGAGGCGCCCCACGCGGTGACGGGGCGGCCGTTGGCCGCGTACACGTTGACGACGACCGCCACCGTCGACAGCTCGGGCTGCGCGGTCCACGTGTAGATGACGGGCGGGGCGTAGGGGACGTTGCACGCCGACAGCGCGCTCGGCGCGCTCCAGCCGGAGGCGTTGGAGGCGCACGCCTGGAACGCGTACGTCGTGCCCAGCGTCAGGCCCGCCAGGAGGCTCGCGACGCCGGCGCCGGGCGCCGCGGGGTACACGGTCGCCGTGCCGGGCGCGTCGCCCACCACCTGCACCAGCTTGTACGCCACGACGGTCGCGCAGTTGGAGGCGACGTCCGGGGCGATCGCCACCGCCAGCACGTTGCTGGTGGCGTACGTCACGCCGAAGCCCGCGGGGGCGTCGGGCACGTCGCTGGCGACCACGGCGGCGCTCACGGCGCTGGCCGGCGACTCGCCCGCGGCGTTGGTGGCATACACGCGGAAGGCGTGGGTCGAGCCGGGCGCGAGGGCGGGCGCGACCACCTGGACGGCGCCGGAGGCGAAGGGTGCGTAGGCGTAGGCGTTGGAGCCGGTGACGACGTCGCTCAGGCGGTACGACGTGATGGCGGAGCCGTTGGCGGCCGGCGGCACGAGCGTGGCCAGCACGGCGTAGGCGGGCGCGGGACTCACGCGCCACGACGCGACGGCGGAGGGCACGGTGTAGGTGTTGAAGAACAGGGGCAGGCTGGCCGGCGACCAGTGGGCGCCGCCGTCGTTGGTGACGACGACCGTCGCCTGGTAGGTCTTGCCCACGTCCAGCGCGTAGAGCGTGACCGGGGACGCCACGTTGTACACCGTCGTGGACGTGTTGACGTCGGTGTACGTGACGGCGTACCCGTCGATCGCCTGGCCGCCGGTGCCCGCCAGGCCCGCGGCGAACGTGACCAGCGTGGAGCCGCCCGAGGTGGTGACGGAGGCGACGTACGGGCGCGGCGGCACGCCCACCGCGAGCGCCGGCGCGCTCGCGGGCGAGGGCGTCGCCCCGAACACGTTGGACGACGCGACGGACGCGAGGTAGAAGCTGCCGTTGGCGAGCCCCGCGAAGGTGGCGTTGGAGGTCGCGGGCGGCACCACCTGCACCCACGACGGCGACGCCGGCGCGAGCGCGACGATGGAGGCCAGCACCGCGTACGCCGGCGACGCCACGGTCACGGGCACAAACGCGACCGTCGCCGCGTGCGACTCGTACGCGCCCGCGGCGAGGGCGGGCGCCGCGGGCGCGGGCGGGAGCCACTTGGGGCCGAGGTACGCCGTGGCGGTGAGGGAGACGTTGAACCAGGACGCCGTCGAGGCGACGGTCGCGTAAAACGTGAGCGTGTCGTTGGAGCCCAGCGCCACCGCGACGTTGCTCCCCGTGCGCGGGTCGACGTGCGTGGAGAAGGGCGGCGCGGAGGTCGGCAGCTGCAGCACGCTCACGCCGTGGCCCGCGCCAGCGGCCACGGCCACCGTCTGCGGCGCGAACAGGTTGCAGGCGACGGCGGCGTGGGGCACGTAGTTGTGGTAGGCGCCCCACGTCACGGTGCCGGCCACGTTGCTGTTGTTGACGAGCGTCGCGAACGCCCACAGGTAGTCGGCGGCGGGCACCGCGCCCACGCCCACGCTCACGTCGGTGTACGTGAAAGACGTCGTCACCCCGTTCACCGTCAGCGGCTGCATGCCCGGGGACGCCAGCACGGCGCTCTGAAACGTCTGCGTCAGCGCCGGGGGCCCCGCGCCCGCGGTGGCGGCGCCGCCCCCGGCGAGAAGCATCGCCGCCAGCCGCAGCCGCCACGCGTTCATTACCTGCCGCGCACATAATCGAGGCCCGCGATTACGCGGAGGGGGCCTTGCGACCTCGCTTCTTCACCTCAGTTTTCGCGCTCTTCTTGCACCCACGTACGATCGCTATTGGCCGGGAAATTCGAAATCTAACTCGGAGTCGTCGTCGTCCTCCTGCGCCTCCCTCTCGCGGTGGACGACATCGCCCTCCGCGTTGCGAGCGAAGGTGCAGTCCTCACCCACCGTCACCGCGCTGTCGGTCATGACGACCACACCGCCAACCGGGTGGTCGCACAGGCTGCAGGACGCGAGGACGGCGGCGCCACCGCACAGCGTCACCACGCCTCCTCCTCGGTTGCCCGCCAACGCGCACCGGCGGAGACGTGCCGAGGAGCCGTCCCCTTTCACGACCACCCCGCCCGCTTGCCCGTCCCGAACGGCGCAGTCGCTCATCTTGACTCTTCCTCCTCCGGTGATCATCACATTTTCGAAGGCGTTGCTGTAGACGTCGCAGCAATCCAAAGTGACTCGTTCGCAATACCTGATCCACACGCCGCGGGCTAACCCATCGTGAATGACGCACCGCGTCAACCTGGTCGTGCCCTCCAAGCCGTTGACGAAAACGCCCGCCCGTCCGTTTTGCGCAATGTTGCAGCCAATGAGGACGACATCTCCGTCCATGCTGTTGAGCACGCCGGAGTATTTCATCCGCGCAATGGTGCAGTCCTCCAGTCGCACCGATCCTCCCTCCATAAAAACCCCCTCGTCCTTCCCGTCATGAATGTTGCACCCGACCAACGTAGGCTGGGCGTTGTAGACTTCGACGCAATAATGAACCATCGGGTTTCCTTCCGCGACGTTGGTGATGTCGCATGCCTGCAGCCGCACCCCTCCATCATGAATGCGCACGGTAGCCCCCACCGCTTCTTGGACCCCCTCCGCCGCGGCCTCCCTCCGAATGACGAGCCCATCCAGCGTGGCCACCGGCGCAGTACTTGTCACCACGCAGCCCTCCGCCGTTTGCAGAGTGGCGCGCCCGCGTCCAAACACGTGCACCTCCTTGTCGGCCCCCAGCATCAGCGGCCCGAGGTGCGTGCCTGGCAACAGCAGAACGCTGCCCCCCGGTGGGCATGCATCGACCCCGTCCTGGACGTTCGATCCCGGGGCGATCGCCACGTCAAAGGTACCCGACGAAGGCGCATGCACCGTGCCGTCCGGCGAGATGCGCACGGTGACGCTCCACTTGGAAAGGGGGTAGGCCAGGGCAGCGAACTTGCAGACACAGGCCAGCTTCGCCGCCTCCCTGCGAGGAAGGAGACCATGTGTAAGAGCGAAACGGCCGGGGGATTCGGATGTGTGAGGTTTACCTGCTCTGTCGCAGGCGATCCATGATGGCGATCCATGCGTCCCTCGTCAGCACATCGTTTCCAACAGGCGGTGTCGGGAGGTGAAGCCCCCGCATGGCGCGCAAAGCGAACGCCAGCGTCGCCTTGGCATGTGTAACGCGCTTCATTGCCGCTTGCCGATTGTCCCACTGGTGTGCCATCCATTCATCGGGCCCCGATCCTCCAACAGAAATCAACCAGCCAACGGGTGGAAGGCGGGCCATGGGGATAATGAAATGGATTGAAAAAATCGATTAACGCCTACAATGGGCGTACTTTTTGACCGCACACAGCGAGGCTCCCAGCGCCACGTAATACGCGGGCGCCCACGTGGCGTCGTCATGCAACCGCACGTGCATTCCAACGGCGAGTGCGACCCCCCGTCGCCAAAGGTGCCGACGCGAAGGCGGCAACGCCGCCGACGCCCACGCCGACCGCACCCACCCAGAACCACCATGGAGGCGGAGGCTTGTCCATGCGCACGCCTCTCTTCGCGTCGGTTTAGCCCATAATCCGTTATACATACGCGGTACCGAGCCTGCGGCGACACTGCGCAATCAAGCGGCGAAGCAAATGATCATTCGTGGTCAACGATAATCTTTCAAGGAGGTCGACGACATTGAAATCCATAAAATCTTCGACGTCGTAGTATTCGTAGCTGCTCGCGAATTCGCGGATGCAGTGGGCTTCAATGTGTGCGGACAGGTCGAGGAGGGGCAGGACGGTGAGAGCAAAGTTGACTTTGTCGACAAACGTCGATGAATTTGTCATCATCTTGTACGCGAAGTACTTGGCATCGACGTCGTCGAGAATGCCGTCGCGGATGCCGTGCGCGACGCGCATCAAGGTAGGCATCTTTCCTTCATCCTTCTCCGAAGAGGATGGTGCCCAAGGCGAACACTCGCCCGCCACGATTTGATGCACCAAGAGTCTTATCCTTGGCGGGGAGATGTGTGTCTCGCGGATTAAGCCATTCTTGACGGATGACACCCACGAGGTGGCGATCTCGAGAGGGGTGACAGGCTGATGCACGAAACCGGTGTAGAGCTCGATGCGCGCGTAGTCTTGATGAAAAACCGCGCGGAGCGCACGCACGGTTTTCCCGCCGCGCCCGTCAGTTTCCCTGTTCCGGATGGCGCGTAAGAGCGCCATGGTCAGGGGGAAGGGGAATGGTGATGGGGAGAAGAAGTGGGTGATTTACCCAAAGAAATTTTCTTTTCTTTTCTCAGAGCGTCATCTTCCGGGTCAGGCTTCAGCCCTTCGCTCACTTCGCCAGCGCCAGCGTCGTCACCCCGCATACATGCGCCACGCGTTCATTACTTGCCGCGCACACACACGCGGTCGTACGCAAAAAAAACTACACGAATTAGCTCAATGTGACGCTGAATATGTGTTGATGCGTCAGAGGCGTCACGCCGAGCATCACCTTATCCTCTCCACCGCCGCTCAAACCTATTTTTTGTGGCGTTAAGAATGACAAATATTCGCGAGTCCTTGAAATTACGCTAGATGCGTCTGCACAAACCTTCTCTACCCGTTTTAGGGCTTTCTTGTTTCCTCTTTCGATTTGCTCTCGAAGGCTACGCACATGACGACGCGTACGAACGGAGGATCCTCCCAACACAATGTACGATTGCCGGACGTCATTGTTGATAGGGATGTGATGTTGGCCTCGCAGGATGTTCATTATGTTCATGGTGGTAAAGTTCAGTATTTCTCCGTTCGGGATTTGTTTCAACACGCGAATTGGGCTAAACAACACCAATTCAGGACTTAACTGATAGGGGATCGTCGCGTTGTAATGATACATGCTGCGCATATATGGAGAGATGATTCCATCACAAATGGTTCCAAACATCAATCTCAATATTGAAGCCGCCTGGTAATCCAGATCCGTTACTCCCGCCCGCCCTCCTTGCGGTTCAACTGGGTTTACCCATTCGGGGAAGGCGCCACTGTGTAGCGCGTGTTCCATGTGATCCACCGCACCTTGCACGTTTTCGGGGTGTGATGCGGTCAGTTGCACTTCCTTTATCAGGCGTACCTGTGTTTGTAGGGTGCAAATACCAAGCACCATCGCCAGCAGCTTCCACGTCTGAATATGCGGTTCCGTCATCTGAGAATAATTATGGAACACATTGTTCACGACCGATTGGACGAACCTCATGTCCAGCAGCCGAAGCGGCGCCGGATTTTTATAGGCTTGCAATTTGCGGCCGTTACCATAGCGTGAGACCGTTTTAAGCGGCCCAAAATAATTGATGTGCTCCGAAATGGGAAAAGCGTCTTCGCCTGCGCGAAACCACACGTATTCGCTGGGCACCGTAATGATCCCGTTCACAAACGGAAATTCGTCAAACTCCATCGTCACGTTCATCGTCGCTACTGGTGCGGACCACACTTTTTTCCTGGTTGTCGACGTTGTCACCACCCCAGCGCCAGCGCCAGCGTCACCGCCCCCGCATACATGCTCACGAACATCCAACTCCAAAACCGCCGCACGTCGCCGTCAAAGGGGCTGGCGACGGCGTCGACGTGCTGGCACGGGGGACGCGTCGCCTTGAACGCGCGCGCGCCGTGGCCCATGTACGCGACGCGCGCGTCCTCGAACGTCGTGGCGCCGTCCACGTCCACCGTGGTCCCCTCCTTGGCCACGACCAGGCACGCGTCCAGGTTCCCAAACACGCAAGCGACCACGCGCGCGGACGCCCACCGGCCGACCCACACGCCGGTCGTCCCGTTCTTGACCCGACAGCGGCAGAGGGTCACCTCCGCGTCGTCCACGACGCTCACGTTCGCGCTCTCGCGCATCCTCTCCATGAACAGCCACTCGCCCGCCGGGTCGCGGAACACGCGCCGGCGTCCCCCCCCGGGCTGTCGATCATGCACCCTTCCAGCACCACCGTCGCCGAAAAATAGCCGCGCACCCATCCGTCCACCACGCACTCCCACGCGGCCAGGCGGCCGCCGCCGTGGACCGTCACCGCGGCCAGGTCGCACCGCTGCAGCCGAAGCTCGCCGCCGAACACGTACACGCTCTCGCTCACCGTCGCGCGGTCCAGCGTGCTCATCTCGTCGGGGCCTTCGTCCGCGTCCTCCCACCGAACGTCCACGGCGCGCAGCGTGGCGCGTCCGCGGCCAAACAGGTGCACCGGGCGCGAGCACACCACGCTGCCGTACTCGCCCGGGGTCAGCAGCACGCTTCCCCCGCGCGGGCAGCGGCGCATCGCCTGCTGCACGTCGAAGGGGTCCGCCACTTCGTCGAAGCCGGCGACGGGCTCCCACACGCGCCCCGACGGCGACACGCGCACGCGTCGCGACCACGCGCTCTCGCCGTACGCCGCGCGCAGCACGCGGCACGTGGACGCCAGGGACGCCGCGTCCACCGAGGTGGCCGCTGCGGCGAGGACGAGGGCCCACAGGTCGAGGGGGAGATCCATCGGAATGCCCCGAATGCCCCGAAGTGTTGCGTCAAGAAATCCTGAAATCATTTTCGATGGACCCCCCTCTGACGATGGTCGCGGTCGCGGCCGTGGCCGACCACGCGCGCCTCGTGTGTGCGCTGGGCGAGCGCTGCGGCTGCGACCCCATGGTCGCGTGGGCCATCGCGCACGCGCGCCCGGCATGCCTGGACCCCGACGCGCCGCGTCGGGGACGCCGCCCGAAGTGCGCCGTCTGCCGGACGCGCCTCCCCGGCTGCCGCGCCCTCGCGTGCGGCCACTTCGCGCACGCGGGGTGCGTCCCCGACGCGGCGCGCGCGTGCTCGGCGTGCCTGCGATCGGGCGGCGGCCGCCCCGACCCGATCGCGAACTGCCCCGCCTGCGACGAGCCGATGGCGCTCCAGCGCCACGAGGGGGGCGTGACCTTCGCGCCGTGCGGCCACACCATGCACACCGCCTGCGGCGCGGCGATGGCGGTGTCGTACGCAGCGCAGGGCAAGGCGCTGCCCTACGCGTGCCCGATGGAGGGGTGCGCAGGCGTGCTGTCGTGGACGTCGATGCACGTCCTGCCGGCCGCGGCCGCGGAGCTCCACAACCCGGCGCACCTCACGCGCGCCTTCGCGCCCTGCCCGCGCCAGTGCGGCCGGTACGTGCGCTCCTTCCGCGCGGGGCCGCACGCCGTCACGTGCGCGTGCGGCCAGCGCTTCTGCCACGCGTGCCGCCGGCCCGGCCACCTCGGGGCTTGCGCGGCCGTGGTCGCGGCGCACTTGGGAATCGAGCGCGCCACGGCCGCGCTCGCCGCGCTCGACCGCGGCATGCCCCTGCTCGCCGAGCAGATGGCCGACCAGTACCGCGTGATGCTGGGCGCGAACGGCGCGGCGGAGTGGGCCATCCTCGAGGTCTCCTCCTTCCCGGACCTCCTCCTCCCCATCGCGCTCCCCGACGCCAAGCCCGCCGGCGCGGATGTCCCCGACGCGGAGCTGGTGGCGCGCGCCCGCGCCGCGTACTCGCCCCCCTGGACGACGTGGGCGCGGGCGGCGCCGCCGCCGCCGACCGTCCTCGACGAGGTGTTCGCCGGCCTCGGGACCGAGGCCGCAGGCGCCGAGACCCAGGGCGACGGAGGCGGCGACGGGGGCGGCAAGTTCTGCCCGCACTGCTTCATGCGCGTCGTGCGCATCAGCGGGTGCCCGTCCATGAAGTGCACGATGCGCGGATGCGGCAAGACCTTCTGCTACGAGTGCCTCGGCGCCGTGCACTCCCACGGCGAGTGCTCGCGGGCCCCGGACCTGGTCGCGCTGCGCGCCTCCGCCGCGCGCGCCCACGTGCGCGTCGACGAGGTCGACGCCACGCTGGCCGCGGAGGAACGCACCGTGATGGCGGACATCCTCGCGCGCGGCGAGGAGGGCCTACGCGCGTTCGAGCGCAAGGCGCACGGCATACGCCTCTCCCGGCTGCTCCCGATGGTGACGCTCGCCGAGCGCCTCGACGCGCTCACGGCTTTCCCGGACGTCCCCGCGCTCGAGCCCGCGCGCGCGTCGCTGCGCGCGTCGCTGCGCCTGGCGGTGGCCGCGGAGGAGGCGTGGGAGGAGCGCGCGCGGGCGCATCCGGTCGGCCACCGCCCCCTCGCCGCCGCCCGCCAGCACCGGACCGGGCTCGCCGCCCACCCCACCATCCGCCACTTCGCCGTTATTCGCATGACCCTCGCCAAGGCGCGCGTGCATCGCATCCTGGGCGCGCCGACGGAAAACGCGCTCAATCGCGCGGCCGACATCCGCGCCGCGCTGCGCGCCCTGGACACCATGAACCTCGACGACTGGATGCGCGGGCCGCCGAACGAGCCCGGCGTGTCGGTCGAGGCCGACGGCTCGACCTTCCCCCTCGCGCGGGCCGACCCGCCGATGCTCGTCCTCATGCATGGACGGACCGTCCCCGTCAACCTCCGCGAGTGCCGCCAGCCGCCGCGGCTCAACCACTTCGGCACGGAGGCCGTCCTCCGCGCGCGCGACGCGGTACGCGCAGTGATCGCGCGCGTGCGCGTCGCCGCCGAGGACATCGCGGAGAGCTTCGTTCCCGCAGCGGCACTGGCGCCCGTCGCGACCCCCCACGAGCTCCCCGACCTGGCGCTCAAAACGGGCGACCTCGTCGTGCGCGGCCGCGAGTGGCGGTGGGGCGTCCAGGACGGCGGCGATGGGCGGCGCGGCGTGGTGATGGACATGAGCAGCGACGGGGACATCGTCACGGTCCTCTGGTGGTCCAACGGGCACCGAAACACGTACACCCCCGACGGCCTCCGCCCCGCGCGGCCGTGGGCCGCGGTGCACGCCGTCCTCCGCCGAGAGCTCCGCGGACGCGCGAAGCGCGATTTGATGCGCCTCCACGCCCTGTTCGGCGACGACGGACAGGCCATCCTCGAAGACGCTCGCCTCCGCCGGGCGCTCCTGGCCATGCAAGCCACGTGGAGCGCCGCCGTCCCGCCGCCTTCCACGTGGGAATGCCCCGCGTGCACGCTCATCAACCCCGTCGGGCTGTCGCGGTGCGACGTGTGCGAGGCCGCGCGCCCGATCCTCGCGCCCCCCTCGGCGGTCCTGCCCGGCTCGATCGCCGAGCGGGACGCCGCCCTAGCGCGCGTGGCGCGCGCGCTCTCTTGATTGTCAAAAACACAAGACCGCTATGCGCACGCGGAGCACAGCGCCGCGACCGCGTCGCGCTTGCCCATGCCCGCCGACAGAATCGTCGACACGGCTTCCGCCGGCGTCAGGCGTCCGCCCACCTCTGCCGGAACGTCCACGGTGGCGTCGGCGTCGCAAAAGGCGTCCACCATGGCCGCGAGCGCGTCAGACGGCGCCTTGCCGAGGTTCAGCGCGACGTCGAACCGCCCCGGGCGCACGAGCGCGGGATCCAGCGCCTCCGGGCAGTTGGTGGTCATCACGATGAGGCGCTGCGGAATCTCCACCAAGCCGTCCAGCACGTTGAGCAGGTCGGCCAGCGTGAGGGCGGGCTTTTTGGGAGGTTGGATAGAGTACAGAGCATGAGGCGGAGGCAGAGACGGAGGCGGAGGCGGAGGCTCTTGCGTGTCGCGGTCGCGTTTCAGCACGATGGACGACGCGCAATCGGCGTCCTCCAGAACGTACAACCGCTGCGCCACAGGCACGTGCAGGTCACCCATCCTGTCGTTCCCGAAAATGGCCATGAGATGATCCTTGTTCGCTACATCCTCGAGGTGCACGAGGACGATGTGGCGCCGCGTCGCGTTGGCGATGGCCTTGATGAGCGACGTCTTCCCTGTGCCGGGTTCGCCCGAGAGCAGGAAGCCGAGCGTGTGCGGCGTGCCGGTGCGACGGTACCAGTCGGCACGGTGCGTGAAGAAGTCGAGGCGGGTGCGCACGACGTCCCCGACGCTCTTCGCGAGGAACACGTTGTCCAACGTGCGGAAACTGGTGAACGGACGGCGTGTGTAATACATGTACTGCATGTCCCCCGCGCCGTCGAAAATCCACAACGCATCGCCTAAAATGCCGTGCGTCGCGTTCTCGTACGCCGCATTGCACTTGTCCACAAAACGCCGCATGGACGCGATCGTTTGCGTCGGCGACGTCAGCCGCACGACAATCGTCCGCTTCTCCGCCTTCTCGGACGGCGCGTCCGGCGGCGTCACTTCGACCGTGCACCGTATGTCGTCCTCCACGGGCAGGTCATTGCACCCGATGGGCAGCTGGCATTGTCCGTCGTCCACCACGCGGCGATACGCAGTGTTCTCGCACACGTACCACAGCACGCCCGCGAGCTTGCCTTTCGCGGGGTAGGGCGTTTGCAACACCAGCTCGGTGACCGACGACGTCTCCGCCGCAGGCGCCGCCTTTTCCGGAACGGTTCGCCGACGGCGGAAGGTGCACACGCCGTGGCGCACGCCACGGCACACGCCATGGCACACGCGGCTTAGCGTGCCAAGCACGTGTCCCTTCACGGCACTCATGATCAGCGGCGCTTGAGCCAGCACGATCAGCTTCAAGGCGTCCTTGACGTCCTTGGACGTCGGAGGGCCCTCCATGTGCGGGTTTGTTTTCACTGGCACCCCCACTCCTTTTTTAAGTCGCACTCGGGCAGAGGTGGATTATTTTTAAACATCAAACATGTGCAGCGCGACGCCTTCGAAAAACGCCAGGCAGGGGCTCTCGGGCGGGCGCCACTGCGTCCAGTCTTCCTCGAGCACGGTCGCTTCGGCGTGCATGACGTCGCCGCCGTAAAACAGGCCCGTGGCGCGGGCGGTCATGTAGCAGTTGACGTACACCATGAGACCGGGGACATCGTCCCGACGATTGCTCGGCATCCCCCACTCGACGAGATCGCCGTCGTCGCTCGGTGGAAGGTGAAAGCGAACGACGTTCGTCGCATCGGAGGCCGCCACCTGCCACCTGCGAAACCACTTGCCCGGCGCGTGGTTCACCATCCACTCGATCATGAGCAGGAGGCGCAGGCCCGTAACGTCCGGCGACGGGTTCGTCGTGCGCAGAGTCGCGTCCTTCGCAATCGCGCTGCGGCTCAGACCGGGCACCAGGATGCGAAACCCCTTCATCGCGTACTTGAGCAGGCGGGCGGTGTACGTTGGTACGCTGTCGACGGCGGCGAGGTCGACCCACACCGCGCCTTGCCGGACGGCGGCGCAAAAGCTCTCGGTCGCGGACGCCTCCAGCCGACCCGTCGCGGCGTCGAACTCGATGAGCGCGCGACACGCGGCGATGTCGAAGCTACGAAGGACGTCCTCGCGCGTGCGGAACGTCCGCAGCACTATTTGAATCGGCAGGCATGAGAACACCGTGCAGGCGTTGCGCGATTTGGTCACGCGTCCACATCCCGTGCAAAAATCGCAAATCGCGTTCGCGATCTCCGTGGCACGCGCGGGCGTCGCACCGTGCACGAACACGTCCGCGTCGTGGGTGCGCGTGTTGCGTAAGCGTGGGCACAACAGGCTCGCGACGAACCCGCCGGCCAGGACGACCTCGCCCGGGAAGGCGCGGAGGATCTCCTCAAGCATCCGCCACATGTCCTTGGCGCACATCTCGGCGTCCGGTGGCACTCCCCGGGGGTCTTGCGGTGGCTCCAGCAGCGCAGGGTAGTTGGTGCCGCGCATGCCTGCGCGCAGGTTGGCGACGCTCGCCGACGTGTCCACCGGGTCCAACGGCGCCGGGAACGACAGCGCGCGGCCCAGGACCGCGGGCGGCGGGCCGACGCACCGGAGGTCGGGCCCCGTTTCGTCCAGCCGCACGAGGCGGTCTTCGTCGCAAAACGCGGCGTAGCGCAGCTGCGTGACCGTGCGCAGAGGGACCCAGTCGAGGGGCTCCTTCACGCCCCCGAAGCGCTCGCGCAGGGCGGCCACCCACGCCTCCTTTTCCGCCGCATCCGCCGCCGCGGCGGCTCGCTCCGCAGAGAGCCACGCACAGCGGAGCGGCACCTGATGGAAGTCGATGAGCCCGAGCACGTCGGACGCGGGGATCAGTGCGGCCGCATCGCCTTCCGCGGCGGGCTCGTTGGCCACCACGCGGCCCAGCGCGTGGAGGGCCGGCCCCGCGAAGCGCGCGGGCAGCACCTCGAGGCCGACCGCCTCGTCGCCAAACTCCTCCCGGAGGAACCGCAGCATGGCGAACTCAGGATGAAAGGCCGTCATCCCCTCCGGAGGAGGGGATGGAGGAGTTAAAAAATGCGTCTTTTTTTTAGTCGCACTCCATCTCCCTCGTCTCGAACACCGTCACGCGCTGACGCGCGAGCGTGGCCACGCGCGTCCCATCGTGCGACAACGCCGCGTGGAGCACGCCCGGCGCTCGCGTCTCGCCGAGCTGCGTCCACGCGTTCTCCCCGTCGACCTCAAACAGGCACAACGCGTCGCTCCCGCGCCGCATCAGCACCCGCGTGCCGCACGGCGACCACGACAGGAAGGCGTAGGGCGTGTACGGCGGGTCGACCAGCCGCGTGGTGCTCCCTCCCCCGCCCATCACGCTCCACCAGGGGGCCAGGCCGCTACAGCGCACGATGGCGCGCGTCTCCAGACCCAACCCCCACGGCGCGAAATGGGGACGCCCGACGTGAGCCCCGGACGCGGCGACGCTCCGGCACACGGCCTCCGCCCCGAACCACACGAACCCGTCGTCGAAGGACGCCACCGTCGCGTCGCTGGCGCCGAACAGCGCCACGGGCCGTCGCGTCATCCGCGGCCACACGTACGCGCCGTCGTCCGACACGCACACGCCGCCCTCGTGGCCGACCAGCGGGTCGTCGCCGGTCAGCCACAACGGGTCCACCTCGACCCGCAGCGCGCGGCCGCGATGCACGAGGGTGAGCGCGCGCCCGTCGGGATGCCACGCGAGGGCGCGCGGGACGCGCGGGCTGTCGTCGGGCTCGTCCAGACGCAGCGTCGCCATTCCCTCCCGAGGGCGCATATTTTTTGGCCCAGCTCGCCGGTCGAAAATTGGAGTCCCTCCCTCCCGTTGAAGTCGCCCTCCTTCTCATGGCGGAACACACGAACCTCGTGCTCGCCCTCAACGCCCTCGCGGCGCTGGTCGGCCACGTCTTCCTCTTCGTCCACCTCCTCCGGTGGTGCCTGGGCGTCGCGGGGTTCCGCACGCGCATCATGCGCGGGACCGAAGCGACCCGACCGCTGCGCATCCTCGCGCGCACCTTCGTGCACGCGGGCCTGTACGGCGCGGACAATCACGCCAAGCCGGAAGGCTTCATGTTCCGCGTGTCGCTCCGCGACCGCACGGCCATGTTCGCGCACGCCGAGTACAGCTACTGCGAGTGGAACAAGCATACGACGTGCAAGCTCCTCATCACGTGCACCGACCGAGCGTACGCGGCGCACTTCGGAGGCGAGGAAAAAGAGAGCGGCGAGCCGTGTGCGGGTGACAGCGCCCACGGAGAGAGTCTCGCCCCCGGTGCGAGAGCCCTGCGCATGCACGTGCGGTCGGCGGACTCCCATTGCTCGGACTCGCACACCGTCAAGGTGGCCCGCAAGCCGAAGCTGACGTCGGAGCAGGAGCGGCTGATCCGCCACTTCACCGACAAGAGCCGCTTCGACCTCGGGCGCGTGAACGAACTCGGGCGCGGTCGCCACGGCATCGTCATCTACGGCCAAAAGGGGACGGGCAAGACCACCGTCGCGCGCGAGCTGCTGGCGGCCCTGGGTGTCGAGGACTTCGTCAATCTGAAGCTCTTCGTCGGGGAATTCGACGTGGGCGACATCATCGAGAACCTCGACGGCAAGCGCCTCGGCTTCATCCTCGACGAGGGGCTGGAAAACATCATCGGCGCGCTCCACGACACGAATGGTCCCGACCAACGCATCCGGCCGCTTGCGGAACGGAACAAATGCGGCGTCAACAATGCGTTCGACATCATGCTGGAGCACGGCGTCGTCATCGTCACCTCCAACCTGGCCCCGGAAGCGGCAACAAAGGCGCTCGAGGACGTGAACCCCGCGGGGTCCATCATGGACCGCCTGCCGTTCCACTTCGAGTTCAACCCCGCCAAAAAGACCGAGTAGAAATCGAGATTTTTTTTTATTCCGCGTCGTGACGCACCACGCGCACGCTCTGGCGCGTGAGCAACGCGATGGACGCGCCGTCCGGGGACATCGCCGCGTGCAGCAACCCGGGCGCGTGCACCTCGCCATGCGGGATCCACGTGTCCCACGCGTCCACCTCGAACACGCGCAGCGTGTCGCTCCCGCGCCGCATCAGCACCCAGGTCCCGCACGGCGACCACGACATGAAGGCGTAGGGCGTAAACGGCGGGTCCGTCAGGCGCGCGTTGGACGCGCTCTTGGCGGGCGGACCGGGCGGGCGCATCCCGCTCCACCACCGGGTCAAGCCGCTGTACCGCACGATGGCGCGCGGCTTCCGGTTCACGGTGTCCGCCGCGTGAACGAAGGACGTGGGCGCGAAGTGCGGCCGGCCGATGTGGACGTCCGTCGGGACCGTCCACCGGTGGGCGCCGTTCCCGAGCCACACGAGGCCGTCGTCGAAGGACGCCAGCTTCCCCGAAGGGCGACCGAACAGCGCCACGGGGCGAAACGTGCCGCACGACCACACGAACGCGCCGTCGTCCGACACGCACACGCTGCCGTCGTAGGCGAGCAGCGGCTCGCTCTTGGCCAGGGCCAGGGCCAGGGCCGGGTCCACGTCCACCCAATGGGCGCACCCGCGGTGGACGACGGTGAGCGCGCGCCCGTCGGGGTGCCACGCGATCGCGCGCGGCGCGCGCGGCGTGTCGTCCGGCGCGTCGAAGGACAGCGTCGCCTCCATCCTCCAGGAAAGGCACAAAAAATGTTGGCGTTGAGTCACGCGTAAGGGCACGCCAACGGCTGCCCTGCGTACGCGGCGCTCCACGGCCGGTCTCTCTCGTCCTCCGGCACCACCCAGCGGTACATCGCCATCGGATACTCCTTCCACTCGCGCACGGAGTCGGGATTCACGTACGGAGCGAGGTCCGCTCCGAACGCGTGCACCCGCTGGTCTTCCTTGGTGTAATACGCGTCGAGCGCCGCGGAACCCGCGTGCGCCCGAAGCCGCTCCATGTCCCGAAGCGCCAGTATGGCGTTTTGCACGGAGGCCACGGGCGTGGACACCACGCGGTTTCGGCGTCGGTCCACGTGGTTCTCGAAAATCGCGCGGGGCAGCGGCACGGCCAACCCCCGGGTTCCGTCGGGATCGGTGACCGCGATCATGTACAGCATGGCGAGCGCCTTCGCGCCCACCGCGGTGGAATCGACCATCGCGATGTTGACCAAGTGGCGAACGACCATCCCCATCATGCGCTTCGGGATGCACTGGCGGAAGTCGTCACCCTCGCAGCACTCGTCGTCGCACTCGTGGGTCACCATGTAGACCAAGTCTCTCTTCGTGCGGTAGTTGAAATACAGCAGCAGCAAACACATGTTGTTCACGAGGTCCTCCGAATAGGTCCCACACGTACGCATCGCATTGCCCATGGCGATGATTTTGCATCTGCCGTCGAATTTGCGGCGCGCAAAATAGTCGTCGGGTAGGAAGGGCTCGGGCTCGTCGGACATGGTCACCGTTGTGAATCGTAAGCGCCTAGGTAAATCCTTTTTTACGTTTAATTATTCATTTTTACATCCTCCGTCATTTTCAATGGCGGACGCGGAGTTTGACGCAGCGCTCAACGCAATTAATCCGGAGGTAGCGGAACTCGTTCGTGCAGAACTCGCTCGTCGAGATACGATCCTCACGCAGCGGGAAACGACCATCGCGCAGCAGGAGACGATCCTCGCGCAGCAGGAGACGATCCTCGCGCAGCATGAGACGATCCTCGCGCAGCAGGAGACGACCCTCGCGCAGCAGGAGACGACCCTCGCGCAGCAGGAGACGACCCTCGTGCAGCGGGAAACGACCCTCGCGCAGCAGGAGACGACCCTCGCGCAGCAGGAGACGACCCTCGCGCAGCAGGAGACGACCCTCGCGCAGCAGAGGGCGATCATCGCGGACCAAGAGAATACCATCGTGCAGCAGCAAATCGTCACGGTGCAGATGGCGCGTGCCGCGGCGCAGCTGTTGTTCGACGCAGGCCGGTATGCCGACGCGCTCGGATTCATGCACAAAGCATACGCGTTGACGGGACTGACGACCCCCTATGCGTTCACGCAGGTTGTCGACGCCTTCTATCGAGCCGCGCAAGGCACTGTACGACCGGCTGGTCGCGCAACGGCTTCACTATCCCGGCGTTCGCGCCGGTTTGGCGACCCCTGCGCTCGCGGTGGCCGCGGAGCAGCTGTGCGCGTTTGTAGGTTTGCGATCCGAACCGCTTCCGACGCGCGACGTGCGCAGGGCGGTTGGATCGAGCAACTGAACTGTTTTTTGTTTCAACACAAAAATTACGCGCTTTACGTTCATGAGGAGTGACGGACTTCGTGTCCCTCATGTGAAGGAGCTGCTCCCGCTCCGCCGCCCATCGCGGGCCTCACTCGTCGTCGTCGTCGCGACCGCACGCGCACCCATACGTCTCGACCACCTCTTCCAGCACGTCGAAGCCATCCGTCATGTCCTCAAAGACCGTCTTCACGTAGTTGAAGATGGCCACAAGTACACGGTTTCCCAAATAAAATGGGACAGTAAATTTAATGTAAATTCCATTACATTTATAAAATCAGATTGTAATTTTTCCCAAAATATCGCCCAACAAAATTTATGAACGTAAAAAATCTCATGTTGTCGACGATGATTAAAATTTACAAAACTAAAACATGAGTATTTTGCAGTGCGCATTAGTGTCCCATTTTATTTTAAACACCGCTGTAACACCATCTGCAGCAGCTGCAGCACGAGGGTAACGACGGGCACCGCGCGAAAGTAACACGAGACAGCGACCACGCAGCCGCATAGAAACGCGCCCGCGCAGAGGTACATGGGGAAACGATCCGGCGGGGGCCGGGCGCCTTTCTTGGCCGTGGCCTTGGCCTTGGCCTTGACCATATCTGAGGGACTTCGAAAGGGGCGAATGGGGAAGAGGGCGCAGGAGCCCTCCTCAGCTGCGGGGCACATCCTTTTTTGCGGTTCACAACCGCTAGGGGCATTCTTCACCTGCGCAACCTCGGCGACGACGACCTTGCGGTTGACGCAGTAGCGGCGGGAGTGGTCGAGCGTCGACCACGCGCGCGCAAAACGGTCGAAAGATTTATGTGGCCCCCTCCATTTAAATGCCCCACTTGGCGCGCAACGACGCCACCACCGCGTTGATTTCGGACGTGGACAGCACGCGCTGCCAGTAGACGCACTCGCCGATGTAGGAGTTGCACGCCTCCGCGCTGCCGTCGCTGCACCCCACGTACACGCTCTTGTTGCCCGCCGTCCAGCTCAGCGGGTTGGTGGTGGACACCGACGTGGTCCCGCCCGCCGTGGTGGTCATCTGGAAGTAGCGCGCCGTGCCCGCGGTCATGGTGCCGACGTAGATGACGGGCGCGTTGGCGACGTACGCCAGCTGGCACACCGAGTTGTCGTTGTTGGTGTGCCAGTTGATGACGGCGGAGCCCGAGGTGTTGCGCAGCGTGATGTCGGTGTCGTGGTTGGCGCCGAAGTGGCCCCAGAACAGGCCCCAGCCCGCGATGGTGGCGCGGACCACCACCACCATGGCGACGGTCACGCTGGACGTCGCTGCGAAGGGGGAGGTGATGAGGCGCGCGGACGTGGTGAAGTCGAAGCCCGGGAAGCCGTTGATGAGCGCGGGCGTGTACACCGCGTTGTTCTGGCTCGCCGACAGGTGGTTGCCCTTGCCCGACAGGTCGTAGATGGCGGTGACCTGGTTGGAGGCGTTGGCGACGAAGGACGCGCTGTGCTGCGCGTCGATCCAGAACACCACGTCGGCGGGCGCGGCCACGCCCGCGGTCTGGATGGCCGCGAAGCCGACGCCGGTGACGGTGCCCGCGCCGTAGTTGGGCCACTGGAGGTACTGCGTGGCGTTGGAGGAGGCGCCGTTGACGTCGAAGGAGCCGCCGCCGCCGCCGCCGTCGGCATTGCTCGCCGCTCCCCCGGCCGCGCCCTCGTACGCACCCGCGCCACCCGAGTAGCCGCCGCCCCCGCCGCCGCCCCAATTGCTGTTGGAGCCGCCGCCCGCGCCGCCGCCGAAGCCGCCCGCGCCGCCGTGGTTGGGATCGTCGGGCACGCCGCCGGTGCCGCCCTGCACGAAGGTGCGTCCGGCGTAGCCGCCGGCGCTCGGGTTGTTCTGGCTGCCGGCGCTGTACCAGCCGGCGCCGCCCGAGCCGCCCCACCACGTGCGCGTGCCCGTGGTGCCGCCGCCGTTGCCGTTGATGCCGCCGCCGCCGGTGGAGGCGGTGTACATGCCCATGGAGTCGGAGGTGCCCGACGTCGTCGCCACCGCGGCCACGCCCGCGGCGACGGTGCCCGCGCCGCCGCCGCCGCCGGCGACCAGCAGCAGCGTGTACGACGAGGTGTTGCTGGTGCTACCCGCGTTGTACCGCGCAATGGTGGTGGCGCCGCCGCCGCCGCCGTTGCCGCCGCCCGACTGCGTGGCGCCGCCCTGCTGACCGACCAGCACATAGAGAGTGGCGCCCGCGGTCAGCGTGACGGTGGTGGACACGACGATGCCCGTGCCGCCGGCGTAGCCGTACGAGCTCGAGCCGCCGGCGGCGCCGCCGGCGACGAGGCTGTAGCCGCCCGTCTGCGGCACGGTGAAGGTCTGGAAGCCGCCGACGCCGTTGACGGCGGTCAGGCCGACCCACGGGCTGGTGCCCCACGGCAGCGCGGTGAGGCCGGACGCGCCCGTGGTGCCGCCGAAGGTGACGGTGACGGGCGCGTCCCACCAGGGATAAAAGGCGTACGCCGGCGGGTACGTCGGGTACGCCACGACGACGACGCCCGACCCGCCGTTGCCGCCCCAGTTGCCGCCCTGGCCGCCCGTGCCGCCGCCGCCCCCGCCGCCCGTCGACGGCACCGCGTTGCACCCCGGCGTGCCCGTGGCGCCGCTGCTCGTGGAGATGCCGCCGCCGGCGCCGCCGCCGCCGCGTCCGCCCAGGCCGCCGAACCACGGCTTCGTCGACCCGTCGCCCTCGACGCACCCGCCGCCGCCGCCCGCGTAATAGAGCAGGCTGCCGGTGACGGCGCACGGCAGGCCGGCGCCGCCGGCGCCGCCCTGCACCGTGGTGCCCGTGCCGCCGGCGCCGCCGCCGCCGCCGCCGCCGCCGCCGCCGAACCACGCGGTGCTGGTGCCGACGCCGCCCGCGAAGCCCTGGCCCGGGAAGGCCGAACCGGCGTTGGTGTTGTTGCGGCCGCCGCCGCCGCCGCTGCCGCCCGACCGGCCGCCGGTGCCGCTGGGGTACAGGTACGACTGCGAGGTGCCGCCGCCGCCGCCCACCGCGACCAGGGCGGCGAAGGCGCTGTTGCCGCCGTTGACGCCCTGGTTCGCGCCGTTGGTGGAACCGGCGCCGCCGGCGCCCACGGTCACGGCGTAGGTCCCGGGCGCGAGGGCGACGGTCGTGACCAGCGCGCCGCCCGCGCCGCCGCCGCTGCCGCAGCTCAGGCCGCCGCCGCCGCCGCCGCCCACCACGAGCACGCTTACGACGGCGGGCGCGGCGACGACGAAGGCGTTGGACGTCGTGCCGACGCCGGTCCACGTGTGCACGGTGACGGCGTTCGCGCCCACGCCCGCGTACACGGTGGTGGCGCCCGTCACGGTGCCGACCCACGTCGTGAGCGCCAGCGGCAGGCGGGGGTCGACGTAGCGCACCACCACGATGCCGCTGCCGCCGGCGCCGCCGTTGCCCTGCGAGATGTTGGCGCCCCCGCCACCGCCGCCGCCGGTGTTGGGCGCGCCCGCGCTGCCGGCGGCGCCCGCGCTCTGGCCCGAGGCGCCGCCGCCGCCCAGGCCGCCCAGACCACTATAGTTTCCTACGCCGTCCGACCAGTTCCTGGCGCCGCCGCCGCCGCCGGCGTAGTACGTCGGCACGCCGGTGATGTCGCACATCAGGCCGTCGCCGCCGTCGCCGCCCACGCCACACGACGCGAACTTGCCGGCCATGCCCGCGCCGCCGCCGCCGGCGCTGCTGTAGCCCGTCATGCCGGAGTAGCCCTTGCCGTAGCCGCCGGCGAAGCCCTGGCCGGCCACGCCCGTCCCGCCGTTCAGCAGGGCGCCCGAGTCCTGGCCGTAGCCGCCGCCGCCCGAGCCGCCCGAGCCGGGCGCGCAGGCGTACGTGGCGCCGCCGCCGCCGCCGACCGCCACCACGCTGGACGCAGCGCCAGAGAAGGGCGCGGCGGGCGGGACGAAGTTGGCGGCGTAGAGCGCGGCGCCCGGCGTCAGGCGCACCTCGTCCATGTAGCCGTACCAGTACTGGCTGTCGCCGGGGTTGCCGCCCACGGTGAGCGGGCGCGCGGTCACGCCGTCGTCGACGGCAAAATTGGCGGTCACGGTGGCCACCGACTCGCGCACGCCGTTGGTGTAGACGCTGAACGCGTTTCCGCTGCGCACCACCGCGAAGTGGGTCCACACGTTGGACGTCGGCACCGTGGTGGTCGCGAAATACGTCGCGCCGCCGTTGTTGTAGTAACTGAAGCCGAGGTGCGCGGTGCCGTTGTTGAGGACGTTGTCCCAACCGACGATCCATGTGTTGGCGGCCCATCCCGTCGTCTTGTTGGACATCATGCGCTGGTACCCGCTGCCGGACGCGGAGTAGACGCCCGACCAGTTGTACCAGAACTCGAGCGTAAAGGGCGCGGAGCCGAGGGCGCACGCAGCGGAGGCGGCGGTAAGGACGTAGCCGGTGCCCGTGCCCCCCGAGGGCGGAAGGTAGAGCGACCCGGTGCCGAGCTTATACGTCGACGACGATACGACCGCGCCGTTGTAAGCGGTGAGCGCGAGCGCGTAGGGACCCGAGTCGACGAGCGCGTCCATGTGCAGCAGGCACGCGGGTGCGTTGAGCGACGAGGGACCGCCGTTGGCGCCGGTCGCGTAGCCCGTGGCGCCCGCGCCGCCTGCGCCGACCACAACGCCGTAGGTGCCCGGCGTCAGCAGCACGTTGGACGCGACCACCATGCCGCCCGCGCCGCCACCGCCGGCGCGGTCGTAGCTGCCGCCGCCGCCGCCCGCGACCACGAGCACGGTGGCGACGACGTTGGTGGCGACGACGAGCGCGCCCGAGGCCGTGAAGGTGTGCACCACGGTGCCGGCGCCGAGGAAGGTCGTGGTGGCGCCGCCCTTGACGCCCGCCGTGGCCAGCGGCGCGGCCACGGCGCTCAGGAGCGGGAGCGCGTTGGCGGCGAAGGCGACAGCGTCGTCGGCGGCGAGGGGCGCGGCGGTGAAGAGCGCGTCCGCCACGTAGCCGTCGAGCGCGCGCGTCGGCCACGCCGGGTTGCTGCCGAACCACGCGAAGGCGTTGGAGGCGTAGGGCTGCTGCACGGTGAGCGCGAACGCGTTGTCGCCGGGGAAGAGCACGTTGGACGCGGGCGCGCCGTTGTTGAAGGACGCCTGCGTGCCGGCGCCCGTCCAGTCGGTGGCGTCCACGGCGGCGAAGGAGGCGAGGTGCACGGCGCCGTAGCCCGTGGTGGGGCCGCCGAGGCGGAGGCTGAGGTCGACGCCGCCGCCCACGGACGCGAGCGTGGCCCAGTCGGCGCCGGACGCGTAAAAGCGCACCAGGGCGCCGAGGGGCGCCACGGCGTTGGAGGCCACGGTCGCGTACGCGAGCGCGTTGGAGGACGCGCGCCGGAAGCCGACCACGACCTTGCCGTTCACCACCTGGGCCACGGGGCTGTTGGAGGTGCTGACCGCCACCAGGTGGGCGCCGCGCCCGCTCTGGTCGTACCACGTCGCCACGGTGGCGGTGCCGCCGCCGACCCACGACCAGAAAGTCGCGCCGGTGCCGCCGGCGCCGGTGGTGAGGGCCGTCTGCGCGGCGTCGGCGTAGAAGGGCTGCAGCGCGCCGTCGGCGTCGCGTCGAAGCTGGAGCACGGGGCCGGCGTAGGAGGAGACGACCAGGCGCACCGAGTGCGCCGCCGCGAAGGCGCCGGTGCCTCCGGTGCCAACGGCACCAACGGCACCAACGGCACCACCCAGGTGGCCGGTGGGGAAGGGCTGGGCGCCGAGCATCGACGACATCCACACCGGGGCGCCGGGCGTCCGCGCCGCGGGCGCGTAGACGCGCAGCGCGCTCATCGTCGTCGCCGCGCCCAGCGCCGTGGTCGCCGGCGGCGGGACGGTCAGCAGCAGCAGCGTGCGCCCGGCCGTCGCGCGCAGCAGGGGGAGCGCCGGCGGCACGAAGGAGGCGCCCGGGGGGTACACGTTCGCGCCCGCCACCCAGCGCAGGTTCGCCACCGTCACCGTGGGGCCGACGATGTTGGCGTACTGGCCCACCGCGAAGGGGTTGCCCGCGGTGATCGCGGGGCCGTTGGCCGTCATCTGGCCGCTCGCGAACGTGAGGGTGGGCACCACGGAGGCGTACGTGCCCGAGCTGCCCGAGTAGTTCTGCGTGGCCAGCGTCTGGAGCGCGCCGTTGATGTACATGGTGACGTAGGCGCCGTCCGACTGCAGCGCGACGTGCGTCCACGCGTTGCACGCGAGCGTGCCCGCCGTGGTGACGGAGTAGGTCGTGCCCGCGCTGTAGTAGTACAGCGCGAGGGCGCCCGTGGTGGAGGCGCCGAAGCCCCAGTCGTAGTTGCCGTTGGTGATCGCGGGCGGGAAGTGGCCGAGCGTCATGGGGTAGATGCGCGTGCCGCCCACCGTGCCGCTGGCGTTGGCGAAGCCGAGCGGGTACTTGAGCCACGCCTCGATCGTCGTCGGCACGTTGCCGAACAGCTGCCACTCGCAAAAGTTGAGCAGGCCGTTCGCGGCCTCGCACTTGCTGACGCACAGCGCGTACCACTGGTACACCCCCGTGTGGGCGAACACCGCGCTCGTCCACGACGAGGCGCCGTCGTACGAGGCGCCGGTGAGCGCGCCGCCGCCGGTGGTGGCCTGGTCGTACACCAGCGTCCACGACACGCCGTCGTTGGCGCCGTACACCTGAAACAGCAGCGGGCGCCGACCCGCGTAGCCGTCGCTGCGCCCGATGAACTTGAACTGGCGCAGGCACATGGCCTCGCCCAGGTTCACCGTCACCCACTCGCCGTTGTAGCCGCTCACGATGCCGGTGGTGTAGCTCGCGCCGTTGCCACCGCCGGGGTAGGTGCCCACGTACGGCGTCGTGGTGATGTACATGCCGGTGCTGGCGTTGTAGTTGTTGCCGGTGTTGTTGGTGCACCAAAAGTTGAGGTTGTCGTTCTGACTGTACCCGTTGGTGCTGTTGAAGTAGCCGTTGTCGAAGAGCGTGTAGGCGTAGTTGTAGCTGTGCACGGCGTCGTTGAAGTTGAGGTAGACGCTCGACTGGTTCACGGTCACGGTGATGGTGGTGGAGGTGCCGGGCACGACGCCGGTGGTGGTCGCGGCGGTGCACGTGATGCGCGGGTACTTGACGAGGCCCAGCCACTTGGCGTCGAGGTTGGAGGCGTCGGCGAGCGCGAGGTACGAGCCGGTGGCCAGGCCGGGGAAGGCCAACGCGCCCTGGCCTCCGCCGGGGTAGGGGCTGTCACTCACGGTCGCCACGCTCCCCACGAGCGCGTTGTTGAGGGCGTAGGCGTGCGCGCCGAGGTCCAGGCCCGTCGACGCCCCCTGGGCCAGGCGCGCGCGCAGCTGCGACATCGGGAGCGCGAGGGGACCGGCGGCGACGGGGCCCAGGGCGGGCCCCGCCTCGAGGACGAGGCGCTCGGCGTCGGGGAGGGCGGCATTGAAGACGAAGCAGCCGTACAGCTGGCCATTGAGGTACTCGGCGGCGGGGGTGACGCCGAGCGTCTCGTTGCCCGGCGTGCCCGCGAGCCCGACGTGCGCGAGCGAGCTCTGCTGCAGGCCGTTCACGTACAGCGCGTGGGTGGCGCCGTCGAAGCGGAAGGTGACGGCGTTCGCGGGCGCGTACAGCGCGGGCGGGCCGAACAGGTCGTTGTTCGTCCAGTAGTTGACGTAGCTGTCGTTGGCGCGGCGAAACGAGTTGGCGCCGTTGGTGGCGGTGGGCGCGGAACCGCCGCCCAGCCAGCCGCTGTTGGACGACAGCAGGTTCAGGTGCTTCACGGTGACGGTGTAGGGGCCGCTCAGCGGCACGGTGCCGGCGGGCAGCGCGAAGTAGGGCGTCCCCGTAAAGTCGAGCACCTGGGCGACGGGGTCCAGGAAGGGCTGGTTGGAGGACACCGCCTGCACGGCGTGGTTGCCGCGCCCCGACTGGTCGTACCACTGCGTGACGTAACCGCGCGCGCCGCCCAGCCACGTCTCCAGCGGCACGCCCGTGGCGTTGCCCCCGAGGCCGAACTTGCCGCTCACGTTGGCGTACACGTTGGACGTCGCGCCGTCGCTGGCGCGACGCACCGTGCACGTGGGGCCGCCGTACGCGGTCGACACGCGGTACGCGGCGTAGGCGCCGTAGCACGCGTTGGAACTGGCGGTCGAAAGGAGGTTCAGCGCCATGCCACCGCCCTACCTTGCCCCGCCATTATCCGCGCACACGACACCTAAACAGGCATAAGTCAAGCGTGGGGATGGATGTATATGCATCCTCCAGTGTCCGAACTCTTGGCGCAATGGATTACAGTAAACCTTCAAGATGTCTTGTCACCATCACACGTCGGAGTCCTCGTGAGTGCAGCAAACGCGCTCACTATGCCGCGCACCGAAGGGCTACCTCTGTATTTCATCGCCTACATGATTGCCTTGCAACACGACGTTCCCATGCAACCTCCCATCAAGAGCGAACAAAAAATGCGCGCGCTCTGGGATCGATGGAACGCCATAACGCACAGATCAGGTGCGCAGCTATGATCGAAACGTTTTTTTACTGTTGCTGTGTATGAAGGTGGCCAACCTCGCAACAACGGTCCTTCTGCTCGCCGTCGTCGGCGGCATTTATATAGGAGTTCCACTCCTCGAAACCGTCTCACTCTTTTCGACGTTTCAGAAAAAATGTACGTGTCCGTTGGGTTGGAGTCATTGGTACGTCGTCGCATGGTTGACCTGCTCCCTCATGACCACGTTGATTGGAGCGGTGTCGATCGCCACTATAAACTTTCCATTACGTTCCTTTGTTCCCATTCTTTCGTGGTGGATCGTTCTCAACGCCATCGGCAACCTCGTCTTCATCGTGTGTTCGGAACTCCAAATTCGCAAAAACGAAACCTGTAAGTGTGGACTCACGCGCACAAATGTGTCCATCCTGCGTTGGATCGAAGCGTACATGTTGCTGTTCGCGTTGTGTTCACCGGTCCTTCTGTTCATGACGCGATTGTTAGCGATCGATCTCCCCGAAAAGAGGCTTTAGTCAACCACGGCATCCGGAGAGAAGAGGCGAAGCCGTCGAGCTCGCCGATATCGGGGTCGCGAACGACGCGTTCCAATTCACCACGGCAACGCCCACCCGTAAAAAGCGTCCAGCCCTCCGGTGCCGGACGCGTGGTACCAATTCATCAAGTCCTCGCGTCCGTCGCCCGATTGCATGCCACCGCCTTCAAACACGAGGTCGTCCTTCGGCATGTCTGCCGCGGGCGCCACCGTGAACTCGACTCGGCGCACGGCGTCCAACGGGATGGTCCAGCGCGTAAAATTATTCACAACGCCACGAAAGACAACGTTGCTTACAAATTGATCCACCCACCGATATGTGACCACGCAATAGTCCTCCGCGAACTCGAGCCTAAGGTTTCGAAAAAACTCCGCGAACGTCGCGGCACTGTCGAATTCCTTCACTACTCTGTCTTGATCGCTCTTCGAAATATGCGCGTCCTGAATTTGTAATCGCTTCACGTTGAACATCGCCTTCGCTTCCGAATCATTCAACACCCGCTTTCGGTCTTCGTACAACTGTCGAATCGTATCGTCTTCGATCTTCGCATGAAACTTGCTTTCATACCACGTCTTCCCATGCAGCGCGATGTAATTGAACATGAGCATTATTTTACGTTTCTCCACTCCAAACTTGCACGCCACTTTGCTGGCATCGTGCAAATATATGGCTCGCACTTTTCCATCAAATGCGTGTAGCATATACGACAGCGCGGTGTTCAACATATGAACCGTCCCTGGCCCTCGAGGCATCTTAAAATCAGGGCCTTCCGCCGCGCATTGTTCGTTGTAGTCCAGCGCGTTGATGTACAGCTCTCCATCAAAATTCAACGTCAAATTGACGCACCCTTTTTTCACGCCCGCGATTCGAAATCCGACGGAAATGGCCTCTCCTGTCGTATAATCGTATTTCGTAATTTGGTACGCGTGAAATCGCAAGGATTTCGTGTATATGTAAAACGTTTCTTCGACGTCGTCCTTCCCGTGCGTCGAACTCATACCCGCGCATTGCAAAAAACTACCACGGCAACGCCCACCCGTACCGCGCGTCCAGCCCTCCGGTGCCGAACGCGTGGTACCAATTCATCAAGTCCTCGCGTCCGTCGCCCGATTGCATGCCGCCGCCTTCAAACACGAGGTCGTCCTTCGGCATGTCTGCCGCGGGCGCCACCGTGAACTCGACTCGGCGCACGGCGTCCAACGGGATGGTCCAGCGCGTGAAGTTCGACAGGTCCACGCCTTTCAACACCACGTTGTCGATGAATTGATCCACCCACCGAAAGGTCACCACGCAATATTCGTCGCCGAATTCGTTCCGAAGGGCGCGAAAAAACTCAGCAAAAGTCGACGCGTGTTCGAACACCTCGAGAACACGATCTTGGTCGCCTTCCGTGAGGGACGCGTTGCCAAGCTGAAAACGCGTCGCGTCAAACGTCGATTTGGCGACGGGGTCGGTCAACACCTTCACCCGCTCTTGATACGCCGCTCGCGTCGCGTCATTCGTGATGTACGCGTGAAACTTGCTCTCGTACCACGTCTTTCCGTGCAGCGCGATGTAGTTGTACATGAGCATTATTTTCTGGGTGCGCGCTCCAAACTTGCACGCCACTTTGCTCGCGTCGTGCAAATATATGGCGCGTATTTTCGCGGCAAACGTGCGCAGCATATACGACAGCGCGGTGTTCAGCATATGAATCGTCCCAGGCCCTCGCGGCATCTTGAAATCGGGGCCTTCTGCCGCGCATTTTTCGTTGTAATCCAACGCGTTGATGTACAGCTCTCCGTCCACGTTCAGCGTCAAATTAACGCACCCTTTTTCCACACCAGCGATGCGAAATCCGACCGAAAACACCTCGCCCGTTCTGTAATCGTACTTCGTACGTTGGTACGCGTGAAATCGCATGGTCCGCGTGTACACGTAAAACGTTTCTTCCAGGTCCTCCTTCCCACGGTTCATATACATTACGTCCCGTACTTTTCAATCAGGCGTCAACCGCAACAGCTCCACCACGGCGGCATTAAGGGAGTCAAACCGACGAGTTCGCCGGTATCGGGGTCACGGACGACGTCCTCGAACGCGACCTCGACGCGACCTCGACGAAAGCCGGGCATACGGGACAGCGCCTGACGCGCGCGTTCGGTGCCGAAGAGGGTGGGCGCGACCACCAGGCCGTGGGCCAACACCGCCACCTGGGTGCCATCGGCGAAGAAAAGCGTGCCCTGGTTCGCGTCCTTGCGAAAGAGGACGTTGACGACGAGCGGCACATTGGCAGACGCCACGACGTTCACGTGCGCCCACCGGCTTTGCGCGCGGTCGTAGACGGGGGTCGTCGGCGTGACGAGCGCGCCGCCGGCCCAGCCCACGTCAAAGGGCGCATCGGGCGGAGCGTGGACCACGACGACGCACGCAACCACGCCGCCGCCGACGGTAACGTCGCCGCGCACCAGGTCGACGGCGCGCTTCACACCTTTGACGAGGAGCACCTCGCTGTCGGGAGCAAACCCTTCCATGGGGACCATGGGACCATAGGAGGGGTCATAAAGACTGTCTTTAAATGTAAATTGATAGGAGGGCTAACCCCCTATCAAATTTACTCGATCAATGTGCGCAGCGAGTAAATTTGATAGAGGTTCCACGCCCCCCCCCCCCACTGACTCCTATTTTTTGCATCTCTTTAAACCAAAACAGTGTGCGAACCACGCACCTATTTTTTATTACATAACATTCTATAAGCACCGATGAACGGTGCCACTCCGCTCAAAGTCACGCCTACTTTTTTTACGAATCCCTCAGCACACATAGTGCTTCCTCCCCAAGAATATGTGTCCAACTCCACGCCCGTGGCCCCAACGCCACAGGAGCTCGACGCGGCCGCAGCGCGGCGGCGGTGCGCGTCCTTCGACGAATGGGCGCGTTCCATCGGGTCGCCGTTGCGATCGACACCCTTCTCCTCTCGCACAGAACCCGCGACTCCTCCCACGCCACAAGAACTCGACGCGGCCGCAGCGCGGCGGCGGTGCGCGTCCTTCGACGAATGGGCGCGTTCCATCGGGTCGCCGTTGCGATCGACACCCTTCTCCTCTCGCACAGAACCCGCGACTCCTCCCACGCCACAAGAACTCGACGCGGCCGCAGCGCGGCGCAGATGTGCATCCTTCGACGCATGGTCACGCTCGATCGGATCCCCCTTTCGATCGACGCCGTTTTCGCCACGTTGAGCCAGACAGCCAAGGGCGCGGAGGTGTTCGGCGTGCTCACGCACCTAACCAACCCCTTCCAGAACGCGCACTTCGAGGCGGCACCTGTCGGCGCACCACGGCGCGCACCCGCGCGCCCTCGCCGCCATCACGCTCGCGGACGCCCGCACGTTCGCTCCGCCGAACGAGGGGCCGTCGGTCCCGTATTTGTGTTTAATGGCTGCCAAAGGAGGCGCTGCACGCTTTCGTGAAAGAACATCGCGTTGTGGAACCGGCGTTTCAACATCCCGTTCAGCCGTTTGTCGTTTTCGACGAATACCATTAGGGCGTTGACTTTGGGCTCGCTCGCCCCGATGGCCGTCAGCTTGGCCGGGAACGACATCTTGGTTCGCATCAGGCGTTGCCGTTGCAATCTTCCAAAGCGGTTCGACACGATGTCCAGGAAGTAATCCTTCTCGAACAGATCTCCGCGAAAGTTGGCGGGATTGTACTGCTCGGGCGACAGCGCGAACCCCGCTTTCGCGAAAAAGGTGTGCATTTCTGTGAAGCTATACTCGCTTGGTTTGAAGAAGTCGCCCTCGATCTCGTCACTTTCGAATCCGCCGATTTGGGTTTTCAATACGTTTTTGTTCAAAAACAGGGTCCCGATGTGACTGAGGCTGGCGAGCCCACGTTGATTGGCCGCAAGCTGCCGCTTTCGCGACCGTCGGTGCATGATGGGCTGCATGCCCTTTATCACTTCCTTCGGATTCGCGCACATGGGCCCGTAGATGCACGCTGCGTTTTCCTCATCACTGTTTTCATGGTCGACGCATTGCCGCGAGTACGTCACGAGCTTCTGCCATTCCTCGGACGGACCCGTGAACCTTTTGCAACTCTGAAAAGTGACGATGGGGATGACAAACACCATGACGCACACTTCGGCTTCACAGCGCACCTTTATTTTTGCGGCAAAGTCCACAGCGGTCGCCATAGAATCGGACAGATAAAAGCGACCGCGTTGACCAAAGTCCTGGCACCGGGCGCTTTTGGCCAAATCGATGCCATTGTACACGATGTTTTTAAAGGATCGCCAGTTCGTGACGTGAAATAAGAGCTTGTGGTTCGGAGGTTGGTGAAAGTTAAAATTGAGATCTTGTATCTCATCATTGTCGGACGAATTGTAAATGCGGTTGCTGAATCCGGGTAATACGCGCATCGCGTTCACGGTTATCCATTGGTCGAGGTCGTGCTTTTGATACAGGTGATTATCTTCTCCGTGCGGTACGTAAGGATTGTGAAAATATTGCATGCACTGATGAAACATCTGTTCCGCCGTGTATAACTCGTAGAGCTGGTCCACAATGGCAAGTAGTCTTTGCAGCATGGCCTTGTCGGTGACGCCATTCCGCACGAAGTTTTTCTTGAAACCCAGTTTCGCGTTGTAGTGATCTGTTTTTTGGCGCTTTTCACGTGGATGTTCTGCTATTGTAGTGGCCATTGCCATATAAGGAAATGCTAAAATATTACTTAACCCTTTCGTGCCCACCATGGTCGAATTCGACCCCAATTATTATTTTTAAGCGCGCTCCACAGCAGATGTAAAAGCGTTATTTTGTCGTGGGCACGAAAGGGTTAAACCGTAGTCTATTCTGATCTTGACGTGCGCATCAACAATTCGCATTCAATGGAGCCCGGGACATCGCTACGGCATGCCCTCCTTGTACCACGCCTGTGCCGCGCGCAACATTTCCAAATTCGTCTGCGCTTGCACGAGCAACTTTTGGTTTCGCGTGTGATTGTCGGACGCGTTGTTCTTGAGGATCCGGGCCTTGTCTTCCGCGTCGGTCGCCGCTTTCACCGTCGCCTCCTCCCGTGCCACCAAGTCGTCGAAGCGTTTGCACAGCTTCTGGCGTTGTTCGCCCTGGTCATTCAAGGCGGCGCGGTTCGCGTCGCGTATGTCGTCCACGTACCCCAGCGTGTGAACAAACGCCGGCAGGATCATCTCAAAGTTGTCTTCCGTGGAGTTGACGTCGTCCGCGCATACATACGCGACGGGCACGCCGGCGATGTCGGAATACCCGTGCGACTTGGGCAACGTCGGGATGGAGGGGCAGCGAAAGCACACCAGCATCGCGCCGCAAATCGCCTCGCGGTTCGCCTCTACGTCGCGCGCAAACTTCTCCACCTCCTTCAGCGGCAGCGCGGTGGCGTAGTTCTTCACCTCCACCAGCACGTACGTCGAACGCCCGGGCGGCTTCCACCACAGGTCGCCGCTCGCGGCCGTCGCGCCCCGGTTCTCGAGGATCGAGCCGGGGAAGGCGCGCGCGATCATGTCCGCGGCCACCTCCTCGCCGGCGCGCCCCTTGTCCGCGGCGCCGACGCCCGCGTCGGCGCCATGGAGGCGCCGGTACCGGTACACGTGCGCCCGCTGGTTCTCCTCCGCCAGCCGGTCGCGCTCCACCGTCATCGCGTCGAGCGCGGCGTTGGCGGCCTCTTCCGCCTCCTCCGTCGCCGCGGCGACCGCCTCGCGGCAGCGAACGTCCGCCTCCGTGCGAACCTGGTTGAGCTCCTTCTGCAGCGTCGCGGTCGCGGCCGCCACCGCTTCCAGCTGCTGGGTGCGCGCCCGAAGGCGCTCCGTCTCGACCGCCTGAATCGCGCGCTGCGCCTCCTCCTTCGACGCGCGCACCTCCTTCTGCAACGCGTCCACCTCCTTGCGCGCGTTGGCGATGGCGGCCGCCACCGCTTCCAGCTGCTGCGCGTGCGCCTGAAGGCGCTCCGTCTCGACCGCCTGAAGCGCGCGCTGCGCCGCCTCCTTCAACGCGTCCACCTCCTTGCGCGCGTTCGCGGTCGCGGCCGCGACCGCTTCCGCCAATTGCGCGCGTGCCTGCTGCGCCACCTCCTTCAACGCGCGCGCTTCCTCCTCCCCCTTCTTTCGCTCCGCCGCGACAGATGCCTCGAGCTCCGTCGCCGCCTTCACCTTGAAAACGTCGTGGAGCGACTCCGACGTCGCGGCCTTCATGCGCTCCGCGTCGATGGCTTCCGCCGACTTCTTCCGCTCGGACGCGACCGCCGCCGCAAGGTCCATCGCCGCATTCTTCGTCAAGGCGTCGAATTCCCACTGCGCTTGACGTAGCGCGTCCTCCGCCTTCGTCACCTTCTTGTGCTCCTCCTCTACCGCCGCGCGATGCGCTCGACGCGCGTTCTCCTCCTCCGTGCGACGCTGCTCGCGCATCTCGGCGCGCACTTTGTCCTCGGACGCCCGACGTTGCTGCTCCCACTCGTCGCGCAACGCGTTGGTTTTCGCCGTGGCAGACGCGCGCTCGCGCTGAAGGGAGAACACGAAGAGAAAGTGAATGAGCACTACGAGCGAGGCGAAAGGCAACGGCCCCTTCCGCGCACCTGAAGCTCCTCGCGGAGGTGCTGGATCTCCGCTTTGCGCATGCCCGCGTCACGCAACGCCTCGGCCAGGTCGAATTTCAGCTCATGGCGAAGGCGATCGCCCTCCTCCGTCGCGGTGCGCACGCGCGCGTCCGCGGTGCGCGTCGCCTCGCCCAACGCGTCGTCCACCAACACCTCGTGACGTCGCTCCCACAGCCTCCGACCGAGGTTGAACAGGTCTCCGCGATCCTCGGGCGTCGCCTTCGCCCACGCGGCGGCATCCGCTGCGTCGTGAAACGCGATGTCGGCCATCGGGAGGGGGAGGGGAGGGGAATGCAAATGAACTTAAGGCCAGGCGGGACCTATAAAGTATGTGTGAACCATGGAACCTTTTCTCTTCGGTTCGCTAAGCGTCTTCAAGGCCGACGACCTGCGCGCGGCCCACCCCGAGTTTTTTGCCGGAAGCGCGACGAACCGCAAGTTCGTCGAGCACAAGAAGATCCTTCCGGGCTCCTACCACTTCGCGTCGCACTCGATCAAGCATGGGTGGAAGCCGTGCTCGATGGCGTACGTCCAGGGCAAGCTGCTGCTGTCGGAGGCGTGGGTGCGCGCCCACGTGCCCGGCATGGCGAAGGAGCCGGCGGAAAACGAGGCGTGTCCGGCGGCCCCGCCCGTGCTCGCGCTCACCGACGCCGAGCGTTTCCAGGACGCCCAAGGCAAGCCGCTCGACATCGAGACGCGCGGCGAGCGCCACTTCGACCGCATCTTCTTCAAGGTCGCGGACGTGGCGCGCGCGTTCGACCTTCCCGACCTCATGAACACCTTGGCGAAGGAACACACGCGGTACGAAACACCTATGCATTACATGTACTTTTACGCCGAGGGTACCCCGGACAATGTCCGGGGTGTAAAACGTGGGTTTTTGACCTACTTGGGCATGGTGCGCGTTCTCATGGTGAGCCGCAGCCTGGCGGCGGAGCGCTTCCAGCGATGGGCCATCGCCCTGCTCTTCGCGGCGCAGATGGGCTCGTCGACGCAGCGTCAGGACGCGGCGGCGGGCCTGCTTGGCGTCAGCGTGGGCGTGGTGCGCCAGGTGCTGGGCATGGGCACGACCACGGCCGCGATCTACCTGTTCGCGCTCGGCAAGGTCCGCGACCTGCGCGCGACGATGGGCCTCGACGCCGCGCTCCCCGACGACGCCCTCGTGTTCAAGTACGGGCGGACCGACGACCTGGGGCGCCGCGCCGCCGAGCACCAGCGCGACTACGGCAGGGAGCTGCGCCTCACCAACTGGGCGGCCATCGACCCCGACCGGCTCACCGAGGCGGAGGCGATGCTGCGCGAGCTCTTCCTCGGCATGGGGCTCAGCAAGCGCATCGACTACGACGAGCGACGCGAGCTCATCGTGGCCACGCCCACCGAGCACGCCTGCCTCGGCAAGTACGTCGCCCAGTGCGGCGAGCTGTTCTCCGGGCGCGTGCGTCTGGAGGCGCAGCGCCAGCAGGCGCTCGTCAAGGACCTGCAGCACGCGCTGGAGATGGAGCGAAAGGAGAAGGAACACGTCAGTGCACTTCTAGGGGAAGTCATCGAAAAACAAAAGATGCAGATCGAAAACGAGCAGCTCAAGCGCCAGCTGGCGGAATCCGCGCGACCACCGACACCTTAGGGTTCCTCGTCCGATACGAACGCGCTGCAGTCGTGCCGCCAGTTTTCGAAGCAATCGTAGCACATTTGCATGTGCCGCTCAGGTAGGCACATTCGCGCTTGTGGCAAATCTTGCTGCAGTTCGCACACGGGGCAAAGCCGCGCGCAGTTATTTACGAAACACACATAGCAACACTTGTATCGGCAGGTGGGGCACACAAACGGCTTGTTGTATTTCGCCACGGGCGTGGTGCACAGCGGACACTCTTCTTCTTCCTCCTTTGGCACGGGCGTGTTTTCGGCCGACGGAACGGAGGAGGACGAAGAGGCCATGAAGTCTGAACACCTAACCCAAAACTTTTTGGCACAGTCTAAAAACTGCACGCAAGTAAATTTTAGGCTATATGGCGTATTAACCCTTTCGTGCCCACCATGGTCGAATTCGACCCCAATTATTATTTTTAAGCGCGCTCCACAGCAGATGTAAAAGCGTTATTTTGTCGTGGGCACGAAAGGGTTAACATATTCATTGGTGCGATTCTTTCGCCACCATTGTCTTTTTTCGTGTATTTATTGGGCGCCTTAAGTGATCTGAAGTATTTTTTATGAACCTAGTCCACGCGCACCCATCGCTCGTCCTTCGTGTACGTGAAGTGGCCGCCTCCCAGGTCGTCGTAGTAGTCGCCGGCCACTTCGTCCGTGGATGGACCACGATTGTAGCTCAAGCCCCCAAGGCCCCCGATAATTCGCATGTAGTTGTAGCTCATCGCAAGCATGTGTTGCCGTCGATCCTCGACGCGCTGCGGGGTCGCGCGGTCCAGTTCGGCCACCAGGGCACGCTTCGCCTGCTCCTTGCGAGCAAAATACGCGCGCGTGACCACGCGTTGCGGATCTAACAGGTCCTCAAACAGGTTTCGAAGATCGCACATGCGCGACCACCGCGCCGCGTCGTAGTCGTCTTCGCACCCAGGAGGCATAAACATTCCGCGGCAGCACGTGTGATAATCCTCCTCTCGAACATCCTTCACGCCCTCCTCCTCCGCGCTCAGCAACTCCGCGTCGCATGTCGGGCACGTGAGGGTCGAGCGCGACTTAAACTCGGTGTCGCACACGCGCGCGACATGACTTGAGATGCACTTCGGGTGAAATGCATGGCCACAGGGCGCCGTATAACCCCCGTCGGCCTTCGCGTGGCACAATACGCACTCCATTGACTGAACAACCGTCGCAACAGTTTAAGTAGCCTACGCTGCCCAACCCTGGCCTACAGTGTGTCACACTCGCGCACGATCCACCTTC
>Ga0316222_1000322_pt1 | contig 77186 bp, 75 predicted proteins | sample TBH18011metaG_FD_206008 | JGI IMG/M metagenome (GOLD analysis project Ga0316222, IMG submission 206008) | Freshwater microbial communities from Trout Bog Lake, Wisconsin, USA - TBH18011 | ecosystem: Environmental > Aquatic > Freshwater > Lake > Hypolimnion/Profundal zone | place: USA: Wisconsin... | reverse complement strand
GGATAGCCGATTCGCCTATTCACACAAATATTCAAATATTCTTAATCCCAATATTGATTTCGTCGCTCGTTTCCTTCGGAAATCACCCTCCGAAAGTCACGCTACGAAGCACTGTGGTTTTCCACTGTCAAATATTCTTAATCCCAATATTGATTTCGTCGCTCGTTTCCTTCGGAAATCACCCTCCGAAAGTCACGCTACGAAGCACTGTGGTTTTCCACTGTACACGTTTAGTAAATTGAGCGCGATTGAAGAAATCAGAAAGACGGTGTTATCCCACGTTGATGATTTTGTTAAGTGGCCAAAAACAGCTTTATTATTGTGGGAAGGTTGCATACGGGAAAATTACCATAAATACCCGGCAGAAATTCTAGCCCTGTTAAAAGAGAAAAATATTTACCGCCGCAACTGGGGAAATGATCCTGCTGTGCATTCTTTTCTTATTGCGGGTGGCGAACGTCCACAACGAGGGCACAAAGGACATGGATGGAATATTCATCACTTATATTTCGGGGTGCATACTCATGGCGCAAACCATCCTCTTCATGCAGTAAAGGAAGCTAAACACTTTACCCAAAGCGCCGGACTTGTCGCCGTTCATCCGGTTGCTGACGCACTTTGCGAAGAAGATTCCGAGTTTGCGAGACTGCTATGTGAACAATCTTTCAATCGCTTTGGATATGATCCGAATGGTATTTTTTCTTCCACTCCTGACGAATTTGGATTTGTTGCTCCTTTTAAAACGACGATAGTTTATTCGCACGATACAAATCATGCCTGACGCCTCCGTTCAAGGAATTTGTGCCCGGCCAGCCGCCGTTGCACTCCCCGAATCCCAACGGGATTCCAGCCGTCAGCCCAGGGTTTCGAGGCACGAGCTACCCTAGGTCAACCGCCCCATCCGCCTCAACCCTGAAGGGGTTGTAGCCACCGCCGGTCATGCCCGGATTCAACCCCTTCAGGGTTGTGATTATTTTTGTCCGCCCACCCAGCGTAGCCACTCCTGCGTCGTGACAACGCTGGGCTGAGGGCTGCAACCCCGTCGGGGTTGTCACTTCACCGGGGCGCTGACGGGATTACCGCAAACGCCGTTGCCGGCATTGCGCGCGGGCGATGAAATAATTCGTTGCGCCGCGCCAGGATCGGAACCATATTGCCCACGAGGCAAAAGCAAATCCCGACCATTTAATTTATGCTTTATTATACATTGATCTTCCTGCTCATTGCGCTGCTGGCTGGCGCGCTCGGCTTGTTTGGCATCGAAGGCATGGCGCTGACCATCGCGCGCATTTTGTTCATCATCTTTTTGGTGGTGTTCATCGTCTCATTGTTCCGGCGTGGCAAGCGGTAAGACCTCGTTCAAAGAATTTGTGCCCGGCCAGTTGGGCGCGTTGCCGTAGTTGCACTTCCCAATGCCAACGGGATTCAAATCCTTCAGCACCGGATTGCGAGGCGCGAGCTATTCTGGGTCATCCGCCCAACCACCGCTTGTCTCAAAATCCATTTTTAACCGTCCAAAACTGGACACGGATAGCATCCGTCGTTCTGAAAATGAATTTTTTTAGTATGCGGTGGCCGGGCGATTCGATAAGACCGGACCGTAGTTCGCCGGCGAGGTGATGAATAAAACACCCATTGAAAAGCGTTTGGGCCGGTCTGTCACCGGCTGGCGCCGCCGCCGGGAAATCTCGCCGGAAAAACTGACGCTCCGCCCGATTCCTCAATGATGGCTTGGCATCCATCCTGCAATAGGGATGGGCATGTCAGTCAGGTTTCAAGTTCTTTTAATCATGTTTGCGGTGCTGGTCGGTTTCAATTTTGCAACTGCCGCCACCGCCACTTTAGGCTGGAATGCGAATTCGCCTGCAAATACAGCGGGCTACAATGTCTATTACGGCACGACCAGCGGCGATTACACGGCCAAACTCAACGTCGGCAATGTGACGAGCGCCACGATTTCCAACCTGAACGCCGGGGCCACTTACTACTTCAGCGTCACCACGGTTAACACCAACGGCAACGAAAGCGCTTTTTCCGCCGAGATCACCTACCTTGTTCCCGGTCTGGTGACCCTGAGCCAACGGGCGAACGCCAGCGCCCCGATGATGCTCCAGTTTTCGGTTTCCCCGGGGCATTGGTATGAAGTGCAAGCCTCGACCGATCTGCGAACCTGGGCCACCATCGGGCAGACCGCCGTGGCCACGGCCAACGTCTGGCAGCCGTTCAGCGATACCAACGCCGGCGCATTCAGCTCGCGGTATTACCGGCTCATCGTGCATTAAGCCGGTTGCGGATTTTTCATGCCAGTTGAGGAAAGCCGGATTTGCGCTTATTGGCAGGGCGTGATAGTCTCCCGAACATTGCCGGTCATAACACCCCCCCCATTCATTCACATGAAAACTCTATTCAAGCTAATCACACTTAACGTCGCTCTCATCATCGCCGGCGGCACGGCGCATGCCGGCTTCCTCGACTCGTTAACCTCGGCCTTGAACGCGACCAATGGCGCGGCGGCGGCGGTGGCGGCGCTGCCGGAGGATCAAGTGGTGGCCGGGTTGAAGCAGGCGCTGGGCAAGGGCGTGTCCAACGCGGTGGTGTCGCTCGGCCACAGCGGCGGGTTTCTCACGAACGCGGCGGTGAAGATTCCGTTGCCGGGAAAACTGGCGTCGGTGGAGTCGGCGCTGCGGCTGGCGGGCGAAGGCCAGTTGACGGACAATTTCATCGCCTCGATGAACCACGCGGCCGAGCAGGCGGTGCCGGTGGCGGCGGGCGTTTTCGGCGACGCCATTTCGCAGATGAGCATCGCGGACGCGAAGGGGATTTTGACCGGCACGAACGACGCGGCGACGCAGTATTTCAAGCGGACGACGCAGACGAATTTGTTCGCGAAGTTTTATCCGGTCGTCCAAAAGGCGACGGACAGCGTGGGCGTGACGGCGGAATACAAGGCGATGATGGGGAAGTTTTCCTCGGTGAACACGCTGGGTAGCCTCTTCGGCAAAAGCAACCCGGTGAAGCTGAACCCGACGGACATTGATACTTATGTGACCGACAAGGCGCTGGACGGACTCTTCAAGATGGTGGCGGCGGAAGAGGCCAACATCCGCGCCAACCCGCTCGCGCGCACGACGGATTTGCTGAAGACGGTCTTCGGTTCGGCGTCGAAATAATCAGCGCCCGCTTACCTCAAACCGCGAAAGGCCACCGGGGAAATACCGAAGACCGTGGTGAAGACGCGCGAGAAGTGGAACGGATCGGCAAAGCCTGTCTCCTCCGCAACCTGTTTCACCAGCGCGCCGGACTGTTGCAGGCGTTCGGCGGCGTGGTTCATTTTCAGCCGGAGCAGGTATTGGTAGGGACTTTGGTTGTCGTAGCGCCGGAAGAGGCGGCAGAGATAGGCGCCGCTGGCATGGCATTCGCCCGCAAGCTGCGCGAGCGTGCGCAGGCGCAGGTGGTGCTGCTCGATGTGCCGGCGGCATTGCTGGTAGGTGGCAAAGGCGAGCGTCTCCGCGCCGGCCAGCGGCGCGCGCGCGCCGGCAATCCGCAGCGCGAGGCATTCCAGCAGCCGGGCGCAGAGGCCGGCGTTCTCGCGGCGCGCTTGCAGGCCGGCCTGGATGATTTCGTCGAAGAGCGGCTGGAGGACGTTGGCGGGAAAAACCTCGGAGACGTGCCCCGGCGGCAGGTTGCAGGTGCGCAGCAGTTCCTTGGCGCGCGTGCCGGCAAAGTCCACGAAGTATTTCACCAGCGGCGCGTCCGGCTCGCCGCTGATGTGGTGCGGCACGCCCGGCCCGTAGGCAAACAGGCGGCCGGGCTGGAGCGGACAATTCTTGCCCTTGAGCTTCACCGTGCCGCGGCCGCGCGCGACATATTCAATGGAGTAAAATGGGAAGGTATCGCGCCGGATGGCGTAGTCCGGCGTGCAGTGTTCCAGCCCGCCGCAGACGACGGCGAGCTTCGTGGCGCGCGGCGGGTTGAGGTCGAGGTAAAAGCGCCGGGCGTTGGCGACGTCGGCGGAGAAGAACGCCGGGGCGGACGGCGGCTTTGAGGCGGGGGCCGGTCGGGGCTTCATGGGAAGAGGTCAATAATGTCCATGCACTGGCCAACTATAGCCATTGCCGGGCGGCGCTGTCGAAAGTATTCTGGCCGCGTTCACATTGGCCACGCCGGTCACCGGCATTGGCCGAAACAAGACCAACCAGAAATTGATTTATGAAAGAACACAAACGCATCGTGGAAAAGGACGCCCCGCTGAAAAAGGACGATTTGATCGTCATCACCGGCGCGGGCGGTTTCATCGCCGGCAACCTCGCCCTTTACTTCAAGAAAAAGGGTTTCACCAACATCCGCGCGGTGGACAAGAAGCCGCTCTATGAGTGGTATCTGCACGTCCCCGGCGTGGAGAATCTCTGCCTGGACGTGAGCATCGAGGACAACTGCAAGCGCGTGTGCGAAGGCGCGGTGGAAGTCTATAACCTCGCCGCCGATATGGGCGGCATGGGTTTCATCGAGCGTTTCCGCGTCGAATGCCTGCGCTCCATCCTCATCAACACCAACATGGTCGAGGCCGCGTATCGCGCCGGCGCCCGCCGCTACTTTTTCTCCAGCTCGGCCTGCGCCTACAACACGCTGCTGCAAAAGGACCCGAACGTCCGCGCGCTCAAGGAAACCGACGCTTATCCGGCGATGGCCGAACGCGGCTACGGCTGGGAGAAATTGGTTTCCGAAATGTTCTGCGAGGAATACTGGCACGAGCGCGGCATGAAGACGGCGATTGCGCGTTTCCACAATGTCTATGGGCCGCACGGCACCTGGGACGGCGGCCGCGAGAAGGCGCCCGCCGCGCTGTGCCGCAAGGTCATTGAGGCCATCGAGACCGGCAAGAAGGACATCACCATCTGGGGCAACGGCTCGCAGACGCGCAGCTTCATGTATATTGACGACTGCGTGCAGGGCATTGACAAGATCATGCACAGCGACGAACTCATCGCGACGCCCATCAACCTCGGTTCCAGCGAACTGGTCTCCATCAACGAGCTGCTGACCAAGATCGAGAAAATCGCGGGCGTGAAGATGAACCGCAAATACGACCTCAACGCGCCGCAGGGCGTGGCCGGACGTAATTCGGACAACACCTTCATTAAGAAAGTCCTCAAGTGGGAACCCGGCACGACCTTGAACAAAGGCCTCGCGGAAACTTACGAGTGGATTTACGGCGAATACAATAAACGCGCCGCCGGCAAGCGCGTCGGCATCGGCTGATTCATTCCGCAAACAACAAATCTGCGCCGCTGCCGATGCCCCGCGTCGGCAGCGGCCAGCGGTGCGGTCAAAAATAATTTCCCCATGCAACTCAAATCACTTCTGTTTCCATTCTTGTTCTCGGCCGTCTTCGCCACCGGCGCTTTGGCCGAACCTTTGAATCTGCCGGTCGCGCCCGGGCCATATGCCGGCACACTGGAGTCGCTGACAAACTATACATGCCCGGACTGGTTCCGCGACGCGAAGTTCGGCATTTGGGCGCACTGGGGACCGCAGGCCGTGCCGGAGGAGGGCGACTGGTATGCGCGCAAGATGTATCAGCAGGGTTCGCCGGATTACAACGACCACCTTGCGCGGTTCGGTCATCCTTCGACGAACGGCTGGAAGGACATCATCCCGCTGTGGAAGGCCGAGAAATGGGATCCGGAAAAGCTGATGGCGCTCTACAAGCAGGCCGGCGCGAAATATTTCGTCAGCATGGGCTCGCATCACGATGATTTTTTCCTGTGGAACTCGCCGTTGCACAAGTGGAACGCCGTCAACTATGGCCCGCACCGCGATGTGGTGGCGGACTGGCAGAAGGCGGCGAAGGCGAACGGCCTGCCGTTTGGCGTGTCCGAGCATCTGGGCGCGAGCTTCACCTGGTTTCAGGACGCGCACAAGTCGGACAAAACCGGTCCGCTCGCCGGCGTGCCGTATGACGGCGCCAATTCCAACAACTGGGATCTCTACCATTTTCCCGCCGAGCCGGGTGACACGAAATGGTATTCCAACAATCCGCGCTGGCAGCAGCAATGGTATGACGAGATCAAGCAGCTCGTGGACGATTATCATCCCGACCTGCTTTACAGCGACGGCGGCGTGGCGTTCGGCGCGGACAGCGTTGTGGGCCTGAGCCAGATTGCCAACCTTTACAACGACAACCTTGCGCACAACGGCGGGAAGCTGACGGCGGTTTACAATTGCAAGCAGGAATCCGGCGGCCGCTGGGTGCGCGATTACGAGCGCGGGGTTGGCGGCGGGATTGATCCGTATCCGTGGCAGACCGACACCTCCATCGGCGACTGGTTTTACAACAAGCACTGGAAATACCAGCCGGTGAGCTGGATTGTTCATATGCTGGTGGACATCACGAGCAAGAACGGCAACCTGCTGCTCAACGTCGTGCTGCGCCCCGACGGCTCGCTGGATCCCGAGGTGGAAACGATGCTGCACGAATTGGCGGACTGGACGGCGGTGAACGGCGAGGCGATTTACGGCACGCGCCCGTGGCTGGTTTATGGCGAGGGCGAAGTGCAGGCCAAAGGCGGCGCGTTCAAGGAAAATTTCAAATACTCCGCCAAGGACATCCGCTTCACGACGAAAGGTGCGACGCTTTATGCGATTGCCTTGGGCTGGCCGGACGACGGCAAGGTGGTCATCCGGGCGCTCGCGAAGACGGCGGACGCCGGTGTGAACGAGATCGAAAGCGTTGAACTGCTTGGCTACGACGGCAAGCTGAAATTCACGCAGACAGCAGACGCCCTGACGGTGGAGCTGCCGGACAAAAAGCGTGGCGACCTGACCTGCTCGCTGCGCATCACCGGCAGCAGCCTCAAGCCGGCCAAGTGATTGCAAACCTTCAGCCAACTAACTCAAATGCCGAAGCTAAATTCGCCCGTCGCCAAATTTTTCGGTGCCATTCCCAACCGCCTGCAACTCGCCGGCGGCTGGATTGACCAGCCGTTTGTCAACCGGCACAACCCGCAGTCGCCCGGCGCGATGGTCGTGGTGCAGATTGAGCCGGACTTCCGGCCGATGGATCGCAGCGGCATCGCCAGCGGCACGCGCCACATCGCGATGAAGCTTTGGAAAGGCAAATTGCCACCCCGGCCGCCGGCAGAACTTGCGCGCGAGCTATACGAGGTCGAGAACAAAGGCAAAGCCGAACCGAGCGGCTCGCAGGACATGATCGGGCTGGTTTATCCCGGCGTGAACCGGCTGGATTACGACTTCAAAATCCACGGCGGCGTTTTTCCGTCGCACATCGAATCATGCAACCGCGCCAAGGTCGCGCGTTGGCTGGGCGGCGTCTTGCATTTGATCGCCGTCGAGCCGCGCCCGGACGGCTACAGTCCGCTCGGCATCAAAAATCTTTCACCGAAGTGGGTCGCCCGGCTCGGCCAGTCGGGAAATGACTGCTTCGATGCGATTGTAAAAATGGACGCGAAAAAACTCGGCGCGTCGCTGAACCTCACGATGAAATGTTGGGAGACGCTGCTGCCGCACGTCGTCCGCCACCCGGCGTTGCGTGTGGACTTGATGCCGATTTTGCGGGCGTATCAGAAGCAGTATCTCGGCGCGATGTATTCCGGCTGCGGCGGCGGCTATCTGATGGTCGTTTCCGAAAAACCGGTGCCCGGCGCGTTCCGGGTGAAGGTCCGGATTGCTAAAAAATGAGCTTCAAAAAACAAGTCATCGTTTCCGGCGGCTTTGACAACATCAAGGCGCGCGACCTGCGTTTTCTTGAAGAAGCGTCCAAGCTCGGCGAGCTTTCCGTGCTGCTCTGGCCGGATGCGACGCTACAAAAACTTTCCGGCACGGCACCGAAATTTTCGCTGGCGGAACGGAAGTATTTTCTCGATGCCGTCCGTTACGTCAGCCGCGTAATTGAAGCCGACGGCGCGAACAGCTTTGACACGCTGCCGAAAAATCTGCGCGCCGACCTCTGGGCGGATACGGAAGCGACAACGAACGTCGGCCGCCAGAAATTTGCCGACGAAAATAAAATTAGCTATCGCGTTTTTACGGCGGATGAGTTGAAAGGTTTTCCCGAACCGCCGCCAATGCCGTCCGCGCCGGGTAGAAAGAAAGTTGTCGCCACCGGCTGCTACGACTGGTTTCACTCCGGCCACGTTCGTTTCACCGAGGAAGCATCTGCTTACGGCGATCTTTACGTCTGCCTCGGCAGCGACGCGAACGTGCGGCTGCTGAAAGGCGCGGGGCATCCGTTATTGTGCGAGCAGGAGCGCCGCTATGTGCTCGGCTCGATCAAATTTGTGAAGCAGGCGCTCGTCACCACCGGCTCCGGCTGGGTGGACGCCGACCCGGAAATCCGCCGGCTGAAACCGGACATCTACGTCGTCAACGAGGACGGCGACAAGGGCGGCAAGCGCGAATACTGCGCGGAACTTGGTATCGAGTATCTCGTCCTCAAGCGCACGCCCGCGCCCGGTTTGCCCAAGCGCAGCAGCACCGACCTGCGCGGATTCTAAGCCGCGTCACGGATTATTCTTCAGCCCGGCGATGGCCGCCTGCATCTCGTCGAAGTGCGCCTGCGGGTTGCCCGAGCTGGTGACGTGGACGATTTTTCCGTCCGTGCCGATGAGGAAGCTGACGCGTTTGGCCATGTTCATCACCGGCATCTTCACGTCGTAGGCGGCGGCGATTTTTCCGTCGGTGTCGGCGAGCAGGGTGAAGTTCAAATTATATTTTTCGATGAATTTTTTGTGGCTGTCGGCGGAATCAAAACTCACGCCGAGCACGGCCACGTTGTTCGTCTGCAATTCGCCCATGCGGTCACGGAAACCGCAGGCCTCTTTCGTGCAGCCGCCGGTGAAATCCTTCGGGTAAAAATACAGGAGCACAATTTTCTTCCCGGCATAATCGGCGAGCGACACGGTTTTGCCGTCCTGATCCGGCGCGGCAAACGCGGGCGCGGAGTCGCCAACTTTCGGCAAGGCGGCAAAAATGGTGGTGGCGGAAATGAGCAGCGCGGCGAGCAGTAGTTTTATTTTCATGGCAGAACCCATCGCCCAACCGGCGCGGTTTTGCAAGCCGCCGTCACGCTTTTTTTCGCGGCGAACGGCGCAGGCCGTTTTGCAGCCACAGCCGCCAGACGAGCCAGAAGGCCTCGTTCACAATGCCGCCGGCCATCTTGGACTGGCCGTGCGTGCGGTCGGTGAAGGTGATCGGCACCTCGACCACGGTAAAACCCTGCCGCCACAGCTTGTTCGTAAGCTCGATCTGGAAGCCGTAGCCGTAGCATTTGATTTTGTCGAGGTTGAGCGCCTGAAGCGCGCGGCGGCGGAAACATTTGTAACCGCCGGTCGGGTCGCTGAACGGCATGCCGGTGACCACCTTGACATACTTGCCCGCAAATCGGCTCAACATCAGCCGTTTCAGCGGCCAGTTGATGACGCGGATGCCGCCTTCGTAGCGCGAGCCGAGCACGAGGTCGGCGTCCTGCACGGCCTTGAGGAAATTCGGAACCTCGTCCGGGTCGTGGGAAAAATCGCAGTCCATCTCGAAGATGAACTCGTAATTCTTTTCCAGCGCCCACTTGAAGCCGGCGATGTAGGCGCGACCCAAACCGTTTTTTTCCGTGCGGTGCAAAACCTGGATCTGCGGATGCTGTGCGGCGAGTTCGTCGGCAATTTTGCCGGTGCCGTCGGGCGAATCGTCGTCCACCACCAGCACGTCCACGGGAACCGGCAGCGACAGGAGTTTCGCCGCCATGCGCGGGAGGTTTTCCCGTTCATTGTAGGTCGGCAGGATGATGAGCGTCGGATTCATGCGGCGACCGATTGTCAGAAAATTTTGGCGGGAAAACAAGTGGACAGTTTGTTTTGGCTTTCTCCTGCGTGCAAAATCGCGCAAGCTGCCATCATGTCAGGACTCATCGCCATCGTCGGCCGGCCGAATGTCGGCAAATCCGCGCTGTTCAACCGCATCGTCAAACGGCGCATTGCGATTGTGCATGACGAACCCGGCGTCACGCGCGACCGCGTGAGCGTCGAGGCCGAATGGCAGGGGCGGCCTTATTCGCTCGTGGACACCGGCGGCATCGGCCTGCTGCGCGGCGAAAAATCCAACGACGTGATTATCCGCGCCGCCGTGGAGCAAGTGGACATGGCCATCGAATCGGCGGATTCAATTATTCTTGTCGTCAATGTGCAGGAAGGCATCGTCCCGCTGGATCGCGAAGTGGCGCAACGCTTGCGCAAAAGCGGCAAGCCGGTTTTGGTCGCGGTCAACAAGGTGGACACGCACCGGCTTGAAGAAGCGGCGATGGAATTTGCCCAGCTCGGCTTCCCGAAAATTTTCCCCGTCAGCGCCATCCACGGCGAGGGCATCCAAAATTTGATGAACGCGGCGGCGGCGTATCTGCCCGCTGTGTCCAGTGACGAGGGACAAGTGACAAGTGACGAGAAAACCCCGGCGCCGAGCGAGTCTGAAAACTCGTCACCCGTCACTCGTCACCCATCACCGCTCAAGCTCGCCATCGTCGGGCGCCCCAACGTCGGCAAGTCGTCTATCATCAATGCGCTCACCAATTCCAAGCGCGTCATCGTCTCGCCGATTGCCGGGACGACGCGCGATTCCGTGGACGTGCCGTTCGAGGTGGAGACCGACGGCGTGCGGTCGAAATACATTTTGATTGATACCGCCGGCATGAGAAAAACCCGGCAGGTGGACGACTCGGTGGAGTTTTTCAGCGTGCAGCGCGCGTGCGAATCCATTGCGCGTTGCGACATTGCCGTGCTCGTGATTGACGCCGAGGTCGGCGTGACCGAGCAGGACAAAAAAATCGCCGACACCATCGTCGAACAGCGCCGCGCGTGCATTCTCGTCATCAACAAATGGGATTTGTTCGCCGAGGAAATTCGCAAGGCGCGCGAGGAAGAAATCGTCCGGCGCGAGGCGAAAGCGCGCACCGAAGGCACGGCGAAAAAGCTCACGACGTTGAGCGAGTTTGGCGCGTGGGTGCAGGATAAATTGTTCTTTCTCGATTACGCGCCGGTGATTTTCACCTCGGCCACGACCGGTTTTCATCTCGACCGTTTGCTCGAAGCCGTGCGTTACGTCGCCGCGCAGTTGCAGCAGAAAATTCCCACGGCGATTTTGAACCGCACCATCAACGACGCCATCGAGCGCCGCCAGCCCATCAGCGCCGCCGGTCATCGCCTGAAATTTTATTACGCCACGCAGGTGCGGCAGGCACCGCCGACGTTCCTGCTCTTCGTCAACCGCGACGAGCTGTTTTCCGACCAATACAAAAAGAGCCTCGGCAACGAACTGCGCGCCGCGTTCGGCTACGAAGGCTGTCCGATTGTGCTGGTGCCGAAGGCGCGTCCCAAAACCATTCTGGCGAAACGGAAATTCCGCGCCACCGCCGAAACATCGGGGAAATCCGGCCAGCGGCCATTCGTTCGTTCCACCGGCAAGCCCGGCGAAAAAGCCGGCGGCAGACCCTTCGTGCGGCCGACTGGCAGGCCGGGTGGCAAACTGGGCGACAAGCCGTTCGTCCGGCCAGCGGGCAAGCCGGGAGAAAAACCTTTTTACCGGCCAACGGGCGGCGCGAAACCGGCGTTTCCCAAAAATCGCGGCGAAAATCGCGGCAAGAAATCCCATCCGCGCGGCAGCAATCGCGCCAAAGGCCGGCGCTAAAACTGGCGGCAAAAATGTTGTTCACCGCCGGGGAATAACTTCACGTTTGACTGGCCGAACCGGCGGATTCCTTTGATTTCATTTGGGAATAACGTTCGCGTAACATTTTTGTAAATTTTTCTTGAAAGATACCACCGGTGGTAGCATGATGGCTGCCGTTCCCCAATTAGTTGGGGATTCGCAATTTTGAGGAAAAGCCCGTTTTTCTTGGAAATTGGTGGATTTTGAGTGCCGGTGGGTTTCTGTCTCGCTTGAAACTGGCCGGATAAGTTCTAAAAAATTAAACCTGGAGTTACCATGATTGATGCCCGTGAGGATGTCTCGGCGCCGGCTGCCAAAGCCGCCAGCCGCCGAACCAACAAAGTTTCTGCGACCCGTTCCATGAAACCAACCAAATCCGAAGCCAAGAAGTCGCTGCGCATTGAGCGCGTTTTCAGCGACGCCAAGGTCAAACCGTTCGACCAGATTGAATGGGACAAGCGCACTGCCGAAATCACCGATGACGGCGGCAAGGTGATTTTCAAGCAGGAAAATGTCGAGGTGCCGAAGTCGTGGTCGGTGCTCGCGACGAAGGTTGTCGTCTCGAAATATTTTTACGGCGAGCAGCATACTTCCGAGCGCGAAACCTCCGTGCGCCAGCTCATCCACCGCATCACCCGCACCATTTCCGACTGGGGCATCGCGGACGGTTATTTCAGCAAGGCGGACGGCGAAATTTTTTACGAGGAGCTGACTTGGCTCTGCCTGAACCAATACGGCGCGTTCAATTCGCCGGTGTGGTTCAACGTCGGGCTGTATCACGAATACGGTGTGGGCAAAAATTCCAGCAAGGGCAACTGGTTCTTCAACCGCAAGACCAAGGAAGCCGAGCGCGCCAAGACGCAATACGAATATCCGCAGGGCAGCGCGTGCTTCATCCAGTCCGTCAAGGACGACATGGAATCCATCATGCACCTCGCCTACAGCGAGGCGATGCTGTTCAAGTATGGTTCCGGCACCGGCACCGATTTGACGCCGATCCGTTCCAGCCGCGAGAAGTTGAGTGGCGGCGGCCGCCCGAGCGGTCCGATGAGCTTCCTGAAAGTTTATGACCAGGTAGCCAATGTCGTGAAGTCCGGCGGCAAGACCCGCCGCGCCGCGAAGATGAACACGCTGCGCGACTGGCACGGCGACATCGAGGAGTTCATTGACGCCAAGCAAAAGGAAGAAAAGAAAGCATGGGCATTGATTGAGCAGGGGTATGACGGCAGCTACAACGGCGATGCCTACGGCTCCGTGATGTATCAGAACGAAAACCTCTCTGTCCGCGCGAGCGACGAATTTTTTGAAGCCGCGCTTGGCGGCAAAGAATGGTGGACGCGCGCCATCCGTGATGGCAAGCCATTGCAGAAGAAGGACGCGAGCAAGCTCCTCGATAAAATTGCCGAAGGCACGCACATCTGCGGCGATCCCGGCATCCAATACGACGGCGCGATCCAGAAGTGGCACACCTGCAAGGGCACCGAGCCGATCCACTCCACGAATCCGTGCAGTGAATACGTGTTCATCAACAACACCGCCTGCAATCTCGCGTCGCTCAACCTGATGAAGTTCAAGCGCGCCGATGACAAGTTCGACATCGAACGCTTCAAGGCCGCCGTCCGCATCTTCATCACCGCGCAAGAGATTCTCGTGGACAACGCCAGCTATCCGACCAAGGACATTGCCGAGAACTCCCACATCTTCCGCACGCTCGGCCTCGGCTTTGCGAATCTCGGTTCGCTCTGCATGAGCTACGGCCTGCCTTACGACAGCGACGAAGGCCGCGCGCTCGCGGGCGCCATCACGGCCATCATGACCGGCCACGCCTACGAGCAGAGCGCGGACATTGCTGCGACCACCGGCGCGTTCGCCGGTTATCGCGACGCCCGTTGCGCCGGCGTCGAGCAGACCGTCGCGAAGGACAACATCGAATCCATGCTGGGCGTCATCAAACTCCATCGCACGGCCGTGGAAACCATCCAGCCCAGCGAGGAATTCAACTATCTTAAGACCGAAGCCCGCAAGACCTGGGACAGCGCCCTCGCGAAAGGCCAGCAGCACGGCTATCGTAACGCTCAGGTCACCGTCCTTGCGCCCACGGGAACCATCGCGTTCCTCATGGATTGCGACACCACCGGCGTGGAGCCCGACATCGCGCTCGTGAAATACAAATTGCTCGCCGGCGGCGGCATGTTGAAGATCGTGAACCGCGGCGTGCCCGACGCGCTCCACCGGTTGGGCTACAGCGAAGCGGACAACAAACAAATCATCGCCCACATCGAGAAATTCGACACCATCGAAGACGTCCAGGAAAACGGTGCGACCGTCAAGAGCGGCCTCAAGCCGGAACATCTGCCCGTCTTTGATTGCGCGTTCAAGCCGCATCAGGGCACGCGCAGCATCGGCTATCTCGCGCACCTCAAGATGATGGCCGCCGCGCAGCCATTCATCAGCGGGGCGATTTCCAAGACCGTCAACATGCCCAAAGAATGCACCGTCGCCGAAGTCCGCGACACCTATGTGCAGGCATGGAAGATGGGGCTGAAATGCGTCGCCATCTACCGCGACGGCTCCAAGCGCTCGCAGCCGTTGAACACCAAGAAGACCAACGAAGGCGGCGACAAGTCCGCCGCCGCCGCGCCCGCGTTGGATGTCCGCGTTCAGGAGTTGGAAGCCGAGATTGCCCGGTTGGAGGACGAGTCCGGCAAGCCGCTCCGCCGCCGCCTTTCGGACACCCGCACGGCCGTCACGCACAAGTTCGACATCGCCGGGCACGAAGGCTATCTCACCGTGGGACTGTTCGAGGACAGCACACCCGGCGAACTCTTCATCACGATGGCCAAGGAAGGTTCCACGATTGGCGGCCTGATGGACAGCATTGGCACCCTCACCAGCATGGCGCTCCAATACGGCGTGCCGCTGGACGCGCTTGTCAAGAAGTTCGCCCATCAGCGCTTCGAGCCGAGCGGCTTCACCAAAAACCCGGACATCCGCAACGCCGCGTCCATCACCGACTACGTGTTCCGGTGGATGGCGTTCCAGTTCCTGCCCGGCTACCGCGAAAACATCACCGCCGCGCGCAACCAGCCGGAACTCGTCATGCCCGGGCTGGCCGAGGAAATAAAAAAAAAGATTAACCGCCCCGTCCCGGAACTCGCCCTCAGCACCGACACCGACTTGATCGAACTGGCACCGGGCACCGGTTCCAAGCACACGCGCCGCGCGGCGAGCCTGACGCAGATGATCACCAACCAGTCGGACGCGCCGAGCTGCCCGAACTGCGGGCAGATCACCGTGCGCAACGGCGCGTGTTACAAGTGCCTCAACTGCGGCGAAAGCTTGGGCTGCTCATGACTTAGGCGGTCAGGAGAAACCGGCAGGCCGGAGAATTTTCAAATTCTCCGGCTTGTTTCATTTCTCGGACGGGACTAATGTGACGGCATGAGCGACGGCAACAATTTCATCCGCGAGGATCCCTGGCGGATTTTCCGCATCATGTCCGAGTTCGTGGACTCGTTCCAGACGATGTCGCAGGTCGGGCCGGCGGTGACCATCTTCGGCTCCGCGCGAACCAAGCCGGCGGACAAGTATTACCGCGCCGCCATGGAGATCGCGCGCGGCCTCGCCAAGCATAACCTCGCCGTCGTCACCGGCGGCGGTCCCGGCATCATGGAGGCGGCCAACAAAGGGGCGTCGCACGCCGGCGGCAAGTCGGTGGGCCTCAACATCGAGCTGCCGCACGAGCAGAGCGAGAATAAATACGCCAACGTGCCGATTCATTTCCATTATTTCTTTTCGCGCAAGGTATGTTTCGTCAAATACAGCATCGGTTTCGTCTTCATGCCCGGCGGCTTCGGCACGCTGGACGAGTTGTTCGAGGTGCTGACGCTGGTGCAGACGCAGCGCATCCCGCAGTTCCCGCTCATCCTCTTCGGCAGCGAACACTGGAAGGGGCTGCTTGCGTGGATGAAATCGCGCCTCGAAAAGGACAAGCACATCAGCCCCGGCGACCTCGGCCTGCTCAAGCTCACCGACGACGTGGACGAGGTGATCCAGATCATCCGCGACTACGAGCGCCGCGTCGGCCCGCCGGGCACGTTGCCGGTGGCGTTTGCGTGAACATGATGAGCAAAATTACCAAGAGAATGTTGATAGCGACTGCCGTGCTTTTGCCGGTGATCGCTTACGCAACAATGTATTATTTTTCAGAACATCAGTATCGTCAAAAGAAACAGCTTCTCCATCAACGCTTCATTGAATTTGATTCTGCAATCAGGCCGGTTTTACGTTCTGATCAAAGATTTGAAAAAGTATATTTGGGAGAATATACCGGCGGTGGCCGTGGGGCATTAGGTGGTTTTGTTGATTCGACAAACGACTTGGAAAACCTGCGCCAGATTTATGTTAATACTCTTTCAAATCATTCGGCTGCGGTAGGTTTTTATGTAAAAGTATCTGAAGCTAATTCAAATTGAGTATTCATGCGCCCGCTGATCCAGGAAATCCCGACCGCGCATACGCCGGAATCGCTCGTCGAAAATCTGCGCGGCGAAACCGGGATTGTTCTGCTGCGAACAACGCAATTTGATTCGCCTGCGGCGCGTTATTCCTTCGTCGCGGCGAACCCGTTCCTGACGTTCCGCTCCTTTGGCTCCCGCTGCGAAATCTCCAACTCCAAAATTCAATTCGGCAATCCCTGGCACATCCTCGACGCGCTGATGGCGCGCTACGAATTGCTGGACGAGATTGATTCGCCCTTCCCGCTCGGCGGCGTCTTCGGCTATTGGGGCTACGACCTGAAGAATTTTTCAGAGCCCAAGCTCCCGCGCCGCGCCGTCAACGACCTGGAACTGCCCGACTGCCACGTCGGTTTCTACGACTGCCTCGTCGTCTTCGACCATCAGCTTGGAAAGGTTTTTATCGTCGCCACCGGCCTGGACGCCGACGGCTCGCGCAGCGAAAAGCGGGCAGGGGAGCGGCTGGAGTTTTGGTCGTCAATCATAAGCGGAAAAGAATTGCCACAGAGGCACAGTGGCACAGAGGAAAAAAAAGTTTCTGATTCTCTGCGTCTCTGTGCCTCTGTGCCCAAACCGGTTTCCAATCTTTCGCGCGCCGAATTTGTTGCCGTCGTCGGGCGCGCTCAAAATTACATCCGCAGCGGCGATATCTATCAGGTCAACCTTTCGCACCGGTTCACGGCGCAATGCGGATTTTCCGGCTGGGAATTTTTTGAAAAATTGTCCGCCGTCTCGCCCGCGCCATTTTCTGCGTTTCTGGATTGTGGCGATTTCCAAATAGCCTCATCGTCGCCGGAACAATTTTTGCGCATGAGCGGTTCGCATGTCGTCACGCGGCCGATCAAGGGCACGCGCCCGCGCGCTGCCGACCCGACGCGCGACGCGCAGCTTGCCTACGAACTCCAGACCAGCGCCAAGGAACTCGCCGAGTTGGTGATGATCACGGATTTGTTGCGGAATGATCTGGGCAAGGTCTGTGAATTTGGTTCTGTGCAGGTGCCGGAGCTGGCGAAGCTGGAAAAGTTCGCGCAGGTGCAGCATTTGGTTTCGACGATTGAAGGCCGGCTGCGAAAGGACGTGACGCATTTTGCCGCGTTCGCGTCCTGTTTTCCCGGCGGCAGCATCACCGGCGCGCCAAAATTTCGTGCGATGGAAATCATTGACGAGCTGGAACCGGTTTCGCGCGGCGCTTACTGCGGCGCGATTGGCTATCTTGGTTTCAACCGCGAAAGCCAGTTGAACATCGCCATCCGCACGGCGGTTTGCGTGGCGGAGAAAATCCATTTCAACGTCGGTGCCGGCATCGTGGCCGACTCCGATCCGGCGGCGGAATACGAGGAAACGCTGGCGAAGGCCGCCGGTTTTCTCGCCGCGCTGAATTTTAATCAGGCGGAAGTCCGGGCTTCTCGCATCCACACGAACCAGCTAAAGCTTGAATTCCGGCGGTGCTTCGGCTAATCAGAACGGCATTAGGAAACGGGTGTCTCATGGTTGTTTTTCTCAACGGAAAATTTGTGCCGGAAGCGGAAGCGGTCGTGCCCTTGAACGACCGCGGCTTTCTGCTGGGCGACGGACTGTTCGAGACGTTGCGCGTGGCGAACGGCAAAACTTTCCGCTTTGCGCAGCATCTGGAACGGCTCGCGCGCGGCGCGGAGTTCCTAAAAATCCAACTGCCGTTTACTCCGCGCGAACTCCAGAAATTCGCCGGGCAGCTCATCGTGCAGAATGAATTGTCCGAGGCCGCCCTGCGCGTGACGCTGACGCGCGGCGCGGGCGCGCGCGGCTATTCCATCAAAAATTCCGGCACGCCGACGCTGGCGCTGACGCTGCATCCGCTGCCGCCGCAAAATCCGGATGAGCCGGAGCAGTGGAGTTTGATGACTTCGTCTTTCCGTATTCCGGCGGGCGACGCGCTGGCATCCTTCAAAACCACGAGCAAAGTTTTAAACGTGCTCGCGCGCGCCGAGGCGGAAGAAAAAGGTGCGGACGAGGCGCTGCTGCTGAACACGAACGGCGAGGTGGCGGAGACGGCGGGCGGAAATTTATTTTGGGTTTATCAGGATCAGGTCTGCACCGTGCCGACGGGGCGCGGCGTGCTGCCGGGTATCACGCGGGCGGTGGTGCTGGAAATCTGCCAGTCGCTCGGCCTCGCCACGAACAAGCGCATCGTCAAGCCGGAGCAGTTGCGCAACGCGGCGGGAATTTTCGTCACGCAAAGCGCGCTCGGCATCATTCCCGTCGCCGCGTTTGACGGGCAGCCGGTTGCGCCGTCGCCGCTGGTAGACCAGCTTGCCGCCGCTTACCACGAGATGCTGGTGCGCGAATCGGCCTGACTACTTCATTGGATTAGCTGTCTGTAAATCGTCTTCCACCCCTTGCGTTTTAAGTCTTTCCGGGCGTATTGTGAGTCAGAAACCACGAGGTGACTTATGATAAATGCAAACTTGGATCGTTGTCTTTCCTTCATCAACAGCCAGAGCGCCCCGGCCGCCCACGCGGCGGCGGCCGTTGGGTTGCGGCGTGCCGTCACCATTTCCCGCCAGGCCGGTTGCGGCGGCGTGCTGGTCGCGGAAAAACTGGCGAATTTTTTGCAGCAGCATTCGCCCGCCCAAAGCCCGACGTGGACGGTGTTCGACCGTGATCTGATGAACCAGGTCTTGGCCGACCATAATCTGCCATCGCATCTGGAAAAGTTTTTGCCAGAAGACCGCGTCTCGGCGATTGAGGACACGCTGGCGGACATTTTCGGCGTGCGGCCGACGTCGCAGACGCTGGTGCAGCAGACGGCGGAAACCATCTTGAAATTTGCCGCGCTCGGCAGCGTTATCATCGTCGGTCGCGCCGGCAACATCGTGACGGCGAAGATGCCACGCGTCCTCCATGTGCGGCTGGTCGCACCGCTGGACGACCGCATCGAACGCATCTGCCGCGACGACCGCAAATCGCCGGCGGAGGCGCGAAAGTTTTGCGTGGAAGAGGAATCGGCGCGCGCCCGCTATGTAAAAACGTATTACAACGCGGACATCAACGACCCGCTGCTATATCATCTGGTCGTCAACACCAGCCGGGTCGGCTGCGAACACACCGCGCGCCTGATTGGCGAAGCCGTGCTGCGGCTGGCGTAAAATCCAGCCTTGGGTTGGCCGGCGGCGCTGGCTAAATTGCTGCGTGCCGATTTTGGAAAAAGCCTCTGCCCGCCATCGCAATCGTGTTGGCGATTTTCTGGCCGTGGTGCTGCTCGCGGCGGTGATCGGCGGAATCATCTGGCTCTGGTGGCACGAGAAACATCCCCCAAAAAACCGAAGACATAAGGCTGCCGCCATGGCTCCGGCCACCACCACTTCGCCAGTCGAAAAGCCCAAACTCAAGCCGCTCGTCGTCGCGCCGCAATTGCCGGCGGATTTTCCCCGGCCGGTGCGTGACGTGTTCGAAGCGCAGGTCGCGCTGGCGCGGCGCGCGATTTCACCGGGCTCGTTGGACGCGGCCATCGGCTCGCAGACGCGCGCGGCCATCGCGGCGTTTCAGCGTTCGCAAAAACTGCTTGAGACGGCTTCGCTCGACACCAACACGCGGCCGCTGCTCACGCTGGACGCGCCATTGCTGGCGAATTATGTCGTCACGACGAACGACCTCGCGCGGTTGCAACCGCTCGGCAAGACCTGGCTCGCCAAGTCGGAGCAGTCCGCGCTGGATTATGAAACACTTTTGGAAGAAGTCGCGGAAATGGCGCATTCGCATCCGCTGCTGGTTGAAAAATTAAATCCCGACGTGAACTGGACGAATGTGATGGCGGGAACGGTTTTGAAAGTTCCCGATGTGAATTATCCCGAGCCGGCGGAACCGGCGGCATTTGTCGTGATTCATTTGTCGGACAAATTTCTGGAGGCGTTTGGCACGGGGACAAATTTGCTTTTGCATTGTCCATGCAGCATCGCGGCGCGTGTGGAGAAACGTCCGGTCGGCGAGCTGCACGTCATCGTGGTGGCGCCGCATCCGAACTACACGGTGGATCCGGCGCTTTTTCCAGAGTCCGCCGAACTGCAGGCCATCGGCCACAAATTGATTTTGCCGCCCGGCCCGAACAATCCCGTCGGCGTCGCGTGGATCGGTTTGGACAAGCCGGGCTACGGCATGCACGGCACGCCCGCGCCGGAGCAGGTCGGTCGCACGGAATCGCACGGCTGTTTCCGGCTGGCGAACTGGGATGCGGAGTATTTGCTGAAACTCGTCTGGATCGGCATGCCGGTGGAAGTCGTGCCGTGACTTAATCTGGTAGGGCAAAGCTGCCGCTTTGCCCGGTGGCGCGGCAGCGCCGCCCTACCGTAATGTAATTCCAAATTTGAAGTGAAATTATCATTGCCCGGCGGCGCGGTTCGGTAAAACTGTCAGTGAACTTAACGAAAGAAAAATTATGATTCCAATCCTCATCGCCCTCGGAGTGCTCATTCTCCTGGTCATCATTGTCGCCGGCATGGTCATCGGCGTTTATAACAAGCTCGTGACGATGCGTAACCGCTACCAGAACGCCTACGCGCAGATTGATGTGCAGCTCAAGCGCCGTTACGACCTGATCCCGAATCTTGTCGAGACCGCCAAAGGCTACATGGCGCATGAGCGCGGCACGCTCGAAGCTGTGACGGAGGCGCGCAACATCGCCTACGCCGCCTCGAAAGCCGCCGCCAGCAATCCCGGCGACGCCACCGCGATGAAAAACCTGACCGCAGCCGAATCCGGCCTTGGCGGCACGTTGAGCCGTTTGATGATGGTGAGCGAACAGTATCCCGACCTGAAGGCGAATCAAAACATGATGCAGCTCACGGAAGAACTGACCTCGACGGAAAACAAAATCTCCTTCGCGCGCCAAGCTTACAACGATTGCGTGATGACCTACAACACCGACCGCGAAGTGTTTCCGAGCAACCTCATCGCGAACACGTTCAACTTTGCGGCGGCGGAACTTTTCGTCGTGGACAAGCCGGAGCAGAAGGACGCGCCCAAGGTTTCATTTTCGTGAGCGTGGCTGCAGCCGATGGCAAACGGGCTTACAATTTACGATTTGCGACATACGATTTACGCACGTCATGAATTGTCAGGCGGCTCGTCAATCGTAAATCTGAAATCGTAAATCCCGATGGACTTCTTCGCCCGCCAGGAACATGCCCGCCGCAAGACCAAGTGGCTCGTCCTGTATTTTATCGTCGCCGTCGTGCTGCTCATCGTCGCGATCTATTTTGTTTCGCTGGTGGTCTTTGCCGGCGTGCAGGCCAAGCAGCACCATGCCTACGACGACGCCCCCGTCCAGTTCGCCTTGTGGAACCCGACCATTTTTCTCGGCGCGACCTTCGGCGTGCTGGCGGTGATTTTTCTCGGCAGCGCCTACAAGACGAACGAGCTGGCCGCCGGTGGCAGCGCCGTGGCCACTTTGATGGGCGGACGGCTGGTGAATCAAAACACCACCGACCTGAACGAACGCAAGCTGCTCAACGTCGTCGAGGAAATGTCCATCGCCGCCGGCGTGCCGATGCCGCAGGTGTATGTCCTCAACGACGAGCGCGGCATCAACGCCTTCGCCGCCGGCCACACCACCGGCGACGCCGCCATCGGCGTGACGCGCGGCTGCATCGAAATGCTGTCGCGCGACGAATTGCAGGGCGTCATCGGCCATGAGTTCAGCCACATCCTGAATGGCGACATGCGGCTCAATCTCCGGCTCATCGGCATCATCTTCGGCCTGCTCTGCATCGCCACCATCGGACGAATTTTGCTTTACGCCCGCAGCAGCAACAGCCGTGACAAGAATCCGCTTCCGCTGCTCGGCCTGGCGCTGATTGCCCTTGGTGCGATTGGCGTTTTCTTCGGTCGCCTGATTCAAGCCGCCGTCAGCCGCCAGCGTGAATTTCTCGCCGACGCCTCGTCCGTGCAATTCACCCGCAATCCCGGCGGGCTTTCCGGCGCGCTCCAAAAAATTGGCCGTTACGGTTTCGGCTCAAAACTCGAATCCGAACACGCGCCCGACCTGTGCCACATGTTTTTCGGCAACGGCCTCGGCGATGCGCTGTTCGGCGCGATGGCCACGCACCCGCCGATTCCCGACCGCATCCACGCCATTGACCCTGCGTGGGACGGCACGTTTCCGCCGCTCAAGGCCGAGCAGGTTGAAACCGTCAAGAACGCCGCCATCTCCGACCTAAAACACACGCGCGCGCCCATGCCCGAAATTCTCGGCGGCATCCTCGGCGGCACCGTCATCGCCGGCGGGATGGAACCGCCGCCCGTCATCCGCACGAAATCTGTTTTACCCAACCTCGGCAATCCCACGCCGCTCCACCTGAAATACGCCGAACAATTGCGCGACGCCCTGCCGGAAAATCTCAAGGCCGCCGCCCGCGACCCGCTCGCCGCCACCGCCTTGATTTATGCATTGTTGCTGGCGCCGGATGAAAAGCTGCGCGCGGAACAGCTCGCCGAAATCGCCGGCCGCGTTTCCCCTTCGATTTCCGAACAGACTGCCGCGCTGTTTCCCGATGTCGCCTCAGTTGCGCAACACGCGCGGCTCCCGCTCGTGAACCTCGCCCTCGGCGCGCTGCGCAACCTGACGGCGGCGCAGTTCAAGTCGTTTGCCGACACGCTGGAGTGGCTGGCCGGCTGCGACGGCGAAATCCAGTTGTTTGAATTCGTCCTGCAAAAGATTGTCCTCCGCCATCTCGCCTCGAAATTCGGCAGCGCCGCGCCGACCGCCGTGCAATTTTACACCATCAAACCGCTTGTGCCCGACTGCGCCGTGATTTTGTCCGCGCTCGCCAACGTGGGCAGCAATGATGCCGGCGAAATTCAAAAAGCCTTCGCCACCGGCGCGCCGTATCTCCGGGCGCCGGCGGGCGTGCCGCTGGAATTGTTGGGGCGCGACCAGTGCGGCGTGGAGCAACTCGACGCCGCCTTGAACCGGCTGGCGCTGGCCGTGCCGATCATCAAAAAGAATCTCATCGAGGCCGCCGTCCAAGTGGTCGGTGCCGACGGCGTGATCCTGGAAGCCGAGGCCGAACTGCTCCGCGCCATCGCCGACACGCTGGACTGCCCGATGCCGCCGCTGGGTGTTGAGGTTTGAGGGAAAAGCTTCGGGGCGGTTTAATATGGATCCCGTCGCCGGGTATTGGGAATCCAGTTTGGAACTTCCGCGAGGTTTTGGACTGCGGTCGCAGAGCGCAGCGGCGACACCGCTTTCGGGCGGCCGTTGCGCCGTGGCTGGTTCAGGCACTTGGCTTCCGATTGAAAGCCGGTTGCCACAGGCTCGAACCCCGTTGGCCGTCAGGCGCGGAGTTCGGCGGGCAACTGGATTTTCAATGTCTCCAGCACCTTGGCGTGCGCCGCGTTCACGTCGGCATCCGTCAGCGTCTTGTCGGCCGCACGGTAGGTGAACGCATAGGCCAGGCTCTTTTGCCCGTCCGGCACGCCCTTGCCCCGGAACACGTCGAAGAGTTCCACGTTCGCTAGGTTCGCGGCCTTGGCCGATTTGACGGCCGCCAAGACCGTCTCGTGCGTGGTGGCTTCCGGCACCAGCATCGCCACGTCGCGCCGGCTGGACGGGAATTGCGGCAGCGGCTTGAAGGCTTTCGTGGCGTTGCGTCTGGCGAGCAGCAGATCCAAATTGAACTCCGCCAGAAACACGGCGTCGCGCAAATCGTATTTCTTGGCGAGCGTGGGCAGCAACTGGCCGAGTTCGCCCAGCGGCAGTTTGCCGCCCAGCGTGACGTCGGCGGACTCCAGAAACAGCGCCGTGCTCTCCGTCCGCTTGCCGAAGACGAGTCCACGCAGGCCGAATTGCTCCAGCATTTCCTCGACGAGGCCTTTCAGATCGTAGGCGTCGAACTTCGCTTCCCGTTCGTCGCCGCTCCAGAAATTCGCCGCGCGCTGGCCGGTGAGGGCGATGGCGACGCTGCGGTTTTCTTTCGTTTGGCCGTTCACGGCGGTGAACACGCGGCCGACCTCGAACAACGCCACGTCGTTATTTTTGCGGGTGAGATTGTGCCGGAGCGAATGGATCAAGCCGGGAAGCAGCGACGGCCGCAGCACGTCCATGTCGCTGCTCAACGGGTTGGCGAGCGCGACCGCTGCGCCATTTGAAATTTGAAATTCTGAATTTGAAATCAGGGTTTGTCCCTGCGCCTCGTTCAGGCCGAGGCCGGTGAGGATGCGGCGCACGTCGCCGATCTGATCATAGACGGAATCAAATACATTTGCGCCGAGCGCGCCGCGCGGCGGCGTGCTGGGAATCTTATCAATGCCGTAAAGCCGGCCGACTTCCTCGATCAAATCCACTTCGCGCTTCAAGTCCACGCGCCACGACGGGATGCTGAAGGTGGCTTCGCCGGGTTCCTGTTTGACCAGGCCGAGGCCGAGCTTGGTAAGGAAGCTGATTTGATCCTGATGCGAAATGCCGACGCCGAGCAGGTCCTTCGACTTGGCGAAGTGCAGCGTGATTTGCTTTTCCGCTTTCGCCGTCGGCTGAACGTCCACGCCGCCTTCGGCCAACTGGCCGCCGGCGATTTCCAAAATCAACTGGGCGGCGCGTTGGCTGGCCCAATCGCAAATGCCAACATCGGCGCCGCGCTCGAAGCGGTAGCTGGATTCGCTGCGCAGCCCAAGCAGCTTGCTCGTGCGCCGGATGTTCACCGGCGCGAAATACGCGCTCTCGATGAGCACGTCTTTGGTGTCATTGTTAATTTCCGAGTTCGCGCCGCCCATGACGCCGGCGAGCGCGATGCCTTTTTGCTCGTCGGCGATGAGGAGCATTTCGTTCGTCAGCGTGCGCTCCTGATTGTCGAGCGTCTTGAATTTTTCGCCCGCAGCCGCGCGCCGCACGACGATGGTTGGCTTGCCGTCCGCACCTTTAGCGATGAGGTGATAATCAAATGCGTGCAGCGGCTGGCCGCTTTCGAGCATGACGTAGTTGGTCACGTCCACGACGTTGCTGATGCTGCGGAGGCCGACTTTCTCCAAGGCGCTTTTGAGCCACTCCGGGCTTGGGCCGACCTTCACGCCCTTGATGACGCGCGCGGTGTAGCGCGGGCAAAATTCCGAATCGTCAAGGCGAACGGAAACCAAGTCTTGGACGTAGAATGTTGAATGTTGAATGTTGAATGTTGGAATGCGTAGCGCGTTGCCCGTGACGGCCGCGATTTCGCGGGCGATGCCGATGACGCTGTTCAAGTCCGGCCGGTTCGGCGTGACTTCGAGATCGTAAACCACATCGCTGCCGCTGCGGCCAAGGTATTCGCCGAACGGCTGGCCGACCTTGGCGTCCTCGCGCAGGATGAGCAGTCCGTCTTCCTTTTTGTGGCCGATGGCTTCGGGATCGAGGCCGAGTTCCTCGTGCGAGCACAACATGCCGTGGGACTCGACGCCGCGAATCTTGCCGACCTTGATGGTGAACGGCTCCTTGTCGCCGGGCTTCAGCGGGAGCGACGCGCCGGGCAGGATGAGCGGCACCTTGTCGCCGGCCTTGAAATTCTGCGCGCCGCAGACGATCTGGCGTTCGCCGGTGCCGTCGTTGACGCGGCAGACGGAGAGCTTGTCGGCGTTGGGATGCTTGTCGCGCGTGACGACCTGCGCCACGACGATGCCGTCGAACGCGCCGGAAATTTTCTGCACGCCCTCGACTTCGAGGCCGAGCATGGTGAGCCGTTCGGTCAGTTCCTCGGGCGACCAGTTGAAATCAACGTATTGTTTGAGCCAGTTTAAGGTGACTTTCATGAATAATTTTATTGGGCAAAGCCAATCTTTTTATCTTTCAACTCGGCTTGGTCAATCAGCTTCGCCTTGGCTCGCTCGAATTCGGAGTCAGACAAAACGCCTTTGTCGTGAAGATTTTTTAGCGCCGTAATTTCTCCGGCGATGCTTTGAACAGATGGATCCAGCGGGCGATTATTCCATGCTTCTTCACATTTCCTGCTTAAAGTTTCGCAAAACGCGCGAAAGGTTTCTGGCTCTGGCTTTTCAAACCAGACGTGAATTTGACCACCGTCTCGAATGTAGAAAATCATGGCGTTGACGGACTGTTGCCCAAATTTGGAAAAACAAATTCCTGTAAACACCACGAAAAATGCGAATGGAAACAGCAGCACAGGTGCTACGCTTCTGTCCGGCGGAGAAAGAAGGCAGGAAATTCCTCCCCACAAGGTAATCAGGGAAAGCACACTGAAAATTATTGTTCCAACCAAAGAACCAACATTTTGAAATTTATGTCGCTCTGACTTGGAATTGATTTGTGCCAGAGGAATCCTGAATTGTCTTTGGATTGAAAACCTTTTGAAGAAAACCTCCAAATCCCCATCAGGGCGAATAACCAGCTTTTGATAACCTTTCAAAAAGCCGCGCTGCTCAATCGTTGCGTTTGTTTCAGGAGTCATAGCTCGTTTAATTTAAATTGATTCAAAAACCGTTCGTTATTTCAGCAGAAAATCTAGTCCGCCGCAAACCAACTTTTCCGACTTGGCTGTTCTCGACACTGGGCGTCGCCGTTGTTAGCGTGGCGGCATGAATTTTCTCGTCACCGGCGGCGCGGGTTTCATCGGCTCGCACGTTTGCGAACGCCTGCTCCACGACGGCCACCGCGTCTGGGCGTTCGACGACCTGAACGATTTCTATGACCCGGCCATCAAGCGGCAGACACTGGCGGACATCGCGGCGCTCGGCAGGCCGTTCACCTTCATTCACGGCGACCTGACGGATGCGCGCGCGGTCAACGAACTTTTTGCCGCAACAAAATTTGACCAAATCATCCACCTCGCCGCGCGCGCGGGTGTCCGGCCGAGCCTAAAACAGCCGGCGCTCTACCAGCGCGTAAACGTCGAAGGCACGGTCAACTTGCTTGAAGCGGCGCGCAAAACCGGCGTAAAAAAAATCATCCTTGCGTCGTCGTCGTCCGTTTATGGCGTGAACGCGAAAGTGCCGTTCAGCGAGCGCGACCCGATTTTTTCCGCCATCTCACCTTACGCCGCCAGCAAGCTGGCGTGCGAGGCGCTCGGCCACACCTATCATCACGTTTACAAAATGGACGTGGCGATGCTGCGCTTCTTCACGGTCTATGGCCCGCGCCAGCGGCCGGACTTGGCGATTCACAAATTCACCAGGCTCATTGACGCAGGCAAACCGATTCCAGTTTTCGGCGACGGCAGCACGGCGCGCGACCACACTTTCATCACGGACATTTTGGAAGGCGTCATCGCCTGCACGAAAAAAGAATTTGGTTTCGAGATTTTCAACCTCGGCGAATCGCAGGCCATCCGGCTGGATACATTGATTTCACTCATCGAATCCGCGCTCGGCAAAAAAGCCGTCATTGACCGGCAGCCGTTGCAGCCCGGTGATGTGCCGATCACCTTTGCCGACATTTCCAAGGCGCAAAAAATGCTCGGCTACCAGCCGCAGGTGAAGGCGGAAAAAGGCGTCCCGTTATTTGTTGATTGGTTCCGCAAAAACCGGCACTAATGGCGCATTCAGTTGATCCAATGAGCGACAAACAAATCACCCGGCCACCGTTCCGCGAGGCGCTGGCCGCCTGGCGGGAATTTCTGGCCACGCAGAAACTGCCGGCCGAGCCGCTCTGGATTTTTGCCGAGAACCTCTGCTTCGAGCCCTCGTCCGCGATTCCCGGCAGCCTGCGTGTCGGCTTCCAGACCCGCTTCACGCCGCCGGCGGACGACGCGCTGGAGATCGCCTACGACCAGTTCGGCGAGACGGGCGCGCGGATGGTTTTTTACCGGCTCGGTTCCTGTGCGCGCGGCTCCGTCTGCCTTTTGCTGTGCGATTCGTGGTTTGAGAAACACGGCGAGCGCGACGGATTCACGCGCCGTGACGACTGGGGAATTTCGTTTTACGGCGGCGTGGCCGGAAACATTGAGGAAATCACCGACCTGACCCGCTGGCTGCGCCGGGTGAAACGGAATTACGCCTTCCGCGATTTTGACTTCGCAATGTCGCTCGCCACGATTGACGAAATTAAAATCCACGGCCGCGCCTTGCAACCTTACGAGCGTTTTGCCGAAACCATGCTAAACCGCCTGCGCCGGGTGCTGGGCAATCCGGCTTGACCGCCTGTCAGTTGGTGGCGTCACGCGGGGATTGCAGCCGAATGCCGGGCGCGCTGATTTCGTTCGTCGGCTTTGGTTCTTTTGTTTTGAAGGCGGAACGCAGCAGCCAGTGGCGCTTCAAGCCCTGCACCAGATCATCCGAGTCCGTCACAATCTTGGAGATGCCGCCGAGCATGTTTGAATTCGACTGCACCTGGACATTGAGGTTGCTGGTGATGCCGGCCAGGTTTTCCAGCGACGCGCCAATGTCCAGCGTGAGCTGGTTCAAATTGGTGTCCACATTGACGAGCAGCGAATTGGCGTTCGTCAGCGCCGACTCCATTTGGAAATGCGAATTGGTGCCGAGCGCCCACAGCGTCAGCCCGCCCGGCTCGCGCAACTGGCCGCTGATGTTCGCAAAATTGGTGACGAGCGGTTGCGCGGCGACGATGGCGGTGTTCAGGTTGGAAGTGATGTTCGCGGCGTTGTCCAGCACGGCGGCGAGTTTGTTCGTCAGCGAAAGAATTCCCGGCAGCGCGGCTTGCACCTGCGAAACCATCGCCTGCAATTGATCGCCGATGGCGGGCGCTTCGGCGGCGTGCAGCTCGTAGGCGTTGGTTTCGTCCTCGTTGCGGAAATCGAAGTCCTGATACCGCTGCAACGCCTCATTCCAGACCGCGTTGATGTGCCGTTCATTGGCCGGAATATGAAAGGCGAGGATGGTTTCCGGTTTCATCTCGGCAATGCGCGTCAGGTTCGACTGGACCAACGGGCTGAAGGCGCGGATCACGAGATTGGAGTTCTCGTCAAAAAAATTCTCCGCCAGCCGCCAAACCTCCGGGTCCGGCAGCTTTTGCGCCTGTTCCAGCGTGAGTGTTTCGAGCCGCCGCGTGTTGTAAATGCCAAAGCCGTTGGTGCCGCGCGTGACTTCCAGCGAGCATTTGCCGAGAAAATCCGCATTCAGTTTCACCACGGAACCTTTGCTCCAGATGTAGCCATAATAGGGCTGGCCGTTTTTATTGACCTGATTGACGATGAACTCGATCCGGACGTTGTGGGGCGTGCGCGGCGGCATGGCCGCAATGCCGGTGATCTGGCCGACCTGAAAACCCATCAGGACGACGGGGTCGCCCACATTCAAACCGGCGGCGTTGTTGACGTAGGTGTAAAATTTGGCCTTGACCAGAAACCAGCCTTTGCGCTCGGCGGTGTGGTAAAGGTAATAGCCAAAACCAAACAGCAGCAGCGCGGTCGCGAGGAACACAAACCAGCCCACGGCGCGTTCCATCTTGTTGAGGCGGGTGCGCAGTTGCGGGGTCAGATCTTGCAGCGGCATAAAATTATCGGGTCACATTGTTGCGCCGGCCGGCTCGGCCAGCAATTCTTTTACGGCATGGCTGGCGGACGACGCGACGTCGCTCCAGGCGCCGGCCACGGAAAAACTTTTTTCGTGCAGCACGGCAAATTTTCTCTGCGCATGTTGCCAGGGGCGCAAGTCGTCGGTCGCCGCCACCAACGTCAGCGGCTGGCCGCCAAACCATGCATGGCCGTGCCAGAGCTGGTCGAGAAATTGCAGCAGCCATTGGCGATGCCGCGCGCCGAGGCCGCCCAGCGGATTGTCGAGCAGCAGCAGATCCGGCTTGAGGATGAGGGCGCGGGCCAAGGCCGCGCGCTGCCGCCAGTTGGCGGAGAGATTGGACGGGGTGGTGTCGGCGAACGGCGTGAGCTCCAGCATTTCCAGCAAATCTTCCACCCCGCGCGCGAGTTCGGCGACGGGCAGATTTTGATGGTAGCGCAGCGGCAGCGCCACGTTTTCCGCGACGCTCAACTGGCCGAATAATTTTCCGCCGGCGAACACAAAACCCACGCGCAGGCGTTCGGCCAGCTGGGCCTCGCCAAAGGCGTTGGTCTCGCAGCCGAACACGCGGCAGCTTCCGCGCGCCGGCAGCAGCAGCCCGGCGGCGGTCATCAGCAAATCACTTTTGCCGGACTGCTGCTGGCCGGCGACCACCCAGAATTCGGCCGGCGACACCGACCAGTTCACGTTTTCCACGACCGTCAGCGACGAGTCGCGCAGCGTGCAGATGGTGGCCTCGCGCATTTCGACAACGGCTGGAATGAAAGAGTTTTCGTTCATGTCACGAGGTAAAGCACGATGAACACGGCATCAATCAGCACGCAGACGACGACGCCCTGCGTGACCGCGCGCACCGCCACGCGCGAGACGTCTTCGAGCCGCAGCGGCTGCGCGAGGCCGTGGTAGCACGTCACGATGGCGATGAAAAAACCGAACGCCACCGTTTTCAACGCCAGCAACACGAAATCTAGCCAGTTCAGCGCCTCGGCGATTTGCCGGTAGTAATCGCCCGGCGTCAGCGGCACGTTCTGCAAAAAGGCAAACAGGTAGCCGCTCGCCAGCGCGCCGATGATCAGATAAATCGTCAGCGAAAAAATTCCCAGCGCCATGCCGATGACGCGCGGCACGATGAGATAATGCACCGGGTCAATGCCCAGCGCCTCCAGCGCCTCGACTTCGCCGAGCGCGCGCGCCGTGCCGAGTTCAATCACATTTGCCGTGCCGACGCGCGCCAGCACGAGCATGGCCGTGAGCAGCGGGCCGAGCTCGCGCACGATGACAATCACCATCGTCGAGCCGAGATATTCCGTCGCGCCAACTTTCGCCAGCGCCGAAACCGTCTGGCCGATGACCAGAAAGCCCAGCGCCAGCGCGACGAAAAAAAACATCGGCATCAAGCCGACGCCGGCGCGGTTGATTTCGCGGCGGACACGCGGCTGCATCACGCTGTGCGCCGCGCCGAATTTTTTGAGGATGACGCCAACCGTGATCAGCGCAAAGGCGCCCAGTCCTTGAACCGTGAGCAGGGCGAGGAATAATTTTCGTCCGAGCCGATTGGTGTAGGATTTGGGCACGGCGGCATGACGAAACACCTGAATGTTCGTCAACTGAAAGGCCTTTGCCAGATTTTCGCGCACGCCAGCAGCGTAGTGTCCCGCTGGCGTCCGGTCAAAGTTGTTTGCGCGCACTCGTTCGGCGGGTCTGGCGCAACGCGGCCAAAAAACAAAAATTGTGTGGGAAAACACAAAATCAGGTTGGTTAATCTTTTCGAGAAGGGAGAAAGTCGTAGCGAGTCCAAAAAATAATTCACATCACCAACCCGCCTAATTATGTCCACCAACTCCCGACCGACCATCTGGGAGCATGCCCAGTCCAAGGGCGTTTCGCGCCGTGACTTTCTCGCGGCCTGCGCCTGGATGACCGCCATGCTCGGCCTGCCCGCCAGCGCCGTCGCGCAAGTTACCAAGGCGCTCGAAACCAAGCCGCGCCTGCCCGTGCTGTGGTTTCATTTCCAGGAATGCACCTGCTGCTCGGAATCCTTCATCCGGTCGTCGCATCCGATTGTGGCGGATCTCATCCTCGACAAAATCTCGCTCGACTACACCGAGACGCTCATGGCTGCTTCCGGCCACCAGGCCGAAGACGCGTTGCGCGACACGATGACCAAATACAAAGGCGAGTATCTCATGCTGGTCGAAGGCTCGGTGCCGATGGCGGACGGCGGCGTTTATTGCTGCATCGGCGGTCGCACCGCGCTGGATATTTTGCAGGAAGCGGCGGCCGGCGCGAAGGCGCTGATCTGCTGGGGCAGTTGCGCGAGCAATGGCTGCGTGCAGGCGGCCAAGCCAAATCCGACCAAGGCCACGCCGATCCATGAACTCATTTCCGGCGTGCCGATGATCAAGGTGCCGGGCTGCCCGCCCATCGCCGAAGTGATGACGGGAACGATTGTGCATTTGCTCGCCTTCGACCGCATCCCGCAACTCGATGGGCTGGGCCGGCCGAAAGCTTTTTATTCGCGGCGCGTTCACGACACCTGCTATCGCCGGCCGAATTACGACGCCGGCCTGTTCGTTAATTCTTTCGACGACGAAAATGCCAAACGCGGCTACTGCCTCTACAAAATGGGCTGTCGCGGCCCGGTGACTTACAACGCCTGCGGCGTGATGCGCTGGAATGGCGGCGTGAGCTTTCCGATCGAATCCGGCCACGGCTGCATCGGCTGCAGCGAGGGAAATTTCTGGGACAACGGCCCGTTCTACCGGCACCTGCCCAACTTTCCTGGCTTTGGCATTGAGACGACGGCGGACAAGGTCGGCATCGTGGCCGGCGCGGCGACGGTTGTCGGCATCGCAGCGCACGCGATTTCCACCAACATCCGCAAACGGAAATTGATTAAGGAAGAGCTTGCGGCAAGCGAAGACGTGAAAGACGGCCGCGCGGAACAAGGCGGTTCCTAAACCCGACGGAAATTTTCAACCAGAAATATTTATGGCTGCAAAAAGAATTGTCATTGATCCGGTCACGCGCATCGAAGGTCATCTCCGCGTGGAGGTCGAGGTGAACGACGGCTTCGTCACCGAGGCATTCAGTTCCGGCACGATGGTGCGCGGGCTGGAAATCATTTTGCGCGGACGCGATCCGCGGGACGCTTGGGCGTTCGCAGAGCGCACTTGTGGCGTCTGCACAACGGTCCACGCGCTCGCGTCCGTGCGCTCCGTCGAGGACGCGCTGGGCATCGTCATCCCGCCAAATGCGGAACTCATTCGCAACCTGATGTTCTGTGCGCAATATATGCAGGACCACGTCGTGCATTTCTACCACCTGCACGCGCTCGATTGGGTGGATGTGGTCGGCGCGCTCAAAGCCAATCCGAAAGCGACCTCCGAACTCGCGCAAAGCATTTCCAACTGGCCGAAAAGCTCGGTCGGTTATTTCTCGGATGTGCAGAACCGGATCAAGAAATTTGTCGAGAGCGGCCAGCTTGGCATTTTCGCCAACGGCTACTGGGGGCATCCGGCAATGAAGCTGCCAGCGGAAGCCAATTTGCTCGGTGTGGCGCATTACATCGAAGCCCTCGAATGGCAGAAGGAAATCGTCAAGGTTCACACGATTTTTGGCGGCAAGAATCCGCATCCGAATTATTTGGTCGGCGGCGCGCCGTGCTCGCTGAACATCGATGAGGCCAACGCCATCAACGCCGAGCGCTTGGCCTTCGTCGGCAAGCTGCTGGCCGACGCGAAGACGTTTGTGGAGCAGGTTTACATTCCGGATTTGCTCGCCGTTGCGTCGTTTTACAAGGACTGGGCGGCCATCGGCGGCGGCCTGAAAAACTATCTTTGCTACGGCGATTTGCCGATGAACGGCTTTGGCGATCCCAGCAAGTTCAAGTTTGTGCGCGGTGCGATTTTGGACCGCGATTTGAGCAAGATCCACGAGGTGGACGCGCACGACCCGCAACAGGTCAAGGAATCCATCCCGCATTCCTGGTATGAATATTCCGACGGCGACGCGGCGGCGAAACATCCGTGGGATGGCGAGACCAAGTTGAATTACACCGGCCCGAAACCGCCTTACGACCAGCTCAACGTGGAGGGGAAATATTCATGGCTCAAGACGCCACGTTGGAACGGCCACGCCATGGAAGTTGGTCCGCTCGCGCGGATGCTCGTCGGCTACGGCGCCGGCCGCACTGACATTCAGGAAGCGGTGAACATGGTGCTGAAGAAACTCGACGTGCCGGTCAGCGCTTTGTTCTCCACGCTTGGCCGCACGGCGGCGCGCGGCATCGAGACTTATCTTGTCGCGCAATGGGCGCAGGAGTTTTACGGCGATCTTCTGGCGAACATCAAAAACGGCGACTCCCGCACGTTCAATGGCGAAAAATGGGAACCGGAAACCTGGCCTGCGCAGGCGAAGGGCGTCGGCATGAGCGAAGCCCCGCGCGGCGCGCTCGCCCACTGGATTGTCATTGAAGACAAAAAAATCGCCAACTACCAACTCGTCGTGCCCTCGACCTGGAACGCTTCGCCGCGTGATGGGCAGGGCCAGCGTTCGGCCTACGAAGCTTCGCTCATTGGCACGCCGGTGGCCGATCCCGAAAAACCGCTCGAAATCATCCGCACGATCCACTCGTTTGATCCGTGCCTGGCCTGCGCCGTGCATCTTTACGATCCGCAGGGCCGCACGCTCAACCGCGTCACCGTCGGCGGCTAGGAGGCATTATGCAAAAAGCCACACTCGGCCGCGTCTATGTCTGGGAGATTCCCGTCCGGTTTTACCACTGGCTCAACGCGCTCAGCCTGGTCGTGCTGTGCGTGACCGGCTATCTCATCGGCGCGCCGCTGGCCATCCAGCGCGCGTCTGAGGCGTCATACGCATATTGGTTTGGCAAGGTGCGCTTCCTGCACTTCGCCTTCGCCTATATTTTCTTTTTCAATTTTCTGTTCCGTATTTACTGGGGTTTCGCCGGCAACCGGTATGCGAACTGGAAAAATTTTATTCCGTTCCGCAAAAAACAGTGGAAGGAAATCAAGCAGGTCATCGCCGTGGACGTGTTGCAGGCGGACAACACGCCGATTGAAACCATCGGCCACAACGCCGTCGCCGGCTTCACCTATTTCATGGTGTTCCTTGCATTTCTGTTCCAGTGCATCACCGGCTTCGGCCTTTATGCGGCGATGAGCAAGTCCTGGTTCCCGCAACTCTTCGCGTGGATTGTGCCGCTGATGGGCGGCGATTTCGCCGTGCGCCAATGGCATCATGCGTTCATGTGGTTCTTTATTTTGTTCGCGCTGGTGCATGTTTACATTGTTTTCTATCATGACTACGTGGAAGGCCGTGGCGAAATTTCCTCCATGGGCAGCGGCTGGAAATTCATTGAGAAGGAATACCATCCGATCTTGAGAGACGAGAAAGCTGCCGGCGAAAAGAAAAAATGAACCTCCCCGTCGGCACACAAAAACCGCTCATCCTCGGCGTCGGCAATCTGTTGATGGGCGATGAAGGCGTCGGCGTCACCGCCATCCGGCATCTGGAAGCAAAGGGTTTTGCCGAAAACGCGGAACTGGTGGACGGTGGCACGAGCGGCTTTCATTTGCTCGGCCTCTTCCGCGACCGACAACACATCATTCTTATTGACGCCGCGACCGACAGCAAACCCGTCGGCACCGTGTCGTTTATCCGCCCGCGCTACGCCAGCGATTTTCCGACGACGCTCACCGCGCACGACATCGGGCTGAAAGATTTGCTCGAATCTGCGGCGCTGCTCGGTGATTTGCCGGAAGTGGATTTGATCACCATTTCCATCGGCGACCTTGGCCTGATGACCATGGAACTTTCTCCGGAAGTTGCCGCCGCGCTGCCGCAGATCGAAACGCTGGTGCGTCGGTGTCTTGAAAAAACAGATTTTCCGTCGGACGAACCTATTCTTCGGTGATGACGGTGTCGCTGTGCTCGTAGCCGGGCGCGCAGCAGCAAAGCAGGCGCAGGATTTCGGTGCCGGTGTTCCAGAGCTTGTGTTTCTGGCCGGGCGGAATGGCAATGGCATCGCCGGGTTTCACGTCTTGCAGTTCGCCTTCGATGCGGATTTTGCCGGTGCCGTGGGTGATGTAATAAATCTCCTCGGCGCGCGGATGGAAATGTTCCTGCGTCGCGCCGCCGACGGGCAGCCGCGCCTCGGCGAGGCTTTGGTTGCGGATGGCGGAGTTGCGGTGCGCCAGCAGCTCGCGAATTTCCGAGCCGTCCTTGGTGGTGAACGGCGCGACTTCGTTGAGGTTTTTCACGTCCATAAAATTTCTGCGGTTAAAAACTTTCCGGTTCCTTAAAAACTTTCGACCAGTCCATCTGGCCGAGCGCCACGCCGGCGACAATCAAAACCATCGCCGCGCAAAACGTCGGCGTGACGGGCTCGCGGAGCGCGAAATGCGCCCAAAGGGTCGTGGACAGCGGGATGAAATTGTTGAACAGCATCACGCGGCTGGTCTGCCAGTGGCGCAGGGCGGAATTCCACAGCGCATACGGCACCACGCCGCCAAACAGGATGGCGAGCGACTGAATGCCGAGATGCGGCGCGTCCAGCACCAGGCCGTGCCGGGTGATTTCAATCAGTGCGATGGGCAGCAGCCACACGCCGGACATCCACATGGCGTTGGCCGCGACCTCGACGCCGTGGATGGTGCGCGCGAGGATGCGGCTCTGGTGGTTGTAATTGGCCCAGAGCAGGCTGGAGCCGAGGCCGCAACATTCGCCGGCGAGATTGAAACTGGAATTTTTCAACGCCGGCCAGAACAGCACCAGCACGCCGCTGACCGCCAGCAGCGCCGCGCCGTAACGGCGGACGCTTGACCAGTTTTTTTGCGGCCGCTGTTCCACGAGCAGCGCCCAGACTGGCGACGCGCCGATGTAAAGTGCGACGTGCGAGGCCGACGTGAGCCGCAGCGCCCAGCAGAACGCGACGGTGTAGGCCGCCAGGCTCAAGCCGCCGCGCAGCCAGAGCTGGCGGCGCTGGGCGGGCGCGAGCGGCTGGAATTCTCCCAGCAGATTGGTGAACCGCAGCACGGCGAGCAGGATAATCCCGGCGAACAAAAAACGCGTCATGCCGGTGAACACCGGTGGCCACGCGGCGACCAGCCACTTGGTTCCGGCGTTGTTGCCGCCCCAGAGCAGGACGACTAGCAGCAGACTGCCGGCAATCGGGGCGTTGTTTTTGTTTTCCGACACGCGGCGAAGTTAAGCCATCACGGAAAAGTTGCGAACGAAAACTACACCAACCAGCGCGGCTCCAAGGCGGAGCCGAAATTCGGCCAGCACCAACCAGGCTCACGGACACATCACCCTTCGTCCGGTTCCCAGAAGCAGTCGTGCTTTTTGGATTCCTCGAACATTTCTTCCAGCAACGAACTGACGTGCGTCGTGCGGAATTCGACTTCTTCCATTACCGCTTCGGGAGTTTCCAGCAAGACCAGCCCGCCGCTTTCCGCGACCAGCAGGTGCGCGTGGGAGCCAGTGCCCGTGGTTGTGCCGCTCAAGTTGTTTCGGAACGGATCCATACCTGACAGTTGCCTCGTTTGGGCAAAGTTGCAAGCGGTATTTTGGGTTATTCAGGAATAGGGGATTTGCCTGGCCGCCGGCAGGGAAATTGATTTGACGGCTGCGCGGGAAAATCTACTTTGCCGGCATGGATCATTCACCCGGATTTCTCAAGCTCGTCGGCGAAGCCAAAAAACACGTCAACGAAATCAGCGTCGCTGAGGCGCGCGCCAAAATTGCCGCGCATCCCAAGGTGGTGCTGATTGACGTGCGCGAAGATCACGAGTGGTCGGCCGGTCACGCGGCGGAGGCCGTGCATCTCGGCAAAGGGATTTTGGAGCGCGACCTCGAAAAATTTTATCCCGACGCGAACACGGAAATCATCATGTATTGCGGCGGCGGCTTCCGCTCGGCGCTGACGTGCGACGCGGCGCAGCGGATGGGCTACAAAAAAGTCCACTCGCTCATCGGCGGCTACAAGGGCATGGTCGCCGCCGGTTGGCCGATGAAACAGTAACGGCGGAAATTATTATTTTTGCAGCGCGGGCGAATTGCGGATGGTGAGGCCGCCCACATTGTCGGCGAACACCGCAGCTTTTACGCCGTCGGCCAATTGCGGTTTGAAGTTGTCAATTTCCAGTCCTTGAATGTCCGCAAACATCGCCGCCGGCCGCAGGTCGTTCGTCTGAAAATCCACATGGATGTTGGCGAGTTCCAGGTCGCGGACGTGCCGCGCGAAAATTCCGTAGGCCGGCAAAATGCCGAGCTTGGCCGCTTCGGGATAACCATCACCAAGTTCTTTGGGAATGCGCGCGGCGTCTTCCGCCGTGCCGCCGCCCTTGCTCGTGAGCCGTATATTTTCCAAACGCACGCCTTCAATCGGCTGTTCCGGCAACCCGCAAATTTGGATGCCGCTCGTCTTGTCCACGCCGTCGGCGATGACATTGGAAATTAAAATGTTTCGCATGCGGCTGTTCGTGGTCAGGTTTGGCGTGCGGTTGCGTTTGCCGGTCGTGATATAAATCGCGTAGTCGCGCACGTCCATCATCGTGAGATTGTTGATGGTGATGTTTTCCAGCAGGCCGCCGTCCACCTCTTCGAGCGCGAGGCCGTGGCAACTGCGGAAAGTGCAGTTGGCCACCGTGCAGTTGCGGAAGCCGCCGCTCGATTCCGTGCCGAACTTGATGCGCCCGTAGCCGCCTTTGGCGGGCTTCATCGTGCCGTCAATCAAAGTGCCTTCGACAAAACCGGAGACCTGGCAGTTGACGATGGTGAGATTTTCCGTCAGTCGCAATTCGCCCAGCGCGTAGGTGCTCTTGGGACAAATACCGTCGTCGCGCGGCGAGTTGACGCGGCAGTTGGAAACCATCGTGTTGCGGCAGCAGTCAATGTCCATGCCGTCGCGGTCGGTGTCGAGAGTGACGTTGTCAATCGTCAGGTTGTCGTCGCCGGTGGCGAGAATCCCAAAATGGCCGCCGTGAAAAATCGTGATGTCGCGGATCAAAACATTTTTGCAGAGCTTCAGCGCGATGGCCTTGTTGCCAAGGCGGACGGGCGGCAGCGTGTTGGTGTTCGGCGTTTGATAATGTTCGTAGCCGCACATCGCGTCGAGGATTTTGGAATCACGCGTCAGCCCGCCGCCATTGATCATGCCGTGGCCGGTGAGGAAAACATTCGTGAGGTTTTCGCCCCAGATCAGGCTGTTGTGAAAATAACAGTGCCCGCCGTCCTGATACGCGATGCCCGGAAACGGCTCGGTCTCGTCGTAGGCGTTCAGCTTCTGCGGCGCGCCGAGAATCGTCGCGCCGGCGTCAATAAGCAGGTGGATGTTGCTTTTGAGATGAATCGAGCCGCTCAAATAGGTTCCCGCCGGCACCAGGACCGTGCCGCCGCCGGCTTCGGCTGCGGCATTGATGGCTTTGTCAATCGCCGGGCTGTCGAGGTTCGTGCCGTCGCCGAGCGCGCCAAAGTCGCGGACATTGAAGACATTTTGTCCGGCCAGCGCGCTGCTGGCGAGGAGGCAAACACAAACTGTCAGGGCGAAAATAGTTTTGGGAGGCGAATTCAGTTTCATGATATGGGGCATATTTGACTGCTTCAGACCGAAATAGGCAAGCTGCGGTTACGCGGTGGTGCCTCAACAGATTTGTTTCAAATTCAGGCTTGCCACAAAATTGTGCGGCTGCTATTGTTCGCGACTCTTTTTGAGAAACTATTGATTTATGCGTCGTCCCAAAGGCATCAAGACTAAAAAGGCCGCGTCGAAGCGGTTTAAGATCACCGCCACCGGCAAGGTTCTGCGTTCACGCGCCGGCCGCCGCCACCTGGCACAAACCAAAAATGCCAAGCGCCGCCGCCGCCTCGGCAAGGCCGCCGTGCTGGACAAGACTGACATGTATCGCATCACGCAAGCCATGCCGTTCAGCCACCGTGGCTGATTGATTTAACCGATTAAACTTTAACACCGAACTACCATGCGCGTTACCAACTCCCCCGCTTCCCGCAAACGTCGCGGAAGAATGCTGACAGCCGCGAAGGGCTTCCGCCTCAAGCGCTCCAAACTTTACCGCTACGCGTCCGACGCCGTGGATCACGGCCGGCAATACGCCTACCGCGACCGCCGCACGAAGAAGCGCGTCTATCGCTATCTCTGGCAGGCGCGCATCAACGCCGCCGCCCGCACCGCCGGCATCACTTACAGCCGCCTCATCGAAGGCCTGATCGCCGCCAAGTGCGAACTCGACCGCAAGATCATTTCCGATCTCGCCGCAACCGACAACGCCGCGTTCCTCGAAATCGTGAACATCGCGAAGAACGCGCTGAAGTCCAAGCCCGGCGCGGTTTTGGCCAAGGCGTAATCGAAACGAAACAAATTCTCGACGGGCGACCAGCAATGGTCGCCCGTTTTTCTTTGTGTTCTTTGCGTTCTCTTGCGGCTAAACTTTTCAAAATTTATGGCTGGATTCCTTGACGAAATTGAACCGCTCAAACAAACCGCGCTGACCGAGTTGCAAAACGCGCCCGACCTCGCCGCTTTGGAGCAAACCAAAGGCGCGTGGATCGGGCCGAACGGCAAGTTTACTGCGCTGATGAAACAGCTCGGCACGCTCTCCAAGGAAGAAAAACCCGCCGCCGGCAAACTCATCAACGCCGCGAAAGTCGAACTCGAAGCCGCGCTCGCCTCGCGCCGCGAGGAATTGGAACTCAAAGCCGCGCTGCCGAAGGAGCCGACCGATTTCACATTGCCCGGACGCCGCCGCGCGCTTGGCAAGTTGCATCCGCTCACGCAGGTCACCGACGACATTGTCCGCGCATTCCGCAAAATCGGTTTCGCCGTCGCCGATGGGCCGGAGATCGAGGACGAGTATCATTGCTTCGACGCGCTCAACACGCCCGCCGACCATCCCGCGCGCGATTCGCAGGACACGTTTTATCTCAACACCACCGACAAGCGTTTGCTCCGCACGCACACGTCGTCCGTGCAGATTCGCGTGATGGAAAAGCAAGCGCCGCCCGTGCGCATCATCGTGCCGGGCCGCGTGTATCGCCGCGACAACGCCGACGCCACGCACAATCCCACCTTCCATCAGATCGAAGGGCTTTACGTTGATAAAAATGTGACCGTGGGTGATTTGAAAGGCACCGTTGAATTTGTTTTCAAAGAACTCATGGGCGACGACGTGAAGATTCGGTTCCGGCCGCATTATTTCAGCTACACCGAGCCGAGCTACGAGATTGATTTCACCAACGCGCTTGTCAAGAAGATGGGCAAGGACTGGCTGGAGATCGCCGGCTGCGGCATGGTGCATCCGCAGGTGTTCGAGACCGTCGGCTACGATCCCGAAGTGTGGACCGGCTGGGCGTTCGGCTTCGGCATCGAACGCATCGCCATGCTCCGCTACGGCATCAACGACATCCGCCTCTTCTACGAAAACGACGTGCGGTTCTTGAAACAGTTTTAATGCCTTATGAATCTCGAATCATCAGCGTTAAATCGTCGTGTCGCGAAAGCTGTCGGCAGCTATTGGGCAACGCGACAAAGCCAATCTGCAAAACAAGCATTTTCTGGTCAACGTGACCAAGGTGCTCGCAGTGCTGTTACAGGCGGAGCGCAGATGGATGGTTTCATCAGTCTGATAACCGAGTTGATTTTGGAATCAGGAATTAGGCAGCAACATATTTTTCACAATGCAGCCCTTGAGTTGCCCGGATTCTTTCGCCCGACAAAAGAGTGGGATTTGCTCGTAGTTCGCGATAGTCAGCTTATTCTCGCGTTGGAGACAAAATCGCAGGTCGGCCCGTCATTCGGCAACAATTTCAATAATCGCACCGAGGAAGCGATGGGCAGCGCTTTAGATTTGTGGACGGCATTTCGAGAAGGCGCTTTCAACAAAACCGTCCGCCCTTGGCTGGGCTACATCTTCATGTTGGAGGATTGCGACGGTTCACGCCGCCCTGTGAAAGTGAAAGAGCCGCACTTCAAAGTATTTCCAGAATTCGTGAATGCGTCTTATGCCAAGCGCTATGAATTATTCTGCCGCAAACTTGTTCGTGAACGGCATTACAACACGGCGGCGTTTCTAACTTCGGATCAAACGGTTGGTCTTGATGGCAAATTCAGTGAACCAGCGGAAGATTTGGCTTTTTTACAATTTGCAAAGTCGCTTGTTGCCCATGTTTCGGCATACTCTGACTGAAATGCCCTACGCATCCCACAATGGTCATACGCCGACGATTCATCGTCTCTACCAAGGCGACTCGCGGAGTTTTTCCTACATACCCGATGAGTCGGTGCATCTGGTGGCAACGTCGCCGCCGTATTGGAAACTCAAGCGTTACAACGACAGTCCCGGTCAGTTGGGTCATGTTTTGGACTACGAAGAATTCCTCGACGATCTCAAGCAAGTTTGGGCAGAGAGCTATCGCGTGCTTGTGCCTGGCGGTCGGCTTGTTTGTGTGGTCGGCGATGTTTGCCTGTCTCGCAAGGAGAATGGCCGACACGTTGTCGTGCCGCTGCACGCCGACATTTGCGTCATCTGCCGCAAACTTGGCTTCGATAATCTCAATCCGATTATCTGGCACAAAATTTCCAACGCGGCATTCGAGGCGAACACGAGTAGCAAATTCCTCGGCAAGCCGTATGAGCCGAACGCGATTGTGAAGAACGACATTGAATTCATCCTCATGCAGCGAAAGCCCGGCGGGTATCGCCAGCCAACGCAAGAGCAGCGTCGGTTGAGCATGATTCCGAAAGATGAATTTAACGAATGGTTTCGCCAAATCTGGACGCTCAATGGAGCTTCAACGCGGGAACATCCTGCCCCATTTCCAATCGAACTTGCCACACGTCTCGTCAAAATGTTTTCGTTTCACGGAGATACCGTTCTTGATCCGTTCAGCGGGAGCGGCACAACCATGCTCGCCGCGATGAAGTGGGGACGTAATAGCATCGGCATTGAGATTGACCCAGATTATTGCCGCATGGCAGCCCGCCGAATTCTGGAAGAAAACGAAAATTTATTTTCCACGACAGACTTTGAATGTATTCACGCGCCGATTGTGGCTGAAGAAGCAATGGTTCTCCGCGAGAAACCAGTTGCATATCGCATCAACAAGCCGCGCAAGAAAAAATTAGTTTCCAAATGAAAGCCACCTTTAACCGGCTCAAACTTATGAAAACCAAATTGAATTATTCTGAACTGTTTGCCGTTTTTCTTGCCGCCGCGCTGGTCACGGCGGGTTGCCAGAGTTTCTGCCCTATGTCGAAGTCTGCCGCGACGGTGGCGGCGGTGCAAACCAAAGCTTCGCAATCGGCGATGACGCCGGAGTCGGCGCTGGCGGAACTGAAAGCGGGCAATGCGCGCTTCGTCGCGGGCCAGCCGCTGCATCGTGATTTTCCGGCGCAGGTGGCGGCGACGGCGGGCGGGCAATATCCGTTCGCGGTGGTGTTGAGCTGCCTGGATTCGCGCCAGCCGATTGAAATCGTTTTGGACCAGGGCGTCGGCGACATTTTTAGCGCGCGGGTCGCGGGAAATGTTTTGGACGACGACATTCTCGGCAGCATGGAATTCGCCTGCAAAGTTTCCGGCGCGAAATTGATCGCGGTCATTGGCCACTCCAATTGCGGCGCCATCAAGGGCGCGATTGACGATGTCGAGCTAGGCAACCTCACCGGCCTGCTTTCCAAGATCAAACCGGCGATTGATGCCGTGCCCGCCGACGCGCAGCCGCGCACGATGAAAAATTATGCGTTCGTCAACGCCGTGTCCGAGGCGAATGTAAAACTCGTGATGCAGCAGATCCGCGAGCGCAGCCCGATTCTGCGCGCGATGCTGGACAAGGGCGAAATCGGGCTGGTCGGCGGGATGTATGATTTGGAAACGGGCAAGGTGGAGTTTTACGAGAAGTGATTATAACCGGCGGTTGAATTTGCTTTCACAGATTGGGCGTGTTTGCTAGATAAACGGCGTGCGCAAAATCATTTTCATTTTCAGCCTCGTGCTGGCCGTCGCGTCCGGCGCGCTGGCGGCGGAGACGTTGACGCTGACGGACGGCTCGACGCAGGCCGGCGAGGTCGTGAAGTTCAATGACAACGGCCTCATGCTCCACACGGCGGCCGATGTCTATACCAATGTGTCATGGGGGCAGCTCTCGCAGGATTCGCTGAAGCAGTTGGCGGAAAATCCGAAACTCAAGCCGCTGGTCGAGGTGTTCATCGAGCCGGACGCCTCGGCGCGGCCGGTCAAGGCGGAAATCATGGTGTCGGAACCGGTGCGGATGAAGCGGCCGGAAAATCCGGCGCTGTTCGGCGGGCTGGCGGGGTCGCCGGTCGGGCTGTTCCTCCTGCTGGTGCTTTACGCGGCGAATCTTTACGCGGGCTATGAGGTGGCCATCATCCGCGCCCGGCCGGCAGTGCAGGTGATCGGCCTGTCGGCGGTGCTGCCCATCATTGGGCCGGTGGTTTTTCTGGCCCTGCCGATGAAGGTGGAAGCGCCGGTGGAGGAAGTTCATTTTGCCCCGCCCGCCGGCACGGCCGAGGCCGCTGCCGAGCGGACGCCGGAGGAAATCCAGATTGTCGAGGCGTCGTGGCGGACGGAGGAAAAGAAGCCGGAGGCGCAGGTGTTCGCGCGCGGAAAATTCACGTTCAACAAGCGGTTCGTGGAAACGAAATTCGCCGGCTACATTGGCGAGCCGAAGGGCGACGCGCTGAAATTCTCGATGGAGGTCAAGACGGCGGCGGCGCACTATGCCGTCGAGCGCATCATGCAGGTGGCCGCGACGGATTTGATCCTTGAAACCACCCAGCCCGCGCAGGTGACGGTGGCGCTGAACGACATTTTGGAAATCAAACTAACCCCCAAGGCCGCTTGAAATACCGCAGCATCCTTCTCTTTGGCGCGCCGGGCGCGGGCGTCAGCCGTCACATCGCCGCCGAAAAGTGACCGTCCGATGACGCCGCTGCGGATCATCTTCATGGGCACGGCGGAACTCTCCTGCGCCAGCCTGGAAAAGCTCGCCGCCGACAAAAACTTTTCCGTCCTCGCCGTCGTCACGCAGCCGGAAAAGCCCAAAGGCCGCGAACTCCGGCTCACGCCGTCGCCGGTCAAGGTGCTCGCGGAGAAATTAAAGCTGCCGGTCTTGCAGCCGCTGAAAGCGCGCGATGAAAAATTCATCGGCGAACTGCGCGGGCTCCAGCCCGACCTAATGGTGGTCGTGGCCTACGGACAGATTTTGCCGCAGAGCATCTTGGACTTGCCGCCGCACGGCTGTCTCAACGTCCACACCTCGCTGCTGCCAAAGTATCGCGGCGCCGCGCCGATCCAGTGGGCGATTGCCGATGGCGAGCCGGAAACCGGCGTGACCATCATGCAGATGGACGCCGGCCTCGACACCGGCGCGATTTTGTCCACGCGCCGCACGCCGATCCTGCCGACGGACGATTCGCAAATTTTGCGCGACCGCCTCGCGCAGCTCGGCGCGGAACTGCTGGCGGCGACGATTCCTGATTACGTTGCCGGAAAGATTTTGCCGCAGCCGCAGCCGGCGGATGGTTCCACTTACGCTGCGAAAATTAAGAAGGAAGACGGCAGAATTGACTGGAAGCGGCCGGCGGTGCAAATCTGGAACCGGCTGCGCGCCTTCACGCCGTGGCCGGGCGCGTTCACCAGCTGGAGTTCAAGCTTAAGCTTGTCTGGGGCGGACAACACGCCAAAGCGTGAACTCCCAACGCAACTGCTGAAAATCTGGAAAGTCGAGCCGGTGGAAGCCGGTGGCCCGGCTGGCAATCTTTTGAGCGTGGACAAGTCCGGCATCGTGGTCGGCTGCGGTGTCGGCGCACTGCGAATTTTGGAATTGCAGCGCGAAGGCGGCAAGCGGTTGTCAGCCGAACAGTTTCTTATCGGTCATCCGCTCAAGGCCGGCCAGAAGTTTGAGTAGCGCTGGTGCGGTGCCCCGCAAAATCCAGACACTGGCCGGTGGACTAAAATTTCGCCGCATCCTTCAACCCGGCGGCGTAGGCTTCAAACACGCGGCGCATCTCGTCGCGCACCGTGCGGAAACATTGCAAGATTTCCTCGTCGCTGCCGGTGGCCTTGGCCGGATCGAAGAACGGCCAGTGGTGCCGGTTCAACTGGCCGGGGAAAATCGGGCACGCCTGGTCGGCATTGCCGCAGACGGTGATGACCGTGTGAACGGGCTGCTCTAGAAATTCAGAGAGATGTTTCGAGCGGTGTGCAGAGATATCAATCCCGACTTCCGCCATGACTTTGATGGCTAGCGGATGGACATAGCCGGCGGGCTTGGAGCCGGCGCTCTGGACATTCGCGCGGTCGCCGAGCGCGGCGCGCAGAAAACCTTCGCCGAGGTGGCTGCGACAGGAGTTGCCGGTGCAGAGAATGAGGATAGTGGGTTCCATTTTTTGATTGAGGGAAACATCGAACATTCAACATTCAACTTCCAATGGACGTGTGTTACAGCCTGGGCGTTGAATGTTCAATGTTGGTTGTTGAATGTTTTATCGGTTTGCTTCGCGTTCATACCAGCCGCGCGATTCGTTGCAGATTTTACAGACGGACAGCATCACCGGCACTTCCACCAGCACGCCGACGACCGTTGCCAGCGCCGCGCCAGAACCCGCGCCGAACAGCGTGATGGCCACGGCCACCGCCAGCTCGAAGAAGTTGCTCGCGCCAATGAGCGCGCCGGGCGACGCGATGTTGTGCGGCACGCGCAGCTTCCGCATCAGCAGGTAGGCCAGCGTGGAGTTGAAATAAACTTGAATAACTATCGGCACCGCCAGCAGCAACACCGCCAGCCAGCGCGTCGTCAGATTCTCCGCTTGAAACGCAAAAATCAAAACCAGCGTCAGCAGCAGCGCGAAGATGGTTACCGGATGGAACTTTGGCAGAAACTTTGTCTCGAACCAGTCTTTGCCGTGCGATTTCAACAGCGCCGTTCGCGTCAGCCAGCCGGCAGCGAGCGGAATGACGATGAACACCACGACGCTCGTAATGAGCACTTTTGCCGGCACGATGACATTCGCCACGCCGCACAGAAACATCACTATGGGCGCGAACGCGACGAGCATGATGAGATCGTTCACCGCCACCTGCACGAGCGTATAAACCGGGTCGCCTTCGGTGAGATAACTCCAGACAAAGACCATCGCGGTGCAGGGCGCGGCGGCGAGAATGATGAGGCCGGCGGTGTATTCCTTCGCCAGCTCCGGCGAAATCCACGGCGCAAAAACGTGCGACATGAACAGCCAGCCGAGGAACGCCATGCTGAACGGTTTCACCAGCCAGTTGATGAACAACGTGACCGCGAGGCCTTTCGGCTTTTGCGCCACGCCGCCGAGCGCGGTGAAATCCACTTTGAGCATCATCGGATAAATCATCAGCCAGATGAGCACGGCGATGGGCGCGTTGACGTGCGAACCTTGGACGAACTCCACTTTGCTCAAATCCGTTGTGAAGCCGGGCGCAAGTTTGCCAAACGCCACGCCGACGACCATGCAGAGAAAAACCCACACAGTCAGGTAGCGCTCGAAGAAGGCGAGCCGTTTGGGTGGAGATTGAAGGCCCATGGATGTATCGCCAGTTATGCGCAGCATTTGCCGCCGCCAGGCGGTTTTGTGAAATCAAATATTCGTGGGCTGAACGCCGACAGGGCGGGGGCGGGCGGCAGGCATTTGTCCATCGCCAGACAGGCTGTGTGCCGTTTGGTTAGTTGAAAGATGACTTCCTGGTTCGCCGCCGCGACGGAGCCGAGCGGGGATTGCGTGATGACGCCGGCCTCGTATTCCACGTCCACATCCAGGTTGTCCGTCAGCAGCACGCTTTCGGCCTTGGCAAAAATCTTCAGGAGCTTGTCCGCCGTCAGCCGGTGCTCGATGTCGTCGGCAAACCAGGTCTGCAAACGGCACAGCGCCTCCGTGCGCAGCGTGCCGCCGCAGTCAATGAATCGTTTGTCCACGCGCGCCACCTCGGTGACATGTGCATGGGCGGGCACAAACTCGCCGTTGGGCAGTTGGAACCGCACTACCGCCGCCGGGTTTTGCGCGAGCACCGCTTTCAATTCAGGCAGCTTCATGATTCAGCAGCATTTCTGGCGGCGGCAGATGACCGCGAGGTCGGTCTGCAAAATCTGTTTCAGCTTCTTCGCGTCGGCCTTGGTCTCGTCCGTCCGGGCAAGCGATTTGTGAACCCAGCCCAGCGCCTCGCGCACGGCCACGGCAGCGCCTTTGTCCGGCAACCGGTAATAGACCCAACGCTCCGACTTGCGCGAAAGGATGAGATGCGCGTGGCGCAGGATGGAAAGGTGCTTGGACACCGTCGAGGGGGCGAAGCCGAACAGCTCCGTGATCTGGCAGACGCACAGCTCGCCGCGCCGGAGCGCGAGAAGCATCCGCACCCGGTTTGGGTCGGACAGCGCCTTGGTGATGGCCATGAATTCGCGCATTACGGGTGTGTCATTTCGTTGAATGACGAAATATAAATCGCATGAAACCGAGCGTGGGGCAAGTTTTTTTCTGCGGAAACTGGCTGCGTCACAGCCAGCCGAGCGCGCGGGCGAGTTTCACCAGCGCGTAGGCGACGGCGGCGCTGGCGGGCAGCGTCAGCACCCACGCCCAGAGGATGCGCTCGACGACATTCAGCTTGAGCGCGTTAAAACCTTTCGCGCAGCCGACACCCATGATGGAGGTGGTGATGGCGTGGGTGGTGGAGACGGGCATGCCAAAATGCGCCGCCGTGAACAGCACCGTCGCGCCGGTGGCTTCCGCCGCGAAGCCGTGGACGGGATGAAGCTTGGTCATCTTGTGGCCGAGCGTCTTGATGATGCGCCAACCGCCGGCGGCGGTGCCGGCGCACATCGTCAGCGCACAGAGAACCGTGATCCACGCGGGGATGAATTGCGCCTTGGGGTCGAGCGTGGGTGGTTGGTAGCCAAATTGCAGCCATGCCGGCAAATGCGAGATGACCCAGGCTACGGGCGGCAGGTAGCCGGCGGGCGTGCCTTCGGGAGTTTGTAGCCAAAAAAGCCAGCTAGGCGCGGCAACGAGCAGCCCGGTCTTGGTGGCGACCACGAGCGCGAGCGTGATGATGCCCATGGTTTTTTGTGCGTCGTTGGTGCCGTGGGCGAAACCCATGTAGCCGGCGCTGAACAACTGTAGCTTGCCAAAGGTGCGGTTCACGGTGACCGGCCGCCAGTTGCGCAGCAGAAAATACAGCAGCCCCATGAACAGGAAGCCGACGACAAAACCGACGAGCGGCGAACTGATCATCGGGACGATGACTTTCCAGAGAATGCCCTTGCCCTGCCACCAATGTTCCTTGCCGGGAATAGACCAGATGATCGAAGACCATTTTCCCGAAGCCGCGAGCACCGCGCCGCACAGTCCGCCGACGAGCGCGTGCGACGAACTGGACGGCAGCCCGAACCACCACGTCAGCAGGCTCCAGACAATCGCGGCAATCAGCGCGCAGCACAGCACCGGCATGGTAGCCACCTGTGCATCCACGAGGCCGGAAGCGATGGTGGCCGCGACGGCAGTGCCAAAAAAGGCGCCAATGAGATTGGTCACGGCAGCGAGCATCACCGCCTGGCGCGGCGTGAGGACTTTCGTGGAGACGACGGTGGCGATGGAGTTGGCCGTGTCGTGAAAGCCGTTGATGTAGGTGAACACCAACGCGATGAAAATGACGAGCAGGATGAGGAGCATCGCGCGTCAGGAATTTTTCAGGACGATGTGCATGACCACGTTGCCGGCGTCGTGGCAGCGGTCCACCACTTTTTCCATCAGCTCGTAAACATCACGGATGACGATGGCGCGGATGGCGTCGTATTTGCCGCCGTAAAGATCGCGGAGCTGGTCGTTCATGTGCCGGTCGGCCTCGACCTCGACGAGCTGGAGGCGGTCGTTGAAGGTTTTGATCTTTTCCATGTCTTCCATGTTGCGAAGCTGTTTGACCATGCCCAGGATCGCGTCGGTGGCCTTGTTCATCATGTCGACCTGCTTGGAGAAATCAATTCCGTCCAGGTGCTGGCCGGCCATGACCAGGCGTTCGGCAAGCTTCTCGGCGGTCTTGGGGATGCGGAACAGCGCGCGCGCGAGGGCCTCGATGTCTTCGCGGTCGAGACCGGTGATGAAGGTCTTCACCAGCTCGCTGCTGATGGTTTCAGAAATTTTCTTTTCCTTGCGGCGGGCGAGGATGAGGTCGTCAAGGTTCTGCGTGTTGCGCGGGGACTTCAACAGCTCGATGACCAGCCGGACGCTTTCGTGCGATTCCTTGGCGGCGGCCTCGAGCAGTTCCTGAAAGCGGTCGCCCTTGCTGAAAAATTGCTGGATGGAAAACATGCGCGCCGATGATGGCAAAAACAGCTTCGCCGCGCACGAAAAAATAGTTTTGCCCCGCGCTAGTTTTTCAGCGTGTGCCGGATGTCCTGCGCGTCGCAGAGATAGACCACTTCCTCGGCGATGTTCTTGGCGTGGTCAGCGATGCGTTCCAGGCTTTTGGCGGCGACAATCCAGTGGAGGCAGCGGGCGATGGTTTCCGGGTTGGCCATCATGTATTCCGCAAGCTGCTGGTGGGACTGTTTGTTCAGCGCATCCACTTCCTTGTCGCGGGGGATGAGCGCGCGGGCGGCGGTGGCATCGCGATGCACAAATGAGTCGAGCGACTCCTTGACCATGGCTAGCGCGAGGTTGGCCATGTGCGGCAGGTCGAGATTGATTTTTACCGGCGGCTCCTGCGACAGGTCGCGGGCGCGCTTGGCGATTTTCGTCGCCTCGTCGCCGATGCGCTCTAGGTTCTGTGAAATTTTCATGGCCACGGTCACCAGTCGCAGGTTGGTGGCGAGCGGTGCCTTCGTCAGCAGCAGGATCGCCATCTCGTCAATCTCCAGCTCGAACTGGTCAATGATGTCGTCGTCCGCCTTGACGCGCACGGCGAGGTCGTGGTCGCGCTGCATGAGCGCCTGGACGGCTTCGTTGACTGATTTTTCGGCGTGGCTCGCCATCACCAGCAGTTTCTGGCGCAGCTCCTCGATGCCGGCTTCAAAATGATTTTCCATAGTCTGAATTCAAAAGAGTTTCAACCGAACCGGCCGCTGACATAATCCTCCGTGCGCTTCTGCGCCGGGTTGGTGAATATTTTCCGCGTCGCGCCGAACTCCACCAATTCGCCGATGTAAAAGAACGCCGTCTGGTCGGAGATGCGCGCGGCCTGCTGCATGTTGTGCGTCACAATGACGATGGTGAACTCCTTTTTCAAATCTAAAATCAAGTCCTCGATGCGCGCGGTGGCGATGGGGTCGAGCGCGCTGGCCGGCTCATCCATCAAAATGATCTCCGGCTTGATGGCGATGGCACGGGCGATGCACAGGCGCTGCTGCTGGCCGCCAGACAAACCGAGCGCGCTGGAGTGTAAACGATCTTTCACCTCGTCCCACAACGCCGAGGCGGTGAGGCTTTCCTCGATCCGCGTGTCGAGGTCGGATTTGGCTTTTACGCCGTGCAGGCGCAGGCCGTAGGCGACGTTTTCATAGACGGACTTCGGAAACGGATTCGATTTCTGGAACACCATGCCGACCCGCTTGCGCAGTTCGATCACGTCCACATTGCCGTCGTAAATGTTGTGCCCGCCGATCTTGATCGCGCCGTCAATGCGGACATTGTCAATCAGGTCGTTCATGCGGTTCAGGCAGCGGAGCAGGGTGGATTTACCGCAGCCGCTTGGCCCGATGAACGCGGTGACCACCTTTTCGTCCAGCTTCAGTGAAATGTTTTTCAGCGCCCGCGCCGCGCCGTAATACAGCGAGACGTCCTCGATCTCGATGAGCGGTGCGCCGATGGCGGCCGTGGTCACGGACGCTTCCGGCGGCGCAAGTTTGGGAGTCAGGATTTCAGCCATAACGTGGAAATATATTAGTGGTCAGCCGAGCGCCCGCAATTTTTTCCGCACCCGCGCGCGGATGAGGATGGCGACGATGTTCAGCGCGAACGTGAGCAGCAGCAGCACCAGCACCGTCGCGTAAAGGATCGGCCACGTCTGCTCGATGTTCGGCGACTGCGTGGACAGCACAAACACATGGTAGCCCAGGTCCATGAACTGGTCGCTCAAATGGCTCGGCAGCGACGCCATGTAATACGCCACGCCGGTAAAAAGTATCGGCGCGACTTCGCCCGCCGCGCGGCTCACGGCGAGAATGCCGCCGGTCATGATGCCGGGCAGCGCCTGCGGCAAAACAATTTTCAAGATGGTTTCCAACTTCGTCGCGCCGAGTGCCAGGCTGGCTTCGCGCAGGCCGGGCGGGATGGCCTTCAATGATTCTTCCGTCGCGACGATGACCACCGGCAGCGTCATCACCGCCAGCGTGAGCGACGCCCAAATCAAGGCCGGCTGCCCCCAGACGGCGTTGGTATTGTGCAGCACCGCATCCATGTTTTTGCCGACGAAATTGATGAAGAAGCCGAGGCCGAACAAACCAAAGACGATGGACGGCACGCCGGCGAGGTTGTTCACGGCGGCGCGAATGATGCGCGTGATGATGGAGGTGTTGGCCGCGTATTCAGTCAGATAAATCGCGGTGATGACGCCGACGGGAATGACGAAAATCGTCATCACGATCACGCGGAACGACGTGCCGACAATCATCGGCAGGACGCCGGTGGTGTTTGCGTCGAAGAAATCTTTCTTGGGAATCGTCGAGACGAAATGCCACGAGATGGCGCTCCAGCCGTTGACGAGGATGTTCAGCAGGATGGTCGCGAGGATGCCGAGGATGAACAGCGTGGCCAGCCCGGTCAGGCCGGAAAAAAAGAACGACCAGAAATCAAACTTCTCCGCGCGGAAATGGCGGGTGATGCGCGTGGTGTCGCCGGAGGCTTCCGGCAGGTATTGGCCGGGCGTGACGGTGTTCATTTCCGGCCCTCCAAGGATGGGAACATCGAACCTTCAACATTCAACGCCCAACATTCAATGCCCTTGCCAGCGCTGAAAGCCGAACCGTTGCGCGTTCGGGGTTGAATGTTGAATGTTGAATGTTTCCCGGATTTCATCGCTTGCCCTCCAGTTTTTGCTTGAAGCGGTGGATGACGAGGTCGCCAATCATGTTCGAGACGAAGGTCGCGGCGAAGAGCAGCGCGCCGAGCATGAAGAGAATCCGGTAATGCGGCCCGCCGTTGACGGCCTCGGCCATTTCGGCGGCGATGGTCGTCGTGATGCTGCGCGCCGAGTCAAACACGCTCCACGACATCACGCTGGCGGAACAGACCATCAGCACGATCATCGTCTCGCCGATGGCGCGGCCGAAGCCCAGCACGGCGGCGGCGAAGACGCCGGGCAGCGCGGCCGGCAAAACAATCTGCCACGCGGTTTGCCAGCGCGACGCGCCGAGCGCGAGCGCGGCCTGCGTGTAGGCGCGCGGGACGCTGGTGAGCGCGTCCTCGGCGATGGAAAAAATCACCGGGATGACGGCGAAGCCGAGCGCGAGGCCGGCGACAAAGGCGTTCAGCCGTGTCTGGTAATGAAAAATGGATTGCAGCACGGTCGCCATGACCAGCAGCGCGAAAAAGCCGACGACGACGGACGGGATGCCGGACAGTAGTTCGATGGCCGGCTTCAAAATTTCGCGGGCGCGTGGACGCGCGAGCTGCGAGACGTAAATCGCCGCGCCGACGGCGAGCGGCACCGCGAAGAGCAGCCCGATCAGGGTGACTTTCAGCGTGCCGACGACGAGCGGGATGATGTTGAATTTTTTGATCTCGCCGACGGGCTGCCAGATGTATTCCGGCTTCGCGTAGTCTTTCCACTGGTGCGGCGCGATGAGATATTTCCATTCCGTGGTGTTGATGCGGGCGTCGGGGTCGTTGCGGAAATCCTCCGGGATGTCGTCCTGCGCCTCGACTTTCACCGACAGGAGGTCGCGCAATTCGGCCTTGCCCATTTTGGCGAGCTGGTCGGGCGTGATCTCCAGATATGCCTCAAGTTCGGCGGCGGAATGTTTTTCCAAGTCCGCCGGCAGAATGGGCTGTTGCACGAGCGCGGTGTTGGTCTCGCCGAAGAAAACCGGCAGCGCCTCGCGCGCGACGAACAGAAAAATCAGCAGCACCATCAGGATGGCCGAGAGCGAGACGAGGAAGATGAATTTTTCCGCCAGCCATTCGACGGGGCGCGCCTTGTGCCCGCGATGAATGCCCATCCAGCCGTGGCTGCGGCGCGCTTCTTTCTGTGGGCTGGACGTCAAACGGTTAAAAATTTATGCGGGCGGGGCGGAAACCGCAAGGGTGTCCGCGCCGCCCGCGTGAGTGATCGTCGGAGGAGCAGCGATCAAATCAGTTGCCGCTGCGCAAATTTTTCGGCAGCGGGTAATAGCCGATGTCCTTGACATATTTCTGGCCGTCGTCGCTGCGGATCCAGTTCAGGTAGGCGGCGATGTCGCCCTTGTCCAGCGCCGGGTTCACATAGATGTAGAGATGGCGCCAGATGGGATAGGTTCCGTTCATGACGGTTTCTTCATTCGGGGCGATGGCCGGCGAGGCGTCGGTTTTCTTGATGGCGAGCAGTTTGCTACTGCCGCCGTAGGCCGCACCGCCGTAACCGATGCCGTTCTTGTCCTTCACGACCGCCTGCACGATGGCGGCGGTGCCGGGCATGGTCTGCGCGCTGGCCGCGAAGTCCTTGCCTTTCAAAACGTTTGCCTTGAAGAACTCGTAGGTGCCGGAGCTGTTTTCACGGCTGTAAACCGTGATGGGCGCATCCGGGCCGCCGACGTCCTTCCAGTTCGTGATCTTGCCGCTGAAGATGTCGCCGACCTGCGCGACGGTGAGTTCGTTTAGCGAATTTTCCGGGTTCACATAGACCGACAGGCCGTCGAGCGCGACTTTGTATTCGGTCGGGCGCGGGCCGCCGAAGGCGACCATGCACTTCTGGATTTCCGCCGCCTTGATCTTGCGCGAGGCGTCGCACAGGTCGGTGGTCTGGCTCTGGAGCGCGGCGAAGCCGATGCCCGAGCCGCCGCCGGAGACGGAGATTTTCACGTCGGCGTGGCTGCCCATGTAGGTCTCGGCCCACTTCTGCGCGAGGATGAGCAGCGTGTCGGAGCCCTTGACGGTGATGTTGCCGGCCAGCGCGGAAACGCCGGTGGCCGCCGCGAGGGCGAGAATGGTGAATGATTTTTTCATGCGGTGATTATGACTTATTTAATTGAATTGTGTTCGTTACGTTTTGGTGACTTTTAGAATTTCAGCATGATGTCCGCGAAGAAGTGCATGGCATCGCTTTGATGTTCTGTGGTGCCATTAACGGATGGGTTGATCAGGCTGTTAAGGTAGCAAGAGGCGCTAAACATGACCGAGTCGGTTATGGAATAATCAATTTTAATTAAATTGCCCTTAATGTTCGTGCCGCCAACGTAGCCGCTGGAGCCGCCGCCGGCGGGAGCGTTCTGATAATAGGCGCAATTGTCGTCATCTTCAAGTTGGTCATACCACGCATCCGCTTCGAGATATTCGTAACGGTAGGACAAATCCCAAGTGTGCTTGGCACCGGCTTTGCCAAGGGTGGCACCCACCCAGTAGCCATCGTTGTTTTTGGGTGCGCCGGGGTTGTGCATGCCTTCACCTTTAAACATGATGGGACAAGTGCCGGCATAAAAGGGGAAAGTATCCATCAGGTAGGTGACGCTGGCATCGCCGATGATGGGGTTGAAATTATAAATCGGGGCACCGATATGGGGGCCGAAGGTATATCGGGTATTACCTTGGTTTATTTGCGTGACGTTCGCATTTGAGAGTTGTTGGGGGCTAACAATCGAAAAGAAAGATGCGCCCAACATGCTGGACCATTTGTCGGTCCAATTGGCGTTCCAGGCCACCTGGCCGCCAAACATTGTGGGTTGGTGCGTCGTGCCGCTTATGCCTGACGCCAGCACGAGTCCTGCGCCGGTCATCGTTAGGGAGTTTTTATTATTTATGGCATAAGTGGCCTGAACCGCACCGCCTTCAGGCGTCAAATCCGGATCAATGATCATCCAAGTGGAGTTGCCAAACACCACATCTCTTTCCATCTTGCCAAAGGTGGTGGCCACTGTCCAATCGCCACCGTTGATTGGTGTCCATTTGCCATAGGCCAGATCAACGTAAAGACCCTTGTCGCTCCAGTTGTTCCCCATGGTGCTGTTCTGGGACAACGGATTTCCTTGGGCGGCACTGCCCTTGGTATCACCAGAACCGAGGCGAAAGCCGGTTTCCAAATTGTCTTGCATGCTCACGGTTATCCCAAAAAAGAGGCGATAGCGTTCGCGGGTCTTGGTAACGGCTGCAGGGTTATTGCCAGAAAACTGCTCAAACCGTCCGCGAAAACTGCCGTAGATTTTGTAAGCCGTCACCCAGTCCGGCATGCCGGTCTTGGCCTGCAGGGCGGTCTTGAAATCATTGTCAGATTCAACGCGCAAATCCTTGGCTTCGTCGGAGGTCAAAATGCCCTTGTCCACCAGCTTGTCAATCAGCGCGTCGGAGGACTGCGCGTGGGCCTGGGGGGTGATGGCGGCCAAGGCGGCGGCCCCGGCGATCAGTGCGAGTTTGGTAGTGTTTTGCTTCTTTCTGTTTTTCATAATGTTTGTTGTCGGAAAACGCGGACAGATTGTGACGGTTTTGTGACAAACAAATGTCGGGAATGTTACAATTGTGTGACAACGCGGGCTGGCTGGCCAACACCACCGGCGGGTGGTTAATCGCTAATCAGATAGAATCCCACGATGATTAGGCCGCCCGCTGCCACCCCCGCCACGAAGATGCCGATGAGGCGGCTGGTGGTCAGCCTGATTCCTTTGCCGCCGTTGAATTGCGCAAACAGCCAGCCAAAAAAGGCAAAGATGCCGAGGACGATGACGCTGTGAGTGACCCAATGATGGCCGGTGAGCTTCTGCATGCCGCTGAGGGCGGCGGGAATTTTCTCTTTCGCGACCACCAACAGGCCATTGACCACGCTCGCCACCGCCAAGGCGAGCCCAAATGAGATGGTGTATTTTGAGACGGAAGTGTTTTCCATGTTCGCTCCTGATTGTTAATGCTGCGCCGCCAGCAAACCCATTTTTACGCCCATGGCAATCGTTGCGCCTTCGCCCTCCATCGTCAAGGCCAGCACCACCACCAGGCCGGCGACCCACAGCACCACGCGGCGGGCGTCTTTATTGGCCAAAAGATTGTTGGCGGCGGCAATGGGTAGATAGGTGGCGAGCAGCAGCAGCAAGATGACCAGATGTTCCTTGGTCTCCATGAAGAATTTATGGGCGAACGGCCAGGGTCCCTTCAAAATGACGGCCTTGTCCGCACCGTAGGCGGTCACATACCAGTAACCGGCGATCAAAAAGGCGGCCCACATGAACACCGCCGCCGCCCGGCTCATCACACGGATGCGGCCCTGATTGGTCTCGGAGGCGTTGAGCACTTCCACAAAAACCCACAAAGTGCTGATGAGACAAGCCACCCCAAACATGACATGAGCCATCAAAATGATTTCATTCATCGCCGGGCGAACATGGATTTTACCACCGCCCGGGTCAAGCGGTTTAGTCCGCCGGCCGGGCGGACGGATGCGCTTTGGCTTGACGCCGCCGGTGGTTTCCGGCAAAGCCTACCCGCCAAAAATAAACACCTGCCTCAAATCCGCGTGAAACAAATTGTCAAAATCATCCTGCTGGCGGCCGTCTTGAACCTGCTGCTGGCGACGCGCGCGTCCGCCGGCCCGCCCTTTTTAACCGACGACCCGGAGCCGGTGGATTACCAGCATTGGGAGGCGTATATTTTTGCCAATGGCGACCACACCAGCGGCGGCGGCTACGCCATCAATGGCCCGGCCTTGGAAATGAATTTTGGCGTGCTGCCGGACACGCAACTGCATTTGATCGTGCCGATGACCAGTGTTGGCGGCAACGGCACGCCGGGCGCGACCGGTTTGGGCGATACCGAGGTGGGCGTGAAATACCGCTTCCTGCATGAAACGAACGGCTGGCCGCAAATCGGAATTTTTCCCATGGCTGAATTGCCGACAGGCGATGCCGGTCGCGGGCTGGGCAACGGGCGGACGTGGTTTCGCCTGCCGTTATGGATGCAAAAGAGCTGGGGGCCGTGGACGACCTATGGCGGCGGCGGTGCGGCCTTGAATTCCGCGCCCGGCCAGCGGGACTATCCCTTCGGCGGCTGGCTGGTGCAGCGCGATTTCGGGCCGCACCTCACGCTCGGTGGGGAACTTTATGGGCAAGGCCAGGACACGGCTGGCGACCATGGCTATGCCGCCTACAATCTGGGCGGCAGTTGCAACGTGAATGAACATTTCAGCCTGCTCTTCAGCGCCGGACATTCTTTTGTCGGCGACCAGCATATGCTCTGGTATTTCGGGTTTTACTGGACTTGGTGAGTGACGGGCCGCCGGTTTAATCCTTCAGCTGCGCCCGGACCATTTCACACAGCCGCAACATCAACTTGTCCTTCATGCCGTAATATACACATTGGCCATCCTTCTTGCGTTCCAGAATTCCCGCCGCCGCCAGCAGGGCGAGGTGCTTGGACACGTTGGCCTGCGTCGAGCCGGTGGCAGCCACGATGTCATTCACCGTGCGGGGTTCGTGGCAGACTGATTGCAGGATCTTCAGGCGCATCGGTTCGCCGAGCAGCTTGAACCGGCCGGCCAGATGCCCCAGCTCCGCCTCCGTCAGCGGCGGGTTTTTTTTATTCTTTGACATATAACTAAATAGTTATATGATTATGCCACGATTATGAACACGACACAAACTGAAACTTCCATCCGTCCGCGCGAGCTGCACCGCTGCCTCGCCGCCGGCCAGCCCGCCCAACTGCTCGATGTGCGCACGCCGGGCGAATACGCCGCCGCCCATGTGCCCGGCGCGAACCTGATTCCGCTTGATGAACTGGATGCCGCCGACTTTTGTCGCCAACAGGGTGGCGACGGCAAGCCGGTCTATGTGCTTTGCCAGTCCGGCGGCCGCGCCCGCCGCGCCATTGATAAGTTGACGCGCGCCGGGGTGCAAGGCTGTGTCCTGGTAGAAGGCGGAACGCAGGCCTGGATGGACGCCGGCCTGCCCGTGAACCGGGGCGAGAGCCGGGTGCTGCCGCTCATGCGCCAGGTGCAAATCACGGTCGGCTTTCTTTCGGCGGCGGGCGCGGCGCTGGCGCTCACGGTCAGCCCGTATTTTGCCATTATTCCCCTCATCATCGGCGGCGGCCTGTTGTTTGCCGGCTTGACCGGGTTCTGTGGTCTGGCCGTGTTGCTGGCAAAAATGCCGTGGAATAAAACTTCGTCCGGTAGCCCGGCTGCGGGCTGCTGCTCCACGGATTCAAAATGAGAACTTCAATCCAACCCCGGCGGATCATCATTGTGGGCGGCGTGGCGGGCGGAGCCTCCGCGGCCGCCAAGGCGCGGCGCGTGGACGAAAACGCCGAGATTCATGTCTTTGAGCGCGGGCCTTACATCTCCTTCGCCAACTGCGGCCTGCCGTATTACATCGCGGGCGAGATTGACGACCGCGACAAGCTCATCATCATGACGCCGGAGAAATTCTGGACGCGCTCGCGGGTTCACGCGCACGTCAACCACGAGGTGCTCGCCATCAACCGCGCTGCAAAAACCATAACCGTCAAGGCTGCCGATGGGACCACGCGCGACGTGGCTTACGACAAGCTCATTTTGAGCCAGGGCGCCAAGCCCATCGTGCCGCCGATTCCCGGGGTGGAGCTGCCGCACGTTTTCACGCTGCGCGACATTCCCGACATGGATCGTATTGCCAAGTTTGTGGATGAACAAAAGCCGAAGCGGGCCGTGGTCATCGGCGGCGGTTTTATCGGGCTGGAAATGGCCGAGGCGTTTCACCATCGCGGCCTCCACGTCACCATCGTCGAACGCAATCCGCACATTTTGCCCTTGCTCGACCGCGACATGGCCACGCAGTTGCAAAACCAGATCCGCCGCGCCGACTTTGGTTTCAAGGCGAATGCCAACGCGGCCAAGTTTACCGGCGAAGGCGTGGAATTTGCTGACGGCAGCCAACTCGCGGCGGATTTGATTCTCCTGAGCGTCGGCGTGAAGGCGGAAGTGGAACTGGCCAAAACCGCCGGTCTGGAAATCGGCGCGACCGGCGGTGTGAAAACCAATGGCCGCATGGAATCTTCCGACCCCGACATCTACGCCGTGGGCGACGCGGCGGAAACCATGCACGCGCTCACCGGCGCGCGGGCGCGCATCGCGCTGGCCGGCCCGGCCAACCGGCAGGGTCGCATCGCCGGGGCCAACGCCGCCGGTGAGAAACTCACTTATCCCGGCGCGCTCGGCACGTCCATCGTGCGCGTGTTGAACATGACCGTCGGCTTCACCGGCCTTAACAGCGCACAAGCAAACAAGGCGGGCTTCAGCTTTTTCACCAGCCTGACCCGCGACCCCAGCCACGCGCATTATTATCCCGGCGCGACGCCCGTGATGATCAAGCTGGTCGTCGAGGAAGGCACCGGACGGCTGCTCGGCGCGCAGGTGCTGGGCGAACACGGCATTGACAAGCGCGTGGATGTTTTCGCCACCGCCATCGCGGGCAAGCTGACCGTGGACGACCTGGAAAATCTCGATCTCGCCTACGCGCCGCCGTTTGGTTCGGCGAACGATCCCGTGAACACCGCCGGTTTTGTGGCCGGACATATCGCGCGGGGCGACATATCGACGGTGGCGCCGGAAACCTGGCAGCCGGATGGCGAATTTTTGCTCGACGTGCGCGACGCGGACGAGGTGGCCGAACTGGGCAAGCTGGACGGTGCCGTCAACATCCCGCTGGGCGAACTGCGCGACCGCTTAGAAGACGTGCCGCACGACCGGCGCGTCGTGGCGTATTGTCAGAAAGGCCAGCGCGGCTATCTGGCCGCCTGCCTGTTGCGCGGGCGTGGCTTTGAAAATTCTGCCAATCTGCGGGGCGGTTATTTGCAGGCGAAGCTCAATGGACTGTGATTTTTAAACGGAACTGAGGTTCATTTTCTAAACCCCAGCCAGCCCAGATAAACCGCAATGCCCCCCATCGGGACACAGACGATTTCAGAGAAATGGTTTAGTATGAAAGTCATCAAAACAGCGAGTCGTCAGTTGGCTTGCCGGTTACAGGCCGGCTCTCCAGCCGGCCACCTGGCCATCCGGCAGGCGCACCGCGTTGGTTTGATTGAAAGCCGATTGCTCCGGCCAGACGACGCCGCCTTCCAGGTGCAGCACCGTGGTTTGCTGGGCGGCAATCATCACCGGGACGGTCACATAGCCATACCCGTTGGCGCGCGCAATGACCGTATATTTTCCCGACGGCAGCGCCACGGCCACCGGGTCTTGCAGCATAGTTCCCGAATTGTTGTGGACGCGCTGGAGCAGGGTGCCATCGGCGGCAAAAATCTTATAGTCGGAATACTCCGGCCGCCGGGAATCGAGCGCGTTAAAATCGGCGTTTCGCCGGTAGGCGGAATAGACCATCAGGGAGCCGGTGGTGGTAGTGGCGTCCAGCGTCATCGGCTGAAATCTGGCCGGTCCGACCGTTTCCAGCGTAAGCGGGTGGTGGGTGGCGCAGCCGGTCAGCAGTGCGCCGGCCGTCACGGCCAACAGCGGAATGAACAGTTTCATAACTTCCAACATTATTGCCACAGCCCGGCTCCCATTTAAAGGTTCTGAATGAAATTTAATGTCCGGTTCAGCGGATCTTGATCGGCGGCGAGTCCGGCTTCGGCCGGGATGCCCTTCGGCTTTTTGACGGCCCTCCGCCATGGTGGCCCTGCGCCAGCAGTGGCGCACGGCGTAGCCAATGGAGCCGGTGGTGCGGCGGAAAGCGCCGTGTCCTTAGCTTACCGCGATGAGCGAAACCCGCTCGCCCTGGTCATCACGGACAATGCCGGTGGCGTGCGGATCCAGCATGGGCTGGTCGTCCACCAAAAAACGGTATTGATGATGGCCGTGCTTCAGCTCCACCTGGACCAGCCACCAGCCATCCACCGATTTTTGCATGGGGAAGGGCTGCCAGTGGTTGAAATCGCCCGCGATGGCGACGGACTTGGCGTGAGGCGCGGCGCAATAAAAATTGACCGGCTTGTGGGCGTGTTTCACGGAAAAATCCGTGGTGTCAGGATGGTTCAAGGTGGTGTTCATAAAATATAATTTTTCGTGGAGGCTTTCGCCCCATTTGTGGCTGGTTTTCATGTTTGCATTTCGGTGGTTTCGTTTGGAAATTCAGGCGGTCATCTGCTCTGGCAAGTGCAGCGGAAGGCGGATTTGCGAACGCCAGGGGGATATTCCTCCGGCTAGGGATGGGAGGTCTTCCGCCGCCGGCGGTGCCGGCCGGTTCTGCGTCCGGCTTTTTACAAACTCCGCCAGCACCTCGGTCTCCGCCAGCAGCCAGTCGTTCAACGCGCCCTTCAAGGCACAACCCTTGGCGAGCCAGAACCGGTGCGCGCGCGCCTCGATTTGCCGCTGCACCCGGAGATGTTCCACCAGGGTGAATTCATTTGGCGGCGGCAACGGTTCCGCCCGGCGCGCGGCCGGGCCGGCTGGCGCGGTGGTGCTTTTGGCCGGAGCTTTCATGACCGGACCTCCACCACCGAGTTGAGCGTGCCGAATTCGTTGAGCACATTTTCGCGGGCGTCGCGATCGTGCCGCCATTGGCCATCCACGACGAACTTGTATTCATGGCGTCCCGGCGGCAGCACGAGCCGCTTTTCCCACAAGCCCGCGTCCGGACTGCCAATCATGCGCAAACTGGTCGGCTGCCAGTCGTTGAAATCTCCGCAGACATAGACGTGTTCCGCCCCGTTGCAGTCCAGGACAAAGTCAACTTCGCGGCCGGTCGGGTGCGGGGCTGATCCGTTTGTTTTCAATTTATCTTTCTGGCTCCGCTGATGCTTCGATGTGGGCATAAACAATTTTTGGTTTGGCCGGGAGGATTGTGTCACTGGCGGGACCGGTCGCCGCTCCCGGCGGTTGTCCGTCCGAGTTAATAGACCTTGCCAATATTAAAACCGCATGAACGGCTGATTAAATTGTCAATTGCGGCCAAGTGCGGTAATCGTATGTCAAGCTGACCCGTTTGCCCCGGCCTGGCCGCCAGATTATGATGCCAAATTACCGACCATAAAAATGTCACCGAACAAAATCATTCTGGCGATTTTCGCCGTGACTTACGTCGGCATTGCCGTGGGTCACATTCCCGGACTCAAGCTCAACCGGGTGGGCATCGCCCTGTTGGGCGGAATTGGCATGATGATTTTCGGCGGCATTCCCACGGCACGGGCAATGGCTTTCATCAACGCGCCGACGATCTGCCTGCTCTTCGGTTTTTTTGTCATCTCCGCGCAGCTTCGCCTTTCGGGATTTTATGACCAGGTTGCGGAGCGCCTGGCCGCTCAAATGGCAAATCCGGCGCGCTTTCTATTGATTTTGATGCTGGTGACCGGCGGGCTTTCGGCCTTTCTCAATCATGACATCGTGTGCTACGCGTTTGCACCGATCACCGGCGTCGCCCTGTTGCGCAAAAAAATAAATCCGGTGCCTTTTTTAATCGCCCTGACCATTGCCAGCAATATCGGCGCGGGCGCAACCCTGATTGGCAATCCGCAGAACATGATGATCGGGCAGGTGGCGCATTTGGGTTTTGGCCGCTATCTGCTTTGGAGCATGGTGCCGGTCGTTTTTGCCATGACTGCCGCCTATGGCATCATCTGGCTGATGTCGCGGAAAAATCTCCAGGCGACGCTGGCCATTCAAAACCGGCCAGCGCAGCCGAGCTATCCGTTCAACCGTCTGCATACGATCAAAGGCATCCTCATTCTCGGCGTGGTCATCGGGCTGTTTTTCACCGCCATTCCCAAGGAAGTGATTGTCCTGGCGGCCGCCGGCATCCACCTGGCCAGCACCAAATTTCGCACCGAGGATTTGCTGGGACTGGTGGAATGGCCGATTCTGGTGCTCTTCATCGGACTGTTTGTGGTGGCCGGCGCGTTTCAGTCCACGGGTTATGGCGAGCAGGCCATCCAGTGGCTGGCGCAGGGCGGATTTAACCTCAATGCCCCGGCCAATCTGGCTTTGACCACCGCCGCGCTGTCCAATGTCGTGGGCAATTCCGCCGCCGTGATGCTGCTCCTGAAGGTGGTCAATCTCACCAGCCCGGCGGTGCCGTATATTCTGGCGCTGGCCAACAGCTTTGGCGGCAGCCTGATCATCATTGGCAGCGTGTCCAACATCATCGTGGTCCAGCAGGCGCGGGAAATGGGAATCCACATCTCCTTTTGGGATTTCGCGCGGCTGGGAATTCCGGTGACGCTGGCCGCCTTGGCGGGGCTGCTCGCGTGGTTTGCCTTGGTGGGTTGAAATAACTGGCGGGGGAAAAGTTTCAGCCGGCGGGCTTGCTCTTTTCCGCGATGGCCTCGGAGAAAATGGCGAGCATCTGGGCGCGGGACAGCGACCCGACCAACCGGTTTTCCGACGGCGTGCTGACGACCGGAATGTTGCGCAGCTCGCTGGCCAGCACCAAAGGCAGCGCGTCGAGCAGGCGCTGGCCGGGCGTCAGACATTTCGGCGGCGGCCGCATCAAATCTAGGGCAATCACGCCCGCCAGGTCTTCGTTGTTGTGCAAATACTCCTTCAGGTCTTGCAGCGCGACAACGCCGATGAGCCGCTGCCGGCCGTCCACGATGGGCACAAAATTATTCGGGCTGGCCAGAAAACGGTCGGCGATTTCACGGAGGGAAACGGTTTCGCGCAGCGGCGGCACCGGCGGCAGCATCAGGTCGCCGACGGTCTTGTCCATGGCCGCGCCGGCCTGTTCGTTTTCGCGCAGCAGCGCCAGCCCCTTGAGCCGCATATGCTCGGTGTAAATGGATTCATTGTGCAGTTGCCGCGAAACGAGCACGGCCACCACGCAGGCCAGCATCAGCGGCGGCATGAGCGAATAATCCAGCGAAATCTCGAACGCCATGATCATCGCCAGCAATGGCGATTTGGTCGTGCCCGCCAGCGTCGCGCCCATGCCCACGAGCGCAAACGCGCCGGACGGCACGCCGGTGGCGCAGCCAAAATGATGCAGCGTCATGCCGAACAACGCGCCGGCATCCGCGCCCAAAAACATCGTCGGTGTGAACACGCCGCCGACGGTCCCGGCACCGACGGTGATTGCGGTGGCCAGCAGCTTGGCAAAAAAAAGACCGCCCAATTGTGTGAACCCGCCGGTGGCGGCTTTATAGTCGCCGTGCAAAATGGCATTGGTCACGAAATAGCCGTTGCCGCACACGCCGGGAAAACCGACGGCAGCCACGATGCCCACCGCCAATCCGGCCAGCGTCAACCGGGCATAAATCGGCAGGGAAAGCAGGTTGAAATTTTGTTTGGCCGCGCGGAGAAATTTCATGAACAGTGCGCTGACGCCGCCGCACAGGATGCCCATGACGATGAACCACGGCAGTTGCGCCGAGGCGATCGGCGGAAACGGCGGCACATGATACCACGGCTCAATTCCAAAAAAACTGCGCGATACCATCGTCGCCACCACCGACGCACACACCAGCGGCGCGAAGAGGTTCATGGAAAAATTGCCCAGCACGATGAGCGAGGCAAACACCGCGCCGGCAATGGGCGCGTTGTAAGCCGCCGAAATGCCCGCCGCCGCGCCGCAACCGACCAGCAGCCGCAGCCGGTAAGGCGGCCATTGGGCGATCTGGCCGAGCTTGGAAGCGAGCGTAGCCGATAATTGCGTGATGCCGCCTTCGCGCCCGATGGACGCGCCGGTGGCGATGCTCACCAGCGCCGAGGCCGTCTTCACCGATTCCGTGCGAAAGGGCAGTCGTCCGTCGCCGGCCACGACGACTTCGAGCAGATCGCTGGAACCTTGCGGGCCAACGAGGCGAAAGCCCCAGTATAAAATCAGCCCGGCCGCCAGTCCGCCGAGCGTTGGCACCGCCAGCCGCTGCCACGGCGCGAACATTTCGGCGGCCTGAACCGGGTCAATGGGCTGCGGCAGAAAAAGCCGTTGCACCATTTCGCCGGCGTAGAAAAAAAACAGGTTTACCAGACCGCCGATGAAACCGACCAGGGCGGCCAGAACCAGATGGAAGGCTTCTTCCTTGAAGACGAGTTGCTCACGCCAATGCAGCAAGAGTTGCCAATTTCGGCGGAAAAAATTCCGCAACGGTGTCACCCAAGACCTGTAAATGCGCGGTTCCACACCCAAAACTTAGCGCGGAATATTTGTTTTACGAGCCGAGATTATGGCCGCGTGAACGGTTAGATTAGAATAAAGCGCGGTGGCGGCAGGTAGTTTTCTGAACGGAATTTAATTAGGAGTTTACGTTCTTTTAATCAACATATGGTCTATTCCGTTGTCGAAACTGAAAAGCCTATGCGAATCCTGCTGGTGGAAGATGAAAAGAAAGTGGCCGACATCATTGTGCGCGGCCTCAAGGCGGAGCGCTTTGCCGTGGATGTCTGCCATGACGGCCAAAGCGGCTGGGAGGCGGCCGACACCTATAATTATGATCTCATCATCCTGGATTTGATGCTGCCCGGATTAAGCGGCACGGAGCTGCTCGAAAAAATCCGGCGCAAAAATTCCTTGGTGCCGGTGCTGATCCTGACCGCGCGCGACGCCATGGCCGACAAGGTGAAAAATTTTGAGGCCGGGGCCGACGACTATCTCACCAAGCCTTTTGCTTTTGCCGAACTGCTCTTGCGGGTGAAGGCGCTGCTGCGGCGCGGGCCGGTCAGCCGGGCCAGCGTGCTGCGGGTGAACGACCTGGAAATTGACCGGCTCTCGCAAAACGTGAAGCGCGCCGGCAAACGGATTGAGCTGACCGCCAAGGAATACGCGCTGCTCGAATACCTGGCCACGCAGCCCAACCGCGTGTTTTCCCGCACCATGATCATCGAGCACGTCTGGGACCAGAGCTTTCAGGGCCTGACCAACATCGTGGACGTTTATGTGCGGCATCTGCGGGAAAAAGTGGACGATGCCTTTTCCGTCAAACTGCTGCGCACCGTGCGCGGCGTCGGCTACAGCCTGAGTGACGGCACCGAGGCATGAACATTCGCTCCATCAGTTTCCGGCTGGTCGCCTGGTATGCCGGGCTGCTCACGGCGATTTTCCTGCTGCTGTGCGCGGTGATGTATCTCGACCTGCGGCATTTTCTGGAAAATGACCTGCGGCAGGCGCAATTGCGGCGCGCGCACCAGATCGGGAACATCCTGCTCATCCATGTCAACCAGACCGGCGAAGCCGCCGTCGCCAGCCAGACCAAAGGCTGGTTTGAGCCGGAAATCAACGACCGCTTCATCCGCATCACCCGGGCCGACGGCACGCTGGTCTATGTTTCCGGCGCGCCCAAGGATGGCAATTTTGATCCGGCGGAAATTCCCGTTTTCCAGCCATCGGCGGGAACGGAATTTTCGCACAAGCTGAGATTGTCGGGCGGCAGCACCCTGCTCGTCGCCGCGCTGACTTTCAAATCCTCCGGCAACCCGGACTACCTGGTGGAATCCGGTGCGTTGCTGGATCCGGTGGAATCCATGCTCGACCATCTGTTTTTGCAGCTCGCCCTGGGCCTGCCGCTGGCGGTCATCATCATCACCGTGGGCGGCTATCTGCTCGTCCGCCGCGCGTTGACACCGGTCGAGCAGATCACGCGCGCCGCCGAGCGCATCACGCAGTTCAATTTGAGCGACCGCCTGCCCGTCGCGCAAACGGGCGATGAGCTGGAGCGGCTGTCCGTTTCGCTCAACCGGATGATCACGCGGCTGGACGAGGCGCTGCAAAATTCCAAACGCTTTGTCGCCGACGCCTCGCATGACCTGCGCACGCCGCTCACCATCCTGCACGGCGAACTGGAAAGTTTCGCGGCGGACGCCCGCCTCGGCCCGGAACTGCGCGACCGCGCCGGCAGCATGCTGGAGGAGGTGGTGCATCTGGGAAAAATCGTGGAGCAATTGTTCACCCTCTCGCGGCTCGATGCCGGCGAGGCGCAGACCGAATGGATCCGCTTCGATTTGACCGAACTGGCTAAAACCACCGTCGGACAAATGAATTTGCTGGCCGAGGACAAGGGGATCGCCATGGCCTGTGACTCCGGGCAGCCGGTGCCGGTGAACGGCAACCGTGTGCGGCTCAAGCAGGTGATTGTGAATCTGCTCGACAACGCCATCAAATACACCCCGGAAAAAGGGGCGGTGCACCTGCGGGTGCTGGCCGTCAACGGCCAGGCCGTGCTGGAGGTGGCAGACACCGGCATCGGCATTCCGCCCGAGGCGCTGCCGCATGTCTTTGATCGGTTTTACCGGGTGGACAAGTCCCGTTCCGCCAATTTTGAAAGTGCCGGGCTGGGCCTGGCCATCGTCAAATCCATCTGTGCTGCGCACGGCGCGGAAGTCGAGGTGCAGAGCGCCGTGGGCAGCGGCAGTTGCTTTCGGGTCCGGCTGCCGATCTTCAAAGGCTGAAATTATTTATCCAGCCATGAAATTCAAAAACAAAATTATGTCATCCCGTTTTGGAATCATTTTCACTGTTCTGGCGGTCGTCGCCGTCCTCGGTCTGGGCGGGCTATGGGCGGCGCATCGTAGGCGGGCGCCGGCGCCGGGGGAGGCCGGCCCGGCGGGAGTGCCGACGGCGGCCGTGGCGAAAGTGACGCGCGAAGACCTGTCCAAGGCGGTGGCCATGGATGCGGAATTCCGCCCCTATGTGGAAGTTGCGCTCCCCGCCAAAGTGACCGGCTACGTTGGCAAAATGAACGTGGATTTCGGCGACCAGGTCAAGGCCGGCCAACTGCTGGCCACGATTGAAGTGCCGGAATTACAGGCGGAACTGGACAACGCCCAGGCGGCCGAGGTCAAGGCTCAGGCCGATTACACCAACGCCAACCTGATTTATACGCGGTTGCAATCGGTCAATCAGGATCATCCCAATCTCGTGGCCCAGCAAGACCTTGACACGGCCCAAGCCAATCAACTGACCACCGCCGCCGCCATCGCCGCCGCCAAGGCCAATTTTGAAAAATATCAGGCCATGGTCGGTTATACGCAAATCACCGCGCCCTTTGACGGCATCATCACCGCTCGTTATGCCGACCCGGGCACGCTCATTGACGCCCAAGGCAAGCCGCTCGTGCGGGTTTCGGACAATTACCGGCTGCGGCTCGATTTTCCGGTCACGGTGGATTATGCGAAGGATGTCCATCTGGGGGATCCGGTGGCCGTGCGGGTGGATTCCCTCAACGGCAAAACTTTCACCGGCAGCATTTCGCGGTTCACCCATGAAGTGGATGACAACACGCGCACGATGATCACGGAAATTGAGGTGCCCAATCCGGATCTGGAACTGATTCCCGGCATGTATGCCACGGTGATTTTGAAAGTGGCGCAGCGTGCGCAGGCGCTGGCCATTCCCATCGAAGCCGTGGCCGGTGAAAAAAATCCGACGGTGCTGGTCATCAACCGGGACGGGCAAATCGAGGAACGCGCCGTGCAACTGGGGCTGGAAACCCCGGACAAATATGAGGTGCTGGCCGGCCTGCAGGCAGGCGACCTGGTGGTGGTCGGCAACCGCGCGCAGTTCCAGGCCGGCGAAAAAGTTGAACCCAAGCTCCTCCAGCTTTCCTTGCACGATGAAAATTGAGATCAAACCCTTTAACGACCGCGTGCGCTTTGCTTTGGCCGTAACTTCCATTCGCCAGGACACGCGGACTGGCGCAGCGAAACCGGAGCGGCCGATTTTCCGAGCCGATACCCCAAAGATTGCTTTAAGCCCAACAAAAGTTCCCTTGATTCCATGAATGCCATGTTAACTCCCGGGCAATTAGAAATTCTGCGGCGGCTGGATGCCTGCACGCTGGCCAACGCCATTGAAACCTTCCATGCCCGGCTGCGCAATGAAGGCTTCACCGACAACTCGGTGCATTGCCAGTTTCCCCAGCTGCCGCCGCTGCTCGGTTACGCCGCCACGGTCAAGGTTCGGGGTTCTGCGCCGCCCACGGCTGAACGCGATTACCCCGACCGCACTGACTGGTGGGATTATATTTTATCGTTGCCCGCGCCGCGCGTGGTGGTGGTGCAAGATGTGGCCACAAAAGTTGGGCTTGGTTCGCTGCTCGGCGCGGTGCACGTCAACATTTTGCGCGCTTTCGACTGTGCGGGTGCGGTGACGAATGGCGCGGTGCGCGATCTGCCGGCGGCGGAAAAATTAGGCTTTCAACTTTTTGCCGGCAGCGTTTCCGTCTCGCACGCCTACGTTCACATCGTGGAATTCGGGACGCCGGTTGAAATCGGCGGACTGAAAATTCACTCCGGCGATTTAATGCACGGTGATTTGCATGGCGTGCAAACCATTCCGGCGGCCATCGCCGTGAAAGTCCCGCTGGCGGCGGCGGAAATCATCGCGCGCGAGCAAGAGTTGATCGCGCTCTGCCAATCAAAAGATTTCTCGGTGGAAAAATTGCGCGCCGCCATCGCCAAAGACCGTTCCTAAAATCATTTCGCTGTCATGTCACGCTTTGCCATCCGCCTGCCGTATCTCATCATCGTCATCTGTCTTATCACCTGCGTGGTCGGCGTGACGAGCCTGGTGCGGATGCCGGTGGATTTGTTTCCGCCGATCAAAATTCCCGTCGTGGTGGTGGCGACGTTTTTTAACGGCATGCCGCCGGAGCAGATCGAGACGGACATCACCGGACGCTTTGAGCGCTTCTTCACGCTGGCCAGCGGCGTGGATCATATCGAATCGCGTTCACTACCGGGCGTGAGTCTGATCAAGATTTATTTCCAGCCCGGCTACAATGCCGATTCCGCCGTGACCAGCATCGGCAATCTCGCGATGGCGGATTTGCGCAAGCTGCCGCCCGGCACCTTGCCGCCGGTGGTTTTGCAATTTGACGCGTCGAGCCTGCCGGTGTGTCTGATTACTTTGAAAGGCGAAGGTTTGAACGAGGCGAAGCTGCGCGACACCGGCCAGTTCGACGTGCGCAACCAGGTCGCCAATGTGCCGGGCGCGTCCGTGCCGCAGCCGTTCGGCGGGCGCTACCGGCAGATCATGGTCTATGTGGATCCGCTGAAACTTGAAGCGCACCAATTGAGCGTGATGGATGTGGTTCGCACGGTGAACAACGCGAATCTGATTCTGCCCGCCGGCGACGTGAAAATCGGGCCATACGATTACAACCTTTATGTCAACAGCCAGATTGACGCCATGAAGGACATCGACCGAATTCCGTTAAAAACCATCGGTAACGCTTCGGTGCTGGTGGGCGATGTCGGCCATGTGGTGGACGGCTCGCAAATCCAATACAACGTCGTCCGCGTGGACGGCCAGCCGTCGGTATATTTGCCGGTGCTCAAACAAGGCGGCGACGCCAACACCATTTCGGTGGTGGATGGCATCAAAGACGCGGTCGCGCATCTGGTGGACGTGCCGAAACAACTCGTGGCGAAAGTGGTTTTCGACCAGTCCGTTTTCGTGCGTAACGCGATTGAGAATCTGATCCACGAAGGTTTGATTGGCCTGCTGCTGACGGGCATCATGATTCTGGTTTTTCTCGGCAGCGTGCGCGCCACGGTCGCGGTGTTTCTTTCGATCCCGCTGTCCGCGCTGGCGGCGTTCATTGCGTTGTCCATGGGCGGCGGCACCGTCAACGCCATGATTCTCGGCGGACTGGCGCTGGCGTTCTCGCGGCTGATTGACAATTCCGTGGTCGTGCTGGAGAACATTTTCCGCCACCTCGAAATGGGCGAGTCGCCCGAAGTCGCCGCCGAACGCGGCGGGCAGGAAGTCGCGCTGCCGGTGCTGGCCGCCACGCTGACGACGGCCATCGTCTTTTTCCCGGTCATCTTTCTCTACGGCGTCAGCAAGTTTTTGTTCATGGCGCTGGCGTCGTCGGTGATCCTTTCATTGTTTGCATCGTATGTGGTCGCGATGACGGTGGTGCCGCTGTTCTGCGCCAAGCTGATTCGCGCACATCAGGAACACAAGGAGGTCGGCCATTCCGAAACGGGCGAGCCAAAACCGCATGGCTGGATGCAGCGCTTCAACGTCTGGTTCAATCACAAGTTCAACCTGATGCTCAACCGCTATGAAAGTTATTTGAAGCTCGCGCTGCTGCGCCCGCTGGCCACGGTGCTGGGCATCACCGGCATTTTCGTCTTGAGCCTCGGTTTGTATCCCCTCATCGGCGAGGCGTATTTTCCGCGCACCGATCCCAGCCAGTTCGTCATCAATGTGAAAGCCGCGACCGGCACGCGCATCGAACTCACCGACCAGTTGGTGCAGCAGGTGGAGCAAATCGTCCGCGAAACCGTGCCGACCAATGATTTGAAAATTGTCGTCTCGAACATCGGCGTCACGCCCGGCTTCTCCTCAATCTACACGCCCAATTCCGGCCCGCACACGGCGTTCGTGCAGGTCGGGCTGAACGCCGGCCATCATTTGAGCAGCTTTCAATACATGGATTTGGTTCGCGCGCGGCTGAAAAAGGATTTGCCGCAAGTTACCGCCTATTTTCAAACCGGCGGACTGGTGGACGCGATTCTGAATTTGGGCATGCCCGCGCCGCTGGACATCCAGGTCGCCGGTAACAATCTGGAGGTCACGCATAAAATTGCGGCGGACATCGCGCGCCAGGCCGCCGCGTTGCCGGACGTCAGCGACGTGCTGGTGCCGCAGGATGTGGATTATCCCGCCCTGCAACTGGACATTGACCGGCTCCGCACTTCCGAATTGGGTCTGAACGAAAAGGAAGTCGTCGGCGACGTCATCACCGCGCTGACTTCCGACCAGATGATTGCACCGAGCTTCTGGGTGGATCCCAAAAGTGGCAACGACTATATGCTCACCGTCCAGTATCCCGAAGGCTTCGTGAAAAATTTTGCCGACCTGTCTTCCATTCCCGTGCGCGGCGAAAATTCCGCGCATCCGACCCGGCTCGACACCTTGAGCGCCATCAGCCACCGCACCGCGCCGACCGAGGTGGACCATTACCAATTGCGCCGCGAAATGGATGTTTATGTTTCGCCCAAGCACGAAGACCTCGGCCAGGTTTTGAAAGGTGTCCAGAAAATCGTGGCCGGAATGCAGGTGCCGGCGAATGTGCACATCACCGTGCGCGGTTCCGCCCACGCCATGGAGGTTTCCTTCCGCAGCTTCGGCCTTGGTTTGATTCTCGCGACGGTGCTGGTGTATTTGATTCTCGTCGCGCAGTTCAAATCGTTTCTCGACCCGCTGCTGATTTTGCTCGCGGTGCCGACCGGTCTGACCGGCGTGCTGATTATTCTATTTGCCACCAACACCACGCTCAATGTCATGTCGCTGATGGGCATCGTGATGATGGTCGGCATCGTGGTGTCCAACAGCATTCTCATCGTCGAATTTACCAACCGGCTGCGCGCGGAAGGCCGGCCGCTGCGGGAGGCCGTGTCGCTTGCGTGCCGCGTGCGTCTGCGCCCGGTGCTGATGACCTCGCTGGCGACGCTGTTCGGCCTGATTCCGATGGCGCTAAAACTCGGCACCGGGAGCGAAGCCTACGCGCCGCTCGCCCGCGCCATCATCGGCGGCCTCGCCGTGTCCGTGGTGCTGACAGTGTTCATCGTGCCGGCGGCGTATTTCCTCCTCTATCGGCGGCAGGAAACTGCGGCCACAAGTTTCGCCGCCGGGGCGCCGAAAATTGCCGGTTAAATGAATTTTCCAATGAACCGAATCCTCCGAATTATTTTGACGCTGGCGGTTGGCGTTTTCCTGGCCGGCAATGTTTTGGCCGACGGCACCACCAACGCGCCTGCGCTGTTGACGTTGGCCGGCGCGCAGCAACTGGCCTTGCAGAATCATCCGCAGATCGCCGCCGCCGATTATCGGGCGCTCGCCGCGCAAGAGGCGCTGAAGGAAACCCGCGCCGGATTTTTCCCGAGCGTGAACCTTTACGGGAACGCCGTCGGCGCCGGCAACGAAAACACCCGCATCATGGCCGGCGGCCTGAACAACCCCAGCATCTACGACCGCGCCGCCGGTGGGCTGGCGGTGAACCAGCTCCTTTTTGATTTCGGGCGCACGGCCAACCTCACGGCCAGTTCCAAGTTTCAGGCCCAGGCGGAAAACCAGAATGCCAGCGCCACGCGCGAACAGGTTTTGTTGCAGGCGACCGTCAGCTATTTCAACGTGCTGGAGGCGCAGGCGGTCTTGCACGTCGCGCAGCAGACCTTTGACACGCGGCGGGTGCTGCTCGACCAGGTAAGTTTGCTGGCGTCCAACAAGCTCAAGTCGGAACTGGACGTGAGCTTTGCGCGCGTCGCCGTGCAGGAAGGCAAGCTGCTGCTGCAACGGGCGCAGAACGACGCGGACGCGGCGATGACCTCACTGTCCACGGCGCTGGGCTATCGCGAGCCGCAGCTGTTCCAGCTCGCCGAGCCGGCGGCGCTGCCGGCGGTTTCCAATACGAATGATGTTTCCCAACTGGTAGAGACCGCGCTGGCCGCCCGGCCGGAACTGTTGAGCCTGCGCAATGAACGCGACGCGGCGCTGAAACTCGCCCGGTCGCAGCGCGATTCGCGACTGCCCACGGTTTCCGCCGTGGGCGTGGCCGGTGGTGCGCCGATCCATGACGAGCATCTGCCGGACAATTATGCGGCGGCGGGCGTGCAACTGAGCCTGCCCCTGTTTGCCGGCGGCCTTTATACCGCGCGCCAGCACGAGGCGGAATTGAAGGCGCAATCCCATGCCGAACTCCTGCGCGCGGCGGAGGACAACATCGTGCGGGATGTCCATATCGCCTGGCTGAATGTGAACAATGCGCTGGAGCAGCTCGCCACCACGGCCGAGCTGGTTCGCAACGCGGCCGAGGCCTACGACCTGGCTGGGGCACGCTACCAGATCGGGAGCAGTTCCATCCTTGAGCTGAGCCAGGCCCAGTTGAGCCTGACTTCCGCCCAGATCGCGGACACCAACGCGCGCTACGACGTCCTTACCCAGCAGGCCCGGCTGGATTATGCGACCGGCACTCTCCGTTAAGCGCCATTTCCGGCGATTATTTCCTGAACGGAATTTAATTTGGCTTTCAAGACGCCTTAATGGGTGGCGCGTAAGTTAGCATCATGAAAACCAAAAATATCCTCCTCATGAATGTGATGCTCGTCACCTTGCTGGCCGGCTGCGCTTCCAAACCGGTCGCGCTGGCGCCGGTCGGCCCCCGGCCGGGCGACCGCACCTCCTATGTTTCGACCGGCCATCTGCGGGTCTATAGCGGCACCAAGACGCGCGAAATTGCGGAGAACACCATTTACTATCCGCACACCGCCTACACCATCCGCGACCCTTCCGGGAAGCTGGTGAAGTATGTCTTCAACCATGTCGGCAGCACGGATGAAATACCGACGCTGGTGACGATTCCCTCGGGCAGCTACCTGATCGTGGCGGAATCCGCCCGCTACGGGCGCGTGACCGTGCCGGTCAAAATCCAAGACGGCCGGACCACCGTCGTCCATCTGGACGGGAACTGGAAACTGGCCTCAAGGCTGTCTTCCAACGAACTGGTCCGCCTGCCTGACGGTGAACCCGTGGGCTGGAGAAATTCTCTGGCGAAAGCCTCCGAGTGATGTCCTTGGCGCGCCGGTGTGAGAAGCCCGACGGCGCGCGGAACAATTCTACCGCGCCGAAATCTCCAGCATCCGCTCCATCGGCAGGCGCGCGCGCCGGATGATTTCCGCCGGCAGCTCCACGCGCGGCGCGAGGTTTTTCATGCAGTCGCGCACCTTTTCAAGCGTGTTCAGCTTCATGAATTTGCACTCGCTGCAATGGCAGGGATCCGTCGGCGCGCGCATCACGTCCACCGTCGGCGCGCAGAGAAACTCCTTGCCCGGGCATTCCTTCCGCATCCGGTGGATGATGCCGCTCTCCGTCACGATGACGAACCGCCGCGCCGGGCTGGTCTTGCAATAGGTGATCATCTTCTCCGTCGAGCAGACCGCGTCCGCCAGCTCGCGCACCGCGCGCAGGCTTTCCGGGTGGACCACCACCTTCGCGTCGGGAAACTGCCGCTTCGCCGCCAGCACCTGGTCGCGCTGGAACTCGACGTGCGCGTAACAATTCCATTTCCACAGCGTCATCGGCCGGCCCGTCTGCTCCATCACCCATTGGCCGAGATTTTCGTCCGGCACAAAAAGCAGGTCGCGATCTTTCGGCGCGGCGTTGACGATTTTTTCCGCGTTGCCGCTGGTGACGATGACATCGCACAGCGCCTTCACCGCCGCGCTGCAATTGATGTAGGCAATCGTCCAGAAATTCGGGTTGGTGGCCTGCAACTTGGCGAGGGCGGGGGCGGGGCAGCTTTCTTCCAGCGAACAGCCCGCGTCGCGATCCGGCAGCACCACAATCTTGTCCGGGTTCAGAATCTTCGCCGTCTCCGCCATGAAATGCACGCCGCAGAAGACGATGACCGCCGCGTCCGTCTTGGCCGCCTGCTGCGCGAGGCCGAGCGAATCGCCGGTGAAGTCCGCCACGTCCTGGATCTCCGGCACCTGGTAATTGTGGGCGAGGATGACGGCGTTGAGCCGTTTCTTGAGGTCAAAAATCTCCTGCGCCAGCGGCGTGAACTTTTCTTTCGCCATCGCCGCGCGCGGCTGCATTTCGGCCACATCAATCATGGGGGGAAAGTTACCGGTGCGAAGGAACGGCGTCAATGAAGCCTGTGGTAAAAGCGGACAAGTGTAGGAAATTTAGGCGAAGAGTTTTTTCTTTGCCGCTTCAAATTCTTCTTGGGATAGAATCCCTTGATTCTTAAATTCTGCCAGCTTGCGAAGTTCATCCGTGAGCGACACCGAAGAGTTACTTGCAGGCGCCGGGGCGGGGGCGGGTTGTTTCGATTCGCGCATTTTCTTTTCCACCTGTGCCTTAAACTCTGCGACTTGCCCGTTCAAATCCTTTCCGAAAAGAAATGCGTCCGGGTCTTGAGTGGCTTCCCACATTCCCCCCATAAACGGCTTGCTACCAGCATAGGAAAAAAGAATATAGCCCATCATCATGCCTGCCGGCTTCATTTGAATCGCTGTGACCGATGAAACCTGAATAGTTCGCGCTCCATTCATTCCAGATGCCAAAGCATTTGCCCAGCCGCGCTTTTTGATTGTTATGGTGTCCCCGCGAAGCTCTAACGAGTCCAGATTTGAATAAATCAGTCTGCTATTTGCTATCTCTTCAATCTTTTTCCATTGAGCATCTTTTTCCACTTTACGAGCCGCAGCCATTGCCGAGAAATCGGCCTTTCTTTTTTGAAGCGTAGCTTCATCTTCATGTGCGGGCGCTACTGAATTGTCGGCTGGAGGCGGAATGAAAAGTTTTGTTTCAAGCCCGCAATGACGGCATTGCACCAAGCTGTTTTCCTCTACAAGTTCTCTGGCATCAAATTCAATTGCCTCGAAGCAATGCTGGCAAGGACAAGTGGCGTGATTGGCCGACGGCTCGCTTCCGTTCGCA